>Ga0209021_1002901_pt1 | contig 14369 bp, 10 predicted proteins | sample PinacodermFT_FD_187299 | JGI IMG/M metagenome (GOLD analysis project Ga0209021, IMG submission 187299) | Host-associated microbial community of the marine sponge Aplysina aerophoba from Gulf of Piran - sponge pinacoderm, lysed by freeze-thaw... | ecosystem: Host-associated > Porifera > Sponge >... | reverse complement strand
TGTCTCGGATCGGCCGGTCGGCGGCTGTCCACGCGGGCAGACCCTGACCGGGCTCGCTCAATGTCGGATGGTCACCGGCGGCATGGCGTTCCCCGTCACGCTGCGGAGTCACCCATAAGTGGTGGTCAATGAAGCCGGCCCGGCGCCGCGGGTAATCGTCTTTCGACAGGAGTGTGTTGGCGTTCCTGCCGGGAAACACCTGAAAGCTCGTGGGATAACCGGAGGAGTTGCGCCGGTCGCTGCTAAGGACGCGCCACAAAGCCGGACGTTCGAGGTTGATGTCGAGTCGCGCCTCGTGCTCGCTGGCCGGGACGTGCTCCTCCCGGACCCACAGGCTGCGACGGGGGTGGTCTGCGGGTAGCCGCTGTGTCACCAACCGGTCGGCGACGAAACGGTTAGTTGTGCCGTCGATGTCTAGGTCGAGGCGGTAGCTGAAGTAGTGATCGTGATTCACCGCGACGATGTTGCGATCCACGAATCGTCCGTAGGCGTCGGCGTCCGATCCCGCCTGCAACGCATCTTTGTCCTTGGTCGCCTTCACTTCCAGAATGCCGGTAGCACCCACCCGCACCTCGATTGCGCCGTCCTGCCGGAAGATCCAGTCGAGCAGGTAGTCGTAGTTTCCGACCACGGCCCCGACTCGTACGACGAGATCACGACTCCTCCGGCTGTCGGGCATCTCGGAAGACCAATGCCGCCAGGCCGGATCGCCCGTCTCCCGTTCAAAGACACAGATCGTGTCAGGAAGTGTCCGCGGGCGACCCTTGTCGTTGCTGATCACGGTGTCGATATATGTTGCGTAGTCGGGACAGTCACGGCCGCGAAGCAGCGCCTTCGCCAGCCCACCAGCCATGAATTCGCCAACGTCGATGAAGTTGCGGCGGTACCAACCGAAGGAGGGGTCCATGTAGGGAACGAATATCTCGGACAGGTGCCCTTGGTACATGACCGAGCGGGCTGGACCGTCGAGCTGCTCTTGGTAGCTCACCAAGGAGAGGACCGCGCCGACGCGCTGATCGGGCCGCAGGTGGAAGCGCCAGTTCTGCCAACTCACCCAGTGCCGGTCGATTTCGAACCCGGGACCGAGTGGCTGGCGAGTGTCGAGCGGGCCGGGAACCTCCCGCGGGCGTTCGAGAGTGGTTCGGTCAAAGTCGGCATCGGTTGCGGAAAGCGGCACTGGGCCATCGTCCACGACCCGCAGGACTTCCTCGGAGTCGAGATCGACCACTGCCGAAAGCCCCTCAACCTGGCGTGTCCAGGCGTTGCGGACTCCACGGGGCTCGGCGCAGCTGACATTGCCGATGCGCCGCCCGCGCTCACCCTCAGTTCCGAAGTAGCCGGGCGGAATCGTATCGCAGTCGAGGAAGGTGGTGTCGGTGATGCCCCGAGCCTTGAGCCCTGCAAGAAAGTCGGGATGTTCAAGCACCTTGTCGACCACGGCCTCGTACTCATCTCCTGACCAGTTCGGCTGGATTCCCTGCAGCGGTGACCAAGACGCAACTTGGCCCGCAGAGAGGTCGATGATCGCCTCGAACGAGTCGTTTCCCTGGCGTACCAGGGCGTAGGCACTGCGCGGCATTTCGGTGCCGGGACTCCAAGCCTGCACATCACTCTTGGGGGGCTCGTGCAGCGTCAGCTGGGAAAAGCGCGTCTCTCTGTCCATGTGCCCGGCGTCCCGGATGAGTTCAAGAACCCGCCAGATTTCTTGGTAGCTCAGCGGGTCGAGCGGATGGCCGGCCGCTCGCGCAGGCGACGCGGCCGCCAGAACCGCTAAGGCGAAGGTGCAAAGTGGTCGTTTGATCACAATCTTCACTCCGGACTCCAAGCCACCAACTGCGTCTCGCGACAGAACACGGCCTCACCATCGTACTTGCCAGCCCAAATATCAGGTGCTTCGCTCGAGGGGTCGCGGTTGAGTGCGTGGCCGTTCGGCGAAGCTCGGCCACCGCTCGCGACTCGCATACTCAGGCTTACGGCACTAGGAACGGCAGAGTGCTGAAGGTTTCTGCGCCAGTGCCGATCCGGCCTCCGAAGCCCGCGTCAGCAGGTTCCGGTTCTTCGATCGGTGCACGACCCTGCAGCTTTCCCTGGATATTGTCCCGTCTGGCTCGGGAGCGGCTATTCGTCAGCCGCTTCAAGGCTTTCTCGTAGAAGTTGGAGTTCCTCGCGAAGCTCCAGAACCTGAGCTGAGTAACGGGGGTTCTCGTATTCGTTGCGATATTCCAGCGGGTCCGACTCGAGATCGACGAACTCCCAGACGCCATCCCCGGCCTCGTGGCGGACGAGCTTATAGCGTTCTGTGCGGACGCCGTAGTGAGGAATGACATTGTGGCCACCGGGCGGCTCGAAATACTGAAAGTAGAACGAGTCCCGCCAGTCCGCAGGCTGACGGCCCTCCAAGACGGGCCGCAGACTCCGGCCCTGGACATCCTCGGGCACTGCGACTCCGGCATAGTCGAGAATGGTCGGGGCGAAGTCGACATTCAGCGCGAAGGCCCCTGTCTCGCTTCCCGCCGCAATCGCGCGCGGATATCGGACGGCCAGCGGAATCCGGAGTGACTCTTCATGCATCAGGCGCTTGTCGAACATGAAATGATCGCCGACGAACTTCCCGTTGTCCGAGGTATAGATCACGAGCGTGTCGTCTGCGAGGCCCTCATCCTCAAGAAAGTCCAGAAACCGCCCCACGTTTTCGTCGACCGAGACCATCACGCGCTTGTAGTCCTTAACGTATTGCTGGTACATCCACTCAGCAAGCTCTTCGCCCGCAAGATCCCCGGGGTCCTCTTTCGCCAATTCCGCACCCCAGGTCCGCCAGCGGGCGAGCAGGTCCGGAACCAATCGATTCGTGGCATTCCGGATGGGAGCGGCCCGTCCGGTGTAGTCGTCGTCGAACGATTCCGGACGAGGAACGCGCTCGTCCTCGAACAGGCCTTCGTGCTTCTCGTCGGGCACCCACTGCCCATGCGGTGCCTTGTGGTGGAGGAACAGCAGGAACGGGCGTGTACGATCCCGGTCGCGGATCCATTCCACCGCGAGGTCCGTGATGATCGTTGAGACGTAACCGCTGTGGCGATGTTCCTCGCCCATCTCGATCAAGGTTGGATTTCGATACAGGCCTTGGCCGGGTAGTACGTTCCAGTAGTCGAATCCGGATGGCTCGCTCCGCAAGTGCCACTTGCCGACGATCGCTGTCCGGTATCCGGCATGCTGCAGCATTTTCGGGAGCGTGGGCTGGCTGCCATCGAAGATGTCACGGTTGCCGCGCTGCCCGTTACTGTGGCTGTACTTGCCCGTGATCAGCGTGGCGCGGCTAGGTGCGCAAAGAGGATTCGTGCAGAAGCTGTTGCGGAAGATGATCCCCTCCTCCGCAATCCGGTCGAGGTTCGGCGTGGATGCCCTCTCGCTGCCGTAGGCCGACATCATCTGCGTGGCATGGTCGTCCGTCATGATCACGACCACATTCGGGCGGACGGGAACTGTTTCGCATGCGAGTCCGGCCAGGACAATGGCCGTGGCCAATAGCGTGGCCGACCCGCGAAGCCGAAGAGGGCAGAATCGGGTGCGAGGCCAATCCAAATGGTCCGCACGCGCTCCGAGCAGCATCGTCCAACGCATCGCCAGCGATTCTACCAACAGGCGGCGTCAGACCAAAGACAGGGACGGAATTGGCTCCATCCGTGCCGGCCGACCTAGGCCGAAGCAGGCAGCGAGGACATCCGCGATGGAGGTTGCGGGGGCGGACTATGGGGACAACCACTCCTTGAGCAGGCGGATCGCCCGAAGGACTGGCCCGCAGTGGTCTTCGAGGAACTGCACCGGGAGGGGCCGGTCGAGGGGAACCGATTCGGCTGCGACAAGCGCCGATGCACCGTCGAAATCCACGTAGGCAAGCCGCGCTCCCAGCTCATCCTGCGGGCGGCCGAAGGCACTGCCTGGCAACACTGCAACGCCAGCTTCGTGCAGGAGCTGCTGGCAAAGTCCGGACGACGTCTCAACGCCGCGCGCTCGCAGGGCCTCGCGGTGAGGCTCGAAATCCGGAAAGAGGTAGAATCCTCCCTCGGGATCGTGCACGCGCACACCGGCTTCCCGCAAACGACGCGCGCATTCCAAGCCCAAGGCCGCAAGGATGCGACGGGCCTGGACAAGGTAACGCTCGATCGAAGGGTGCGGCAGGAACGCGGTGACGGCGGCGTACTGGATCGGCGAGCTTGTGGATGTGAAGGTCTCGCTCGCGACACTCGCCATCGCGTCCAGCAGCCGGCGCTGGCCCGGAGGGAACGTCATGGTGCCCAGACGCCACCCCCCTGCCCCGCACCACTTGCTCAGGCCGCTCGAGATGATCGTGCCGGTCGGGTAGTAGCGCGCAATGGACACGTGGCGGCCCTGGTGGTGAAGCTCCCCGTAGATCTCGTCCGAGCAAAGAACCACTCCGTACCTCCCGGCGACCTGGGCAAGCTCCTCGAGCTGGTCGGGAAGGTACGTGATGCCGGAAGGATTGGACGGGTAGTTGAGGATCACCAGCCTCGGCCGGTCCGGGTCGTCGCGGCACAGTGCGTCGAGCTCGGATGCGGTCAGGCGCCAATGGTTAGCAGCATCGGTCCTCAGCCAGCGGACATGCCGGCCCAAAATGTGGGCCTGCGGTGCGTAGGAGACCCAGCTTGGGGTGGGAATGACGAGATCTCCGTAGTAGCAGAGCTGCAGCAGGAACATCAGTTCCTTGGATCCGGGACCGATCAGGACATCGTTGGCAGTGCACTCGAAGTGCTGGCGGCGTCGCCGGTGATAGTCGGCGACGGCTTCCCGGAGGGCTGGCAGCCCGCGCACGGCCAGATAGCTCTTTTGGTGGGCGTTGGCGCGCAGCGACTCGACAACTGTCTCCGGGACCGGGAAGGGCGACTGTCCGAGACCTAGGCGATATACGATGCGTCCCTCGGCTCGGAGACAGTTGGATTCCTCGTTGATGGCGAGCGTGGCGGAGGAGCCGATGCCACGTATGTTGAGATTGAGCGAGGTGGCGGCTGCAGGCACCAGTTCATTATCGAAGGTTAGCCAGCGGGAAAACTCCCGAGGCGCGGATCCAGGCAAAGGCCCCTCCTTTCGAGACGGTGCCTGGCTCTTGCTGAGTTTCTTACGCTGGGCGGTAGCGCTCCTGCGTATCCTTGCGAGACCTTGTTATACTCCATTCGCTTGGCTGGCCCGCGGGTCACTGCGGCGTGCTCCATGGGATAGAGAAAGCAGAGCCAAAACCATGTCCCACCTTACGCGAATCACCATTTGTGGCAGCGTGCTCGCGACCGCGCTTGCGGTCGGCCAACCAGCCGATGATGCGGTCGAGGATACAGGCTTTGTCATAACCACCGAATCGAACCTCGTCATCGTTCCCCTGCACGTCTACCAGAAGAAGAAATCCGTCGTCGGGCTCGGCGCAGAATCGTTTGAGTTGTTCGAGGACGGCAAGCCCCAGAAGATCGCATTCGTCGATGGTCCGGCCGGCCCAGAACAGGCTGAAGCTTCCCGCACTGTCCCAACCGAGATCATCCTCCTGATCGACAACAGCCTCAGCGTGACGGTCCGCGGATTGCTCGACTTCACCACCGTGCGCAGCGCGATGCTCGAGGGGCTCAGGTCAGATGTCATGATCTCGGTGTACGGCTTTGCGCAAAACCTCAGGCGCTACACGGGGCCGACGCGCGACTTGGCGACGCTGCAGCGGGCGCTTGACCGGGTTTTCGAGCAGGAGGATCTGGGCAGCCGCATCTACGAGGCGATCATGCAGACCGCGCGGGACGCCGCCAGCCGCGGCTCGAACGTTTCGCGCATGATGATCGTGTTCTCGGACGGCCAGACGACGACGCAGCTAAGCCCGGAACTGGTTGTTCAATCGGCGAATGCCTTTGGAATCCCGATTTATCCGGTCGTCTTGGGGCATGATCTGGTTGTCCAGAGGGGTCAGGGCTTGGGCGGCGGATTCGGCCTCGGGCGGCAGCCGACCCCGGGCAACAACCAGCGCGGGGAACCGGCAATTCTCGGACCTCGTCAGCAGCCGCAAGGAGATCTCAACAGGAGGTCGAATGCACGTGCCCAGGAGGAGCTGCAGGCCATCTTCGCGAACTTCGGACCAAGGACGGGCGGGCGCAGTTACGACTTGGACGTCATCAACAACATCGTGATGCGCCAGATCTTGGGATCGCTCGCCACGTTGGCAGAGACAGAGTACGTGGTGGGCTACTACCCCAGCTCGGTGGACGAGGAGCTCACGGGCCACAGCGTTGAGGTGCGCCTGGCCGACAAGAAGATCGGCACGCTGTACGGCGGCCGGCGGGTGGTCGTTCACTGACGGGGATTTGTTGGCGTCCGGTCCTCTAGCCGGTCAGGGCTGGGGCGAGATGCCGAGGGAGGCACTGCGGTCTGCGTGACCGCATAGCAATGCCCCGCGGGCCGCACCGCCCCTACCAGCGCGGCAGCACGCGCTGCCAGCCGGGATCGACATGCTTGCGCATCTCGGCCGCATCATCGCGCCGCCGGTAGGGGGTCTTGTCATAGCGCTCTTTGAGCCGGGCGAGCTGGTCTCGGTCGATGTCCACGCCCAATCCGCCGCGTTCCGGCACACGCATGCTGCCGCCATCGAACTTGAGCCGACCGCCCACGATCACCTCATCGGACGTCTGCCACGGATAGTGCGTGTCACAGGCATAGCTCAGGTTCTTGGTCGCCGCGGCGACATGCGTCATGGCCATCAGCGAGATGCCGAGATGCGAATTCGAGTGCATCGAAAGGGCCACGCCGAAGGTCTGGCAGAGCTTGCCGAGATGCTGCACCTGGCGCATGCCGCCCCAGAAATGGTGGTCGCAGAGCACAACTTGGACGGCATCGCGCCGGATGGTCTCCGGCAGGTGCGCGAATGAAGTCACCGCGACGTTGCTGGCCAGCGGCGTGTCGATGCCCTTGCCGAGCAGCGCTGCGCGAACTTGCGCCATGCCCTCGATTCCGGCCGCGGGATCTTCGAGGTAGCCGCCGTCCAACAACTCCTCCCGCAGAGCCTCCCCCACCCGCACCGACGTCTCCACCGTCCAAGCTGAGTTGGGGTCGATGCGCTGCGGCACGCTAGGGCCAAACTCCTGCCGCAATTGACGCACGGTCTCGATCTCTTCGTCAGGATCCAGAACGCCGCCCTTGAGCTTGACGTCCTTGAAACCGTATTCATCGACCATCGAACGCACCTGCCGCACGATCGACGCCGGGGTCAGGCATTCGCCATACTTGTCCTCCCGGGCGTCTGCGCCCTCGCCGCCACCCCCGCCGTGCTTGTAGAAGGCGTATGCCGAGAACGGCACCTCGTCGCGGACACGCCCTCCCAGCAGGTCGCAGACCGGCACGCCCACGCTGCGCCCGATCAGGTCCAGACAGGCGGTCTCGATGGCTGAGAAAGTGCGCGGGCCGACATCGAGGGGGTTCTCGCCCGGAGTGCTCATCACGTGGGAGCGCTCAGCTCCCGCGCCCTCGCCCTCAGCGGCGTCCAGCAGATCGCCCGTCAGCCGGTAGGCGTCCTTGCCGACGACGTCCGGCGCGATCTTGCGCAACGCGTCGGCCGGGCCTTCCCCGCCGTAGGTTTCGGCAATGCCTACAATGCGGTCCTCGCTCTCCAATTCCAAGATGTTGCGCAGCGCGTACGGCGCGTGCAGGCCGTACGAACTGCGCAGGGGCGGGTCGGCGATCGCGATCGAATGCACCCGCAAGGCTTTGATTTTCATAGGATCATGCCCATTGTAGGAATCGCGCCAGCGGCGTCCCCCGCCCGCGATTGCGCCGAGCGGCGCAAGCTGGCTAGACTAGAAGTGTCGCCGTGTGGAACGAACTCTCTTCATCGACACGGCCAGCTTGGAGCAAAAGCCGTTTCACTTCGAGACCCTGATCAGGCCCGGCTTGCTGGACCTGTCCGACCACTGGTCGCTGGGCAAGGAAGTGGAGACATCCGGATCTGCGGAACTACTCGATAGGGAAGGTGTGCGAACCATCCGGGTGCGAGGCCGGATCACGGCTTCGGTCGAGCATGCCTGCGACCTATGCCTGAAGGACCTTCAGCTGGACTTTGACACCAAGTTTGACCTGTTTTTCTATCCCATGGCGATGATCGAAGACGGAGGCGAAGCGGCCATCAGCCGCGACCAGACCGAGGTCGGCTTCTACACCGGCGACGGGGTCGGGCTGGCTGACGTGATCCGCGAACAGCTGCTGCTGTGGCTGCCGGTACGCAGCGTGTGCAGTTCCGGTTGCAAGGGGCTCTGCCCGACTTGCGGTATCGACCGCAACTCGGGACAATGCGACTGCGAGCAGTCGTTCGAAGATCCGCGCTGGGACGGCTTGCGCCGGCTATCGCTCAAGCACTGACGCCCGAATCGCTGGGAGAAAAGAATCATGCCAAATCCGAAGCGCAGGCATTCCAGAGCCCGCCGGGACAAGCGGCGCACGCACGACAGCCTGTCTGTCAGGTCAGCGTCGGTCTGTCCCAACTGCGGGGTCAGCATCCTGCCCCACCGCGTCTGCAAGGAATGCGGCCACTACAAGGGGCGCGAAGTCATCGAAGTCGGCGACGAGTAACGCCGACCCGCTGGGAGTCCGAAGCCTCGTGGCCACTTCAGTCACAGTCGCGGTTGACGCGATGGGCAGCGACGACGCGCCCATCGCAGAAGTCGAGGGCTCGCTGCTGGCCGCCGAGGAGTTCGGTGCCAAGATCCTGCTGGTCGGACGGGAAGAGATCCTGCGCCGCGAGCTGTCCCGGCACTTCCCCGCCACCGGCCAGATCGAGATCGTGCACGCCGAAGACGTGGTGACGATGCACGACAACACCTCGGCCGCGATCCGCACCAAGAAGGACACCTCGATCCGCGTCGCCGCCGAGCAGGTGCTCTCGGGCCGGGCCGCAGGGATGGTTTCGGCCGGCAACACCGGCGCCGTGATGGCCACGGCCGTCAATGTCATGGGCCGCATCCCCGGCGCCAAGCGGCCGGCCGTGGCGCAGATCTTCCCGACCGATGGCGGCGGGCGCACGTTGCTGCTCGATGTCGGCGCGAACGTGGACTGCACCCCGACCATGCTGGCTCAGTTCGCAGTGATGGGAGAGGTATACACCCGCATGCTGTTCGGGTGCGACCGTCCGCGGGTCGGGTTGCTGTCGATCGGCGAGGAAGACCACAAGGGCAACGACCTGACCACCAAGGCGAGCCAGCTGCTCAAGCAAAGGCCCTTCAACTTCATCGGCAACGTCGAAGGGCGGGACTTGTTCACAGGCAACGTCGACGTGATCGTCTGCGACGGCTTTGTAGGCAACGTGGCACTGAAGGTCAGCGAAGGCTTGGTGTCGACGATCAAAACGATGCTGATCCAGTCGCTGGAGGCGACGGTCATGCGCCAGATCGGGTACGGCTTGGCCAAGGGGGCGTTCGACGAGTTCAAGAAGCGCGTCGACTACGAGGAATACGGCGGCGCACCGCTGCTGGGAGTGAAGGGCGGGGTGATCATCTGCCACGGCCGCTCCACCCGCCAAGCCATCAAGAACGCCGTGCGGGTGGCCATCGAGTTCGAGACCGGCGGGATCACCCGCAAGATCCAAGAGAACCTAGTCAACGGCTTGGAGACTATCTGAGGCCAGCCCGCATCACCTGCAGCAATCGCTCAACCCGCGGCGCTGCCGAGCGACAGGCAGAGCGTGGGCAAGGCATCGTCGACACTGCGGCCGAGGGCTTCCAGTTGCTGTTCGTCCAGCGCCTCTTGCATGGCTTGGAACAGCACCCGCTCCTCGGTTCGAATGTGACGCACCAGCACTTCCCGCAAGCGGCCCAAGAGCGGCCCGGCCTCGGCGACCGAGGCTTGCTCCAAGGCCGCGAACCGCTGGCGGATCTCTTCGTGCTCGGCGACCAGCCCATCGACCAGGCCGGGCTCGACAGCCTTTCGCGCGGCCGGGAACACGATCTGCTCTTCCACTTCGAAGTGGCCGCGGAATTCCAGCTGCCAGAGATCGAGCGCTTGCGTGCGCAAACGCGCCACCTCGGCTGTGCTGGCGGGGCCTGCGCCCTCGCGCAGACCCCGCTGGATCATTACGCCCAGCGCCAGCCCGTCGTGGTGCTGGCGCGACAGCGGCACCAACGCTGCGTGGCGCTTCACGCCCCCGATTCCAGCTTCTCAGGCTTGTAGCCGCCCTTGCTCTGGAAGTACAGGAAGAACGCCCCAAAGAAGACCACCAGCAATACCGGCATCACTGACACGTACTGGAAAGCTGCTGCGGCGCCCTCGTTCTCGTACCACCCGCCCATGAACGGCAGGACGAAAGCAATCGCCAGATTGCCGGTACCGCCCATCAGGGCCAGTGCGACCGGTCCGCCCTTGGGGAAGAGCTCGGAGGTCACGCCGAGCATGGTCGGCCAGAAGTAGGTCTTGCCCACGCCGAACAGCGTGGCAGCCGCAAACGCCCCGGCCACCGTGCTCACCGAGCCGAGCGAGTACAGCCCCGCGGCAGCCAGCGCGGCCGAAATCGTCATCAGCCCGAACGGCGAGAGTTTATGCGCGAGCGGGCCGCCGAAAAAGCGCAGCACGAACATGATGCCCGCCGTGTAGACCAAGATCAGGATGCCTTGCATGCCGGTCAGGTTGGTGATGAGCGACGGCACCCACTGGTCCGGGCCCAGCTCGGTGGCCGAGGTCAGCCACATGCACACCCACAGGGCGATGAACGATGGCCGCAGCAAGTCACGCAGCATGGCCGAATTGCTCACGCCGGCTGCGACCCGCTCGGTGGCAGGAAACTGCTGTCCGCGGATCAAGAACAGGTAGCCAACGGCTACCACCAAGATCGTGAGCATTTTGACTCGCCAGCCCAATGTGGCCGTGGCAGCGCTCACGCCCTCGTCGCCGAGACCCATCACCATAGTGATCAGAAAGGCGAGCAAGCCACCCACAATCAAGCCGCCCGGCCACCAAGCGTGCAGGACGTTCATGCGGTGCGTCTTGTCTTCGGGAAACAAGGTCGAGCACAGCGGATTGATGACGCCCTCCACAAGGCCCTGGGCAAGGCCAAGGGTGAGCATTGCGAACCACAGCAAGAGCGTAATCGGATTACCGAACAGGGATTCAATCGGCGCATCGGGGAAGGGTGCCAGCACGATGGCCAAGATCGCTCCGATGTAGAACACACCGGACAGCGTCAGCAGGCGGCGCATCCCAAATAGGTCGACCAACGAGCCGCCGATCAAGATCGATAGCGTGAAGCCCAAGAACGCCGGGCTGAGCAGCTGGCCCAGCTGCTCCTTGTTCAGCTGAAAGTCGTTGCCGAGCGCGTCAAGCACGTCACCGCGAATCGAGAACACCATCGAGGTGGTGACGAGCGCTACGCAACTGGCTATGAAAAGTCGGTTTCGATTCATGTGGACCCTCCTTGTGGGTTCGGGCAGATAGCGTACCACACGGCTACGAGCGCGCTGCGGGGCGGAAGTGCCTGTTCAGGATCAGCGAGCGTCCGGCGGAGCGCAAGAGAACGAAGCACTTTCGGCCTGGTCGCCCGTGCCATCGTAGACAGCGACTTCGGGATACGGGCACAGTGGCCGGGTCAGCTCGGTCTGGCCCCCGACCACGCGCGACGCTTCGAGGCGCTCCGGCACCTTGCCGGCTTCGACCCACTGCATCAGGGATTCGAAGTAATCGGTTTGCGAAACCCCGAGGCCGCCACTGCAATGGAACATGCCCGGCACCATGAACAAGCGGAAGAAGTCCCGTGTCTCGGGACCGGTGACGCGCAGCGCGTCCTCGTAGTAGTTCACGCCCATCATCGGATTCAGCGCTGTGTCAGCCCACCCGAAATACATCAGCATCTTGCCGCCCGCGTCGCGAAAGCGGGTCAGGTCTGGATCCGTGGCATCTAGGATCGAGCGAATGAATCCCATCCGGCCGGGATCCTCATCGAAGTCGAATTCGCTCAACTCGAATTCGGGCTCGTCCGGCTCGAACGCCAAGTAGCGCATGAAGGTCTCAGCAAAGATGTGCTGCCGGGAGGGCCCGCTCTCGTCAACAATCCAGCCCTGCCAGCCGCTGGTGCGTCTGCGCCCGGACGGCGGAGCGGCTTCCGAACCGACCGGCAGGCCGGGAAAAACCTGCGCGCCCTGGCTGATCACACCGCCGTAGATCTTGGCGAGGGCCTCGATCTGGCCGTCGCTGAAGCACTGGTCGGTGGCGGCACTGTTACAGCGCGGCAAGTCCCTCTCAGGATCGAAATCGCATGCACGGGGATCTTCCAGCAGGCCGTCTTCCAGCCCGTCCAGGCCATCGCACTTTGCGTAGACTGCCTTGGCGACGCCTTCCATTTGCGACAACGTGAGCGGCGCATCGGCGAGTGCCATAGCGTTCCAAGCGCCCCAGATCTGGGTGCCGGTGAAGTCAAGGACAGGAGCGCCGACCAAGATGCCGTCGAAGTCCTTCGGAAAGCGCTGAGCCGCCATCAGGCCTTGCCGCCCGCCCGTAGAACATCCAGTCCAGTACGTGTAGTTGGGCGGCTGGCCGTAGTAGATACTTACCAGTTCCTTCGCTGTCTGGATGGTGAGGCGGACGGCGCGGAAGCTGTAGTCGATCTCCTTCTGGCGGTTGTTGAGGGCAAACGTGGCGAGTGGTTCTGCGGCCCGGTCGTGCCCGGTATTGGTGTAGACCGAGACGAATCCATCAGCGACCGTTCGCTCCGAGCCGCGGACGCGGCTCGGCACGTTTGGCGAAGTGCCGGCATAGCCGCCGTTGCCCCGCATCAAGATGCGGCCATTCCACTCTGCGGGCAGCACGACTTCAAAGACAATCTCCGGTGGCAGCACGCCCAGCACGCGGCAGCGCTCGGGAATTTCTCCCGCAGCTTCAAGTCGATCGGCAGACAGGATGGTGTACTCGTGGACAGTGCGCTCGGCCAGCGCGGCGCACGAAGTCACCGGCTTCGCACCTGTGACATCAGCCCAGGTCGGCAGTGCAGCGATGTACGCCAAGACTAGACTTGCCAACCAAGGCCGTAAGTGGTGGGCCGTCGCGTATACGGCGAGACTCACGGGCAGATACCCGATCCGGTCGATATCTCTCGGCTTCAAAGCCTTCCTCCGGTTCTAGGCCTACGACCTAACGCCACGGACGTCCGGCGAAGGCTCACTGGCCGAGCGATGGAAGTATACATCAAGAGGCCCAAGAACCCGGTCATGATGCAGGGCGAGGGCTTTCCGCCGGAACACGTCGAACCTTCGGCGCTACACCACGGGCTGTATCAGACAGCGTTAACAACGTCAACAACGTTGGCCGGGCTCCAACCCAGCACAGTCACGGCGCTGGCTCGGGGTTTCCTAGGGCGCGCCTAGCGGTCGAGTGCTTGGCGGCGTGAATGGCTTCCACGCGCTCGAACGCGGCCCGCGCTTCCTCGTCGCGGCCAAGTCGAAGTAGTGCCTGACCAAGGCTGTATTGGGCGTCCGCGCTGTCAGGATCCAGAGCCACTGCTTCGCCTAGCGGGCCAAGTGCATCCGTGTAGCGGCCTTGCTTGACCAGCAAGTCTCCCAAGCCCGCATATCCAGACGCGTAGCGACCGTCGCACGCGATCGCCTCTCGGAATCTACGCTCCGCGGCTGCAACCTCGCCTGCCGCTGCCTCAATCTCGCCCAGGTAGAAATGCACCTTCGCATGGCACGACTGGTGGACAAGCTCCTTGGCCAGCCACTCAGCAGCCCGGCCATGCTCGCGCTGCTTGAAGTGCAGGAATCCAATCGCAGCTGCCACATCCGGCATTCCGGGATCCTTGCGCAGGGCTGCATGGAATTCCTGCAACGCCTCCTCGTGCATGCCTTCGGCATCGTAGGCCGCTCCCATCAGCTTGTGATAGAAGGCGGAGCCCGGAAAGCGCCGCTGAAGCTCGAGGAATGCTTCTTGCGCACTCTCGACCTCCCCGTCCTTCCGGTAGATCTCGACGAGCATGTACAGGGCCTGCTCGCCCAGTTCGGCGTGCGGCCGAGCGGCCTCGAGCGCAGGCGCTGCATTGAGGAAGTCATCGCGCTGGAAATGAACGAGGCCAAGCAGGAAGCGCGCCTGCTGCGCTGAGGGCGGATGAGCTGTCGCGCGCTGCAATGGGGCGACGCATTCATCGAAGCGCCCCATTTGGAACAGGACCAGCCCAACGTTGAACTCCAAGGCCGGGTCCGCTGGACGCAACTCCAATGCCCGCTGGAAACGATCCAAGGCTTCGGCCAGATTGCCCTCCGCCACGAGGGCTGTACCTTCGCGCGTCAGGTCGGCCAGACCGGGCTGCTGTGCCGTGGCCCAGCCGTGTCCCAGTGCTAAGAGCGCAGCCAGAATCCAAGCGGGGG
>Ga0209021_1002894_pt1 | contig 14395 bp, 9 predicted proteins | sample PinacodermFT_FD_187299 | JGI IMG/M metagenome (GOLD analysis project Ga0209021, IMG submission 187299) | Host-associated microbial community of the marine sponge Aplysina aerophoba from Gulf of Piran - sponge pinacoderm, lysed by freeze-thaw... | ecosystem: Host-associated > Porifera > Sponge >... | reverse complement strand
GCCGGCTGGCGCCGTCTTCCATCCCTCGTGCTCAAGGGGTCTCCGCAGAGCTATCGCTCTGCTCCGGAAACAGCCGGCACCGCGGCCGCAGGCCGCGAAAACCACTGCTCCCCACGCACCGCTATAGCGGTAACTCCTCGGAGCGCCGGCCTCTGGCCGGCATCGCGGCCCGAGAGGGCCGCGAAACTGCCCAGGCTGATGACGGCGGAGGGAACCGGCTCGCGAATCCCGTTCGTGCCCCGCGGAACTCAGCCGCGGAACAGGAAACCGAAAACCACGGTCAGCAGCGTGACCAATGCCCACAACGCCCCGGATAAGCCGCAGCTCCCACCGGATGCCGTCCAGCTTGACGTCCACGATCTCGTTCGTCCGGCGGATCGCTGCGGACGGGGTGTCTCGTGCGCCCCCGTTCGGCGATCTGCCGCCAGTGGCCGGGCGCAATGGTTCGCGAAGTGGTCTAAGATATATATCGACTGATATCTTTTTGATGTTTGTTCGATACTAGTTTCGACACTTTCTGGAGACATTGCCATGGGAAAGACTGAACAGATGCACATCCGAGTGGAACCGGAACTGAAGGCGAACGCGGAGGCTGTATTGAGCCAGCTTGGTGTGAGGCCGACGGAATTTGTTCGCATGGCGCTACGGCAGGTCGTCCTTCAGCGAGGGCTTCCGTTCGCGGTGCGCATCCCGAACGCCGAAACCATCGCGGCACTGAACGAGCCTACGCACGACCTCAAGCAGTTCGGGTCGGTGGACGATCTGTTCGCGGACATCGAGGCCCGTAGAGATCCGAGAACAACGGAAGAAGGAACGGAATGACGGAACCGCCGGCAACGGCCCCGCAGCGGAAGAGAGTCTCACGAGTCACCCGCTTTGACCGGGACGTCCGCCGGCTTGCGAAGCGAGGCTGGGAGATCGGAAAACTCCGCTCTCTCGTGAAGAGCCTCGCTGCTGGCGAACGCCTACCTCGGATTGCTCGGCCGCACAAGCTGGCCGGCCAGGAGCGGGACCTATGGGAAGCGCACGTGGGACCGGACTGGCTCCTGATCTACGAAATCTCGGACGAGTGCATCATCTTGCGTCGAACCGGAACGCACTCGGACCTCTTTCGGTGAGCGCAGTTGGAGCGCGCCGGTTCTGACTTTGGGAGCCAACCGGGTGATTGCCTGTCGGCGCGACGGCTTCGGGTGGTTTATCGGATTTCGATAAACCCGCTAATCTCGCCATAAGTCAGAGGAAGGAATCTGTGTCTCAAGCGCGCTTTGCGCGCCGCGACATTCCGGGTTGAGCGCGACCTGACGATCAGGAAGCCGTGGCCGGTTCCGTCGCTGGCGCAGCGGCCCCCGCCGCCTCGCCGCTCGCGCGCCACACCCGCCGCAACTTCATCGCCAGGTCGTCGAGCAGCGTGTAGAAGAAAGGCAGGATGACGAGCGTCAGGATCGTTGAGGCGGCGAGTCCGCCAATGACCGTCCGGGCGAGCGGAAAGTAGTAGAGCCCGTCGAGTCCGGTCCGTCCGATCGCCATCGGGAGGAGCGCGAGCATGGTGGCGCCCGCCGTCATCAGGATGGGCCGGAGCCGGTCGCGGCCGCCTTCCAGCAGCGCCTCGGTTCGCTCCATGCCTTCCCGGCGGAGCTTGTTCACGTGGTCGATGAGCACGATCCCGTTCTTCACCACGATGCCCATCAGGATGAGCATCCCGATCTGAGCCATCAGGTTGAAGGGGCTGTCGGTGAGCAACAGGGTCCAGCTTGCGCCCCAGAGCGCGTAGGGGATCGAGATGAGGATCGCGAGCGGGTGGATGAGCGACTCGAACTGGGCGGCCATCACGATGTAGATCAGCAGGAGCGCCAGCAGGTAGTTCACCGCCATGTTCTGGAGGTCGGTGTCCTGCCGGCTGATCCGGTCCCCGAAGGACCACGAATACCCGGCGGGCAACGCCATCGCGTCCAGGTCCTCCTCGATCTCTCCCCGGGTCTCTTCCCATGCCTCGCCCTCGTAGGCGGCGCGGAGCGTGGCGACCGCCTTCCGGTCCGACCGCTGGATCGTCCGGCTCCGTTCGACGATCTCGAAGTCGGCGAGGTCCCCGAGCGAAACCGGAACGCCGCCGTCGGCGATCAGCGTGAAGTTCCGCAGGTCCTCGACCCGCGAGATGTCCTGCTGGGACATCATGAGCAGCACCTCGGCTTCCCGGTCCTCGGTCTGGAAGCGGCGGAGCGGCCGCCCGCCGAGCGAAAAACCGAAGATCTCCGCGAGATCCCGCGGACTGATTCCCAGCCTGGCGGCCTCCTCGGTCCGCGGCCGCACCACGACTTCCCGGCGGGGGTTGTCGCCGGCGTTGCGGAGTTCCGCGACTCCCTCGACCTCCGCGAGGCGCTTCTCGGCCTCGCGGGCGAAGGCGGCGAGCCGTTCGGAGTCCTCGCCGTAGAGCCGAACCCGGAAGAACATGCTGTCCCCGCCGGTCTCCTGATCGTCGTCCCCGAAGACGATGCGGGCGCCGGGGAGAACGGGCAGCACTTCCCGGATTCGCTCGCGCATTTCCCTGCCTTCGGCGTCGGAGATGTGCTGCTCGCCGAACGAGATCACCGTCTGCGCTTCGTTCTCGGCGAAGTAGCTGTACACCGATTCGAACCCGAGTTCCTCCCGGAGGTCGGCGAGCCGGCGTTCGACCGCCACCACCGCGCCCCGCGCGTCCTCCTTGTAGTGGAAGTCCGAGAACTCGTAGGCGAGAAACACCATGTTCCGGTTGAGCCCGGCGAAGACGGCCGTCGAGAGCCCGAGAAAGAAGGGCAGGATCGCCGTGACCAGGAACGCGGCCGCGATCCCCGTCGTGACCCAGCGGCGCCGCAGGGTGAACCGCAGCGCTCCCTGGTAGAACGCGCCGAGGCGCTCGGTCCAGCGCGGCGCGACCGACGGCTTCCGCGCCAGGATGCGCGAGCTCACCAGCGGGATCAGGGTGAGCGAAATGAAGAGCGAACAGAAGATCGTCAGCGTGATGGCGAGGCCGATCTCCCCGAGCCAGATGGACATCTGGTTCTTCGGCCCCACCACCGTCGGCAGGAACACCACCGCGGTGGTGACCGTCGAGGCGATCACCGCGCCCGAGACCGCTCTCGCGCCGGTGACGGCCGCCACCCGCGCCGGGATCCCCCGCCCGTGCTCCTTGACGATGGACTCGAGGACCACGATGGCGTCGTCCACCAGCAGTCCGATACCGAGCATCATCCCCATCATCGACAGGACGTTCAGGGAGCGCCCGGCGAAGTAGAGGACGATCCCGGTGGCGATGATGGACATCGGGATCGTCAGGCTGACGATCGAGGTCGTGTCCACCCGCCGCAGGAACAGGAACAGCAGGATGACGGCGAAAAGCGCCCCCAGCAGGCCCTCGGTGCGGATGCCGGCGAGGCCCGAGGTGATCTGGGCGGCCTGGTCGTCCCAGACGAACAGGTTGATGCCGGCGAGCGCCGGGTCGGCGGCGATCTCCGTTTCGATGAGTTCGGTGACCGCGGTCGCCACCTCGACGGTGTTCGCTTCGGCGCTCTTGTACACCGTCAGCGCGATCGCGGTCTCGTCGTTCAGGTGCCGCCCGAACGGGATCGGCGGCTCCTGGTAGGTCACGTCGGCGACGTCCCCGACCCGGATCCCCCGGTCGTTCAGCGGCAGGCTGCCGATCTCGTCGATTGCGGAGAGCGCCCCGAACCCGCGCACCGGCGTCACCTCGCCGTCCGTCCGGATGCGTCCGAGCGACACGTTGCGGTTCATGTTGGAGACGCGGTCCGAGATCTCGCCGAGGTCCATCCGATGCGCCGCGAGCCGGTCGAGGCGCAGGTTGATCCGCACCTCGCGCGGTTCCACGCCGTTGAGGTCCACCCGCGCGACCCCGGGGACGCGCCGGATCGGGTCGGCGATCCGCCGTTCGAGGCGGTCGTAGCCGGCCGAGAGGTCCATCCCGGGCGCGGAAATCCGCGCCTCGACGATAGGGATCTGGGTGGTGGAGAAGGTGTTGACGTATATCTCCCGCACGTCATCCGGGAGATCCGGGCGCGCGTCCTCCACAGCTTCGAAGACCTTGGCGCGGGCCACGTCGACTGTTTCGCCCCAGGTGAACTCGAGCTGCAGGTCGGCGCTGTCGGCGGTGGCGTTCGAACGGATCCGGCGGGCGCCCGGGATCGTCGCGAGCGCCTCTTCGAGCGGCTGGACAATCTCGCGCTCGATCTGGCGGGGGCTCGCGTTCGGGTAGGGGACGGTCACGAAGACGCCGGGAAAGTCCACGTCGGGGAGGAAGGCCAGCGGAATCCGGGTGAACGAGATGCCGCCCAGCACCAGCAGGCTGAGCAGCACCATCGCGGTGGTGACGGGGCGGTTCACCGCCAGCTTGGGAAGACTCATGCCGTCGCCTCCGGTGTGAACTTCTTCCGGTCGAACACCGAGTACGCCGTCGGGATCACCACCAGTGTCAGCAGCGTGGAAACGAGCAGCCCGCCGATGACGGTGATCGCCATCGGGCCCCGGATCTCGGCGCCTTCACCGAGTCCGATCGCCATCGGGGTGAGCCCCAGGATGGTGGTGAGGGTGGTCATCAGGATCGGCCGGAGCCGGATCTGCCCGGCCTTGACGATCGCCTCCGCCTTCGCCATGCCTTCCCGGCGGAGGCGATTGATGCAGTCCACCAGCACGATGGCGTTCTTGACCACGATCCCGGCCAGCATGACGACCCCGATGAGCACGATGACGCTCAGCGTGGACCCGGAAAGGAGCAGCGCCCACACCACCCCGATGGCCGCCAGCGGGATCGTGAACAGGATGAGGAACGGGTGGAGGAGCGACTCGAACTGGCTCGCCATCACGAAATAGACGAGGAAGATCGCAAGGCCGATGGCGAGCGCCAGGCTCGCGAACGAGCGCTCCATTTCCTCGCGCTGGCCGCCGAAGCGGGTGGAGACGCCGGGGCCGAGCCCGAGTCCGGCGATATTCGTCCCGATGGCTTCGGTAGCTGCCTCCAGATCCGTTCCGTCGAGGTTGCCCGAGATCACCACCGCGGGCCGCTGTCCGACCCGGCGCAGTTCGGCGGGACCCTCGCCGACCTCCGCGTTTCCGAGCGCCCGCAGCGGCACCGGGCGCGCCTCCTCCGCGTGGACGATCAGTTCCGGCACCGCCGCGGTGCGGGAGCGCAGACCTTCGCTCCCGCGCACCACGACGTCGATGCGCCGGTCGCCCTCGTCGAGCCGGGTGGCGACCTCGCCGCGCAGTTTGGAGCGAAGCCCCTCGGAAGCCTGGTCCACGGTGAGCCCCATGCTCGCGAGCCGGTCGGCGGCGAACCGGACCCGGATCTCGGGACTGCCGGCCTCGGCGGTGGAGCGCACGTCGGCGAGCCCCGGAATCTCGGCGACCGCCGCCTGCACCCGGCGGGCGCTCGGCACCAGCAGCGACCGGTCCTCGGAATAGACCTCGACTTCGACCGGCTGGCGGAAGCTGAAGTAGGACGGCCGGCCGAACTCGTAGCGGATCCCGGGCCGTGCGGCGAGGTCCGCGCGGACCTTGTCGATGAGCGCCGCCTCGGCTTCCTTGTCGCCGGGGTTCGCCATCGCCACCTGGACTCGTCCCTGGTGTTCGGCGCGACCCGCACCGCCCGCGAAGCCGCCTCCCGCGGCAGTGCCCGCCTCGGTGGTCACCCGGAGCACCGCCGGGTCCTCGAGGGCGGACTCGGCGACCGCGTCCACCACCGCGTCGGTCGCGGTCACGGCGGACCCCTCGGGGAGGTGGACGTCGAAGTGGAACTCGCCCTGGGAGAGCGACGGGATCAGTTCCACGCCGACGCCGGCCCGGCCCACCGCGAGGGAGCCGGCGAGGAGCCCGGCGGCCAGCGCGAAGACGATCACGGGGTGGCCGAGGGCTGCGCGCAGCACCGGCGGGTAGGCGCGGGCGACGGCGCCTTCCGCCGCGGTAAAGCCCGAAGCGATCGGGCGCAGCGGGTACATCAGCGCCCGCCCGACCTTCCGGAGGCCGGTGCGCAGTCCGCGGAGCGCCTTGACGGTCGTCGTCGCCCGCTGCTTACCGACGTTCCCCGGCGCGATCACCCCCCGGCTCGAGAGCACCGGAATCAGCGCCAGCGAGAAGCCGAGGGAGGCGAGGATGGAGATGGAGACGGTGAGCGCCTGGTCGCGGAAGAGCTGGCCGGCGACCCCTTCCACGAACACGATCGGCAAGAAGACGGCGACGGTGGTCAGGGTCGAAGCCACAACGGGGCCGGCGACCTCCACGGTGCCCTTCACCGCCGCTTCGCGCGCGCCCTCGCCGCCGGCGTGGCGGCGGTGGATCGACTCCAGCACCACGATCGAGTCGTCGAGCAGCATGCCGACCCCGAGCGCCAGCCCGCCGAGCGACATGATGTTCAGCGAGAGCCCCATCTGCTGCATCACGAAGAAGGTGGCGATCACCGAGACCGGAATGGCCATCGCGACCACGGCGGTGCAGCGGCGGTCCCGGAGGAAGAGCGCGATGACCAGGATGGCGAGCAGGCCTCCCTCCCAGGCGTTCCGCACCACCTCGGAGATGGCGCCCTCGATGAACTGGGACTGGTCGAAGAGGACCGCCAGCGAAAGGCCTGCGGGAACCGCGTCCTCCACCGCTTCGAGCCGCGCGCGGACGGCGTCGGCAACCTGGACGGTGTTCGCGTCCCCCTCCTTGAAGATGCGGACCTCGACGCCCTCGGCGCCCCCCTGCCGCAGGATCACCTCCTGGTCCTTGAACCCGGAGCGGACCTCCGCCACGTCGCGGAGCCGCACGAGCCGTCCGTCGGTGTCCTTCACGATTACCGCGCGCATGCGGTCCAGGGTGTCCAGCTCGTTCAGGGTGCGGACCAGGTAGCGGGCCTCGTCTTCGTAGACGCTGCCGCCGGCGAGGTTCACGTTGTTGTCGGCGAGCGCGGTCCGGACCTCCGGGACCGTGATGCCGTAGGCGGCGAGCCGTCCCTCGTCCACGTCCACCTGGATCTCCCGGACCAGACCCCCTTCGATCCGCACGGCGGCGACCCCATCCACCGCGTCGAGGTCCTTCTTGAGGTCCTCTTCGGTCCACTGCCGGATCGCGGAGAGCGCGAGGTCGCCGGAGACGCCGATCCGGAAGATCGCGTCCGATGCCGGGTCGAAGCGCAGCAGCCGCGGCCGTTCGGCGTCTTCGGGAAGGAGGACGCTGTCGAGCTTCTCCCGCACGTCGAGCCCGGCGAAGTCCATGTTGGTGTCCCAGACGAACTCGAGGGTGACTTCGGACGTCCCGGCGCGGGACCGGGACGTGACGCGCCGCAGGCCAGGAACGACCGATGCCGCCTCCTCGATCGGCCGGGTCACCAGCGTTTCCACCTCGATGGGCGCGGCGCCCGGCATCCGGGTCTCGACCGTCAGGGTGGGATACGAGATCTCGGGCAGCAGGTTGACGGGCAGCCGGCCGAGGGCCACGAATCCGAAGACGCAGGCGGCCACGGTGAACATGGCGACGCTCACCGGGCGCCGGATGCAGGCGGCGATCAGGGACTTCACGGGGCGGAAACCGTCCGGGGGATCAGTGGTTCAGGATTTCGACCGAGGTTCCGGGATCAAGGGCGCCGTGGCCGGCGACCACGATCCGCGCTCCCGGTTCGAGCCCGTCCGCGAGTTCGATGAGCGCCCCTTCGGGGCTCTCCATCTCGACCCCCACGGTCACCTCGCGCCGTACGGCCCTGCCTTCCTCGACCACGAAGACGTGGGCCCCGGACTCGCTCTGGATGACGGCCCGCTTGGGCGCGAGCACCGCGTTCTCCCGCCGGCCCGTCTCGATGCTGACCCGGGCGAAGGATCCGGGGCGGACGACCGCGCCCGCCGGCGCGGGCAGCGCCACCGTCACCTTGACCGTGCCGGTGCTGCGATCCACGACGGGGCTGACTTCGCGGATATGGCCCGTGATCCCCGTTCCCGTCGCGTCCGACTCCGGCCGGACCACCGCGGGCTGGCCCGGGACGAGGCCGGCCACGTCCCGCTCCGGTACGTAGAGACGGGCGATCAGGGTGTTGAAGTCGGCGAGGGTCAGCAGGTGTTGCGCCGGCTCCAGGCGCCCGCCCTCGACCAGCAGCACTTCCGTCACCTTGCCGGCGAAGGGGGCGCGGATCTCGGTCCGTTCCAGCTCCAGCCGGGCCGTCTCCAGTTCGGAGGCCGCGAGGTCCCGGTCGAAGCGCGCCTTCTCGTACTCGTACTCGGCCACCAGGTTCTGCTCGAAAGCCCGCTGCTGCCGGGCGTGCTCCGCTTCGGCCCGGGCAAGCCGGAGTTCGGCCTGCTCGAAGGCCAGCCGCCGTTCGCGGGCGTCCACGCGCGCCAGCACCTGGCCGGCCCGGACCGAGTCGCCCTCGCGGGCCCGGACTTCGGTCAGGACGCCGGACGTTTCGGAGAGGACCTCCGCGGTGCGTTCGGCTTCCACCGCGGAGGTGGTGGTGAGGTGCAGGGCGACCGGCCCCAGCCGCGCCTCCGTCACGCTCACCGGGGTCGGCGCCGTTTCCTCGGCGGCGGGTTCGATCTCCCGGGCCTCGCTCACTTCCGTCAGCGAGGGAATGACGAACGCGCCGACCGCGGCGATACCGAGGACCGTGGCGGCAAACAGGGCGATCAGGGGCTTGCGCTTCATGCTCTCTCCTAACGGCAGGGACTCCCTTGGAGTTCCGGCGTTCTTGCAGGGAAATACGCGGCGGGCCGCCGAACCCTTCATCGGCAATCCCGCGCTGCTGCGAGAATCCGCGCGGCATCTCCGGAAATGCGCGGTTAGCTCAGCGGCAGAGCGCCTGCTTTACACGCAGGAAGTCACAGGTTCAAATCCTGTACCGCGCACGGGCCGGGCCGTGTCGTGGCGGGGGCGGACGATCAGGCGCGTGCGGCAAGACTGGTCGGGTTGCGTGCCCCCGCCACCACGGTTCGCGCGGGAATCGCAAATCCCTTGCACGCCGCGGGCGGCGTGCGGCGGAGAGTCGCGATTCGGCCTACCTGTCTTTTCGTGAGAGGGGGGCCAGCCCTGGGGCCAGCCCCCCTTTCACACTTCCCACCGCTCACGAGCGCGGAAGGGGCCCCACCGGGAGGACTGGCCGCCGGGCCTTCAGGCCGGCACCCGCTGCGCGAAAGCGCAGCGGAACCGCACGACCTCGCCCTCCCTGACAACCCACCCGCTACGGGAACGCCGACCTCCGGCCGGCACCGCCGCCCGTGCGAGGGCGCGAACGGCAAAGGCGGATACCAGAGCGGTGTCTCTCTCCGCTGATCTACCCCCCCTTGTGCAATTCCCGAAACTGGGAACAATGGAAACCATGGCGAATTCAGAAAGCGGCCTCACCATGAAGGACGGAGTCCTCATGTTCAAGGGCCAGCCGGAGCCAGTTCCCTGGTGGGTGAAGGGTCCGGTCATCAATTCCGTAACGGAACACAAGAAAAAACTCCGGGAGTGGAAGGAGAAGGTGGCACTCGCCGTCAAGGACAGGCGTGGCGGAGACCCGTGGTGTTCTGATCACCTCTATGCGGTCACGCTCCAGTTCCATTTTCGTCCGCTTCGGAACCAGAAACAGGATGTCGATAACTTCGTCAAGCCGGTGCTCGACGGCCTGGCCGCTGGACTCTTCTTGTCGGAGGATCAGGACGTTCGTGAGATCCCTACCTTTGCTGCGCAGCATGGTGTCGACGACTCGAACTTCCGGATTCTCCTGATTCACCGCCTCCGTAACGCGGAAACCGAAGCAGAAGAAGGAGTACGCCTGTTCGTATCGAGCACCGGGAACGCGCCGCCCGGGTGATCACCGAGCCAGTCCGCTCCATCCACTTCGAGAGACGACCGATGCCCACCAAGAAGACCCCGAAAGCCCTCGACCGCCGCGATTTCTTCAAAGTCGGTGCGGTCGCCGGTGTCGGCGCGGTGCTTCCCGCCCGGGACGCCGAGGCGTATCCCGAGTTTCGGCGGCGGCTCCGCGAGAGCGACTGCCAGCGCTGCGCGCTGGCGGCCGGAAGGCGGCACATCGTGGTGGACCGCGGGAATCCGGACGCCCCGATCATTGCCATCGGCGAAGCTCCCGGCCTTCAGGAGGACGCCCGAGGCATCGCATTCTGCGGCCGCGCCGGGCGGATGCTGGACGAACTCTTCGCGGCGGAAGGCCTCTCCACCGACAAGCACCTCCTCCTTGTGAACGTCGTGAAGTGCCGGCCGCCCGGCAACCGAGACCCACAGCCGGAGGAAATGGCCAGTTGCCAGCCATTCCTCGAGCGGCAGCTCGCGTTCTCTCCGGCGAGATTCATTGTGCTGATGGGGTCCACGGCGCTAAGGCGCTTCGCCCCCGAGCGGAAACCGTTCAGCGCTCAGGTGGGCCATTTCTTCCGTTTGCCGGAGTGGCCGGGACGGGAGTTCCTTGCGCTGCACCATCCGGCGGTCCTTCTCCGCAACCGGTCGCTGGAGCCGCTGGCGCGGAAGCACGTCCGGGCGCTGGCGGTGCGGGTAGCAACGTAATCCGGGACGAGCAGCGGACTCACGCTCTCCAAGAACAGCGTCGGCTCGTTGCGACGCATGCGGAAGTCGTCCCAGTTTCAGCCCCAACGGATTGCGGGGCTCTCGTGCACACTTTCCCCCTTCTCCCGCGAGCAACTGGAGGTTGCTGCGGACTTCCTCCCGTAGTTGACACAAGCTCCGGTGACGGCTTCGCCAGTCCGCATCGATCCCCCTCGTATGGTGAGCAGGACCATCCGGTCGGTCACCACATCACGTTGACGTTTGGGAGCGGTTGACATTCAGTTGCGCCATGACCAAGGTGACCGCCATTCTGGACAGCAACCCGGAAGAGGCGGCGGAGCAGATCTTCAGAGCGCACCGGCACGAGACCGCGCGGCTTGATGCCTTCACGGAGTCCCTCGATCATCGCCGCGCCGGGGAATCCCTTGCGCGCACGCTTGATGTGTGGGGGACGAGCCAGGCCGAAGCGGCCCGACTGCTCGGCGTCAGCCGTCAGGCCGTCGGAAAGTGGCTGCAGCGGGGAGCGCCTCCGGCACGCGCGGGCGCACTCGCCGATCTGGCTGCCGCCACGGATTTGTTGGTGCGGCATCTCAAGCGCGACCGCATTCCCGCAGTCGTGCGCCGTCCGATTCCGGCGCTCGGGGACGTGTCGCTCGTGGACCTGCTGGCGCGGGGCGACACCCGCTCGCTGCTCCGTGCGTGCCGGGACATGTTTCGGTTCGACAGCGTGCCGGGTTGAGCTTGGACCTGCTCCGCGAAGCGTTGCCGGACGACCACGTCTGCTGATCTGGTTGCTCACCGTTCGGAACCCGTTGTTGGGATGGTCGTTCTGGCCCCTGCTGCGGCTGCGACTGAACGAGATTGACGAGGAGGACGAGCTGATCACCCTGTCTCTTCGGGAGTCGTCAGACGACTGAATCGGCCTCTCGTTCGAGGTTCTCGTCCACCCGGACTTCCCGGTCCGCGCAGGTATCGTCGACCCTCGGGTGCGGTGCCAGGGAGGAACGGAACATCCCCGGTACACTGTTCGTTTATCCATTGGTTCGGAGATGCTGGAGGCTGAGTGCATTGCCTGATCGTTCCCTGATCCGCAGGGGGTCCCGGAGGCCTGCCGGCCGGGGTCTGCTCGTGCTGGCCGGTGTGCTGCTGGCCGTCGGCGCGGCCGCCGCCCCGGAGGGTCCCGCCGTTTCACCTCCGGAAGATCGCCGCCTTCAGGACGATCGGGACCAACAGGGCGACCTCGGATTCCCCTCGCGGGGCTCAGGCCGGGTCGCCGAGAGCCAGCAGGACCTCAGTTCCTCCATCGCCGACCGCATCCTGGGGCCGCCCGCGCCCGCCGCGAACGAGGCCGTCAGCCGTGACGCCGACGGCCGGGTAACGATCCGCGCGTTCCGGCTCGCCGAACCGCTCACCCTCGACGGGGTACTGGACGATCCGGCGTACGACCAGGTGCCGGCCGCCGAAGGCTTCGTGCAGCAGGAGCCCAACGAGGGCGCGCCTGTCTCCGAGGCCACCCGCGTCTGGGTGCTCTACGACGCGGACAGCCTCTACATCGCCGCCGAGTTGGACGAGCACCACCCGGAGCTCCTGCGGGCGAACGAGATGCGCCGCGACCACCGGAACATCGGCTGGGGCGACAGCTTCTCGGTCATTCTCGACACCTTCTACGACCGACGGAACGGCTTCTTGTTCCACACCAACGCCGTGGGCGCGCTCTACGACGCGCAGGTTTCCGACGAGCGGAACACGAACTCCGACTGGAACACGGTGTGGTGGGTCCGGACCGAGCGCCTCGAACACGGCTGGAGCATGGAGATGCGGATCCCGTTCCGCTCGCTCCGTTACGCCGCCAGCGGACCCCAGCTCTGGGGAATCAACTTCCGCCGCCTCATCAAACACACGAACGAGCGGGCCTTCCTCACCCCGACGCCCCAGGCCTTCAACATGAACGGGCTGAACCGGCTCTCGAACGCGGCGACGCTCGTCGGGCTCGAGGCGCCCGCCGGTTCGAGGCGGATGGAGCTGAAGCCCTACGCCATCGGGTCGCAGACGAACGCTCCCCTGAGGGACATCAACGACGAGTGGGCGGGCGACCTGGGTGCCGATTTCAAGTTCGGCGTCACCGACGGGCTCACCGCGGACGTCACCTGGAACACCGACTTCGCGCAGGTGGAGGACGACGAGACCCAGGTCAACCTGAGCCGTTTCAGCCTCTTCTATCCGGAAAAGCGCGAGTTCTTCCTCGAAGGGCAGGGCGTGTTCGATTTCGGGGGCCGGCAGACCCGGGCCTTCGGGGGCGGAGGCTCCTCCGACACTCCCATCCCCTTCTTCAGCCGCTCGATCGGCATCTCGGGAGGAAGTTCGGTTCCGATTCTCGGCGGCGCCCGGCTCCACGGGCGGGCCGGGGCTTATCAGATGGGGCTCATGAACATCCAGACTGGCGCGGTGCCGGGCGTGGACTACGACGGCACCAACTTCAGCGCCTTCCGGGTAAAGCGGGATCTCTTCTCCCGGTCGAACATCGGTGTCATCGCGACCCATCGCAACGTAAACGCCGACGGCACGGGGTCCAACTCGCTCTACGGCATGGACGGCAACTTCAACCCCACGGATCACCTCCGGATCACCACCTACTACATGGCGACAAGCGAGCCCGGGATCGACACGGGACATCAGGCGGCGAGCTACATGGGTCAGTTCCGCTACGACACCGACCTGATCGACGTAACCGCGGAGCAGTTGTATCTCGGCGAGGACTTCAACCCGGGGATGGGTTTCGTTCGTCGCCAGAACTTCACCAAGAACAGCGGCTCCTTCCAGTTCTCGCCGCGCCCCCGCGGCATCAAGGCGGTTCGGCAATTGGAGTTCCAGGCACAGGTGAACAACTACCAGCGTCCCGGCGGCGAACTGGAGACCCGGGAGTACGAGTTCGAGGCCAACACCCTCTTCGAGAGCAGCGACCGCCTCATGCTCGGCTACAGCGTCACCGAGGAACACCTCCTCGAGGGTTTCAGCCTCTCCGACGAGGTCCAAGTGCCCGCCGGGAGCTACCGGTTCGCCCGGGCCGGGGTCCGCATCCGGATGGGCTCCCACCGCAAGGTCTCGGGGATGCTCCGCTATGAAACCGGGGACTTCTTCGGCGGCACCCGGCAGGAAGTGGGCTACTGGGGACGCGCCGAGATCAACCAGCGTTTCTCCTTCGAGCCGAACGTCAGCCTGAACTGGATCGCGGTGCCCGCGGGCGACGTCCGGGCGCAGGTGAGCCGCCTCCGCGCCACCTACACCGTCTCGCCCCGCAGCTTCCTGGGGGCGCTGGTCCAGTACAACTCGGCCGCCCAACTGTTTTCCGCCAACGTCCGCTACCGCTGGGAGTACTCCCCCGGCAGCGATCTGTTCGTGGTCCTGAGCTCGAACCGCGACGGAGACGACGGTCTCTCCGGTTTCAGCGACCGGGCGCTCGTCGTCAAGTTCACCCGCCTGTTCCGGTTCTGACGGGGACTCCGGGGAGCTCCGGCACTCGTTCCCGGCAGCACACCGCCGTTTCCGAAACGCGTTGGTGGGCGACGGTAGCTTTCCCCTAAACTGGCCGATGGGCCGTCCCTTCCGACGTTGGGAACGCATCCCCGGGTACCGTCTCTTGCCGACTTCTCCCACCGCGTTACGAGGCGCCGTCGCCGTGGCGCTGGGGGTGCTGCTGGCCGGCTCCGTGCTGGCCTCGGGCGGCATGGTTTTCGCGCAGGACGGACCGATTGGGGCCTCGGACCGCCGCGTTCAGGACGAGCAGGACGACCTCGAGCTGTCCGCCCGCGGCTCCGGCCGGCTCGCCGAGGACCAGCAGGCGCTCGACTCGACGATGGACGGCCGCATCCTCGGACCGGCGGCGCCCGCC
>Ga0209021_1002888_pt1 | contig 14403 bp, 9 predicted proteins | sample PinacodermFT_FD_187299 | JGI IMG/M metagenome (GOLD analysis project Ga0209021, IMG submission 187299) | Host-associated microbial community of the marine sponge Aplysina aerophoba from Gulf of Piran - sponge pinacoderm, lysed by freeze-thaw... | ecosystem: Host-associated > Porifera > Sponge >... | reverse complement strand
GGGGGCCAAGGTGGTGCCGGTGGCGCGCGCCGCGGCATGGGTCGCGCACTGACCTTCACGGCCAAACGAGTCATGTAGGCTGGCCCGCTCCGCCGGCGTTGCTTGGCGGTCTTTCCGGTCTTGCCCACGAGCGTGCACTCGGACAGTGCGAGGCTCTCGATTCGCGATACCATCTAGGGCATCGTGGACTGGCCAACATCAGCCGCCTATGTTGCGATCGTGGTGTTGGCCTTGCTGAACGCCTGGGCAGTCACCCGCCTTGACGTGACTGTGCGTCGAGAGGACGACGACTAGCGCCGATGCAGCTCTTGGCAGCCCATTGGCCAGTCCTGCTGTGTCTGCTCGTCTACCTCGCAGCCTGCTTTGCGATCGGCTGGCACTTCAGCCAGCGCGCATCGCGCGGAGTCGCTGACTTCTATATCGCCAAGCGCAGTGTGCCCGGGTGGGTCGTGTCGCTGGCCTTTTTCTCGACGTTCGCCAGCACGAACACGTACATCGGTCAAGCCGGCCAGGCGTTCGCCTCCGGCTTGAGCTGGGCTTGGGTCGGGGTGCTGTGGACCGCGTTCTGCATGGTCTCGTGGCTGCTGCTGGGGCCCCGCCTGCGCAATCAGACTGTCGGTCTGAAGTCCGTAACGGTCCCTGATTACTTCGATTTCCGCTACCGCAGCCCGCTTTCTCGGCCGACTCGGGTGCTGTCGGCACTCACGATCCTATTCGCCACCTTGTGGTACATGGCTGGCATCGCCAAGGGCTGCGCACACCTGTTGGAGACGGTGCTAGACGTGCCGTATGGCTGGGGCGTGCTGGCAATCCTGGGATTCACCTGCGTCTACACCGTTATGGGCGGCATGTACAGCGTGCTGTGGACCGATGCGCTCCAAGGAGTGATGATGCTGCTGGTGGCGGTGGTCATGGCAGCGATTCCCTTCGTATACGCCGGCGGAGTGGGACCTCTCTTCGAGCGCATCTCGCAGACGAGCCATGTATCGGTGGCCGGCACTCCGATTGGCGACGGCTTGGTGACGTTCGGCGCACTCGTCTCGGTAACGTACATCGTGGGCATCGGCCTGTCGGTCGGCATGAAGCAAATTGCCGAACCGCGCTGCTTAGTGCGCTTCTATTCGATCGACAGCGCGGATGGGATGCGGTTCGCCATGATCTGGACACCAGTCTTCTTGGGCGTGTCTCTGGTTTGCGTGATGGGGCTGGGGGCGCTCGTGCACGGCATGGCAAGTGACCAAGAGGCAGCCGACCTGATCGCTAATACGGACCAAGTCGTAGGCTTCATGCTCGCCAAGTTTGACAACACTGCGGTGAGTGCGTTCTGCATCACCGGACTGTTCGCCGCGGGCATGTCATCGCTGGCTTCGGTCATGCTGATCGTTGGCACGGCAGCCGTGGGTGACATCCGCAATCTGTGGGTGCGCTCCGATCCGCTCTCGACGGTGCGTTGGACACGAGTCGCGATCGTCGTCTACTCCGGGGTGGTCGCGCTGGTCACCTTGTTCCCTCCGGCGGGGGTGGTCGAGTTGACCAGCTTCTCGGGAGCCGTGTTTGCTGCTGGCTTCTTCCCGGCCGTGTTTGGCGGCCTGTACTTGCGCTGGGGCACCGGGCACGGAGCGTTCTGGTCGATGCTAGCCGGGATGGCAGCGACGCTGCTGTGGCGGTTTGGGGTCCGATTCAACGTCGAGGGCCTGCAAGACGTGCATGAGATCATCCCAGCGTTCTGCCTGTCGCTGGCTGTCTATGTGGTGGTGAGCCGCATGACTCATCGGCACCAGCCGCCCGCGGATCACTTGGCGCGAGTGTTTGGCGACTGAGGGGAGTGAAGGAGTTCATCGAAGCTGTCGAGAGTTGATCGAGGCAGATGTCAGATAGACGAAGATTGCGCACAGAAGCAGGAAAATATTCGTTCAACTTTCGTGTTATGTGCGATGAGAAACCTAGATGGCAATGAACTTGTGCGATGATGAGAATTCACCCCCATGGATGCGCACGGACATGTCCCAAATGGTCACTCTTTGGGGCACTCTAGCTTGTGCCACGTCCGTGGCTTCCGCTTTGCGGTGGTCGTGAGCTGGCGGAAAGACGGCAAGTCAGTGCTCGCTGTGCGGCGAAAGTGGTAGGAGAAGCGAAGGCCATGCTGGGATCCGAAGAGTTGGATTCAATCGTCGCTGAGCTAGCCTCGCGTCCCGGGCACGAAAAAGTTCGGGCTCACCTACATCGCCTGCTAGTCGGAGGGATGAAGGTCGACAGCCGCTATATCGGATTTGAAGAACCCGTGCCTGTGGTTCGAGGCCGGATTGATGCCCTGCTCGGATGGACCGTGTTCGAGTTGAAGTCGGACCTTCGCGCCGAGCGCAACAAGGCGGAGGAGGGCCTATGCCGGTATCTGCAGGCCTGCACGAACGACTCAGGCGACGACTATGTGGGGATTGCTACAGATGGAGCCGACTTCATCGCGTACTTCTTGCGTGCGGATGCTGTCGTTGAGGTGGCTTCATACCGTGTTGATCCATTGAATCCTCGGGGACTCTTGCCATGGCTGCAAGGCACGATTTCCTGCCGTGAGGGGCTCGTTCCGGATCAGGTGACAATTCGCGGCGAGTTTGGGCGGGGCAGTTTGGCGGCACACCGAGCACTGACCGCGCTAGGCGACGAGTGGGCAATTGCCATCGCCCGCAGCGAGGCGCGATTGAAACGAGAGTTGTGGGAGCAACTGCTCGGCATTGCGTACGGAGCAGAGATCGGCAGCGACCACCTGTTCATGCAGCACACCTACCTTGCCGTGGTCGCCAAGGCTGTCGTTTGGTCGGCAATTGCTGATTCCGCGCCGCCTAACGCTGCAGCGTTGCTGCGTGGCGATGCGTTTGTGAAACTAGGCATCACAGGTCAGGCCGATGCTGATTTCTTCGATTGGATGCTTCTGACTGACGGCGGATCCGAGGTTGTGATGCGGATCTGGCGCCAAGTCACGCGCTTTCGCTGGCGACAGGCTCAAGGGGACGTGCTCAAGCCAGTCTATGAAGGCTTGATCGATCCGGACACGCGCCATGACCTCGGTGAGTACTACACACCAGACTGGCTGGCGAGACGAATGGTTGACGAAGCAGTCCGTCAGCCGCTTGTGCAGCGAATCGTCGATCCGTCATGTGGCTCCGGTACGTTCCTCTTCCATGCTGTGCGGCGGGTGTTGACGGAGGCCAAGGCAGCGGGCTGGCCGTCCGGAGCCGCATTGCGAACGGCCTTGGAAAACATCGCTGGAATCGACGTCCATCCGGTCGCTGTGATATTCGCCAGGGTAACCTTCGTGCTGGCTCTTCTGCCGGCTTTTGACGATGACTGCCCCGATGCCATCACGATCCCCGTGTACATGGGAGACGCACTACAGTGGAACGTTGCAAACGAGAGGGCGCGGGATCGGCGAGAAATCTTGTCCGCGGATGCCGAGACAATGGAGATCTTGGTACCGGAATTGGTCATAGCGGAGCCAAGACCCACACGTTATCCCCCAGTTGTCCTTAAGTTTCCGTCCAAGGTTGCTGCAAACGCGCAGAGTTTCGACCCTACACTCGCAATGATGATGCGCTTAAGTGAGCAACGCAAGCCGGCGATGGCTCTCGACGCTTGGATGAGGAGGAACTTCGACTTCGATGACCAAGCGAGGGAGGTGCTGTGTGCGACGTACGATCTGTTGGGCCAATTGCGTGACGAGGGGCGCGACCACGTATGGGCCTATGTCGTGCGGAACGTTGCTACGCCTCTATGGTTGGCAAGCGAGGGACAGAAGGCGGATGTACTGCTTGGCAATCCACCATGGTTAGCATTCAGATATATGGCTGGAGAGTTCCAAGAACGGTTTCGCCGGGAAACGGATCGGGCGGGTCTGTGGGCAGGTGGCAAGCTGTCGACACATCAGGACTTGTCCGGCTATTTCTTCCTGCGGTCTTCCCAACTCTACCTGAAGCCGCAGGGCAGGGTAGCAATGGTGATGCCCTACGCGTGCTTGTCCCGCCAAGCGTTCGCAGGATTCCGCTCTGGAGAATTCGCTCTCGCCTCAGGTAATAAGCTGCGAGTGCGCTACAGCGAGCCATGGGTCTTTGGACCAGATGTGCGTCCACTCTTCCCAGTTCCGAGCTGCGTGCTGTTCGCGGAGTGGCATCACGGCTCAGAACCAGCGGTCCTGCCGCAGACCGTGCGTACTCATGCCGGTGTCTTGCCGAGACGAGATGCGGATGCGGACGAAGCGGATGCGCACTTGACAGATAGAGTCGAGCCGTGGCCGCAAGATCCGGCGAACACCCCGGTCTCGTATTACCGGCGGCGGTTCCGGCAGGGAGCCACGCTTGTACCCAGGCGGCTTGTGCTTGTGGAACATGCGCAGATTTCGGCGGCACTTCCCACAAGATTGCCGGCCACCTGCCTTCGCAGCCGCACTTCCAACCTCGACAAGGCCCCGTGGAATCAGGTCGAACCCTTAGAGCAAGTGGTGGAAAGGGACTTTGTCCAGCCAGTCTTGCTCGGCGAATCCGTCCTGCCATATCGAGTGCTGCGAACAGCGCTGGGTGTTGTGCCTTGGAATTCGGAGACAGAAAGACTCATGGACTCGACGGCTGCCAGCGAGAATGGCTACCCAAATCTCTCCGACTGGTTGGCTAGTGCTGAGGCAAATTGGGAGCAACACAAACGCAGCGAGCTTTCTTTCCAAGAACAGCTCGACTTCTACGGCAAATTGACGAGGCAGTATCCAATCGCTCCAATTCGCGTGGTCTACACCAAGGCGGGGAGCTTGCCTGCGGCCTGTGTGGTTCGAGATCAACACGCGATTATCGACCACAAGTTATATTGGGCACCCGTCGGAGCGGAAGAGGAGGGGCGGTACTTGTGTGCCGTGCTCAACAGTGAGGCTCTGCGCGCGCGGCTAGCGCAATACCAATCGCAGGGGCTGTGGGGTGCTCGTGACATCGACAAGTACCCCTTCAATTTGGCCGTGCCAAGGTTCAACCCACGGAAGAAGCAACACCGACGACTCGCAGAGCTTGCCCAGATGGCTGAGAACGCTGCCGAGTCGGTCTCGTTTGGTCACGACGTGCATTACTCCAAAGCGAGGCGATTGGTCCGAGATTCGTTGGCGATGCAGGCTTGGTCTGATGAAATAGAAACACTTGTGGTCACACTGCTTGACACGGGCCAGCACCAGTAGTCGGACGATGCTCTTGCAAAGTTCTTTTGGCCACGGTTAGAGATCCAAGATCTAGTAGGCATGCCTCTTGACAACGCGATATATAGACGAAGTTGGCTATCCAGCGCGAATCTTGCAAAAGGCTTGGACTGCTAGGCTTGGCCACATTTCACCGATGCCGGGATCGTCGCCGATGCAGCAGTTCATCCGGTCGGTACGTCAACGTGCGGAACTGTCGCGCATCCACGCTGCGACGCGTGAGCCCTAGCCCCGGCCAGGCGACACATCACCGGCCGAACGAAGGCCGCCTGCGAGGCTGCGTACAGTCTGCCGCGAACACTCATCGTCATCTGCGCTGAGTCAGTGCCAAGGCCCGGCCGACCGATCAAACACGATGTGAGCAGCCACTCGTGATGCTGTGCCGCTAGCCCCCAAGAGGACCCTCCGGCCTGACCTATACTTGGGAATCGGAATTCCGATGGCCACGCCGTTCGTCCACCTGCACTGCCACACCGATTACTCCCTCCTCGACGGGGCTTGCCACATCCCGCGTCTGATGAAGATTGCCGCTGAGCAGGAGTGGCGGGCTGTGGCGATCACGGACCACGGCAACCTCTTCGGTGCCGTCAACTTCTACTCGGAAGCCGAGAAGATCGGCGTCAAGCCGATCATCGGTTGCGAGATCTACACGGTCGCCGGCGACCACAGGCTGCACGATGCCAGCATGCGCTACCACCACTTGCTGCTGCTGTGCAAGAACGAAACAGGCTACCGCAACCTCATCGACCTCGTCTCCACGGCGTATACCGAAGGTTTCTACTACAAGCCGCGGATCGGCAAGGACCTCCTAGCGCGCTACGCGGACGGCCTGATTTGCCTGTCGGCATGCCTGCGAGGCGACTTGCAAGAGGCGTTGTTGCAGCAGGGCTACGAGGAAGGCCGCAAGCTGGCCTACGAGTACCAAGACATCTTCGGCAAGGAAAACTTTTTCTTGGAGATCCAAGACCACGGCCTTGAACTCGACAAGCAACTGATCCCGCTCCAACTGCGCCTGGCGCGGGAGACGGGCATTCCCTTGGTAGCGACCAACGACGCGCATTACCTGACGAAGGAGGACGCCGGGGCCCACGAGGCCTTGCTCTGTGTGCAGACCGGCAAGACGCTCAGCGACAAGAACCGGATGCGCTTCGAGACCAAGGAGTTCTATCTCAAGAGCCGCGCAGAGATGGCGGCGCTGTTCGATGGCGACGAGGGCCCGCTGGACCGCACTTGGGAGATCGCCCAGATGTGCGACCTCAAGCTCCAGCCGATCGCAAACCCGTTCCCCAGGTTCGACGTGCCGCCCGACCAGACCATCGACACTTACTTCGAGTACGTCGCTCGGCAGGGCTTTGAGGTGCGCCGGGCCCGCTTGGAGGCGCTGGCCGACAAGGGGCTGCTGCGCAGGCCGTTGGAAGAGTACGCCGAACGGCTGGACTACGAGATCAAAGTTATCCAGCAGATGCAGTACTCCGGGTATTTCCTGATCGTCTGGGACTTCATCCGCTATGCCCGCCACAAGCAGATTCCTGTCGGCCCAGGACGCGGCTCCGCGGCGGGTTCGCTGGTCGCTTACGCGATGTCGATCACCGACATCGATCCGCTGCAATACGGCCTGCTCTTCGAGCGCTTTCTGAACATCGAGCGGAAGTCGATGCCCGACGTGGACATCGATTTCTGCATGAATCGGCGAGGGGAGGTGATTCAGTACGTCACCCAGAAGTACGGCCGCGAGCAGGTTTCCCAGATCATCACTTTCAACACCATGGCGACCAAAGCCGCCATCAAGGACGTCGGGAGGGTCATGGACCTGAGCTTCGGACAGGTCGATCGGCTCACCAAGATGGTGCCGAACGTCCTCAAGATCACCTTGGACCAGGCCATCGAGCAGGAGCCCAAGCTCAAGTCTGCGATGGCCGAGGACAAACGCGTCAACGAAGTGATCCAGACTGCCAAGCGCCTTGAAGGCGTGGCCCGCAACCCGTCTGTGCATGCCGCGGGCGTCGTGATCGCCCCCCAGCCGCTGAAGACTCTGATTCCGATTTACAAGACGAACAAGGACGAAATCGTCACGCAGTACGACATGAACAGCCTCGAGGCGATGGGGCTGCTCAAGATGGACTTCTTGGGACTGACGACGCTGACGATCATCGAAGACGCCTTTGGCTGGATCGAGAAGCGCACGGGCAAGCGCCTCAGCCAGGACAGCATCCCGCTGGATGATGCCGAGACATATAAGCTCTTGTCCGAAGGCCTGACCAGTGGCGTGTTCCAGTTCGAATCCAAGGGCATGCGCGACATCTGCCGCCGCTACAAGCCGGAGCGCCTGGAGGACCTGTGCGCGCTCAACGCCCTGTATCGGCCGGGGCCGATACAGGGCGGCATGATTCCCGACTTCATCGACCGCAAGCACGGTCGCAAGCCGGTCAGGTACCTGCTGCCGGAGATCGAGCCCCTGCTCAAGGAGACCTACGGGGTCATCGTCTACCAAGAGCAAGTCATGCAGATTGCCAACCTCGTGGCGGGCTACTCGCTCGGAGAAGCGGACCTGCTGCGTCGCGCAATGGGCAAGAAGAAGGCGAAGGAGATGGCCGAGCATCGCGCCAGGTTCCTCAGCGGTGCCGGCGAGCGCGGCTTTCCCGAAGCGGCCACCTCGAAGCTCTTCGACCTCATGGAGCAGTTCGCCGGCTACGGCTTCAACAAGTCGCATTCGGCCGCCTACGGCTTTCTCGCATACATCACCGCGTTCCTCAAGACGCACTACACGGTCGAGTTCATGGCGGCCCTGCTGACCGCGGAATTGCACAACGCGGAGAAGGTGCGGCTGTACCTCAACGAGTGCCGCGACATGGGCATCCGTATCCTGCCGCCCGACATTGAGGCCTCGTTCTGGGATTTCACCCCAGCCGGTGACAAGCAGATCCGTTTCGGGCTCGGTGCCATAAAGAACGTCGGCAAGGCCGCAGTCGAGTCCGTCATCGAAGTGCGGCAGAGCCGGGACGGCGGTTTCGAGTCCCTGTTCGAGTTCTGCAAGGCGGTTGATTGGGGCAAGATCAACAAGCGCATGATGGAAAGTGCCATAAAGGCCGGCGCCATGGACAGTCTGGGCGGGCACAGGGCGCAGATGCTGGCCGGGCTGGACACCGTGATCGAGAGCAGCCAGCGGGCCCAGCGCGACGAGGAGCTGGGGCAGGAATCGCTGTTCGGCGGTCCGGCGGTTAGCGAGGAGAGCAACCTCGTCAGACTGCCTGACGTGGAGGAATGGCCCGCCGCGGAACGGCTCGCCCATGAAAAGGAGATGCTCGGCTTCTATGTGACGGGCCACCCCTTGGATTCGTTCGAAGAAGCTGTCGAGGAGGTCGGCTCCCACACCAGTACCTCGCTCGACAAGGTCGACAACGGGCACTCGGTGTCGATCTGCGGCATGTTGCACAGTGTCCAGCGCCGTAGGAACAAAGAAGGCCGCCCGTGGGCGTCAGCGGTCTTGGAAGACCGCGAAGGCAGCGTTGAACTACTCGTGTTCGCGAACCAATTTGAGCGGGTGGAACAGAGGTTAGTCCAAGATCAGCCCGTGCTCGTGGCCGGTGCGGTCCGCGCCGAGGACGAGTCCGGCCGCAGGGTGTCGGTCGAAGATATCACGCTTCTCAAGGACGCCCGCGCTCCCCGGCCTGAACAGGCATCTCTGACGCTGAGATTGAACGGCGACAGTGAGATATCCTCAGTTGCGAGCCGACTCCGTGACTTGGTCAATGGCCATCCCGGGCAGACCAACTTGCGCATTCGCCTGGAGCGTCCGCGCCAGTACTTGGTGGTCTTCGACATCGACGCCCGCGTCGACCCAAACCGACGCTTCCGCGAGGAGGTCGCGGGCCTGTGCGGCCAAGATGCCCTCGAGTTGCTCGGCTAGACCCTGACGGGCCGGGATCGGTTCCGCGCTGCCCAGCGCAGGCGGGTATAGACTGAAAGCAAGGGAGATTCCTGATGAAGTCCATTCCGTTGCTGGTTTCGATCCTCGCTGCGCTGCCTCTGTGGGCGGGTGAACCGATTACGTTTCACCGAGATGTCGAGCCAGTGCTGCAAGCCAACTGCCAGCAGTGCCACCGTTCCGGCGAAGCGACCCCGATGTCGCTGCTCACCTACGAGGAAACTCGACCTTGGGCACGGGCAATCCATGAGGCTGTGGCGTTGGATCGGATGCCGCCGTGGTTTGCTGACCCGCGTTTCGGCGAGTGGTCGAACACTCACGTGCTCTCCGCCGAAGAGAAGCGGGTGCTCATCGAATGGGCCGAGAGCGGGGCTCAGCGCGGAAATCCTGCCGACGCACCTTCTCCTGTTGAATTCGTCGAGGGATGGAACATCGGCCAGCCCGATGTCGTGCTCGAGATGCCCGCTCCGTTCCGGGTTCCTGCGGATGGCACGATTGACTACCAATACCTAGTGATCCCGACAGGCTTCGACGAGGACAAATGGGTTAGCGCCGCCGAGGTTCGCCCCGGCAACCGAGCGGTGGTGCATCACGTGCTCGCCTACATTCGCCCCAAGGGGTCCCACTGGCTGGAAGGGGCCGAGCAGGGCAAGATCTTTGTGCCCCAAGCGACCACTAAAGAGCAGCGCAAGCGAAGCCGCAGCGAGTTTCGTGACATCTTGGTCGGGTTCGCGCCAGGCACCGAGGCGGTGTCTTACGAGGGGACCGACACCGCCCGGCTCCTGCCGGCCGGAGCTGACATCGTGCTCCAGTTGCACTACACCGCTTCGGGCAAGGAAGAGTTCGACCGCAGTCGCATCGGTTTGCGCTTCCAGGACGCGCCCCCGGCCAAGCGCCTCGTGACGCTGATGGCTTCCAACACCAAGTTCGTCATTCCGCCCGGCGCCGCCGCGCATCCGGTCACATCCAAGTGGGTTCTCAGCAAGGACATCGAATTGACGGGCGTAATGCCGCACATGCACCTGCGTGGCAACGATTTCCGCTTCGAATTGCGCCACCCCGACGGGCGCCGCGAGACATTGCTGAACGTGCCCGAGTATGACTTCGACTGGCAGCTCTTCTACTACCTCAAGCAGCCGATGCAGTTGGCCGCGGGCACTGTCATCGAATGCTTTGCGCACTTTGACAATTCCCCGAATAACCCGGACAATCCAGACCCGTCGGAAGAGGTTCGCTGGGGCGACCAGAGCTGGGAGGAGATGATGATCGGGTTTTTCGAAATCGCGATCGAATCCGATTCCAGCCTGCGGCCGTACCTTACGCAAGGCAAGCAGACCCGGTCGAGCGGTGATTGATTCGGCGCTCGTGCGAGGTCGCGGTGCAGCGCTGGTGCCGAGACAGCCCAACTCGCCCGGGCTGGTTGGTGTGCCGTGCTTGGGTCGCTTGTGCGGTTCTGACCCTGGCTTGGTTCTCGGGGCGTAGCCTCGGGCACGAAGCTATCAGCACGGAGCTAACCTGGACGCGCGATGTGTCGCGTGTTTTCCACAACCGCTGCTCAGGCTGTCACCGCGTCGGAGGGGCGGGGCCAATGCCGCTGACCACGTATGCCGAGGTGCGCCCGTGGGCCAAGGCCATCAAGCATCAGGTGTTGACCCGCGGCATGCCGCCTTGGGGGGCCGTGAAGGGATTTGGCGCCTTTCGGAACGATCGCAGCCTGTCGCTGCCTGAGATTTCCCTGATCTCCAGCTGGGTCGAGGGCGGGGCTCCCGAAGGGGATCTCTTATTCGCTGCGCCATTCCATGTCCATGCAGCCGATGTGGATGAGGCGGCGCCGAATGCAGGTCGCCTGACCGTGCGTGGGACGCTAGCGCTGGAGCGGGCCTTGGTTGCGACAGGCGTCAGCGTCGGTGGCGCCGTCGAGGCACGGTGGCTGCAATTCACCGCGCATCGGCCGGACGGGAGCGTCGAACACTTGCTTTGGCTGCGCGAGCCGCGGCCCCCGGAGAATGCGGACTACTGGTTCCTGAAGGAGGTTTCCCTGCCGGCTGGCACGCGCTTGGTTTGCCGACCAGAGACCGCCGAGGTGGATCTCAGGCTGGCCCCCGAACCAGCTGATGCGGGCCGCTAGGCGGAGGATAGTCGCCGCCATCTCCGACTCCGTTTGCCGCGCACCAGGCCGCGTGCCGGGATGCCAATCCCGCCAGAGCGCGCCGTAGGCCTCGGCGCGGCTACGACCCTGGCGTTGGTCAGTGTCGGCCAAGTGGTGTTGAGCCTGACCCGAACAGGATTTGGGGCCTCGGCGGGCAGTACCCTTCAATCCTGCTCTACGAGCAGTCCGGCAGCCTTCCAAGCGCGCCAGCCTCCGGCGAGCGAGTAGACATTCCTGTAGCCCATCTGTTGCAGGGCATCGGCGGCTAGCGCCGAGCGGTAGCCGCCACCGCAATAGAGCACGATCTTGGCGTCAACATCGGGGATGGCCGCTTCGATGTCGCGCTCGATGATGCCCTTGCTCACGTGGCGTGCGCCGGCGGCGTGCGCAGCGTTCCACTCGGATTCCTCGCGTGTGTCAATCAGCGCGAACTCGGTTCCGTCGGCAATGTCGTTGGCGACTGCACCCACCGTGATTTCGCGAATGCGCGTCTTGGCGTCGTTGACCAGCGCGAGAAACCGTTCGGAGTGCTGCATGCGCTGACTGCCAGACTCTAGAACTCGTACTTGACCCCGAGCTTAGCCTCAACTTCGGTCACGGACACCATGTCGATCGCGTCCCACGGGCAGCCGTCAAGGAAGGTTCCGTCGGGGCCCTTGGAGATGCACTGCTTGCAACCGATGCAGGTCTGACCGTCAACCTCGATGCGCCCGAACGGGGGGTGGTCTTCGTCAGGAATCCAGTACATGCACTCGTCCACCGGGCAGTAGTTGATACAGACCGGCGAGCCGGCGCAACCGGTGCAGTTCTCGTTCGTGACGGCAAGGATCGCGGGTTTCTTCTTGCGGTTGCCCGTCATGCCGCCCTCCGACCACGGCCAGCCCTTTTCGTGGGGGGCGGACAGCGGCTCTAAGGCTGCGATGCGGGCCGCCTCCTCGCGGGCTTTGCGGCGGCGTTCCTCGGCAGCGGCCTTGCGGCGATCGGCGGCGCCCGCCGCGGCAGGCTTGGCTGCGGCCGCCGGGGGCGCCGCAGTCTTGGTCGGATCTTGGTTGGGCTCGTCTGGCATGGCGCTGTGGGGCTGGAAGTCCTACTATACCGCGCTTGCGCTCGACAGCTCGGCAGGCCGGAGTCGCTCCGGGCAATGCGCCACACTGGAGAGTGGATCTGGGCTGTGACAGGTCGTTTCGAGATCGTAGCCGAATGCCCTCACTCGCGCGCGCGCGCCGGTGTGCTGCACACAGCGCACGGGCCGATCGAAACTCCCGTCTTCATGCCGGTGGGCACCCAGGCGAGCGTCAAGGGGCTGACGCCGCGGCAACTTCAGCAAGATCTCTCCGCCAGCATGGTGCTGGCGAACACCTACCATCTGTGGCTGCGCCCTGGGGAAGCCACCGTGCGCAGCGCCGGCGGGCTGCATAAGTTCATGGGCTGGAGCGGTGGGATTCTCACGGATTCCGGAGGATACCAAGTCTTCAGCCTGGCCAAGCTCCGCCGCATCCGCGAGGAGGGCATCGAATTCCGCTCCCACCTTGACGGCGAGCGACGCTTTCTGAGTCCCGAAGCGGCCATCGACATCCAGGGCTGCCTCGGCAGCGACGTAATGATGGTGCTGGACGAATGCACGCCGTACCCCTGCGGGGAAGCTGACGCCCGCGCTTCCATGGAATTGACGCTGAGCTGGGCCGCCCGCTCATTCGCCCACTGGAAGCAAGTCGCGGCACCAGCCCCCGGGATGCTGTTCCCCATCGTGCAAGGGTCCATGCATGCCGGGCTGCGCCGCGAATGCGCGCGGCGGCTGGTCGAATTGGACGCGCCGGGCTACGCGGTTGGAGGGCTTTCCGTCGGCGAGCCTCGGCCCCTGAGCTATGAGATGACCGCCTCGAGCGAGCGCGAATTGCCCCGGCACAAGCCGCGCTACGCCATGGGAGTGGGCATGCCGCACGAAATCGGCGAATACGTTGCGCTGGGCATCGACATGATGGATTGCGTGCTTCCCACGCGCAACGCACGCAACGGCTGCTTGTTCACTGCCAGCGGGAAGCTCATGATCAAGAACGCGATCCACGCGCAATCCCATGTGCCGGTTGATGAGGACTGTCGCTGTTACACGTGCCGGAATTTCACACGCGCCTACCTGCGCCACTTGTTCCTGGCCAGGGAAATGCTCTACGGCACCTTGGCCACGTTGCACAATCTGTGGCTCTACCTTGACAGGATGCGGCAGCTTCGGCAAGCTATTATTGAAGGGAGCCTGCCGCGGTGTTTGCGGCAGTTCTCGGCAAGTCTGGAACCCGGCGGCTGACCAAGCTGTGGATTTGGCATTGCGCCTGAGCAGGCACACGCATTTTCGCTATAGTGGTTGTTTGCTTCGGGCGTCGCGCCCGGTCGCCTGTTCCCCCTTCGACTGATCCCAGTGTACGTGCTCTCTGCGGAACAACTTGCCTCGTGGCAACCCTCGCCCGCGCTGCTGCTGCAGCAGTCGGGGCTCGGGTCCCTCATGCCCATCCTCCTGATGGTCGTCATCTTCGTGGTGTTGGTCATCTTGCCCGCCCGCAAGCGCCAGAAGAAGCTCGACGAGATGCTGGCCAACTTGACCACGGGCGACAAGGTCGTTACGAACGGCGGACTCACCGGCACGGTCGTCGGGTTGGCCGAGGGCCGTGTCACGCTGCGCATCCCGCCGGATGGCTTGAAGCTCGAATTTGCCCGCACCGCAGTGGTCGGGATGGCGGAGAAGACCGACGGCTAGGGCCGGTCGCAACGAAGGGTCGAGATGAAAAGTCGCTTCGGACTCAAGATCGCCATCGTGGTCGCGGTCTTTGTGCTCTGCTTCTGGCGCGTGATAGGCTTCTCGCCGAGCCTTGATGCGGTCAAGCAGAACTTGGCGGACAACATCGCCCTCGGCTTGGACCTCAAGGGCGGCACGCATCTGATCCTGCAGGTACAGGTGCAGGACGCCCTCAAGTCCGAGGCCGACCAGACGATCGATCGGATCAGGACACGGCTGGCGCGCGCTGAAATCTCCTACACCGGTATTCGGCGTAACGATCCCGCCTCGATCGAGGAGGCGGATTCGATTGAGATCCAAGTCGAAGGCACGCCCACAGA
>Ga0209021_1002887_pt1 | contig 14404 bp, 13 predicted proteins | sample PinacodermFT_FD_187299 | JGI IMG/M metagenome (GOLD analysis project Ga0209021, IMG submission 187299) | Host-associated microbial community of the marine sponge Aplysina aerophoba from Gulf of Piran - sponge pinacoderm, lysed by freeze-thaw... | ecosystem: Host-associated > Porifera > Sponge >... | reverse complement strand
GCGACCGCCGCGACCGTCGGCACCGTCGCCTATCCGCAAATCGAGCGCCGCGCATACAATGAGCGCCTGTTCCTGGGTTCGCTGGCGGCTGGCGGCACGCTGGGCATCCTGATCCCGCCGTCGATCAACCTCATTCTTTACGGCCTGCTGACCGACAGTTCCGTGCCGGAACTTTACCTCGCGGGCATCATTCCGGGAGCCATCCTCTCGGCGCTGTTCATGGCCGCCATCGTTGTTGCCTGCCTCTGGCGGCGCGAATGGGGCGGCGCGCGCATCGAGACCAGCTGGCGCGACCGGATCCGCACCTTGCCGGACCTTGTGCCGCCGATCCTGTTGTTCGTTGTGGTGGTCGGGTCGATCTATGCCGGCCTTGCGACGCCGACCGAGGCGGCATCGGTGGGCGTCTGCTTCGCTCTGATACTCTCCGCATCGACCGGTACGCTCAGGCTCACCATGCTGCGCGAAGCCTTCGAGGGCACGATGCGCACCACGGCGATGATCATGCTCATCATCCTGGCGGCGGTGTTCCTCAACTTCGTGCTGGGTTTCATCGGCGTGACCCAGGCGATGATCGCCTTCATGGCCGAACTAGGCCTGACGCCGCTCGAGTTCATGATCCTGCTGGTCATCTTCTACCTGATCCTCGGCATGTTCATGGAAACGCTTTCCATGATGCTGACCACCGTGCCGGTGATCTTCCCCATCGTCGTGCAGATGGGGTTCGATCCGGTCTGGTTCGGCGTCATGATTACGGTGCTGATGGAGACCGCGCTCATCACGCCGCCTATCGGCGTCAACCTCTATGTCGTGCATGGCATCCGCGCGCGCGGCGGCAAGTTCAACGATGTGGCATACGGGTCCATCCCCTTCGTAGTGTCCATGCTGGTCATGGTGGCGCTGCTGATCGTCTATGAGGATCTGGCGCTCTACCTTCCGACCCTGGTCTATCGCTGATCCCTGCTGCCGGCTGCGGGTCAGTCCCGTGTTCGGCATTCGTCCGGTCCTGTCGCGCCGAATCTGGCGCATGGCGGGGCCCATTGTCGTGTCCAATGTTTCGGTGCCGCTGATCGGCGTGGTCGATACCGCGGTGATGGGCCATCTCGACGCGGCCTATTACATCGGCGCGGTCGCCATCGGCGCCATGATCTTCAACTTCCTGTTCCACCTGCTCAACTGCCTCAGGATGGGCACGACCGGGCCGACCGCCCGGGCCCGCGGGCGCGAGGACTGGGGCGAGGTGCGCGCGATGCTCTGGCGCGCTCTGACGCTCGCGGGAGCGGCGGCGGCCCTGATCGTGCTGCTCCAGGGGCCGATTGCGGCGCTTGCCTTCTCGCTTGTCGAGGCGAGCGCGGAGGTCGAGGCTCATGCGCGAACTTATTTCTTCATCCGCGTTTGGACCGCGCCGGCCAATCTCGCCATCTTCGCGATCATCGGCTGGTGCTACGGGCTGGAGGACTCGCGCACGCCGCTCGTGCTCCAGGTCGTCGTCAACCTGACCAACATGGCCCTCGACATCCTGTTCGTCATGGGCTTCGGCTGGGGGGTCGAGGGCGTGGCGATCGCCACGCTGATCGGGGAGTATCTGGGGCTCGCAGTCGCCGTGTTTGCGGTGCGCCGCCGGTTGAAGCGCCTGCCTCCGGGGCGCGGGCCGGTGTTCGACCGGGTGCGGCTGCTGCGCCTGGTCGCGATCAACCGGGACATCACGATCCGGTCGCTCTGCGTCGTCTCCGCCAATGCCATCTTCCTCGCCGAGAGCGCAGCCGCGGGCGACACGACGCTGGCCGCCAACCAGATCCTGGTGCATTTCGTCATCTTCGCCTCCTTCGGCCTGGATGGTGTGGCGCATGCGGGCGAGGCGCTGGTCGGCGACGCGGTCGGGCGGCGCAACCGCGCCGGACTTCGCGAGGTGATTCGCGCCGTGCTGGTCTGGTCAGCCGGCCTGGCAGCCCTGATGACCGCCGTCTATCTCGCCGCCAGCGGCCTCATCGTTGCCGCCATGACCTCGCTGCCCGATGTCCGGGCGGCCGCCGGAGGCTGGGCCTTGTGGGCTGCGCTTGCGCCGCTGGTCGCGGTCTGGGCCTATGCTTATGACGGCATCTTTCTTGGTTTCTCGGCAACCCGGTGGATGCTCGTCACCATGGCCATCGCCTTTGCGGGCTATGTCGCGGGGCTTCTGCTGCTGCCGGGCCCGCTCGGCAATCACGGGCTCTGGATCGCGCTCTGGCTGTTCTATGGGCTGCGCGGGGTGGGTCTGGCGCTCGCCTATCCGAGGCTCAGGCGAACCTTCGCATTGTAAGCTGGTGGTTGAGCGGCCCATGCCCCCGCCCGAAGCCGGGCGCGGAACGGATCGCTTCATGGACGAAGTTTCCCGCCCGCCTGACGGCCGACACGAGATCGAGACCCTGTGCGAGTCCGGTCGCCGCGGCCGAGGCCAGCGTGCAGCCGGTGCCGTGCGTGTGCCTTGTGTCGAGCCGTTCATGCTCGAACGCCGTCTCGCCGGAAGGCGTCAGCAGCCGGTCGCGCACGACGGTCCCCTCGCCGTGCCCGTCCTTCAGCAGCACCGCCCTCACCTCCAGCGCGGCCCAGGAAGGCCAGTCGGGCGCGCGGCCGTCCAGCAGCGCTTCCGCTTCCGGTAGATTGGGCGTCAGCAGCGTTGCCAATGGCAGCATGTGGCGGCGGAGCGCCTCGACCGCGTCTTCCCTGAGCAGGGCATGCCCACCCTTGGCTACCATGACCGGATCGACCACGACCGGCACGCCCGGGGCCTCCCGCGCTAGCGTCTCGGCCACCGCCTCGATGACCTCTGCGTCGTGCAACATGCCGGTCTTTACGGCATCCGCGCCGATGTCGCGCAGCACGACCCGCATCTGGTCGGCGATGAAGCCGGACGGCACCGGATGGACGCCGTGGACGCCTTCCGTGTTCTGCGCAGTGAGCGCGGTCACCGCCGTCATGGCGAAACCGCCCAGCGCCGTGCAGGTCTTGATGTCGGCCTGGATTCCCGCCCCGCCGCCGGAATCGGAGCCAGCGACGATCAGCAGGCGGCCCTGTGCGGCCATGTTCAGACCGCAGCCCGGATATCTGCTGCCAGCCCGTCCACGACCTCGCCGACCAGGCCCTCGTCCTCGGCCTCGGCCATGATCCGGATCAGCGGTTCGGTGCCGGACTTGCGGACCAGCAACCGGCCGACACCGCGCAACCTCTCTTCGGCATCTTTCACCGCTTTCCGCACGGCAGGCGCCGCAAGCGGGTCCCGCACGCCGTAGCGCACGCTCTCCAGGCGCTGCGGCAGCGGCTCGAAGAGGGACAGCAGTTCTGAGGCCCGCTTGCCGCTCGCCACCAGTTCCGCCAGCACCTGCAGTGCCGCCAGCAGGCCGTCGCCGGTTGCGGAGAAGTCGCGCAGGACGATATGCCCGGACTGTTCGCCGCCCAGATTGAGGTCGTGCTTGCGCATGTGCTCGACCACATAGCGGTCGCCGACCCGGGTGCGGGCAAGCCCGACACCGATGCCGTCCAGGTAGCGTTCGAGCCCGAGATTCGACATGACCGTCGCCGCGACTGCATTGCCGCGCAGGCTGCCGCGGCGCTGCCAGACAGCGGCAACGAGGGCCATGACCTGGTCGCCGTCTATCGGCCTGCCGGCATCGTCCGCAAGCACAAGCCGGTCGGCATCGCCGTCCAGAGAGAGGCCTATGTCGGCCTCGTGTTCGCGCACTGCCCGGCAGATCGTTTCCGGGTGCGCGGCTCCACAGGCATCGTTGATATTCGTGCCGTCCGGCGACACGGCGACCGGAATGACCTCGGCTCCGAGTTCCCAAAGCACGTCCGGAGCCACCCGGTAAGCGGCTCCGTTGGCGCAATCGACAGCGATCCTGAGGCCGTCGAGGCGCATTCCACGCGGGAAGCTGCCTTTCACGACCTCGATGTAGCGCCCCTGCGCATCGTCCATACGCCGGGCCCGGCCGAGCGCGTCCGGCGAAGCCCGGTGGGAGTCCGCATCGGCCATGGCGGCCTCGATAGCCTTTTCCTCGGCGTCCGAGAGTTTGTAGCCATCAGGGCCGAAAATCTTGATGCCGTTGTCGTAGTAGGGGTTGTGCGAGGCGGAGAGCATGATGCCGAGGTCCGCCCGGAGGGACCGTGTCAGCCCCGAGACCGCCGGCGTCGGCATCGGTCCCACCATGACCACATCCCAGCCGAGCGCGACGAACCCGCAGACCAGGGCCGGCTCCAGCAAATAGCCGGAAAGGCGCGTGTCCTTGGCGATTACCGCCGTGCGGTGCCCGTTGCCGCCGAAACAGGCTGCCGCGGCCATCGCCACGCGCATCGTCGTTTCCGGTGTCATCGGCTCGACATTCGCCCGCCCGCGAATGCCGTCGGTGCCGAACAGACTGCGCGTTCCGCTTCCATCCATGGTTTCAAACATGCCGAAGCGCCTGCCACACCGCAAGCGCGCGCCGGGTTTCCTCGACATCGTGAACCCGCAACAGGCGAACCCCCCGGTCAAGGGCGAACAGGCCTGCGGCCAGAGATTCCGGGAAGCGGCGTTTCGGGTCGCTCTCGCCCGAAAGGCGCCCGAGCGACGCCTTGCGCGAGACGCCGATTGCAACGGTACATCCGAGCGCGCGGAACCGCTCCAGGCCCTGCAGCAAGGCCAGATTGTGCTCCATGGTCTTGCCGAAGCCGTAGCCCGGATCGACGGCGAGGCGCTCCGGGCCGATGCCCGCCTTCCGGCACGCCGCGACGCGCGAGGCGAGGAAGGCGAAGACATCCTCCACAACGTCGTCGTAGCGGGGCGCGTCCTGCATGGTCTCCGGGCTGCCCTGCATATGGACCAGCACGGCGCTCGCACCGGACCCGGCGACGAGGCCGAGCGAGGCGGGGTCCGCAGTAAGGGCCGAAACATCGTTTGCGATGGAGGCTCCGGCGGCGAGCGCGGCACGAAGCACGCCCGGGTGGCGGGTATCCACCGACACCGGAACGCCGTCCGCCGCAAGCGCCGCCACGACCGGCAGGATGCGTCGGCATTCCTCCGCCTCGCCAACCTCGACGGCGCCAGGCCGGGTCGATTCACCGCCGACATCGACGATATCCGCGCCCGCGGCCGAAAGCGCCCTGCCGCGCCCGATTGCTGCCCTCGGTTCGAACCAGTCGCCGCCGTCCGAAAAGCTGTCCGGGGTCACGTTGACGACGCCCATAAGGAGGGGCCGCCGGGTGGAAAGGCCGGCGAAGCGGGAAGGCTGCCCAGGCAAGACCGGGACCGGCGCCCGGAGGAGCGCCTAGCCCTCCGGCTGCGGTTCGGGACCGAGGCCCCCGGGCATGGGGCTCGCGCCGCGGCCGCGCTGGCCGCTGGACGGCACAGACGCGCCGCGCATCGGGCCTTCGGGTCCGGAAGCGGCGGGATCCTCGCGCCGAATCTGCTCGCCGCGTATGGCGGCCTCCACCTCGGTCCGGCTCAGCGTCTCGAACTCCAGCAGTGCCTTGGCCACGGTGTGGAGGTCGTCGATCCGGTCGCTCAGGATGCGCCGCGCGGTGGTCTCGCCTTCCTCGACGAGGCGGCGTGTTTCGGCGTCGATGATGCGCGCGGTTTCGTCGGAAACGTTCTTGCGCTGCGCCACCGAGTGGCCGAGGAAGACCTCCTCTTCATTGTCGGCGTAGCGCAGCGGCCCGAGTTCCTCGCCGAAGCCCCATTCCGTGACCATGCGCCGCGCGATGCGGGTCGCCTGCTGGATGTCCGAGGCGGCGCCGGTCGTCACCTTCTCGTCGCCGAAGATCAGCTCTTCGGCCACGCGCCCGCCGAACAATCCGGCCAGCAGCGCCTGTAGCTCGATTTTGGACTGGCTGTACTTGTCCCGCTCCGGCATGAAATGCGCCACACCGAGCGCACGGCCGCGCGGCACGATGGACACCTTGTGCAGCGGGTCGTGGTGTTCGAGGCTCAACATCACCAGCGCATGGCCGCCCTCGTGATAGGCGGTGAGCATCTTCTCGTCCTCGCTCATCACCATGGACCGACGTTCGGTGCCCATCATCACCTTGTCCTTGGCCTCTTCCAGTTCGGACATGGTGACGAAGCGCTTGTCGCGCCGGGCCGCCAGCAACGCGGCTTCGTTGACGAGGTTGGCGAGGTCGGCGCCCGAGAAGCCGGAAGTGCCGCGCGCGATCGTCTTGGGCTCGGCGTCCGGCGCCAGCGGCACCTTCTTCAGGTGCACCTTCAGGATCTTCTCGCGGCCGAGAATGTCGGGATTGGGTACGACCACCTGCCGGTCGAAGCGGCCCGGCCGCAAGAGCGCGGGGTCGAGCACATCCGGGCGGTTGGTCGCCGCGATCAGGATGACGCCTTCATTGGTCTCGAAGCCGTCCATCTCCACCAGAAGCTGGTTGAGCGTCTGCTCGCGCTCGTCATTGCCGCCGCCGAGGCCGGCGCCGCGATGGCGCCCGACGGCGTCGATCTCGTCGATGAAGATGATGCAGGGCGCGTTCTTCTTTCCCTGCTCGAACATGTCCCGGACCCGGCTTGCGCCGACGCCGACGAACATTTCGACGAAGTCGGATCCCGAGATCGTGAAGAAGGGGACATTCGCCTCGCCGGCGATGGCGCGCGCGAGCAGGGTCTTGCCGGTGCCGGGCGGTCCCACCAGCAGCACGCCCTTCGGGATGCGGCCGCCGAGGCGCTGGAACTTCTGCGGGTCGCGCAGATATTCGACCACCTCCTCCAGCTCTTCCTTGGCCTCGTCGATGCCGGCGACGTCGTCGAATGTGACGCGCCCGGACTTCTCGGTCAGCATCCGCGCTTTCGATTTGCCGAAGCCCATGGCGCGTCCACCGCCGGACTGCATCTGGCGCATGAAGAAGATCCACACACCGATCAGCAGCAGCATCGGGAACCACGAAATCAGGATCGAGACGAGCGACAGCCCGTCATCGGGCGGCACCGCGTTGATCCGCACGCCGCCCTTTCGCAACCTTTCGACGAGGCCGGGGTCATCCGGCGTGTAGGTGGTGAAGCGCTTGCCGTCCTTGGTCTGGCCGACAATGGTGCGGCCCTGGATCGTTACCTCTTGGACGTGGCCCGCCTCGACCTGGGCGACGAAGTCCGAGAACGGAACGCCGTTCTGCCCGCTGCGCCCGCCCGAACCCTGGAAAACATTAAAGAGCAGGATCAGCAGGACGCCGAGCACGAGCCATATTGCAATATTCTTGCCCATCGTCTTCAGCGAACGCCTCCGGCCGGCGTGAAACGGTGAGGGGAGTATCCCGATTCTAGTTAAGTCGCGCGCCGCTGGAAACAAGAGCGAATCCCGGGCCCGCCAGTGCTGAGCGCGGCCGGAATGTCGCACAGGGGTATGCCGGGTCGTCAAGCCCGTATGTCGTGTCGCCCGATTCTACACGCCGGCCGTCCTCAAAAAAGAATGCGGGCAATGCCCGGTCGAGCGCAGCCGGCCAGGGCCGGGACCGCGCCGGTGCCGCATGTGTTCGCTGTGCTACGACAACCGGCGCGGGACCCGGATTGACGACGCGAAACCGTCCGTCCCAGAGACCTTGTGCGCCGGAGCGAAGCTTCAGCACTTCCCGAATCCGACCGGCCTCCCGGCCGCACCACCAGCCGGAGCGGGCTGGAATCAGGGCGCACCCGCCCAGCGTGGCTGCCGGTGCCGTCCCCGTAAGTCGTGCCGCGAGTCCGGCCAGTCGCGCGCTGCGGGGCGGATGAACTCGCCCGCCGACAGTGGCGATCAGGCGCCCGAGCGCCGCTTCGCCGACCGGCGAGGAGAGCATTCGGACGATATCGACGCGCGCGATTCCGCTTTCGTGGAATTCGACCGTCTGCACCAGCAGGTCGGCCATCTGCTCCTCCTGCAAGCGACGCCTCGACGCCCGTTCAGCGGCCTCGCGGCCCATGTCGCTCAACTGCGGGGCCGTCATCCCGGCGCGCAGCCGGCCTCGCGCCGAGGAGGGCTCCAGGTTCGTCGGGTCGTCTGTCCACTCGACGCCGAGGCGGACCAGATACGCCTCGAGGTCGCCGCGGGGCCGCGCCAGCAACGGGCGCAGCACGCGCATATCGGGAAGCTCGTTGAGGGGCGCCATGGCGGCGAGGCCGCGCTCGCCGCTATTGCGTTCGGCCCGCATCGCTGCCGTTTCGCCCTGGTCTTCCAGATGGTGGCCGATCAGAAGATGCAAGGCCCCGGCATCCCGGCAGGCCCCGGCGAGCAGCCGGTACCGGGCCTCGCGCGCCGCGGCCTGTCTGTTTCCGGCTGCGAGCGGCCCGGTGCGGACGACGGTCCGGTGCGGGATGCCGAACCGGGAAAGCCGGACGCCGGCTTCTGCCGCTTCATCGCCCGATTCGGGCCGAAGGCGGTGATCGACGGTGACCGCAAGGAGGTCTCCACCGCGCGAATCGGTCCAGGCTTTGGCCATCAGCGCGAGCGCCATGCTGTCGCGGCCGCCGGAGACAGCGGCGACCAGGCGCGGCTTGCGTTCGAATGGACCGAGCCGCTCCATGGCAATGTCGAACGCCGGGTCTGGCGGGGGGATCGTCGCGGCAGCCCAGCGGCCGCGGGTTGGCGGGGCGGGAGTCAGCAATCGAGCCGCCGACGCTCGGCGTCGGCGGCGGCGATGACGGCTGGCGGCGCCTGCTTGTGCTTGCGGGAGAGCCGCGAAAGCGCAATGCAGGCTTCCTCCTGCTTGTCGAGTGCTGCGAGCGCCCGGCCGAGCTTCAGCAGGTTGTCGGGGGCCTTGGGACCTTTGGGGTCCTTTTCGTAAGCGAGCAGGAAGTGCTGTGCAGCGGCGCCGTGCTTTCCTTGCCCTGCAAGGCTGGCCGCCAGCCAGTGCCTGGCGTTGTTGGCCAGATCGTGCCCGGCAAAGTCTTCCAGGAAAGTCGTAAAGACCCCCTCGGCTTCCGGCAGGCGCGCCTGGAGCAGCAGGTTCCGTCCCTGCTTGTACAGCTCCAGCGCGTTGCCTCCCGGCAGTCCGGCCGGTGCTGCCGCCCCGGTTTCGGCCGTCGAGGCGACCGGAGGAGCGGCGCCTTCGATATCCGCCGTCGGAGGTTCGGGGCGTTCGGCCGGCTGCTGGGTCGCCGCGCGTTCAAGCGTTTCCACGCGCAGCTCCATACCGTCGAGTCGGCGCTGAAGCCGCTCGACGGTGTTGTTGAGTGCGCGCAGGTCGCGTTCATAAGCCGAGAGCCGATTCAGAATCGGGAGCAGCGCCTGGTCGGCCGTCTGCGCCACTGCTACGGAGGGCAGGGCGAAGAGCAGCAGAAACGACAGGACGCGCATGGCCGGTCAGTCGAGGATCATCACCGAACGGCGGTTCTTGGCCCAGGCCTGCTCATTCGATTCGACCGCTTCGGGCCTTTCCTTGCCGTAGCTGACGATCCGCACCCGGTTGGCGTCGATGCCGGAGGCGAGCAGGTAGCTGCGCACCTCGGCGGCGCGCCGCTCGCCGAGCGCCAGGTTGTATTCCCTCGTACCGCGTTCATCCGCGTGACCTTCGACGACCACCGACAGACCGCCGTGCGCGGTAAGCCAATTCGCCCATGCCGCAACCTGGTCCTGCGCTTCGGCGTTGAGGTCGTGCTGGTCGTAGGCGAACTGCACCCGGTCGCCAATGACCTGTTGCAGTTCTTCTGTCGACCCCGGCGGAGGCGCCAGCGTCTGTGAGGCAACCCCCTGGTCCTGCTTGGCCGCTGCCTGGGCCCCGGTGGTTGCAGGCGGAGCGGCCGCCTTGCCGTCGTCCAACTCCGAGCCCGTCTCGCAGGCAGTGAGCAGCACCAGCGCCAAAGCCGGCGCCAGCAGTTTCATCGACATCCGAAATCTCCTTCTGTTTCACGGCGAATGAGCCGGCCGCGAATCGACGCCATTGTGCGGCATTCGATACTTGGCACAAGGGTATTCACGGGGATATCGGCGACCAGGCCGGGTCGGACGCGTCGGTGTCCGACTCGATCCGGCGCGGCGAGCCTCCGGTGATATTGACCTGCCACAATCCGGGCGAGAAACCCACCCGGCGATCCTGGATGCTGTCCTGCTTGAAATAGGCCAACACCCGTCCGTTCGGCGACCAGGTCGGCCCTTCGGCGTGATAGGCCGAGTCCAATATCCTCGCTTCGGTGCCGTCGGGGCGCATGGTGCCGATATGGAATTGCCCGCCGAAGATCTTCGTGAAGGCGATGAGGTCGCCGCGCGGGGACCATACCGGCGTGGCGAACCTGCCCCTGCCGGTGGTGATCCGGCGCGGGTCCGAGCCGTCGGCATTCATGACATAGAGCTGTTGGGTGCCGCTTCGCTTGGACTCGAACACGACCCGGGAGCCGTCCGGGCTGTAGGAAGCCGCCGCATCGATGCCGGCAGTGTGTGTAAGGCGCGTAAGCGCGCGCGTCCCGAGGTCCATCGAGAAGATGTCGGAATTGCCTTCCTCCTGGGTCATCGTGATCAGCACGTTGTTTCCGTCCGGGGAGAAGCGCGGCGCATACTGCATCCCGGGGAACCGGCCGAGCGCTTCGCGCTGGCCGGAGTCGATGTTCAGGATGTGCACGCTCGGCGGCTGGTTCGGGCGGTCGTAGGAGAGATAGATGATTTCCTGCTTCGTCGGCGAGAAGCGGGGCGTCAGCACGAGATTGGCCCCGTCGGTGAGGTAGCGCGCGCGCGCCCCGTCCTGGTCCATCAGCACGAGCCGTTTCCGGCGCTTGTCCGCCGGGCCCGTCTCCGAGACGAAGACGATGCGGCTGTCGAAATAGCCCTCCTCGCCGGTGACCTGCTTGTAGATGGAGTCGGCGATCTTGTGGGCGAGACGGCGCCAATTCTCCGGCAGCGTGGTGTAGGTCACGCCGACAAGCTGCTGCTGGGTGAACACGTCCCAGAGCCGGAACAGGGCATGCAGGCGTCCGTCCGGCTGCATTGAAGTTTCGCCGACGACCAGCAGATGCGCGCCGATAACGCGCCAATTGTTGAAGTCCGGGCGAAGATCGGCGTCGTCGGGGCGGGAGAGGAATGCGTCCTCGGGGATTCCCCTGAAGAGCGCGGAGCGCTCCAGGTCGGCGCGAATGACATCGGCCATCTCGTCCCCGAATCGGGCGGCCTCCTTGTCCGCACTGGAGAACGGCGCAATCGCGACGGGCACCGGATCCGGAACGCCTTCGGTGATGTCGATGGTCACCTGCGCCGCAGCCGGCATGGCTGCCGCCAGCGGCACCAGGAGCACGGCGAGACGGAGAAACGGAAGTGGCATGGTTTGCAGCCTCTCGTCTATTGCATTCGGTGCGGGTCGAACCGCAGGGTCAGCGACTTCCAGAGTCCCATCTTGCCCGGAGGCACATCCAGTTGCTCGCAAAACGGATGGCGCAGCGCGCGTTCCGCGCGCTCCTGGGCGGCCCGGTAACTGCGGCTGCCCTTGCCGTCCACGGCCTTGATCGAGGTAACGCGCCGATCGGAACCGAGCGAGACCTGCAGCACGACGATATGGCGCTCGGCAGGGGCGAGGCCAGGAATGGTTTGCCAGCAACGTGAAAGCTGCCGAAACAACCGGTGCTTCTCGGATATGGTGAAGACCGGCTCCTCGGCTTCCTCGCGCGCGGGCGGCGAATCGTCCGATACGGCGTTTCGCAGGGTGTCGAGATCGTTCGGGAGCGCGGCCTGGCGAAGCGCCTTGAGTTCGTCGGGCGGGTCTTCCGGCGCGGCTTGCGGAAGCGGTGGAGGCTCCGGCGCCGCTTGCGGTTCGGGAGGTTTCGGGGCCGGTTTCGCCCGCGCCTGCTGCTGCGGGGGACGCTGCGGCAGGGGCGGTGGCTTCGGATCGGACGCCGGGGGCGCCTTCTCGGGCTCCGGCGGGCTCGGAGGGAGCGGCGCGACTGCGGGCGCCGGCTCAGGCTCCGGCGGCGGTTCGGGCTTCGGCGGCTCCGGGGCGAGTGCGGCGACCTGCACGGGCTCTTCCTGCGGTACCGACTCGGCGGGCGGCGTCTCGACAGGCGGGGGCTCTGCTACGACCGGCTCCGGCTCGGAAGGTTTCTCGACAGGCGGGGGCTCTGCTACCGCCGGCTCCGGCTCGGGTGCTGCGTCGGGAGGCGATGGCTCCACCGGAGGCAGGGGTCCCTTCGCTTCCGTGCGCTCGCTCACCATCGTCACCGTGACTGGAATCGGCACTTCCAGAGGATCGGGCGCGTCGTGCAGCGCCGGCAATCCCACCACGCTCAGGATCAGGAGGCCGATATGGGCAAGCGCCGAAATGAGCAGGCTTGAATGCGTCACCGGGAAGTTCCCGCGGGCGGCAACTCCGCCATCAGCGACACCTTGTCGAAGCCTGCGGCCGCCAGCGCCCCCATGACCTCCATTACCCGACCGTAGTCGATGGCCCGGTCGCCGCGGATATAGACATAGGTGTCGCTGCGCGCGCCCATGATCGCCCGCAGCTTCGCCGCGAGCCGGTCGAGTTCCACCTCGGTCTCCTGGATATGGACCCGGCCTTCGGCATCGACGGTGACGACCAGCGGCTCGTCGCGGTCCGTAAGCTGCGCAGCCTGCGTCTCCGGCAGGTCAACCGGCACCCCGACGGTGAGCAGCGGCGCGGTGATCATGAACACGACCAGCAACACCAGCATGACATCGACCAGCGGCGTCACATTGATTTCGCTCATCGGGCTGTATCTACGCCCGCGCCGGCCCGGTCCTCCAAGGGGAGCGACCACCTCAGCCGGCCTCCGAGAGCTCGCGCGAGGTGACGGTGACTACATCGGCGACGAGCCCGTCCAGCCTCGCCCCGTAGCGGTTGATGTCGTTCGAGAACTTGTTATAGGCGACGACCGCCGGGATTGCGGCGACCAGCCCGAGCGCGGTTGCGAACAGCGCTTCGGCGATGCCCGGCGCGACGACGGCAAGGTTGGTCTGCTTGGACGCCGCGATGGCGGCAAAGCTGTTCATGATGCCCCACACCGTGCCGAACAGGCCGATGAACGGCGAGACCGACCCGACCGACGCCAGGAAGATCATGTGTCGTTCGATACGGTCCATCCAGCGGCCGGCTTCGACCGTCATCACCCGCTCGACCCGCGCCTGCAGCGCCCCGCGGGCGGTCGCGTCCGCCAGCGTGCCGCTGCCCAACGAGCCTTGCAGTTCAAGCATCGCTTCGCCGAACACACAGCTCATCGGATCGCGGTCCTTGTGGCTGACCTCCGCATGCAGGTCTTCCAGGGAGGCGACCGACCAGAACAGTTCCTCGAAGCCGTTGGCGTCGCGGTTGAGGCGGCGCAACCGGCGCCATTTGTCGAAAATGATGGCCCAGGACATGACGGAGGCGAGCAGCAGCACCAGCATCACCGCCTTGACGACAATATCGGCCTGCAGAAACAGGCTGAACGGCGAAAGCGTGTCCGCCGCTGCAATCGAACCGGAGACCAGACCCTGCACCAGTGCATCGTCCATTGGCTGACTAACCTTCTCTCAATTCATCCCGCAATTGGGCAAAAACATGGCGCAATCGCACCGGCAGCCGCCTGGGGCGGCCATTCTCGCCGAGCCTGGCGATGCGGATCCGAATCGTCACCAACAGCTCGCCAGCCCGCCATATACTCTGCGTCAGCGACATTGTCGCGCCGCTGACGCCCGTCGGCCTCGTGCGCACTTCCAGCGCGTCGTCGAGCCGGGCCGGCCGATGGTAGCGAATGGTGCAATCGACCACCGCGAACGCGATATTCCGGTTGGTGAAACCCAGTTGCCGCAGAAATTCGGTGCGGGCGCGCTCGGCGAAGCGAAGATAGGCGGCGTGATAGACGATGCCGCCCGCGTCGGTGTCCTCATAGTAGATGCGGACCGGAAAGACATGGTCTTTCCGGCCGGGCTGCCCGCCTTCGGCGTCAGCCCCCATCGAACAGGTCTCCCGCGCTCCGGGGCGGCGGAAGGCCGAGGCACTCCCATCCCTGCCGCGAGAGCGTGCGTCCGCGCGGCGTGCGAAGCACCAGCGCCTCCCGGATGAGGTAGGGTTCGACCACCTCCTCCAGCACGTCGCGCTGCTCTGCGAGCGTGGCGGCAAGCGCTTCGGCTCCGGCGGGGCCGCCGCCATAGACTTCCGCCAGGCAGCGCATGTAACGCCGGTCCATGGCGTCGAGGCCGAGCCGGTCCACCTCCAGCTGCACGAGGGCGGCGTCGGCCGCCACCTGGTCGATCTCGCCGCGCCCTGCCACAGCGGCGAAGTCATGCACCCGGCGCAGCAGCCGGCCTGCGATTCGCGGCGTGCCGCGCGCCCGCCGCGCGATCTCAAGCGCGCCCGCATCGCTCGCCGGAATGCCCAGTAAACCGGCGGCGCGCGCCACAATGCTCGCGAGTTCCTCCGGTTCGTAGAAGTCGAGGCGCAGCGGGATGCCGAAGCGCTCACGCAGCGGCGTCGTCAGCAGGCCGGCGCGCGTCGTGGCGCCCACCAGCGTGAA
>Ga0209021_1002872_pt1 | contig 14447 bp, 13 predicted proteins | sample PinacodermFT_FD_187299 | JGI IMG/M metagenome (GOLD analysis project Ga0209021, IMG submission 187299) | Host-associated microbial community of the marine sponge Aplysina aerophoba from Gulf of Piran - sponge pinacoderm, lysed by freeze-thaw... | ecosystem: Host-associated > Porifera > Sponge >... | reverse complement strand
TATCGTACAGCGGCGGATGCAGAACGCACCGGTTCACGCTGGTTGCCGCCGAAGTCTTCCTGGAGTCGGATCCCGTACAGCTCGAAGTCGCCATTGCCCACGATGCCGACGGCGACCCGTGCGAGGCATACCCCACGGAAGACTGCCATTTCATTCTCGATCCGATCAAGGCGCGGTACAAGGCGTCATACGGACCCGGGCCGGGCACCGTCGTCCTCAGGCTCGATCGCGCCACGGGCGCACCGCTCATCTATGCGTTCGATTAACCGAGCCCGGGTGGCGCGTTGCGGCGACGATTGACCGAGCTCGGTAGCGCGATGCGGACAGTGTAGAACAACCCAGTGGTTGCTACCCGTACCCGCCACTTGGACGGACATCGAATGAAACCAAGCCAGCCAGACGCAATTGAAGCGATTCCAACTGGGAGGCTAGGAGATTCCAACATGGTATACGGATATTGAGGTCAAGCCTACTCACTCGTCGAAGGCGGAAAGGCAGGGTCACCTGCTATTGACCTGCTCAATACCCTATTCGGCCTGTTAGTTGCGATTATCTCTCACTGTTTATAAAAATACGCAAGAAAAACATTGACATGAGCTGACACTATACTAAACATATATTTAGTTCTGTGCACAAACCGAAGGTTTCTCAACAGGATTGACCGATATGCCTTCCACAATCGAGTGGACAGATGAGACGTGGAATCCGGTTACAGGTTGCAAACGGGTTTCACCGGGTTGTGATCATTGCTATATGTTTACACTATATCCAAGACTAAAGGGTATGGGCGTAGCAGGATACAGTACTTCCCCCGATGACGTCACTTTGATACCGGAACGATTGAATATTCCATATACGTGGAAAAAACCCAGGCATGTTTTCGTAAATAGTATGTCTGATGTTTTTCACAATCGAATACCCTTCGACTTCATATACCGCATTTTTAAAGTCATGCAGGAAGCCTCCTATAATCATGGACATGTTTTTCAGGTGCTGACAAAGAGACCAGGGCGCGCAGTCGCATGGTGGCGAACTTATGAAAATGCCTTCCCTGACGGCTGGCCTCCAGGTGTATGGATAGGCACATCGGTCGAGAACCAGAAATATGCTCCTAGGTTGACCGTACTCGCACGATTGCCAGCGGCAATTCGATTCGTGTCAGCGGAACCTTTACTTGAACAAGTCGATCTTATGCCATGGCTTGAAAACGGTGAGTTACATTGGGTAATCGTGGGTGGCGAGAGCGGTCTAGGCGCTAGACCCATGGAAATAAACTGGGTAAGGTGTCTACGTGACCAGTCGGTCAATTCGAGTGTTCCTTTTTTCCTTAAGCAACTTGGGGGTAGTCGGAATAAACAGAGTGGCGATACCGCGGTGATAGATGGTCGTCAGTGGAGAGAAATGCCCATTTCGGAGTAGAATTGCATTGGATACGTTCGGCGGTTCATGGACACATCAGAAATTAGAGATACTGCGCTTGTATCTGGATACATATACGACGGTGCTCAAAACCAGAGATTTCGGCTGATTTATGTTGATGCATTTGCTGGTGAAGGAATCTGGAGGTCTGGCGTAGAGTCCGCTTATACTACGGACGATTATGGTGAGTTCTATCAGGTTCACGAAGGCTCACCCAAGATCGCATTAGATATTCATAACAGACCATTTGACAGGTTCGTGTTCATTGAGAAGGATCCGAATCGCTGTAACAAACTTGCCAAGATGAGTTCAGAGTTTCCTGATCGCGACATTGAAATCAAGAATGGAGATGCAAACTCCGAAATCGACACATTTTGCAGTAGCATGGGAACATATGATCGTGCTGTCGTCTTTCTAGATCCTTTTGCCACCCAAGTATCTTGGAATACGGTTTCGAATCTGGCTCATACTGAGAAGGTGGATTGTTGGATACTATTCCCATTAAGTGCAATTTCACGTATGATGCCCGTTTCGGCCGAACCCTCAGAAGTTATGTCAGAACAATTAGATAGGATTTTTGGGGAACGCAGTTATTGGCACGAAAGGGTTTATCATCGTCAACTCCAACAGAACATGTTCGATAATGAACCTGTCAATGTACGTACAAGTGGAAGCGATCAGATTGCTGCGTGTTATCGGAAACGCCTTGTCGACACGTTTAAAATGGTAGCGCCAACTTCACGAACGTTCTGTAATTCTAAACAGTCTCCTCTGTTCGAGTTGTTCTTTGCTGCAAGTAACCCAACTGGTGCGCCCAAAGCCGTGAAAATCGCTGATCATATCCTTAATAACTGGTAACTAATACCAAATGACGGTAAAGATAGAGTATTCACGTTTCCCACTCTTCAGATTAGACTAACCTTGATTCATTGAAGTAAGTGCCGTCTGAGCATAGCCATGGCATTCGAAATCCTGGAACAAGGCATGATCGCCCGGCAGCCGACAACCGGGCCGGACGCAGTCGCGGCATGCTCCCGCTGTGTGGTCACCGCGGGAAGCAACCTGGTCTGTTCTTTTGCCGTACAGGAAGCGCTCGGACAGAACGACTTCAAGCAGGTCATCGTCCGTTCGAACGACGGTGGAAGAACGTGGACGAAGCCCGCCTATCTGTGGCCCCATCTGCACGACGATTTCGCGCACATCGGTTCGATAAGCAAGGCGCCGGACGGAACCTGCTTCATCACGGGCATTCGCATCCCCATCGACTCTCCCGGCGAATCGTTCTGGCTCGACGAAACCCAGGGCATCAAGCAGAACGCCATGTTCTGGGCGTCCTCGGCGGACCAGGGACTGGCCTGGACCGACCCGGTTCCCATCGTCCTGCCCGCCGCCGGTTCGGCCGAAGCGCCCGGCGCGCTCACCGTGACCCGCGACGGGTCGTGGATCTGCTGCTACTCGCCTTACAACACCTTCGATCCCGACGTGGAAGTGGACCGTAACCGGGTGGTTTACCTGCGCAGCGAGGACCAGGGCGCCACCTGGCAACATGGATCGATGCTGCGTTTCGATGACGCCGGATCTACTGCCGCCGAGGCGTGGGTCGTGGAACTGGCCGATGGCCGGCTCCTCGGCGCGTGCTGGCAAATCGCGCCGCACGGCAAGCCGGACTATCCCAACGCATATGCCCTGTCCCATGACGGCGGCCTGTCGTGGACGCCCACCCGCTCCACGGGCACAATGGGCCAGTCCATATCCCTGACCGCCCTGGCGGACGGAAGGGCGCTGATGGCATACAACCAGCGCCAGCACGGAGATCCGGGAATCCGCCTCGCCGTCGCCCGGCCCACCGACGATGATTTCGGCATCGAAGCCGATGATCTCGTCTGGAAAGCCGAGGTGCGGACGCAAAGCGACTCCTCCGGCGAACATGACGAGTGGCAGGACTATTCCTTCGGCGAACCCGCGGTGACCGTCCTGCCGGACGGCGCGTTTCTGGTCGTCTTCTGGCTCATCCAGCCCGATGTGCGGGGCATCGGGTACGTCAAGGTAAAGTAGCGCCGTGTCCGGCACCCGGATCATACTGGGCTCCCTGATCGCGGCGTCGGTACGCCACGGAATTTTCACGATCGCCTTGCCCTGGCTTATCCTGTACCAGGCCGCCGGCATGGAGGAGATGGGATTCGATTCCGGTTATCCGTCGGCGGGATCGGTGTTCATCCTCCTGGGCGCGGCACTCTACATCCGCGCCTTCGCCGAACGGCTTCGCATGACCGCCATGGTGTCCGCGTCCAGCGGAACCTTCGAGGATAGTGGCGCGAAAGATCCGCGCCCGGTCTGGTCCGAAGGGATCCACGGATGGTCTCGCAATCCCCTGCAACTCGGCGTCGTCGTCATCCTGTTCGGAGAGTCCCTCGCCTTCGAATCGCTCTTGTTGCTGGTCTACGCGGTAATGTATTGGGCCTGGACGACCCTGTACCTGATCTTCGCCGAGGAACCCGTTCTTCGACGCACACTGGGTGACGAATATACCGCATACTGCCGCCATGTCCCGCGCTGGTTTCTACCATTTCGATTCCGCAAGTCGGCCTGATTCTCCTCGCTAGATCATTTCCTCCAATCGGCACGATCCTAGTCGGCTTTCCACATTGCACCATATACCATATGCCATTTTGGCAGTTCTGCCAATTTGGCATATCTGTTCATTTTCATTACGGTTTAGCAAGCGGAAACTGCTTTCTTGATAAGCCGAAACGCCCGGAAACGCGGGGATGGCACTCCATGGCACACGTTTTGCAATCTATAGGGTGTGTAATGCGTGGGGCTGGGGCTGGGCGCATACACATACAGATAAAGTGGAAACGAGCGAGGAGGCAAAGGACATGAGAACAGACAAACTGACCCAGAGATCGATGGAAGCGCTTCAGATCTCCCAGGAGATCGCCCGAGGCCGAAACCACATCCGATTGGAGCCCGTCCACCTGGCGCTGGCACTGCTTGATCAAGACGAAAGCCTGGCGGCCACGTTGCTGAAGAAGGCGGGAACGGATCCGGCCCGGGTCCGGGAGGGACTGGAAGCAGTCCTGGCCAAACTTCCCCGGGTGACCGGCGACGGCGCGTCATTGTACGCGTCCGACGCTTTCCAGCGTGTACTGGACGAAGCGCTGAAGGAGGCGCAGGGATTGAAAGACGAATACATCAGCGTGGAGCACCTGCTCCTCGCGCTGTTGAAGGACGGCGGGGAGACCGGCCGCGCAATGAAGGAAGCGGATATTCACCGCGACGGCATATTGAAAGCCATGCAAGCGGTCCGTGGAAGCCGGCGCGTCACCAGCCAGACGCCGGAATCCGGCTACCAGGTCCTGGAAAAGTTCAGCACGGAGCTGACCGAACAGGCCCGGGAAGGCCGGCTCGACCCGGTCATCGGACGCGACGAGGAGATCCGGCGGGTGATCAAGGTGCTGTCTCGGCGGACCAAGAACAATCCTGTGCTCATAGGCGAACCCGGCGTGGGAAAGACGGCCATCGTGGAGGGACTGGCCCAGAAGGTCGTGGCCGAGGACGTTCCGGAATCCCTCAAGGGGCGCAAGGTGATCAGCCTCGATATGGGCGCCATGCTGGCCGGGGCCAAGTTCCGCGGCGAATTCGAGGAACGATTCAAGGCCGTGCTGAAGGAAGTGGAAGAGGCCGCGGGCGATATCGTCCTGTTTATCGATGAACTGCACACCATCGTCGGAGCGGGGGCCGCGGAAGGCGCCGTGGACGCCTCCAACATGCTCAAGCCGGCGCTGGCGCGGGGGACGCTGCGCTGCGTGGGCGCCACGACCCTGGATGAATACCGCAAACATATCGAGAAAGACGCCGCGCTGGAAAGGCGGTTCGCACCGGTATTCGTCGGCGAACCGTCCGTTGAGGACACCGTGTCCATACTGCGCGGACTAAAGGAGCGCTACGAGATCCATCATGGCATTCGCATCCGGGACGGCGCGCTGGTCATGGCGGCGACCCTGGCGGAGCGTTATATCAGTGACCGCTTCATGCCCGACAAGGCCATCGACCTGATCGACGAGGCCGCGGCGAACCTGCGCATGGAAATCGACAGTATGCCGGCCGAACTGGATGACTTCGAGAAGCAGATTCGACAGCTTGAAATCGAGCGTGAAGCCGTAAAGCGCGAAAACGACGCGGAAGAGCGGCTCAAACCGTTGGTTAGCCGGCTGGCCGACCTGGAAGAACAGCGTAACACCCTGCGGGCGCACTGGCTCGCCGAGAAGGAACTGGTAAAGACGATCCAGGAGATCAAGGAAAAGGCCGAGCAGCTCAAAATCGAGTCCGACCGGGCCCAGCGAGCCGGAGACTACGAACGGGCGGCCCGTATACAGTACGGTGAGCAACGAGAGCTTGACAGCCGGCTCGAAGAGAAAAACCAGGCGCTTGCAGAATTGCAGCAGGAACGCCGGATGCTCAAGGAGGAAGTGGACGAGGAGGACATCGCCCAGGTCGTTTCCAAGTGGACCGGGATTCCGGTCAACCGTTTGGTCGAAGGCGAGGTCGAGAAGCTGGTCCGGATGGAGTCCCGGCTGCACAGGCAGGTGGTAGGTCAGGATGAGGCCGTCGCCGCCGTTTCCAACGCCGTCAGGCGAAGCCGGGCCGGTCTGGGTGATGGCGACAGGCCCATCGGGTCCTTCCTGTTCCTTGGACCCACCGGCGTGGGCAAGACCGAACTGGCCCGTGCCCTGGGAGCATTTCTCTTCGACGACAGGAACGCGATGGTGCGCGTCGACATGTCCGAGTACATGGAGCGCCATTCCGTCGCCCGGCTCGTCGGCGCCCCACCCGGTTACGTGGGTTACGAGGAAGGCGGCCAACTGACCGAAGCGGTGCGTCGCAGGCCCTACCAGATCGTGCTGCTGGACGAGATCGAGAAAGCGCATCCCGACGTGTTCAACATGCTGCTTCAGGTCCTCGACGACGGACGGCTCACGGACGGCCAGGGACGCACGGTGGATTTCAGGAATACCGTGATCATCATGACTTCCAACATCGGGACGGAGTTCATCGGCGGTCACGATGCGTCCCGGGACCAACAGGTGCGGACGGACGTGATGAATGCGGTGCGTTCCCATTTCCGCCCCGAATTCATCAATCGACTGGAGGAGATCATCATCTTCCACCCCCTGGACCGGGATCACATCCGGGAGATCGTCCGCATTCAATTTCGCGAATTGCAGGAACGCCTGTCGAAGCAGGCCGGATTGACGCTGAAACTGGCGCCCGAGGCCGAATCGCTGCTAGCCGATGAAGGGTACGAGCCCCAGTACGGCGCGCGGCCCCTCAAGCGGGTAATACGCAAGTTCGTCGAGAACCCGCTGTCCATGGCACTGCTCGAAGGCAGGTTCCGGGAAGGGGATGCGATCCGGGCCACCCGCGAGGGCGACCGCCTGGACTTTGTCCGTCAGGATGCTTCGGCGGCCGCGTGAGCTTGGCGCGTGGATAAGCGCTACCGGCCGCCTGCGCGCGGGCCCGCGCAACCGGCTTCGCAGCACGTACAATTGAATTGACTGCGGGCCGGGGAATGCCCATCTTGATTTGACGCAAAGGGCATACCTGATCGGGGCCTTTGATTCAGCTGGGTCCCTCATCTTCGGCCGGACTGCAATGAACAGACGATCCTTCCTGGAAAAAACCGCCGGTGTTGCCGGTGCGGGTATCCTGGCTGGAACGACCGGGTGGAACCGATCCGCTACCGGCCAGCCGGAAGACCCGTACGGCCCTTCAGGTTTGGTTACCGACGTGGAAGGGATAAAGGTCGGGCACTTTACGGACGCGCGGCGGCCGACCGGCTGCACGGTAATCATGGCGGAAGACGGCGCCGTGGGCGGGGTAGACGTGCGCGGCGGTGCGCCGGGCACGCGGGAAACCGATCTCCTCGATCCCGTGAACATGGTGCAGAAAGTCCATGCCATTACCCTCTCCGGCGGCAGCGCCTTCGGTTTGGACACGGCCACGGGCGTGATGCGTTATCTCGAAGAGAAATCCATCGGATTCGACGTGCGTATCGCCCGGGTACCGATCGTTCCCGCGGCGATCCTCTTCGATCTCGGCCTCGGAGGCAAACCGGACATCCGTCCCGACGCGGATGCCGGCTACCAGGCCAGCCAGGCGGCGACATCCGATCGGGTGTCTGAAGGCAGCATCGGCGCGGGAGCGGGCGCGACGGTCGGCAAGATGTCCGTCGGCGCGCGCGGAAGACGCACCTCCATGAAAGGTGGCATCGGCAATGCCTGCTTCACGACTCCGGACGGGCTGAAGGTCGGCGCCATCGTAGCGGTAAATGCCGTGGGCGACGTGTATGATCCGGATACCGGACGCATTCTCGCCGGCGCAAGGATGCCGGATGGGTCGGGGTTCGTCCACGTGGCCAGGCGGATCCGAGAGTCCGGGTCCCTTCGGTTGGACACGCCGCCCGGCAATACGACCATCGGGGTGATCGTGACCAATGCGGGGCTGACCAAGACCCAGGCGACCCGCATCGCCCAGGTAGGGCATGACGGCCTCGCACGCGCCATCAATCCGGCCCACCTGCAGGCGGACGGAGACACCCTTTTCGCCATGGCTACCGGGACCTGGAAGGGCGACGTAAACCTGTCCCTGGTTTCCATCCTGGCCGCGGAAGCCGTCACCCGGGCCATCATACGGGCCATCGTGACGGCCAAAGGGCTGGAAGGGTATCCATCTTATGCGGACATGTCCGGGGGATGACCCACGAAATGGAAGACTACCGGGTCTGCCATCGTCGGAAACTGACTCGCACGACCCCTTCCCGACCCTCGAAACCATGCGCTGAAACGCTATGTCCCCCTATGTAACCGCCCTCCTCGTCTATTCCATTTTCCTCATGGTGATCGGCTGGTGGACGTCGCGGTCGGTACGCCGCGCCGAGGACTTCTTCGTGGCCGGCCGGCGGCTTTCTCCCGTCCTGCTGTTTTCTACGCTGCTGGCCGCGAATCTGGGCGCGGGATCTACAGTCGGTGCCACCGGCATAGGATACACACACGGGCTGTCCGCGTGGTGGTGGGTGGGATCGGCGGGGATCGGCAGCCTCATCCTGGGACTGACCGTCGGACCCCGCATGTGGCGCGTGGCCAAGGACCACGACCTATACACGGTCGGAGACTTCCTGGAGCACCGGTATAGCCGCAGTGTCCGGGGTCTCATCGCGGTACTGTTATGGTTCGGTTCCCTGGCGATCCTGGCCGGCCAGTTCATTCCCCTTGCCTGGATCCTCAACCTGGTCCTGGGCATCCCGAAGTACGTCGCCTGCCTGGCCGGCGGCGCCGTGGTGGTCGTGTATTTCACCTTCGGGGGCCTGACTTCCACGGCCCGGGTCAACATGGTCCAGCTGCTGGTGAAAATCTCCGGTTTCGTCCTGGCTTTTCTCCTGATCGTCTCAGAGGGAAATCTCCTGTCCGCCGAAGGCGTGGCGAAGGAAGGATTCACGACCTGGTTCGGAGACGATCCGTCCCGTATCTGGGCCTACTTCATCGTCCTCGTTCCCGCCTTCATCGTTTCGCCGGGCCTTCTTCAGAAGATTTACGGCGCAAGGGACGCCAGGGCGGTCCGGCGGGGTGTCTGCACGAACGCTGTCGCCCTGATGCTCTTTGCCTTCATTCCCGCGCTGCTCGGCATGGCGGCCTACCACGCCTTCCCTTCCCTTCCCTCGCAGGACCTGGCTCTGCCCCGCCTGCTGATGGACGCCCTCCCCTTCTGGATCGGCGGACTGACCCTGGCGGCCGTGTTCTCCGCGGAGATCAGTTCGGCGGACGCCGTGCTCTTCATGCTGACGACCTCCCTGAGCCGGGACCTGTACCAGACCTATATCGAACCCGGCGCCTCCGAGCAACGGATGCTGACCGTCAGCCGGATCACGGCCGTCGTCGCGGGGCTCGCGGGCGTCGTCCTGGCGGCCGTGCTGCCGGACGTCATCACGGCGCTGACCATTTTCTACAGCATTCTGTCCGTGGCTCTCTTCGTACCCCTTATCGCGGGACTGTATTCCAAAAAGCCGAATGCCGCGGGCGCACTGGCGACGATCATCGGATCCGTTCTCGTGATGACCCTCGTACATCTGGCCACAGACGGCAGTGGAACCGTAGGCGTATCTCCCGCGACCTGGGGCATCGGCACGGCCGTGACCATCATGGCGCTGCACATGGTGTACCGGCGCGACGCAGAACCGGCCGGATGACGTTGAAAAAATCATGTCTATGCAATGGCTCGTATTTCAGCCAGGCGTAACTGGTAACTCAACCAATCGAAGGAGGAAGATATGCTGAATGACCTGCGGGGCGTGATCCCCCCGGCAACTACACCATTCTCACGGGACGGAGACGTGGACCTCGGGGCCATGAAGGAACAGGTCGACTGGCTGATCGACCAGGGTGCGCACGGCATTGCGGTGGGCGGCAGCACCGGCGAAGGCCATACGATAGACGTCGATGAATTCCGGGGTCTGGTGGACACGGCCCTGGACGCCGCGGCGGGGCGCGTACCGGTCGTCGCCGGCATCATCGTCGACAGCACCCGCGACGCCGTCCGAAGGGGGCAGGCCATCGCCGACCTCGACGTGGCGGCGTTGCAGGTGACCCCGGTCCATTACCTCTTTCGCCCGGACGATGATGCCATGCAGGAGCATTTCAGGGTGATGGGCGAGGAAGTGGAACATCCCATCATCATCTACAACGTGGTGCCCTGGAGCTACCTTTCGCCTGAACTGCTCTGCCGGATCATGGACGAAGTGCCCGGCGTCGTCGGGGTGAAGCAGAGCGCCGGAGATCTGAAGCTGTTCGCCGACCTGATGCTCATGGCCGACCCGGAGCACCTGCTGTTCTGCGCCGTCGACGCCCTGATGTACTCGGCATACGCCCTGGGCGCCCGTGGATCGATCGCGGCCATTCTGACGGCGGCGCCCCGGGCCTCGGTGGATGTGTGGGACGCCGTACAGGCCGGTGATCACGCGCGAGCGCTCGATATGCACAAGAAACTTCTGCGACTATGGAATGCCATGGATGGGACGAACCTGCCCGCCTGTACCAAATATGCCCAGACGCTGCAAGGATGTCCCGGCCGATTCCCCCGCGCCCCAATGCCAGAAGCGTCCGACGAGCAGAAGCGGAACATCGAAGAAGGACTTGCGCACCTGGGTGCGCTGGACGGATAGTACCGGAAGGTCCGTGCACGACGTACCTTGCGAGAGGTCGGGCGCGCCAATAACAGCGCTGCGAGGACTGCAGAAATGGAGGACGCATCGCGTATGTCCGCATCGGAGAGCAAGTCGGCATCGGCCCCACGTCCCATCCGCATGAGCCCGGATCGCGTGACGCGGATCATGGACCTCGTCTTCACGCGCCTGGGCCTGGAACGCGACGAAAGAGAGGTGGTCGTCGAGCGGCTCATGGAGGCCTCCCTTTCCGGGTACCACTCCCACGGCGTGATGCGGATTACCATGTATACAGAGGGCATTCGCGCCGGCAATATGATCCCGGGCGCCAAGCTGGACGTCCTGGGTGAAACCGTCTCCACGCTGCACCTGAACGCCAACAAGGGCATGGGACCCTGGACGGCCACCGAGGCCATGAAGCGCGCGGTGGGCAAGGCCGAGGCAACGGGTATAGGCTGCGTGAGCGTCGTGAACGCCAATGATGTCGCGCGACTGGGCGGATACGTGGAACAGCCGGCGAAAGACGGTTACATCGCCCTGCTCATGGCCAACGACGCCGGGGGCAATCCCTGCGTGGCGCCATGGGGCGCGACCTCGCCCCTGATGAGCACAAACCCCATGGCCGTCGGTATTCCCCGGAAAGGCGGCGACCCGATCCTCATCGATATCTCCACAGGGGTTTCTTCCGAGGGACGGGTCAAGATGCTGCGCAACCGGGACCAGGCCGTACCCGACGGCTGGCTGATTGACGGAGATGGACGGACCACGACGGATGCCGAGACCTACTTTTCAACGCCCAGACAGGCGGCGCTCCTGCCGCTGGGCAGCCTGATCGCGGGACACAAGGGGTTCGCGCTGAGCATACTGGTCGACGTGCTGACTGGTGGCCTGAGCGGCGCGGGCTGCAGCGGCCGGTCCCCGGACGACCTCGACGAGAATGCCCTGTTCATTCTCGTCATCGACCCCGACAAGTTTGTTTCCCGGTCCGCCTTATCCGCAGAAGTGGACCGGCTCACCCAGCGCATCAAGGGCGCACGCAAGGCGCCTGGTGTCGACGAGATCCGTGTACCTGGCGATGGAGCCCGCAGCGAACGGGAGCGGCAGCTGGAACAGGGTATTGAAATCGATCCGCCTGTCTGGTCCTCCATACAGGAAATCATGGACGAATTGGGGATTGATCAGGACGGCCTGTAACACGGCGTTCGGCTTTGCTGTACGCCAGGGCCCCCAACAATCATCAATAACCGCTGTTCCCTATCTTGACACCGATGTAACCGGTTATGCCCATGGTTCCGTATCCCAGGATTTCCTCGTACTCCGCATTGAGCAGATTGTCGATCCTTCCGAATAGCTGGATGTTCGGTGTGACCTTCCAATTGGCGGCCACATTCACGATCCCGCCGCTTTGCCTCGGCCGTCTCAACAACTGCTCATCCGACGCATGGTCCTTCGAATCGGTTAACGTATAGTAGGCACGCAGGGAAGTTCCCGCGGTCCCCACCTACCGTCCGTTCAACTCCAACCCCCTGCTTGTGGCCTTGAACACGTTCTTGTACCTGGATGTTTCGCTGTCCCACCCGACCATGTTGTCGAAGGTATTGTCGAAATAGGTCACGCCAAGGGTTGCAAACAGCGCATTGCCATACTGCAGCAACTCCTGCGGATAGACACCGGTCATCCTTGCGTTCCGGCGGTCGAATTTACTCGGGAATCGGCCCTTTGATTCTGATTCTCCCTGTTCCGTTGCCGTTTGTCATCCTCGGAGCACGGCCACTTGGTGATTACGCCCCGATGAAAAGACTACGGGACGTAAACGCCTGGCGGCCGTACTTACGATTATCCATGTACACCGGACGACTTCAGTCCACCGAAGTCCCGATGAAAACTATGGGCAGGTCGGTCTTCTGGCTTCCGGATCGATCTACTCGCCGCGCCTTCCCATCCCCGGAGGAACCGTGGCTAGAGCGCGATGGCTCTTAATGCGGTTTTCGTCCCCGGTCACAGCGACGGGTCCGCGACGGATTCGCACCGTCTTCCCTATTTCTCACCTGCTCCTGTCCAGATAGTAACGTTTCGGAGAGAGATCAATCGAAAACTGTGGATTTCCTTAAGGTCGCAGCAAAACTGCTACGTGAACTACTGGGACGTGTGATGCTTGATGCGAGGGAGGATTGATCTGGAAGCAATCTGGTATCCGCTTACAAGCGTCGATAATTATGACACTTCGATAAGTATCCTGCAATGATCGCTGGGACCCCATTCTTCCGGTTTGTTCAGTGCCGTTGTTCTGATGGAATTCTTCATGCTTCGCGAAGCAAACACGTAATCCAGCTGCCTGGTGGCCGTCGCAGATGTCTGACTGGTATGATAGTATGTGGGACCCTGGGGGCCTATCATGGGCAGACCAATTGATGACATCCTGTCGAATACTGCTTTCTTGCGGGTCTTCCAGTATTCACTCCTTCCATCTCCATACATTACCGTTGTATCTCCAGCTGCGATCATCCTGAAACTGTTCTTCCTGCCTATAAGCAGCGAGATGTCCGATATGATGCGATGTATCGATGTGTCGACTAGATCACGGCTTTTAAGGCCCGATGATGGATGATATGCCTCATACTGGGGACAGAATGACACTACATGAATCGGCCAGTCCCGGAATTTGCCCTCAAGAGGAGTCACGACGGCCGCGGACAGGCATCCCGGATGACTGGACTGTATATCATTCAGATATTTAACTTGAACGTTGTCAGATACTTTTACTACAGCACATCTTGATATTGCCTTGCCCCGACTATTCGGTCTGCGTGGATCCTCCTTGAAATAGGGCGCAGGATCCACATCTATCCTGCCGGCCACATCCCTGGGCGGTTTATAGCCTTCCTGGAGCAGGACAATATCCACGTCCAAGTCGGGCAAGGATCTCCATGCCGCCTTGCGATGGCCGATATTCCAGCAGATCAGTTTCATCCAGATCTCCAAACGGTCCATCTGAAGATCGCAGCACTATGGCTTGTCGTCAAAGTACGGGGAGCAGTTGTGTTTCCAGACCAGCCAGGTCCGGTTGCCGTAGGAAGCCACAATGACGTGATCTTTGAACTTTTCCGGTATATTGGTGATTTTGCCTTGAGGGCCTTCGCCCGTTACGAACAGATCGTCCAGCGTCGTCCTTTCATGAAACAACCTGCTCTTTCCTTCGTGCACGGCGTCCTTGATTTCTGAAATCACCTGTCTGAATTCTTCTTCTATATCATCGGTTATTGCTTCCTTTTCCGACATTGTCCTTGCCTCCCTGTAGGCTTCTCACAACCGCTTGACATGTTTGGCATACCTAAAATACTTCGCAAGCTCCAGAAGCAGTTCGAGGTATTCGGTCATGACCTTCAATGCCTGATTTAAAGGATACCCAATGCCGCCCTGAATTCAAAGGTATTCCCGTTAACATCCATACAACACCCCTGTACCGGGCATCACTTCAGTTTTCATCGGCAGTCACCACCTGGCGTTCAACTGCAAAATCCATCGTGTTTCGACGAGGGGAACCTTGAGTTGATCGTAGCGGGTCTGACGAGTCCGCGTATAACGCACCACGGTGGAAACGCCCGATCCGACCGGTCCGTACAGCAGGATAACCCACCTTTCGCGGCGGTTGGATCGAAACAGGGAGGTCGAAGCTTCCGGCTCGGGAAACCCGGACAGCATATACTCCCACTGGGCGGACAGGCTGACGCGGTCCCTGGACCGGTATCGCATGTACAATCGCAGATCGTGCACGGGCTTCAAACCGGACTGGCCGAGTCGCTCGTAGCGG
>Ga0209021_1002869_pt1 | contig 14454 bp, 12 predicted proteins | sample PinacodermFT_FD_187299 | JGI IMG/M metagenome (GOLD analysis project Ga0209021, IMG submission 187299) | Host-associated microbial community of the marine sponge Aplysina aerophoba from Gulf of Piran - sponge pinacoderm, lysed by freeze-thaw... | ecosystem: Host-associated > Porifera > Sponge >... | reverse complement strand
GTCACGGCGCCAGCGCGGTGAGGGGAGCCACGGCTACCCCGTCCTCACGCTCGTACGCGTACCCTCCGGCGGTCACGACGAGCAGTTTGGCCGGCTCGCCCGCCTTCTCGAGGTTCACCTTCTCTCGGAGCCGCAGCAGCGCGGCAGCCGCATCGTCGGGGCCGCGACCGCCGCCCAGCTTGATCTCCGCCGCGATCCATCGCCCGTCGGAGCGTTCGAGTATGACGTCCACCTCCAGCCCGGTGTTGTCGCGGTAGTAGTGGATTTGAGCGTCGTTGGCCTCGGCATAGACGCGCAGGTCGCGTACCGCCAACACCTCGAACAGTGCGCCGAAGCCTCTCGGGTCGGCCATCAGGCGGGCACGGCTCGCCCGCCGCGCCGCCACGGCGAGGGACGGGTCCACGAGGTACCTCTTCGGGGTGGCGGTGATATGGGCCCGGGACCTCAGGTCGGCGGGCCACGGCGTGAGGTGCTCCAGGACGAACAGGCGCTCCAGCGCCGACAGGTAGGCCGCCACCGTCCTGGAGTCCACGGGGCGGACCGTGTCCATGTCGGAGGCGAGGACCCTCCGCGATGCGCTGGTGGCGACGTTGCGGCTCAACGACTCCAGCAGCCGGGCCACGCCTGCGGGGTCTCTGCGGGCCCGGTCGACCTGCTCTATGTCGGTCTTGCAGAGATCGGCGAGATAGTCGCGCAGCATCTGCTGGGCATCAGCGCCGGACGCTCCCTGAAGGGCGGGCCAGCCGCCGCGGCACACGAGCTCGTACACGTCGGGCTCGTCGGCGACCGCCGGCGCGGAGACGATCTCGGAGCCGAACAGACCGCCCAGCGACACGGCGCCCGTCGACTCGCCCGACTCGAACAGGGTCATGGGGCGCATCCGCACCCGGCGGACCCGACCGGCTCCCGTGTGGCGAGTATGGCTGTCGGGCGGCACCGCCGAACCCGTGAGAATGAACTGGCCCGGCAGTCCGACCTCGTCGCAGACCCGCCGCATCGGGTTCCAGATTCCCGGCGACAGATGGTACTCGTCGATCAGCCGGGGCCTGTCGCCCTCGAGGAGCAGCCGCCTAGCCATCGCCGAGGTGAGGGCGGCCGACTCCTCGGCGTCGATCATCACGGCGCTGCGGGCAGCCTGACCGCCCGTCCAGGTCTTGCCGCAGGCGCGCGGCCCCTCGATCAGCACTGCCGGAGCGACCCGCAGGGCGCGCCGGAGCAGCCCGTCGGCGATCCGGGGACGGTACCGCGCCCGGATGGTCGCCAGCAGCGGATGCTCTCCCACCATGCCCTCCACAACTTGAATGTATCAGATTCAAGTTGCTCAATGTACTATTTTGAAGTGACACAGTGCGCCGGTCTCGATTCGTGGATCTCTCGGCGGGGCGCCTGTGCAGGGCCAGGCGGCGGTCAGGCGCTCCCAACAGTCTTGGAGACTCTGAGCACCACCCTCACCTCGGCCACCGCGGTCATGAAGTTGGTGTCGGATCGCCAGCGGGACAGCACAACGGGGCTCTGGATCGGTGGCGCGCCTGGCCCCGCTAGTGCGGCCAAGCGGCTCTCAGGCGCTCCCAGCAGTCCTGGAGCGACTGGGGCAGGACCCTCACGTCGGCCAGCGAGGTCATGAAGTTGGTGTCGGAGCGCCAGCGGGGCAGGACGTGGATGTGGACATGGTCATGCACGCTGGGGCCGGCGCCCTCGCCGAGGTTGGCGCCCACGTTCACGCCGTCGGGCGAGAAGGCGGCCTTGACCGCGGCCACTGCGTCGTGGACGGTGTCCCACAGCTCGCGGCGCTCGCCGGCGTCCAGGCCCTCGAGGTCGGGCACCGCCCGGTAGGGCAGGATCAGCAGGTGACCGGTCGAGTACGGGTAGCGGTTCAGGATGACGAACACCCGCTCGCCGCGGTGCACGATGTGGGTCTTGTCGTCGGGCAGGCCCGAGTTGAGGATGGCTTCGAACAGGCTCTGGCCGGTCTCGTCGCCGGGACCGGTCCCGGCTCCGGGAACCGTGCCCGGGATGGTGCCCGACGAGTCGGCCACACCGGCTGCGGCCGCCTCGCGGTCGGTGATCATGGCGGGGATCCGCCACCCGGCCCAGAGGCGCTCCACCATGTCAACGTCCCTTGGGCGGGCGAAGGGTCACGGCAAGCTCGCGGCCGGCGGGATCCGTTCGGCGCTCCAACATGTCAGGCCCGGGCCTCGACCTCGGCCGCCAGCCGGGCCGCGAAGGCCTCCAGCGGGACGTCGCGCTCGGGCTTCTTGGTGCCCCTGGCGTTGACCCCGACCGTGCCGTTGGCAGTGTCGTCGTCGCCCACCACCAGAACGTACGGGACCTTGGCCACCTTGGCGTTGCGCACCCGCTTGCCCAGGGGCTCCTCCGCCGGGCTCACCTCGGTGCGGAAGCCTCGGGAACTCAGGGCGCCGGCCACCTCGGCGGCGTAGCCGGCATGGGCCGCAGCCACCGGCAGGACCTGGGCCTGCACCGGTGCGAGCCAGGCGGGGAAGGCCCCGGCGTAGTGCTCGACCAGCAACCCGAAGAAGCGCTCCACCGCACCGAACAGCGCCCGATGGATCATCACGGGACGGGGTCGGGAGCCGTCAGCGGCCACATACTCCAGCCCGAAGCGCTCCGGCAGGTTGAAGTCGAGCTGGATGGTCGACAGCTGCCACGACCGGCCGATGGCGTCGCGCACGTCGACGTCGATCTTGGGGCCGTAGAAGGCGCCGGCGCCCTCGTCGATCGCGTAGGCGAGCCCGTTGGCGTCCAGCGCAGCCCGCAGTCCGGCGGTGGCCTCGTCCCACAACGCCGGCTCCCCCACCGACTTCTCCTCGGGGCGCGTGGAGAGCTTGGCCACGAAGTCCGTGAAGCCGAAGGCCCGCAGCACGCTCAACACGAACTCGAGCAGCGAGGCCAGTTCCGCGGCGATGTCGTCGCGGGTGCAGAAGATGTGGCTGTCGTCCTGGGTGAACCCTCGGCTGCGGAGCAGGCCGTGCACCGCGCCCGACAACTCGTAGCGGTAGACCGTCCCCAGCTCGAACAGCCGCATGGGCAGGTCCCGGTAGCTGCGCTGCGACGACCGGTAGATCATCACGTGGAACGGGCAGTTCATCGGCTTGGGGTAGTAGTCGGTGCCGTCGACCTCCATGGGCGGGTACATGCTCTCGGCGTAGAAGTCGAGGTGCCCGGACGTCTCCCACAGCACCGACTTGGCGATGTGGGGCGAGAAGACGGACTCGTAGCCGCCGTCGGCGTGGCGCCGGCGGGAGTAGTCCTCCATCAGCGTGCGGACCAGGGCTCCCTTGGGATGCCATACCGCCAGGCCCGGCCCCAGCTCGGTCGGCCACGACACCAGGTCGAGCTCGGCGGCCAGGCGGCGGTGGTCGCGCCGCTCGGCCTCGGCCAGTCGGTGCAGGTGGCCGGCGAGGTCCTTGCGGGTGGCCCAGGCCGTGCCGTAGATCCGCTGGAGCATGGGGTTGCGCTCGCTGCCCCGCCAGTAGGCGCCGCTCACCCGCTGCAGGGCGAAGTGGCCGAGCCGCCCGGTGGAGGGCACGTGGGGGCCGAGGCACAGGTCGACGAAGCCGTCGGTGCCGGCGCTGCCGGCGTCGTTGCGGTAGCAGCTGACCGTGCCGTCCCCGGAGGCTTCCGACGCCAGGTCGCCGTCGGCGCCCGCACCCAGCGCCACCGCCTCGATGATGGCCCGCTTGTAGGGGTGGTCCGCGAACAGATCCAGGGCGTCCGCGGCGGCCATCTCCATCCGCCGGAAGGGCTGGTCGGCGGCGATGATCTCCCGCATCCGGGCCTCGATGCGCTCCAGGTCGGAGTCGGAGAACGTGCCGCCGTCGGGCAGCTCGAAGTCGTAGTAGAAGCCGTGCTCGATGGGCGGCCCGATGGCGAAGGTGGCGCCGGGGAACAGGTCGAGCACAGCCTGGGCCAGCACGTGGGCGGTGGAGTGGCGGATGGTGTGCAGTCCCCGGTCCGATGACGCGGTGACGATCTCCACCGAAGCGCCGTCCGCGAGGGGCGCGGCCAGATCCCTCTCATCGCCGTCCACCACCGCGACCACCGCGTCGGCAGCCAGGCGAGGGCCTATGGAGGCAGCCAGATCAGCCCCGCTGGACCCCTCGGCCAGCTCCCGCTCAGAGCCGTCCGGCAACGACACGGTGATCGCAGACATCGCCCCCGAGGCTACCGCTGCCCTATGGAGCGCGGGCTTCAGCGCAATGGCCGTAGACGCGAGGCGGGGAGCGGCAGAACCGCTCCCCGGGGGTCTCATGGACAGCTCGTCGCGCGTGCTGTCCGGGGCCTAGCCGTCGGACACCGTACCAGCCTCCGACGACAGCTACTTGCTGGCCATGGCAGGCCTCCGGAAGACCCCGGTCAACGCGTTGCGCAGGCGCGACACGGGCGGCTGGGCATCCGAGTTGCAATCCGCGGCCACCGCCGGCTCGACCCGAAGCTGAAGACCGAGGGCCTGGACCACGCTCAGCAAGGCGCCGAACTCAACCTCCCCGTTGGCCGACACCGCCTTGTGGAGGTTCTCGCATTCCTCCCGCGCCTGCGGCGGGAACTTCGTCATTGCCTCGGACCGGCGGATGTCATCAAGCACGTCGACCACAAAGCGCGGGTCGTTCTCTAGTAGCGCCGCATCCAAATAGTGCATCGCTTGTTCCTGGGTGTCTAGATGATCCGCCGGATCCCAGGGAAGCAACTCCACCCTCTTCACGTCTGCCATTCCTCCCTCAGTGCCTGGGCCAACTGCCGCGCCCGGGCGATGTCTCGATTCTGGCTGCGCTTGTCGCCGCCTGCAAGCAACAAGAGCACCGACCGTCCGCTTCGCATGAAGTACACCCTGTAGCCGGCACCGTAGTGGACACGCAGCTCCATGACTCCACCGCCCACCGGTCTCACATCTCCGGCACTGCCGCGTCGCAGCCTCTCGATTCTGGCAACTATGAGCGACCTCGCTACATCGTCACGAAGTTGGGCGTGCCAACGCCTGAAAGCGAGAGTCTCGTGTACTTCTATCACATATCATAATTTAGCAATACATATCAATTATTGAAATTCTGTCAATATGCGTACTTGCTAGAGGGAGACGCCCAGAAGGCGCGCAGCGGCACTGACGGGGCGGCCGGCCTGCGCGGCTTCGTCAACCGCGGCGAGGGCGCCGGGGACATCGAGGTCGTCGTCGAGGCGTTGGCTCACCTTGTCGAGGAGGTCGGAGTCGTTGCCGTCGCGGGGAGCGCGGCGCCACAGGGCCAGGCGGTGCTCGGCTTCCTCCAGCAGGGCGTCGTGCCAGGGCCACGGGGTTCGGTAGTGCTGCGACATCAGGGCCAGGCGGATGGCCATCGGCTCGTGGCGCTCACGCAGTTCGTGCACGAAGACCAGGTTGCCCAGCGACTTCGACATCTTGGCGCCCTGGTGGTGAACCAGGGCCTGGTGCAGCCAGTGCTGGGCGAAGGGCTTGCCCGTGACCGCCTCCGACTGGGCCCGCTCGCATTCGTGGTGCGGGTAGAGCAGATCTGCTCCGCCGCCGTGCAGGTCGATGGTCTCGCCCAGTTCGCGCAGCGCCAGCGTCGAGCACTCGACGTGCCACCCGGGCCGGCCCGGCCCCCAGCGGGACTCCCAGGAGGGCTCGCCGGTCCGGACCTTCTGCCAGAGCACGAAGTCGAGCGGATCCCGCTTGGCCGGGTCGTCGGGGTTGTCGCGCCACTGCCGGGCGAGGGTGACCATGTGGTCCCGGCCGAATCCCGACAGCGAGCCGAACCCGTCGAAGGCCTTCGTGTCGAAGTAGACGCTGCCGGCCGCGCAGTACGCGAATCCCCGGTCGAGGGCCGCGTGGATGAAGCCGCGGATGTCGGGGATGGCTCCCGTCGCCCGGGGCTCCGAAGCCGGCGGCAGGGTATTGAGGGCGGCCATGTCGTCGTCGAAGCGGGCCGTCTGCTCGAAGGCCAGGTCGAGGTAGTGGACGCCCCGGCGCTGCGCCGCGGCCAGGATGTCGTCGTCGACGTCGGTGATGTTGCGCACGCAGCGGGTCTCGCAGCCCATGTCCCGCAGCCGCCGCTGCAGCACGTCGTAGGTGATGTAGGTGGCGGCGTGGCCGAGGTGGGTGGCGTCGTAGGGGGTGATGCCGCACACGTACATGCGCACCACGGGAGGCGGACTGAAGTCCACCACCGCGCCCCGGGCTGTGTCGTAGAGCCGCACGATCCCCAGCCGCCCGTCAACGTCTCAGGGGCTGCGAGAATAGCCGCACCTACTCAAGGTAGCGTTGCGGGCCGTGGGCCTCCTCGACGGCAAGCGCATTGTGATCACCGGCGTGCTGACCGACGCCTCCCTGGCCTTCGGCGCGGCCGAGATGGCGCTGGCCGAGGGCGCCGAGATCCTCCTCACCGGGGCCGGTCGGGGCATGCGCCTCACCCGGCGCACCGCCCGCAAGCTCGGCGACGGCATCGACGTGGTGGAGTTCGACGTCACCGAGCCCTCACATGCCGACGCGCTGCGAGACCACCTGTCCCAGAGCTGGGGACGCGTCGACGGCGCGCTGCACGCCATCGGGTTCGCTCCGCAGGTCTGCCTGGGCGGCTCGTTCATGGACGCCACCTGGTCGGATGTGCAGGTGGCATTGGAGATCTCCACCTACTCGCTCAAGATGCTCGCCGATGCGGTCGCCCCGCTCATGGGCGACGGCGGCTCGATCGTGGGGCTCGACTTCGACGCCTCACGGGCCTGGCCCGGGTACGACTGGATGGGGGTGGCCAAGGCCGGCCTGGAGTCCACCTGCCGGTACCTGGCCCGCTACCTGGGACCGCAGGGCATCCGGGTGAACCTGGTGTCGGCCGGGCCGATGAAGACGATGGCCGCCCGCTCCATACCCGGCTTCTCGGAGTTCGAGGACGCCTGGGACGGACGGTCACCCCTCAGCTGGAACGTCACCGACGCGACCGGGGTGTCGCGCACGATCGTGGCGATGCTCAGCGACTGGCTGCCGGCCACCACGGGGTCGATCGTCCACGCCGACGGCGGCTACCACGCCGTCGGCGCCTGACCCGAAAGAACCTCACGCGCCATTGTCGTCGGTCTCGTCGAATATGTCCCCGACGAGCGCCTCCAGCACGTCCTCGAGGGTGACCACGCCCAGCATCGTGGCGGCCTCGTTGCGCACCAGGGCCATATGCACCCGGGACCTGCGCATGTAGAGCAGCAGATCGCGGCCCGCCATGTCGGGGCTCACCACCCGCATGCGGCGCAGCAGCTCCAGCGGCACCGGATCGTCGCTCGCGTCGGGCGGCAGTCTCAGGAGGTCCTTGGCGTGCACGAAGCCCAGCACGTCGCTGGGATCGGACCCCCACACCGGCACCCGGGTGTGGCCGCTGGAGGCGACCACATCCTCGAGCCGGGCCACCGACACACCCCTGGGCACCGACACCAGACGCTCGGCCGGCACCATCATCGAACCCGCGGAGCGGACCCGGAACTCGAGCGCTCCAGCGAGCAGCTCGTGCTCGGTGGGCTCGATCACGCCCTCGTCGCGGGCGCCAGCCAGCAGCGTGTGGAACTCGTTGATGGTCAGGGCGGTGTTGATCTCGTCCACCGGCTTCATTCCCATCAGACGCACAATCCCGTTCGACACCACGTTGAGGGACCAGATGGCCGGCTTGAAGATGGTCACGTAGACCTTCATCGCCGGCGCCAGCATCCGGGCGGCCGGCTCAGGTTCGGCGATGGCGATGTTCTTGGGGACCATCTCCCCCACCACCACGTGCAGCGTCGTCACCACGAAGAGAGCGACCGCGAACGAGACGGTGTGAAGCACGCCCGACGGAACCTCCACGACCAGCTCGATGACCGGCTCGATCAGATGGGCGATGGCCGGCTCGGCCACGTAGCCCAGCACGAGCGAGGCCATGGTGATTCCCAGCTGGGCTCCCGAGAGCTGCGTCTGCAGATCGCGGACCGCGGCCAGGGCCAGCCTGCCGCGGCGGTCCCCACCGGCCGCGCCAGCCTCCAGGCGGACGGCACGGGCGGCCACGAAGGCGAACTCGGCCGCCACGAAGAAGGCGTTGGCACCCAGCATCACAACAGCGACCACCAGCGCCACGATCGACCCGGTGCTCACGGCGATGCCTCCGAGCCGGGCGACGGTCCAGCTCCGGCGGGGGGCTTGCCGCCGGCCGCGGAGGGAGCCACCACCCGCACGGTGGCGATTCGCAGCCCGTCCACCGCCACCACCTCGAGGCGCCAGCCGTCCACGGTGGCGATCTCGCCCGGACCCGGGATATGGCCCAGGCGGTCGAGCACCAGCCCGGCCAGCGTCTCATAGGCGCCCTCGGGCATGGAGAACCCGGTCGCCTCGAACACCTCGTCGACGTGCAGCGACGCCGGAAGCACCGTCGACCCCCGAGACTCGGCCCGGGTGCGCTCGGGCGTTGACGAGTCGTGCTCGTCGTCGATCTCGCCGACGATCTCCTCCAGCACGTCCTCCAGGGTGATGATCCCCGCGGTCCCCCCGTGCTCGTCGACCACTACCGCCAGCTGACCTGCGCCGGTGCGCAGATCGTCCAATATGTCGTCGAGGTCGCGGGACTCCGGAACGGCCAGTACCGGTTTCATCAACTGGGACACGGGCGTGGACTGTCGATCCTGTACCGGCACCGCGAACAACGCCTTCACGTGGACGACGCCGGCGACTTCGTCGAGGTGGTCTCCTATGACCGGGAACCTCGAGTGGCCGCTGACTGCGGAGACCTCGGCCAGGTCGGCCACCGATGCGTCGGCTGCGATGGCGACCACCTCCACCCTGGGGACCATGGCGTCGTCGGCCTGCTTGCCGGCAAGACGGATCGACCTGGTCAGCAAGCGGACCTCGCCCTCGTCGAGCATGCCCTCCTGTCCCGACGACACGAAGAGGTGTTCGAGCTCGTCGCGGTCGGGAAGCGTCTCGAGCTCCTCGCGTGGTTCGATGCCGAGTCGGCGCACCATCCAGTTGGCGGACTCGTTGAGGAACCTCACCAGCGGCCGGGCCAGCACGCCGTACGCGGTGGTCGGCACAGCCACCGCCACCGCCGTTCCGTACGGCTTGGTGGTGGCCACGGCCTTGGGCACCAGCTCACCCATGACCATCTGCACGATGGTGGCCAGCACCAGGGCGACCGCGACCGACACGCCCCAAGGGGCGTCCGGCCCGAAGAGTGCCTCGATTCCGGGCTCGACCATCGGCGCCAGCGCCGGCTGGATGATGAAACCCAGCAGCAGCGACGACACCGTGATGCCGATCTGCGCGCCGGAGAGATGGAACGAGAGCTTGGCGACGAGACGCTGCACCATCCGGGCCCGCCGGTCACCGGCCCCTGCCCTCTCATCCACCCGGGTCCGGTCCACCGCCACCAGAGCGAACTCCATGGCGACGAAGGCGGCATTGGCGGCTATCAGCGCGAGAGCGGCCAGAAGCCACAGCGCGGTGTATATGGGTCCTCCCCGGATCGACGGGTGCTGCGACCGCGAATCTACAGCGGTGCCCGATCGGTTCCCGTTCTTTGTTCGCTCGGCTCTAGTTTGACTTGATGCCGTCGCCGGGACTGCACCCAGATCGCAGCCTCGGGTGGATCCGCCGGATCCTGCCCGTCTTCGACCGGCAGCGACCGGTGTTCGCAGCCGCGGTGACGGCCGGACTGGCCGCGGTGGCCGCGACGGTGGCGGTACCCATCGTGATCGGCCGCGGCGTCGACGCTGCCGCCGCGGGCGACGACCTGAGCCGGTGGGTGCTGACGCTGGCTGTGCTGGCCGCGGTCCGCTTCGGGCTGGGCTACGCCTACCGCTACGGGCTGTTCCGCTCCGCGCACCGCCTCGACGCCGACCTGCGCAACCTGGTGTACGAGAAGCTGACGGAGCTGTCGTTCTCGTACTGGGACCGGACCCAGACGGGACAGGTCATCTCGCGGGCCAACAGCGACATCCGCTCCATCCAGCTGCTGTTCGCCTTCGCTCCGCTGGTGGCAACCCAGATGGTGATGCTGGTCATGGGCACCGCCGCGATGGTGCTGCTCTCGCTGCCATTGACCCTGGTCGCCATGGCTCCCCTCCCGCTGGTGCTGTATGTGGGCATCCGGCTCAGGAACCGGGTGTTCCCCCTCAGCTGGGTGACCCAGGCCCGGATGGCGGATCTGGCCACGATCGTGGACGAGAACATCCAGGGCGCCCAGATCGTGAGGACCTTCGCCCAGGAGCACAACCAGACCAGGACGCTGGCCCGGTCCGCCCGGAGGCTGCGCTGGGCGGGCACGGCCACCGCGGACGCTCGGGCCCGCCACGCGCCCATCATGGAGGCCCTGCCCCGCCTCGGCCTGGCGCTGGTGCTGCTCGTCGGGGGCCTGCTGGCCATCGACGGCCGCGCCGCGGTGGGCGACATCGTGGCCTTCAACGCGTACGTGCTGATCATGGCCGCTCCGTTCCGGATGATCGGGTTCGTGATGATCCAGTGGCAGCGGGCCTCGGCCGCGGCCCAGCGGGTGTTCGAGATCCTCGACGAGTCCCCGGAGATCACCGAGCCCCCCGACGCGGTGACGCTCACCGACCCGGCCGGGCGGGTGGAGCTCGACGATGTGACCTTCGCCTACACGACCAACCCCAGCGCCACCGGAGCCGCCACCAGGGTGATCGAGGACTTCAGCCTGACGGTCGAGCCGGGCGAGACCGTGGCGGTGGTGGGCCGCACCGGCAGCGGCAAGAGCACCATCGCCCGGCTGCTGCCCCGCTTCTACGACGTGGACCGGGGAGCGGTGCGCATCGACGGCATCGACGTCCGGGACCTGCGGCTGTCGGATCTGCGCAGGGCCGTGACGGTGGTGACCGACGATCCGTTCCTGTTCGCCACCAGCGTCCGCGACAACGTGGCCTTCGCCCGCCCCGACGCTGATCAGGCGTCGGTGGCCGTGGCCCTCGTCGACGCGGCCGCCGGGAGCTTCGTGGCCTCGATGCCGTCGGGGACCGACACCGAGCTCGGCGAGAGGGGCTCGACCATCTCCGGAGGCCAGCGCCAGCGCCTGGCCATCGCCCGGGCGCTGCTGGCCGACCCGGCGGTTCTGGTGCTCGACGACGCCACCAGCGCGATCGACAGCGAGGTCGAGGAGCGGATCCACGCCGCGCTGCGCGAGCGGCGCACGCAGCGCACCACCATCCTGATCGCTCACCGGCTGTCGACGATCGCTCTCGCCGACAGGGTCGTCTTCATCGCGGCGGGGAGGGTGGCGGCCATCGGCAGCCACCGGCACCTGCTGGCGACCGTGCCCGAATACGCCCTCGTCCTCACCGACATCGGCGCCACCGACACCGACGCCGGTACCACCGACACCGGCGCGGCGGCCAGCTCCCCGATCTGATGTTCAACTCGCCGGTGGGCATGCGCAGCGGTCCAACCGCAGGGCAGGCTGCGGCCGCGGCCGGTCTGCCCCATGCGGAGGTGCCAGGCGACCTGCGGAACAGGGTCGAGCAGGTCCTGCTCGACGAGCCCGCGCACCCTGAGCCGACGGTTTCATGGTCGCGCCAGGCCGACGAGGCGGACCGCCAGTTCGGGCTGCGACGGTTCCTGTGGCCGCACCGCTTCCGGCTGGCGGTGGCGTTCGCCCTGGTCGCCGTCGAGACAGTCGCCATACAGCTCGGGCCGGTCCTGACCCAGATCGGCGTGGACGACGGCATCCTGGCCGGCAACCGTGGTGTGCTGGTCGTCGCGGCCCTGGCCTACGCGGGGCTGCTGGTGGTCGCCACCGCGCTCGGCGCGGCACGCACCGCGTTCACCGGGCGCCTGGGCGAGCGGCTGATGGAACGCCTCCGCATCCGGACCTTCGCCCACATGCAGCGCCAGGGCATGGACTTCCACACCGACGAGAAGGCGGGCGTGCTGCTGACCCGGATGACCTCGGACATCGAGGCCCTGTCGGTGCTGTTCCAGGAGGGCATCGTCAACTTCGCGGTGCAGGCCCTGACCCTGGTGGTGATCACCGGCCTGCTCTTCTACTACGACCCGCTGCTGGCCATCGTCACCCTGGCGGCCGCGGTGCCGCCCACGGTGGCGGCCTCGATGTGGTTCCGGCGCCGGGCCGCGGCCGACTACCGCACCGTGCGGGACCGCATCGGCGAGCTGCTCGGCAACCTCCAGGAGTCCCTGGCCGGGATCCGGGTGATCGCGGCCCACGACCGCCGGGATGCGAGCATCGCCGAGCACCGCGATGTCGTCGTCCGCCACCGTGACGCCAACCTGCGGGCCGCCCGGGCGAACTCGCTCTACGGGCCGGGCAGCGAGGCCATCGGCATCGCCACCCAGGCCGTGCTGCTGGGGGTGGGCGGAGCGATGACGGCCACCGGCCGCATCACCGTGGGCGAGCTGGCCGCCTACCTGCTGTTCCTCACCGCCTTCTTCGCCCCGGTGCAGGCGCTGGTCCAGCTCTACAACGCCTACCAGCAGGGCGGCGCGGCCATCGCCAAGCTCCGGGAGCTCTTCGCCACCGAGCCGACCGTGGTCGAGCGGCCCGGCGCGCCCGACCTTGCCCCGATCCGTGGGGACATCGTCTTCGATCGGGTCTCGTTCGCCTACCGCGACGGCCGCGCGGTCCTCCATGACGTGAGCCTGCGAATCTCCGCGGGCGAGACGCTGGCGGTGGTGGGCGAGACCGGTTCGGGCAAGACCACGCTGGCCCGGCTGATCGCCCGCCTGTACGACCCCAGCGGCGGCGCCGTCCTCATCGACGGCAGCGACCTGCGGGACGTGACCGTCACCAGCCTGCGCTCCCAGATAGGGGTGGTTCCCCAGGAGCCCTTCCTGTTCGCGGGCACGGTGCGCGACAACGTCGGCTTCGCCCGCCCGGAGGCCACCGACGAGCAGTTGCACGACGCGTTGCGCGCCGTCGGCGTCGACGAGGTGGTGGACCGCCTCGGGGGCCTCGACGGCATCATCCACGAGCGGGGGTCGACCATCTCCGCGGGCGAGCGCCAGCTGCTGGCCCTGGCCCGCACGTTCGTCTCCCAGCCTCGGGTGCTGGTCCTCGACGAGGCCACCAGCAACCTGGACCTGCGTTCGGAGGCCCAGATCGAGCAGGCCCTCGACGTCCTGTTGAGCGGGCGGACCGCGGTGGTGATCGCCCACCGGCTGGCCACCGCCCGCCGGGCGGACCGCATCGCGGTGGTGGACGGCGGGCGGATCGTCGAGTTGGGCACCCACCGCGAACTGGTAGCTGGCGGGGGACGCTATGCGACCATGTTCGCCCTGTGGCAGAGCCACGCCGAGGGTGCCCGGCCGGGCACAGGCCCCGACCGCGAAGGCGGCGCGCAGTGAACCGACGCGACGGCGCAGCCGCGTCCGGCGGCCCCGACCGCGACGGCGGCGCGCGGTGAGCACCGGGGGCGACGCAGCCGCGACCGGCGGCCCGGTGCTGTCGCTTCGGGGAGTGAGCCGCACCATCGACGGCACCGAGGTGCTGCGGGGCGTCGACTGGGAGGTGCACGCGGGCCAGCGTTGGGTGGTGCTCGGCCCCAACGGCTCGGGCAAGACCACCCTCGTGCGCATCGCGACGATGTGGGAGCACCCGTCGGCCGGAACCGTCGAACTGCTCGGCCAGCGGCTGGGACGCACCGATGTGCGACGGCTGCGGGCGCGGGTGGGCTTCACCAGCGCCGCGATGGCCGACATGCTCCGGCCCTCGCTGACCGCGTTGGAGGCGGTGATGACGGCCAAGCACGCCGCGCTGGAACCCTGGTGGCACACCTACGACGAGGAGGACTCCCGCCGGGCCCGGGCCGCACTGCAACGGGTGGGCTGCGGACACCGCGCCGACCACCGCTTCGGCACCCTCTCCTCCGGCGAGCGCCAGAGGGTGCTGCTGGCCCGGGCGATGGCGCAGGAGCCGGAGGTGATCGTCCTGGACGAGCCCAACGCCGGGCTCGACCTCACCGGCCGCGAGGAGCTGATCGGCACCCTGCGGGATCTGGCCGCCGATCGGGCCACTCCGCCGCTGGTGCTGGTGACCCATCACGCCGATGAGATCCCCGACGGGTTCACCCATGTCCTGCTGCTCCGGGCCGGGGGCGTGCTGGCCAGCGGACCGATCTCCGAGACGCTGACCAGCGCCAGCCTCTCAGAGTGCTTCGGCCTCGACCTGGCGCTCGAGCGCCGCCACGGCCGCTGGACGGCCCGGGCCGCCGGCAGCTAGCTGACGCGCCCGCGGCGCGACCGCCGCGACGGCGACGCCGAAGCCGCCTGAACCACCCCGGCATGCCGTCGGCCTGCGCTGCGCGGACGCGGCCCGCGTCTTTGACATCCGCAGGCCTGGCCATTAGACACACGCATCGGCGATTGTTGAGACCCTCGCGCCGCGAAGGCGGCGCGCGTTAGCCCAGATATTTCAGTAGGGGGGTCTGTGTGGGGTGGCCTGTGACGCGGGAATGCCCTTCTGATGTGCCAGTCTT
>Ga0209021_1002866_pt1 | contig 14461 bp, 18 predicted proteins | sample PinacodermFT_FD_187299 | JGI IMG/M metagenome (GOLD analysis project Ga0209021, IMG submission 187299) | Host-associated microbial community of the marine sponge Aplysina aerophoba from Gulf of Piran - sponge pinacoderm, lysed by freeze-thaw... | ecosystem: Host-associated > Porifera > Sponge >... | reverse complement strand
AAACCACCAATATTGTAAGGAGAACACAATGACTTCGGAAGCGTATTGGAAAGTACTACAGAAATCCAACCGTATGCTGGCGTTAAATTGGGAAACACTTGTATCAGCGCGCATTGAAGGCAATATGAAGCGGATACGGAGAGCTGAGAGGAATTATTTCCACTCACTGCGAAGCACTATAGCCGCAACGCAAAATGCGGTTTCAGAGCGGATAACTGCGCGGTAACATGACCAATACCAGATACGCGTGTCCATGAAAAACAGAATTTCAGAGGGCCCACATGCGTATCGATGTTACCATCCTCTTTCATCTCCTTTCATTCATGTGAGTTGGATACGTGAAACTCTCTTCTAACGTCACTGTTGTTTTAATGTTTATTTTATTTACCCCGTTGGCGAGGTTGCCCACCTCGCCTTTTTGTTGTCTATTCATCAGTAGGAAATCCGGATATAAAAGATTGCAACAGTATGTGAATTCTGATAGAATGGACAGCGACATTTCGTCATAACTCTCTATTAGGAATCCATTCATTAAACGATCAAGGCCATAGCAGACAACAATATTATGAGTATTTCCCATTTACGTTATCTACAGGTTGCACAGGACGTTCTGAAACAGATTGAAGCGACACAAACCGAGGCGATTGCACAAGTCTCTGAGATATGTGCAGAGACTATAGCAGCAGACGGTCTCGTCTACCTATTCGGATCTGGACACTCGCGCATGCCCGTCGAAGAAATTTTTCCACGTTACGGCAGTTTTCCGGGTTTCTTTCCAATCGTAGAATTGGCGGTTACGTTCCATAACCAAGTCGTCGGTTGCAACGGTCAACGTCAAGCCCTCTTTCTGGAAAACGTCTCAGGATACGCAGAGGTAATTCTACGCAACTTCACCTTCGGTCCACATGACTGCATGATGGTGTTTTCCAATTCCGGCACAAACATTCTACCTATTGAAATGGCGATGGGAGCGAAGGCACAGAAGTTGCCTGTCATCGCCGTGAGTTCGGTCGCACACAGCAGCGCATCTACTTCAAAACACGCCACCGGTAAACGTTTGTTTGAAGTCGCCGATCTAACGATCGACAACTGCAATCCGCCGGGAGATGCCGTCGTAGACATCCCGAATTTGGCATATCCAGTGGGACCTACGTCCAGCATTGGCACACTTTCGATTGTCAATGCTATTAAATGCCGAGTCGCGGAACTCCTGACAGAACGTGGAAAACCTCCTGTCGTATTGACCGGTGCTCATTTCCTCGGTGCGGAAGAATCAGCAAAACAGATTGAGAGAGCTTATGACGATTATAAAGATCGCGTTCAAGGTCGTTAGTGCGCCACGATTTTTCCGTTGACTTTTCTCCCACAAATCTATATACTTTAAAGAAGCACACAAAATGCTGGGTTTCCCAAGTAAGTTTGCATCCGATGGACATTCCGATGCCGAAAACTACCAAAAGAATCGCAGTGATGGGTGGAACATTCAACCCGATTCACTACGCGCATCTGATCAGTGCTGAACAGGTTCGGTCAGGATTAGGTTACGATAAAATTCTGTTCATCCCTTCTGCCAGGCCTCCCCATAAGGTCGCAGACGCTGATATTATCGAACCGGAACATCGATATCAAATGGTGCTTTTAGCAATCGAGAAGAACCCACATTTTGAAGTGTCACGCATTGAATTGGAGCGCGCGGGTCCGTCATATACTATCGAGACCCTGAAAGTTTTGAAAAAATCGTATGGCGAGACGGCTGAACTAGCATGGATTATTGGCGCAGACTCTCTTATTGAGTATAAAGTCTGGAAAGACTTCAATGAAGTGTTAGAACGATGCGTTATGATCGCAACAACACGTCCGAATTACGACCTAAATCGAGTTCCGTTAGCAATCCGAAAACGGGTTACCACGTTTCCGATAACAGGCGTTGATATATCCGCCACAGTCATCCGAGATCGGGTTCGGGAAAGTCATTCAATCCGGTATCTCGTGCCAGAAGGGGTTCACGCCTATATCAAACAGCATCGGTTGTATCTATGAGCCGAAACGGCAGCCCGTAAGCGTAGCGGAGGGCGGATTTTTGGAAACAGATGTTAAAGTTTAAACACACGTTGTTTAACCGCAAGGAATAATTAAAAAATGCAACATACATGTAGTATGTGTGAGACAGTTTACGATTTCGTATGGAAAGAGGGAACCCCTTTACCGAAAAACTTCCCTTTCTGTAGTGCGCGGTGTAAAGCAGCAGACTTGTCAAAATGGCTGAACGAGGAATACACTATCAGCACCGCACTACCTAATACGATTTTGTCGGACACCGAACATGAAATTCTTGCCGAACTCGCCGAATTGGGTGTCCTCCCTGACGATGACACCGACTAACTGAACGTAGCAGCAGCATTTAGAAACCACGTTAATATTAGATGAATTGCACATTAGCGGAACTCCGGGCACACCCGAAGTCAATCGAAATCCAGAAGTACCTCTCAGACAACCTGAGCGAGAAGCGTTATCAGCATGTTCTCTCTGTACAAGAGATGAGCGTTGATTTAGCACGGGTTCATGGAGCCAACGTCTGGCATGCCAATCTCGCTGCGCTTTTGCATGACAGTGCAAAATGGATGAGTACTCAAGAATTACATAGCGAAATAAAACGCTACGAGATTCGTCTCGATCCGATTGAACAACAAAATCCGTCTCTTTTGCATCCATTCATCGGCGTAAAAATTGCAATAGAGAAGTTTGCTGTAACGGAACTTGAAGTCCTTGAAGCCATTCGGAACCATACAACAGGGAGTCCATCAATGGGTATTATTGCCCAGATATTATATGTTGCGGACTTCGCAGAACCCACACGTACCCACAAGGAGGTCGATGTCGTGCGGGAACTGGCACACATAGATTTGGGACGAGCGGTGCATCATGTAGCACGTACAGAAATTGTGTATCTTTTAGAAAAAGGGGTGTTGATTCATCCGAATACACTTCATACCTACAATAGTACGTTGGAGGATGGCGAGATTTAAGAACAAAGGTGGTTTCCGTGCGCCGCCATACGAGTCATCGTTACACCAGAAGTGCAACGTCTTGATAGCACCAAAAAACGTAAGCCCAAGCAACGCGCCGGGCTGGTTCTACGGAAAGGCACGTTAAATGCCAAACTAACCTGACCGAACCGCAAGGAATAATTAAAAAATGGGAACCGAAAAGAATACGTTAGACATAGTAAAAGCTGCGGCATCTGCAGCGATGAGCCGACGGGCACAGGACGGAGTCATTCTCGATCTTCGGGAACTTGATGGCTTCACGGATTTTTTTGCAATCTTCAGCGGCACCTCTGATATTCAAATAGAAGGTATATCGCAAGCTGTCATTGAGGAACTCGAAACAAACTGGGAACAGCGTCCTTGGCATCAGGAAGGTGAGCGCAAAGCAGATTGGATTCTGTTAGACTATGTGGACTTTGTCATACATGTTTTTCTTTCCGATAGGCGTTCCTACTATAATCTTGAACGCTTGTGGGCTGAGGCAAACCGAATTGAATTGCCAGAATTAACGATGCCTATTCACCAAGAGACATGGGAAGAAGAGGTAGATCCTGATGGTGCATTGGTTTTTGGTGATCAGGAGAAAAGCACACCAGAGGGGTAATTCCGTCTTGGCGAGATGCGTCGTAAAAAATCTGGAGTAGAGAAACGGAAAGATGACTTAGGTAGGTTAATCGATGGCAAAAAGGAGAACGGTGACGTTATCAGTGCCGCCATAATCGAGTGCTTTGTTGACGAGGCTTTCTACCGCTTCCTCAATATTGGGGGCACCCGTGATAATCTTAGCAATCTCGTTATCGTCGACAATCATGTCATGCAAGCCATCGGTACAGGCGAGGACGATGTCACCTGGACCAAGTGGGTAGGCATCAGCACTGACAGTAACAGTGGGTATCAAACCGACAGCCTGTGTAACGATATTTCGCTTCTCATGAACACGACTTTCTTCCGGAGTTATTTCACCCTTTTCGACCATCTTTTGAACGAAAGTATCGTCTGTTGTTATCTGTGTAATTTTTCCATCGCGTAAGACATAGAGCCGGCTATCCCCGACATGAACATAAGCGAGGTAGCTGAAAGTAACAAAGCCTGCGATCAGAGTTGTACCCATGCCACGTGCTTTGCCACTGTTATCGGCGGCAGTGTAGATACTCTGATTCGCTTCCTCCGCGAGTTCGGTTAAAACCGCAAGCCTTTTCATGGGACCTAAATCGCTCTGTGGAGATGCTTGGGTTTTCGCCCACTCCTGAATAATCTCAAGAGCAATAAGACTCGCGACATCACCGCTTTCATGCCCACTCATACCATCAGCGATGGCAAATAACTGGAGTTGCGTATCAAAATAGTATCGGTCTTCGTTTCTCTCACGAAGTTTACCTGTATCTGTTTTTGCTGCAAACTGCATTTTTCTATCGCCCGGGTGGTCTGTGGTCAAGAATACAAAAAGGCTAATGTATACTTATTCAAGATGGTGCCAGATTCATTCAGAAAAACCACATATCTTCCTTTAAAATACCAACTGCATAGAAAAACGATGAAAGTAAAATCTCGGTTTCAAAATTCGCAGCTAAGCCTAAAAAAAAAAAAGAGTATATCGGGTTAATCATTTCAATAATATAATTAAATTAATATGAATGTCCTGATGATTCATTATACCAAAGTTAAACTAATACGTCAAATTATTCAGTATCTCCACGCCAAAGTGTGGAGATTGTAGAATATCCGCTTGCCGAGTGGGATCCTGCGACATTATACACAATTAGAAAAACTTCTAATTTTTCAAGTAGAAATAGAACCCAAACCTCTGCCATTTTTCGTTCGCACTTGAGTATTTGCTATCAATAAGGTAAACATGCACATAGAAAGATTATCCGCGAGTCCAAAGCACCATTTTTTCGGATACTACGGAATTAATCCGTGGGATAGCACGACAAAGTATCATCTCGCGTTAGAAACCGATTTTCATACGCACCGTCCTCTGCCCGAAGATACAGCAACAATTGGACTGATTCATCGCGAAACGCATGAATTTATTCCGCACGCGAAGACCGCCGCTTTTAACCTCCAACAGGGAAGTATGCTGCACTGGATAAACAGCAGCAAAAACGGCGAATACGACACTGACCCTGCGGAATTCACGTTTAACGATTGGGAAGACGGCAACCTTGTATCACGTGCTTTCAATCCGAGGACCCGCACCACTCGAACAATTCAGGGCGCGATTGCGGCTGTGTCCCCGACTGCACCACTCGCGATTGGACTCAACTACGGACGGATGGCACACTGTCGTGCTGTCGTCGGCTACGCTACACACACTAAATCCAGTGAGGTGATAGCACAACCGGAGGACGACGGCTTATATCAACTCAACCTCCAAGATGGGAGTTCTAAACTTGTTCTCTCTATCGCGGATGTCATCCGAGCAAGCGGAGACGAACGGATGGTAGGCAAACGGACTTGGTTCAATCACGTTCTATTTAATACAGATGGAACACGACTTCTATTCTTCTGTCGAGTCCGTCGGGAAACAGGTCACTGCACCTCACTCTGGACAGTAAACCCTGACGGCTCCGATTTGGAAATGCAAATTCCATTCGACTACCGAGTGTCTCATTTCGACTGGCGGACCCCTACGCGGATTCTTGTCTCTTCAGACATATCCGGTGAAATGGGGTTTGTTGAATTCACAGATGGGGTACGCGATTTCACGCCGATCGGACGTGGTGTCTTGCCGAGCGATGGACACGCCTCATTTTCACCAGACCGCGAGTGGCTGCTTTGCGATACATATCCTCGCGCTCCAGAACGTTTGGCACAACTTATGGTTTACAATATCACTGATAATCGAAAAATCACTTTGGGCAAATTCCATCACGAAGAGCAGTTTGTTGGAGATATCCGATGCGATCTACATCCACGCTGGGCACCTGATGGAAAAACGATTACTTTCGACTCAGTTCATGAAGGCTCCCGACAGGTATATCTCGTGGAGATACCACACACCAGCCTATAGAGGCTTGCAGGACAATGAAGTAAGTCCTTCAGTCTCATAAATCGTAGCCCGTAATGAAATGGAGTGGTTTTTGCTTGGGTGTTTCTTCAGATTCGAGAAAAGAACGTTAAAGTTCAAACCTACGTCATTTAACCGCAAGGTATAATTAAAAAATGTTGCGAGATGATTGTTCTCATGAAAAGATTGGACGACTGCCAAGCATTGTGAGATGTCCTTTTGCGAATATTATGGAGCATCGCGAGGCTGTCGTTTTGACAACGGCTCCTGCATGGAAGGTCGTTAATGGCATTGACATAAATACGCAACACCCTATCTACGTTGAGGGCAACACGCAGACAGATATGGCTGCGCTCGTCGAGGCGTGTAAAGGGGAAGTGGTTTACGGTATTGGTGGAGGGTTAGCAATTGATACCGCCAAATATGTTGCCGCTGCCAAAGGGTTGCCACTCGTGGCACTCCCCACCATTCTATCAACTGATGCGTTTCTCACGGATGCCACAGGCATTAGAGAAAATGGATGTGTCCATTATGTTCCGTCAAAAGCACCGGACACTGTTATTGTAGATATGGATGTCTTGTGCAACGCCCCTGCCTCAATGCGTGCAAGCGGTGCTGCAGATGTCCTCTCAATCGCAACAGCACTCTGGGATTGGCAAGAAGCGGAGAAGATGGGTGCAAACCCATCAAACCAACAACTAACACCACAAGCGGTTGATATAGCAAGTACCCTCCTCCAAACGCTTCTGGATAACGCTCGGGAAATCGGTCGCGGGACCCCAACCGGTTTGAAACTTCTACTCGACCTGCTCTGTATGGAGGTCCAACTCTGCTATCAATGCGGACACAGTCGTGTTGAAGAGGGAAGTGAACATTACTTTGTTTATGCAATTGAAAACTATTTGACCCCCACTGAAGAGGGATGCCTCGATAGTGAGACTAAAAATGGAACCCCTCTTTTACACGGTGAATTGGTAGGACTCGGTATCCTCCTGATGGCTGTATTGCAATCGCAACCTTGGACGCAGTACCGCCACGCGTTGGAGTGTTTGCAGATTAACTATTTTCCATCGGCTGTTGCCCGTGATGCAATTGCCGAAACGCTTATTAACCTATCCGATTACGTCGCACAACGCCAACTCCCATATACCGTTGCGACATCTTTACGGATCACTCCTGATATTGCCCAACGGACGATACAAACCATATTAGATTAAGTCAGAGGACATGGAGAAGAAAAACGAAAAAATGACATTAAACACGCAAATTTCCGAACTGCATGAGCAGGCACTCGTGATAGATTCGCATAACGATGCAATCGTGGCACATATCCGTCGAGGCAATGTCAGCCTCGCTGACAAAAACGTCCAAAACACCACAGATTCGGTTGGCACTATCGCTTATCTCCGCGGTCCCGTTCCCTCTGAGGAGGAAGCTATAGGCATCCAACTCAACATACCGCAAATGCGGCAAGGAGGTATTGATGCCGCATTTTTCGCTGTTGACGTGACACGCGCATGGAAAAATCATCTCGCGTATGCATTAGATGCCTTTGGCTGGTTCGAGGCAGAAGTGACAGCAAACACCAACGACATCTGTATCGCAAGGAAAGCAAGCGACATCCGTGAAGCGAAAGCATCCGGCAAACTTGCGGCAGTTCTTGTCATTGAAAATAGCGAAGCAGTCGAACGAAGTCTTAATATTCTCCGATCGCTGCATACACTTGGTGTCCGCTCAATCGGATTGACCCATAACCTGAACACATGGGCATCAACAGGAAACGACGAAGAGGATATGGGCGGTGGCTTGACCCGATTTGGCATGGCATTAGTCAAAGAGATGAATCGCCTCGGTATGCTCGTGGATGTCTCCCACATTAGTGAGCGTGGCTTTTGGGACGTTCTGGAAATATCGGAACACCCTGTCATTGCATCACATAGCAACTGTAAAACGTTGTGTCGTCACTCGCGGAACCTGAGCAATGAGCAACTAAAAGCCTTAGCGGCTAACGGCGGGGTTGTCGGTATCACTTTTGTTCCAGGGTTCATCACCACCGATGGATGGACGAAAATGCCTCCTTTGGCGCAACTGCTCAATCACTTCGCCTATGCAATCGACATCGCTGGAATCGACCATGTCGGCATCGGCTCAGACTTTGACGGTGGTGGCGACCTGCTCAAAGATGCCAGTGAGTTCATCAAAATCGCTGAAGGACTTAGTGAGCGTGGCTATTCTGACGAAGATATCCGAAAAGTACTTGGGGAAAATCATCTACGTGTTTTTGAGGCGGCCTGCGGATGAGCCAAGAGTGTCGGAGATAGACTGCCACACTTCATCTACAGTGATTTTTTTCATACAGATATTATCTTTGCATTTATCTGTGAATTGCTTACAGGGGCTGCATGGGACATCATGACGGATGGTTTGGTGCAACGCACCGAGCGGTTGAAATCGGATATGATTGCCGGGACCGAACAGGGATACAGTGGGAGTTCCGACCGCTGCTGCAATGTGCATCGGACCGGTATCGTTTGTGAGAAAGAGATCGCACTTTTCAATACAGGCGGCTAACTCCCGAACCTGAAGATTTCCAGCAAACGGAACAGCACGCGCATCCATCAGATTCGCAACAGCATGCACAAGTTCAGACTCTCTTTGTCCACCGAAAATCAGGACCTCGGCATTGAAATGTCGAACCAACCCGTCCCCAATAGCTGCGAAGCGATCGGGCATCCATTCGCGCAACTTCCAACCTGCCCCCGGAAAAACCCCTACCTTTAAACCCGTCTGCGCAACGCCTGCAGTATCAAACCGATGCGAGGCATCTACCCGCTCAGACTCAGCAAGAAACAGTTCGAGTCTCTGATCTACTGCTGGAATTCCGGCTGCATGCAACAAGTCAAAGTAATGTGCCGTGGCGTGCTTGTTACCCTGCTCAAGGACCCGGACAGTACAGAGAGCCCCTTTACCAATACGCTCGGAGGCACCGCTGAAATACATCAGAAGCGTAGTTCGAAATTTCCGCTGGAGATCAATAACCAACGTGAATTTGCGTTCACGTAGGACCCGGACAGTCCGCAACATCTCGCCCGTATCTTTGTCCTTAGCGAACCGATCAAACGTAATTATCTCATCAAGGTGTGGATTTTCTCGAAGGACATCCGCCGCCTGTTTTCCTACGAGCATAGCAATATACGCATCCGGGAAATGGACGCGGACCGCTCGAATAGCAGGCGTTGTAAGCACGATGTCGCCAAGGGAGCTGAGGCGAATGAGCAGTATTTTTTCAAAAGTCATCAGTTCAATCGACGACTCGTTTGTCAAGATTATTTAACGCCTCTTCAACCAACGTGTCTACATCTAAGCCCGATTCTGCGTCGGTTAAATCGGTAAGCGATGCGCGGGTAGCAGGATGCTTGGGTACAAAGAGCGAACAACAATCTTGGTGTGGGCGTGTGGACACGTCAAAAGTACCGATCCGTTGTGCCTTTTCGATAATTTCAGCCTTGTCCTCGCCGATAAGTGGACGCAGAATTGGGATATCAGCGATCGCTTCAATCGTTCGGAGGTTTGTTAGGGTTTGGGAAGCGACCTGTGCGAGGCTTTCACCGGTGACGAGTGCTTCTGCATTCTCCATAGTTGCAACGCGCTGTGCAATGCGTGTCATCATCCGCCGATACAGTAGCACCCGGAAGGGTGTCGGTGTTGCAGCGACAATAATCTGCTGAAGTTCAGCAAACGGCACGAGATAGACAGTACTGCGATAGTTCGACACCGCCAAAATCTGAGCCAGTTCAATCACCTTCTCCAAGGAGGCTTTATCGGTATACGGATAACTATAAAAATGGATAAAAACGGCTTTCGCGCCACGTTTTATCATCTGCCATGCGGCAACAGGGGAATCAATCCCACCGGACAACATGACAAGCACCTTACCACTCACACCTACTGGCAATCCGCCAACCCCTGGAATCTTCTCGGCGGAGATATATGCCGCATTGTGTGTTATTTTGACCCAACAAACCAAATCGGGATTATGCATATCGGCACGCGTGCCCGTTTCTTTGACGAGATACCCACCGACTTCTGCACTCACCTGCGGAGAGGTTAAGGGAAAGGTTTTATCGGTCCGCCGTGTCTCGACTTTAAAGGACTCATAACAGACATCTTGGACTTGCCGTAGGGCAGTCTCTTTAATGGCGGTGATGTCCCTTTTGGTACGAGAGGAAAGCTCAAAATGAGCAATACCCATGACTTGCCGCAGGCGGTTTTTAACTTCTATTATGTCAGTATTCTGCCCAAGATGCACGAGAATCCTATCGTGAAGTCGCTCTACCTCTGCATATCCTGTGCCGCGCAAGGACAGTTTGATGTTATTCACAAGCCGTTTCTCAAAAAACACCCTATTTTTGCCTTTGAGTCCAACCTCGGCGTAATGAACAGTAAATAATTCTTCCATTTTTTTAATTTCTAATTAATTGCTCCAGAGCTAAAGAAACGCCCAAGCAAAAACACCTCCATTTCATTTTGGTCAGGTTTCTGGTTAATTCGGGGCTGGGGTCTGGGAATTTGTACGTTTTTTTCGTTCCTTTTCTTTCCGCTACTTACGAAGCACGGACAGCATCTGTCAAACTAAAGTGCAGTTTCGCCACATCCCCCAATGCCTCACTCCCATGTAGTGTGATAAACTCTTTACCTGCTTCCACAACCTGATACGAACCTCTCGGCAAGCAAATCCCAGACTCTTGAGACAGCGTTGCCATTCCACTCAGAAAAGCATCTCGAGCGATAATAGAGGCTGCAGCAACGGCGATGTCTCGTTCTGCCTTTGGAACCTGTATTATCTCCATTCCTAAAGGTATACGACTCGAAAAGCCACCTTGAAGTGGAGCAGAGGTACTGTGTTGTAGACCTGGTTTTCCCTCCGTGCGTTGGCGTAGCTGCTCGGTGATGAGGTCGTCTTTAGAAAACCTATCAACAAGTGCCTGCTTAGTGCCTACTCGGGTTGCTAAGGTATGAATAGCTTCCGCATGGAGCGATGCGAGAAGATGATTTAGATTTTGCCCTCGTCTACAGAACTCGCTATAAAGGGTATTATATTCGGTGGGCATTCTTTCGACAACAACGATATGCCGTTCATAGCGAGCGTGCATTAATTCAGCAAGGTTACGTATACGACGATTTGACAACTTTTTCCCATCAGTAATGCCCAAATCGGCGAAGGTTTCTTGGCATTCTGCGTCTACGTAAACGGCTGAGACGACGAGCGGACCGAAATAATCTCCCTTTCCTGCTTCATCCGTGCCAATCCATGTGTCCCAATTGTGTATTGCGTTCATATCACCTGCTGGATTCTATTCACCGTGTGTTTCTATGTCGGTTTTGCTCTCATGCGGAATTTCGCAGTGCAGCGAATTCGGTAACCTGTTCACCGACCGCTTTGACACGCGCAGTCAATTCAGCATCGTGTAAATTACCGTCCACATCAAACGCTTCAGATGAGTTTGGAATTGATACATCATTCGGTACGACCCATGCGTGAAGGGCAGTGCCTACCGTCCGCAACATAGAAAGTGCATTCACCGCGCCCATTCGTCCGCCAGATACACCGATAAGCCCAACAACCTTATTCTCAAATTCATCAAATCCCATCAAATCAAGGGCACTTTTCAGGACACCGCTGAAACTACCGTGGTATTCGGGCGATCCGAGAAGTATACCGTGTGCGCGTTTCACTTTTTCCCGCAACTTGAAAACACCAGGAGGGTAGGCACTTTCGCTTGCGACAGAGCCTTGAAAAATGAGGTCGTATTCACCGAGTTCAAGCAACTCAACCTCAGCACCTGCATCTTTCGCCGCGGAGAGTGCGATTTGGAGTGCAGCATGCGTTGAGCTACCCTGTCGCAGACTCCCACAGATGGCAACGACACAGATGGATCGATCATCGGTACTCTTCATTTCGGCATCCCTTTCAATAAAATAAGATGGCACAATCTTCATCAATTCAAAATCACTTACTTAAACCCATTAAAGTTCAAATTAGCATACCACAGAAATAAAGGTATGTCAAAGGATTTTTACATACCGGAACATCAGTCACAGCCCAATGGCTGTCTTAATCACAACATATCTGAATCTCGACAGCATCCATTTCCAAGAGAAAATAGGTGGATGCAAATTCTCCTTGACCTATTTTAGCATTTCTTTATATAATACCTATGAAAATTAAAACGCGAGTTCTTTATCAATAGATTGGCTGGAATCCGGTCTTAACGCAAACTGCTCGCATAGCATGTTAACTTGTTTCAGACATGAGGAGGTAAACTCATGCGTTTAACGTTGTATTTATTCGTCGTTGCACTCCTAATGGTAGGCAGCGCACTCACCACACACGCTGTAGTCCAAGACGACGGCTTAATTCTTTACTTCAGTTTCGACGAAGCAGAAGGTAACACAGTTAAAGATGAAACCGGTGGTGGAAATGATGGCATGATTGATGGTGCGGATATTGTTTCCGATGAAGTCGTCCACGGGGAAGGATCGTTGTTATGCGACGAAGCAGGCGACAGTGTGACGGTCGAATCATTTCAAGAATTAGAAGATTATACAGACAATTCCTATCTCTTCTGGCTCAATTTCACTGTCGCGAACTCAGGTGCCTGGGATCAAATCATCGCGAAAAAAGCACCGGGTTCTGACCGTTCACCGGGTATCTGGACCTGTAACCGTGTGCCGCTGCACATTCACTACCGGTTCAATCCGGGCAACGCCGGAAGCCACTGTGTCGGTCCTGAAGGCGAAGGTGATGCATTTGACACCGGCGACTGGCACCATATTGCTGGTGTAAAAGAAGGTACCGGATTCAAGTTTTACATTGATGGCGAAGTGGTTGACGAACAGACAGTTCCGGAAAGCCACGCGCAAGGGGAAGAGAAACTCTATATCGGTAAAACGGGGTATAACGCTGCGAAGTTCTACCTTGATGACCTCTATGTTTACGACAGAGCCCTCAGTGCTGATGAGGTAGCAATTGTCATGGACGGTCTTCTCACCCCTGTGGAACCGCAAAACAAACTCGCTGCGACGTGGGGACTACTGAAAACACGCCGTGATTAATTTCACATCATAAAATGTGGGGTGGCTCTTACGTCGTCCCACATCCATTTTCACATCTATACTTGCCTGTTTTCTACAGCGAAGCTTGTCCCTCCATCGCTACAGATAGATAACACAAATCCGAACGCCAGCGACAATACAATAAATGCTTTGAATTTTATAGATGGCATCGGAAAGTTTCAGACGCAGATTTTCCTTGACATATTTAAGCAATTCTTTTACGATATTTTGTGAGTTAAAACGCGGGCTCTTTTTCGGGTCCGCACGGTACATCAATTGCGTTTAAGACATGAGGAGGTATGCTCATGCGTTCGATGATATATCTGTTCGTCGTTGCTCTACTGATAGTAAGCAGCGCACTCACCACACATGCGGCAAATGTTGAAGATGATGGTTTAATCCTTTACTTCAGTTTCGATGAGGCAAAAGGCGGAAATCTTGTAGATGGAACCGGTGGCGGAAACGATGGTGAAATAGTTGATGGCGCGAAGATCGTCAAGGATGAAGTTGTCCACGGTAATGGCGCAATGTTATTCGCAAAACCAGGGGACAGCGTGACAGTCGATTCTTTCAAAGAATTAGAAGACTACACGGACAACTCCTATCTCTTCTGGCTCAACTTTACGGATCCGAACTCCGGTGGCTGGGATCAAATTATTGCGAAAAAAGCCCCTGGCTCTGACCGTTCCCCCGGTATTTGGACCTGTAACCGTGTGCCTTTGCACATCCACTACCGGTTCAATCCAGGGAATGCCGGAAGCCATTGTGTTGGTCCTGATGGAGAAGGTGATACATTTGATGAAAATAAATGGTATCACATTGCTGGTATAAAAGAAGGGACCGACTTCCTGTTTTACATTGATGGCAAAGAGGTTGATAAACAGACTGTTCCGAAGGATCACGCCCAAGGCGAAGAGAAACTTTACATCGGTAGAACGGGGTATAACGCCGCGAAGTTCTATATCGACGATCTCTACGTTTACGACAGAGCTCTCAGCGATAAAGAAATTGTAAGCGTTAAGGACGGTGATCTGCTTCCTGTTGAACCTGAGGACAAGGTCGCTACGACGTGGGGGCAGCTGAAAAAGCGTCGTGACTAATTTTACACCCTGAAACGTTGGGACGGCTCCCGCGCCGTCCCACACTTACTCTCTCATCCGCGTATGTTTACGCATCAACACCATCTACTCCCCACAATGAAAACTTTAATCACCTTCTTCGTTCTGCTCATTTCGCTGTCATCGATACACGGGTGGTGCGATACTGAACAGGAATTGAGCAGTAGATT
>Ga0209021_1002862_pt1 | contig 14477 bp, 9 predicted proteins | sample PinacodermFT_FD_187299 | JGI IMG/M metagenome (GOLD analysis project Ga0209021, IMG submission 187299) | Host-associated microbial community of the marine sponge Aplysina aerophoba from Gulf of Piran - sponge pinacoderm, lysed by freeze-thaw... | ecosystem: Host-associated > Porifera > Sponge >... | reverse complement strand
TCTATTCTAATTCTATCATGTTCGCCAGATACTCACAAATAGAATATTGAATCCCCTATCCGAAAGCAGCCTGACTCGGCACTCTTGTATATAAGCCCCTTTGCTTACTGCACAGCGCAGGATGGAAAAGACAAGCTTAGTTCGAGAACTTCTGCGTCGCTTGAACAATTCTCACGAGGCTAGAGGCATCTTCGTCGATCTCGAAGATGCCCGTGATCCGGCCGATGCGATTGTCGCGATCGGGTTGCAGTCGAAATCGATGCAATCGGTCTGGCACCGTTTTAGGGAGACGGCTGCCAAGTCGCTTGAGCATGTCGACGATGTTCAGGTGTCCGAATTGAGGATCGGGTTGAGAGCGGCTATCAACTCCAGCAATTGGAAGCACAAGGGCGATGTACTTCTCGAAGCGTTAGCTGACCACGACAAGCGCGTCGTGCTTGCCATCGACGAGCTTCCACTCTTGGTGAACCGCATCCTCAATGGCCAAGACTATCGGATGACCTCTGAGCGGATCGCTGCGGCAGACGAATTTCTATCCTGGCTGCGCCGGAATGGCCACGCTCACCGAGACCGAATCTGCCTGATCGTTTCGGGCAGCGTGGGTATTGCACCGATCCTTAAGCGGGCCGGCCTGAGCGCCACGATGAACATCTTCTCCGCCTACGGGCTGAAGCCATGGAGCCAATCGACGGCATCTGAGTGCCTCGCCGAACTAGCGGAAACCTACGACATCGACCTACCTCCCGATGTTCGGATCGCTATGTGTTGCCGCCTGAGGTCGTGCATTCCGCATCACGTCCAGCAATTCTTCGATGCGCTCCAGCGGCACTTGGCGCTAGAAGGCAAGTCTAACGCCACTGTGGAAGACGCAGTGACGGCTTACAGGGAGGACATGCTGGGGCCTTGGGGGCGCATTGACATGGACCACTCCGAAGAGCGGCTCAAGCTCGTTCTGGGAATCGGTGGATATAGAGTGGCTCTCGAGCTGCTTGCCCGCACAGCTGCCAAGGGCTCTCTCGACAAGCAAGCAATCCAGAGCTACGAACGGACCTTACGAGCCATGGGCGATGGCGGTATAGATCAGATCCCCCACGTGCTGGATGTCCTAGAGCACGACGGCTATTTGGAAAGAGGGCCGAACGGATACAGGTTTGAGTCCGGACTTCTCGAAGATTGGCGCCGCGCACGCGAAGGCCTTCCTTTCGTTCCGTTCACCCATGACCAAGCACTCGGATAGGTGAGCCGGAGCTATGGAAAAGCAGGTCAGAAAATACAACCCAGGGTTCCTTACGGCTGAGGAGCTTGTGGATTCGTTCTGCGTGCGGACGGCAGAATTCGACCTCATCTTCGAGGCGCTGAGGGAAAGCACGGGGAATTCGAACGCCCACCAGATTGTGATCGGACCGCGGGGCTCCGGAAAAACGACGCTGTTGCTGCGGGTCGCCGCTGAGGTGAACAGGGACACAGATCTTCGTTCCTCGTGGTTCCCCATCATCTTTGCGGAGGAGAGCTACGAGATCGCGACGTGCGGCGAGTTTTGGCTGCAATGCCTGGAGCATCTTGCGTATCAAGCGCCGCGAGAGGGAGGGGAAGCAGACCTGCACCGCGCACTCGAGGAATTCCGAACCATCCAAGACGACCGAACCCTCGCTGATCGCTGCCTTGCGGCGATCCTAGACTTCGCCGACAGCGAGGGCAAACGGCTGATCCTGATTGTCGAGAACTTGAACACGATGTTCACCGACATCAGCGACACAGAAGTCGGATGGCAATTGCGCAAGACGCTGCAAGACGAGGCGCGCATTCTATTGCTCGGCAGCGCAACAGCGCGCTTCGAAGAAATCGACAATGCGAGTCGGGCTCTGTACGACCTCTTCCAAGTGCATACATTGAGGCGCCTCACGCCCGAAGCATGCGCCACCCTTTGGAAGAGCGTATCAGGAAGGGAAATCGACGCGCGGGTCGTTAGATCACTCCAGATCCTTACGGGCGGCAACCCGCGCTTGCTCGTGATCGTGGCCCAGTTCGGTGCACATCTGTCCTTCGGAGCACTAATGAAGGATCTGCTCAATCTAGTCGACGATCACACCGAGTACTTCAGGAGCCACCTAGAGGCGCTCTCGCCACAGGAACGGCGCGTTTATGTGGCGCTCGCGAGACTTTGGAAGCCGGCAACGGCCAAGCAGGTCTCTGATCGTGCAAGGATCCCGACTAGCCAATGCAGCTCACTTCTACGCCGACTCATTCAGAGGGGTGGGGTGGTGCTCTCAGGGGGAACTCGGCATCGTCGGGAGTATTACCTAGCCGAGCGCATGTACAACATCTACTACTTGTTGCGAGCGGGCAGGGGCGCGGACAGCGTAGTTGAAGCATTGGTCCGGTTCATGGCGTCGTATTATTCGCCGACGGAACTGGGCGGCATCCGGGAGCGCATCTCCGAGGAAGTGACGAAGGCTGACACACAGACGCGCGAAATGATCGAGGCCGCGCTCGAGCGTCTTGCTACAACAAGCAGCGTCGATGTGGAGGCCATTGAGGCGAAGCACTCTGCGGAGGCCCTTCCGTCCGAAGTTGGGGATCTCGTCGAGCGGGCAAGGCAGCTACAGCGGGATGAACAATACGATCAGGCGATCGAAGTCTGTGATGAGGTCGAACTCCAACTCAAGGAGATCGGCTCGCCGGAGGCAGACGAGCACTTGGTGAACGCACTTGTCGTGAAATCCATTGCGCTGGGTCGGCTCGACCACTTCGAGACTGCAGTTGCTGTCTGCAGTGAGATCCTAGACCGCTATGGGACAAGCGATTCACCCGGCATTAGCAGGGCGGTCGCTACGGCACATGCGAAGAAGGTAGCCCTGCTTGGTAGGCTCGACCGTACCGAAGAGGTACTCGAGGCAAGCGCGGCCTTCTTGGACCGGTTCGAATCCAGCGATTCTCCAGCTACTGATCAACAGCGCTCGGCGGTCATCTTCAACAAGGGCGTGGCGGTGACCAAGTCCGGGCAGGCACAGCGAGCGCATGCGGTCTTCGACGAAGTGATCAGGCGCTTCGAGTCGAGCGATTCGGCTGACGTCCAAAAAACGGTGGCTAGGGCACACGTAGCCAAGGCAAGCCTTTGGGAACAACAGCAACAGGATAAAGAGGCGTTGGCTGCGTATGACTCCATAGTTGATCAGTTTGGGTCAAGCCATGCACCGGGTGTCGTGGCAGTCGTGGCCGCGGCCTTGCTGGCCAAAGCCACCTCACTGCTCAACAACGAGCAGTTCGAGGAAGCGCTGGCGATCATCACCGATGTTGAAGACCGTCTCGAATCCTATGACTCACCCGAGATTCTGGAGCTAGCGGCGATCGCGCGGTTGAACGAGGCAACGATTCTGGACTTGACGGGGGAACGAGAAAGGGCTCAGCAAGGCTATGATGCTGTGGTCAACCGCTTTGTGTCGGTGGACTCCCCTGATGTTGCCGGAACGCTGGTAGCTGCGCTTGTGAACAAGGGGAATTCGCTGGCACGTGCCAGTCGGCCAGAGGAAGCCTTGTCGGCGTATGACAGGGTCGTCGAGCAGTATGGCGATAGCCGATCGCCGACAGTGGTTGAGATGGTGGGGCGTGCCCTAGTTGGTCGGGCCGCATCAGAACTGTCCCTTGGACAAATGTCCAAGGCGATAGCCTCAGTCGGCGAGGCTTTGGAACGATCTGATTCCGAGGATCTCGATCTCATTGTCACCGCACAAATGCTCAATGCGGAAGCCTACTTTGAACTTGGAGCTAGGACAGACTGTGGCAACGCCCTCGCAGCAGCACTCAGGCTGTTGCCGCACTTGCTAGCGGTACCTGACGTGTGCATCAGGGGTCTCATCACTTTCGCGGTTCGGCTTGGACCAAGACCAATTCTGGAACTGATTCAAGAATCCCCCTCCGATCGGGTCCTGCTGCCCTTGGTGACAGCGCTGCGAGAAGAACTCGGTATGGAGTCTAAGGTGGCGGAGGAAATCGCAGAAGTTGCCAAGGACATTAGAAGGGATCTGGCTAGGCTCAGGCAAGGCTGACCGCAGCGGAGCCAAGAACTTTACCTGTCTCTCTCGGTCGGAAAAGTTGGCGTCAGCGATTCGTCGAAGCATGCCAGCGGTTCAAGGGCTAATGCCCTTTGCGGGCACGGGCTCTTTCGCTGCAAGGGACTAGCAACGTGCTCTGCGTCTGGCACTGCTGTCAATCAGGCGACCGCCTCCACTGGCGGAAGCACGGCGGCACGGCGGACTTGCTCAAGCGCCGAAGGTTCAGGGCCAACAGACAACCTTGCTTGACGCTGGGTGTTTACTCCTGCTGGATTCCGTAGGCGGCACGGTGAACTGACGATTGGGATGCGTCCATATCCAAATTGCTGTCGTCACGACACACCGTGATCACCTTACTCAAGGTTAACCATGGCAGCGCGATCCCGGATGCAGAACCAACGGTGGGAGAAATCGTCGTCAGCGCGAGCCCGCCGTCTGATCCGGTGAATGCGGCTGCCCGTAAGTGAGATCGAACACCTTCCTTGCCAACCAGCGACCAACCCCCTCCTTGTCGTCCTTGAACTGCTTGCAGAGTTGCATGTCGTCTCTGAGCACACCGTTCATGACGCGCGCCAGCGCTTGGTCATGCTCGATCCGGGCGTTCTGCCGATCCGAGTTCTCCTTCGCGTTGCGGTACGCCGAGTCGGCCGACACCTTGGCCGGAATCTCGTTCGTATTGCTTGGTGGCGACATCGCGAAGCGGCAGCAGGAGGGGTTTGAGCCGCCCGTGGCAGCAGTTGATCTAGTGGAGGTGGTAACTGCCCGTGTGCGCCGGATTGACTGACGGCGGGGTGCCGGATATCCGAGGCAAACCCGGGCACAGCCCGATAGGTCACGGGCCCGCGTCAGCAAGCTAGGCGAGTGTTTCCTCAAGCCTTGGCGCACAGCTACCGTGAAGCGACTGGGGCGGGTACGCCCAGCCTCTCTTTTCATCGAATCTGCTTCAACAGGATCTCCCTGAACTGAACTGTCGTTCCCTTCTCGTGGATCTGGACCGCGATGAGACCACTGTCCAAGCGCCCTCTACGAATACCGTCGACAAACTCCGACGACGGGATTCCATTGATCGAGAATCGGAAGCGGTTGCCTTCGGCCACGACATGGCAGCGATTCCAGTCCCGCCGCTTGATGTCGCCTAGGCGGACGTGCTTCTCAAGCTTCTCGGCGTGTGCGGTGCCGTCCTCGTTGATGATCAGGCGCGTGCCGCGTTCGCAGGGAAACTCGCTCCGCGTCGCAAAGTGGAAATCCCAGGCGCCTAAGATATGGGGCCCGATACCGACATGTCCGAGATCGGCATGGTAGCCCTCGAACGGACGCTTGCCAGTCGAGTCTACGCGGGCTCTCAATTCCACGCCGGTATTGCCCTCCGTCAGCATCCGATAGCTGAACCTGAGCTCGAAATCACGCAGCTCTTCGTTCCCCGAATAGACGAGATAGGCTTGGCGATCCTCCATTCCCTTGCCTTGGATCGCACCGTCCTTCACAGACCACCCTGCGGCCAGCCCCGAGGGGCTGGCACGCCAGCCGCTGAGTGTCTCGCCATCAAAGATGGGAGTCCAGTCTTCGGCTCCCTTGGTAGCGCCGCAGGAACCAAGCATCGCCAGACTCAGGACCGATATGATCGCCGTGGATCGGCGCAGCTTCGTCGCGTGGCACATCGCGTCCCTACTATAGGACGCCCCTCCCGATCCTCTCCGGTGGTGCGTGCTTCGACAGAGCCCGGGTCGGGCCGACCCGAGTCCGCCGGTCCCGCGAGATGAGGGACGCGATTCAGCGCTACATCCGGTGACTCTGCCTTCCCAGTGTCAAGGCTCGTCCTAGGGATTGAGTTCGCCACGCAACTGCCCTGCGAGGTCTGGTTCCCGAGCGTCTCGTGGTCTGCAAATATCGTCGTAAACTGAGCCTGCGGCATGGGGCCCTGTCCAGGCGGGTCTTGCTCGGGTTATTTCTTGCCGCACATCGTTCATCCATCTACTGCGGCGAAGACAGTGCTGAGGATGGGTTCTAGGCGGGTTCGGACCCTCACACTTTCTGGGATATGATCGGATTTTCCGCTGTAGCCGTGTCGACCGCTAGAACCAGCAAGAGCAATCCGCTTCGCATTGCCAGTGTCAGCCCCGGTGATGGCCTTGGCCGGATTGGTATCACTCTATGTCCGGGGAAGGTGGATCGTCGTGCGTGGAATGGGCCTGTTGATCGCGACTTGGATCTCGACCTCGACGAGGTACAGCGTTGGGGAGCGACCGCGGTAGTCAGCCTGATCACTGATCCTGAGATCGACTACTTGCAGGTGCGCGGACTTTCCCGGGGGGTCGAAGACCGCCACATGGAGTGGTGGCACTTGCCAATCCCTGACGTGTCTCCACCTGGATCCGACTTCGAGACTGGCTGGAAGGTTGGCGGCGAGGCCATCCGCGACCGGTTGCGAATGGGATTTGACGTGCTGATCCACTGCAAGGGCGGGTTGGGGCGCGCCGGGACAGTCGCTGCCCGCTTGCTCGTCGAATTGGGAGAGAATCCCGACGACGCGATCCGCAAGGTGAGGGACGCACGGTCGAAAGGTGCCATCGAGACAGAGGAGCAGGAACGTCACATACGGCAGTGCAAGCCTGCGGTGTCGGTCGATACAGACAGGACTCAAGAGGGCATTCGAGACCGAGCTCTGGGGGCCTTTCTTGGCCTTGCAGTCGGCGACGCGCTCGGCACGACGCTGGAATTTGAGAGGCGCGACGACAATCCCAGGCTCGTCGACATCACTGGAGGCGGCCCCTTCGGTCTTCCTCGTGGTTGCTGGACTGACGACACGGCTATGGCGCTGGCCCTCGCGGACAGCTTGCTAGCTTCGGAGAGCCTTGACTGCCGCGATCTGATGGACCGATTCGTGGCATGGTGGCAGAAAGGCGAGTATTCCCCGACCGGACACTGCTTCGACATAGGGGGCACGACCCGTCAGGCGCTTGACCGCTATTGCCGAACGGGCGACCCTCTAGCCGGTTCGACCGACCCAATGACTGCGGGTAACGGATCGCTGATGCGGCTCTCCCCGGTTGCGCTGCGCTTCTGGAGCGACCGCACCCGGCTTGACAGTGCCGCAGCGCAACAGTCTAAGACGACCCATGCGGCGCTCGAAGCCGTTGCCGGATGCCGCGGTTTCGCAGACATGCTTGCGGACGCCATTTCGGGCAGGCCTCGCTTGGATGTACTTGGTCCGAGATCGGTTGAAGGCGCTCCTGCGATTGCTGACGTCCTCCGTGGTAGCTGGCGCGGACGCTCGCGGGACGAGATCCGGTCCAGTGGCTACGTCGTCCACACGCTTGAGGCAGCCATTTGGTCGGTTGCGCGTACCGCCAACTTCCGTAATGCCGTCCTTCTTGCGGCTAACTTGGCCGATGACGCCGATACGGTCGCAGCGGTGACGGGCCAACTTGCCGGTGCGATCTACGGCTTGTCTGGCATTCCGGAGCAGTGGCTCGACCAGATTGCATGGAAAGACCGGCTCCTCGATACGGGGGAGCGGCTGCTGGAGCCCTTTCGCCGGGCTGGGTGAACATCGTTCCGAAGGGGAGTGGAGCACTCGAGGTGGCGGCCGGCTGTCCTTCGTCCTAGGTGGATGCTGACCAGAAGGCAAGATCGTGCGGTGTAGACATCCGTGGCGCGCTGAGGCGGCTCTGGGTATGACTGCACTTCTCATTTTTTGGAAAGGTGCAGCTTCCGCCCTGGACTGTGCCCGATCCCTTCGTGGCCGACGTCCAATAGCCCTTGATCGCCCACCAAACTTCTTGGGCGCTATACGCTAGCGCTCCCTCCGGGAACGAGGGTTCGCATCGAACTCTCGCCATTCGACCGTGAGTCTGAGTAGGTGGCGCAGATACCCGCCTACTCGAAATCCCGACCCCAGCCATGTATGGCGTTGTAGATGAGCAGATAAGGCCACTGTTCTGCTGCTTCGGAATTCATCCCGAGTCCGGTTCACGGGAGACGATTCCCCAATAACCAGCACTGAGGGCGAAACAAGATTCGCAACCGAGGAGGTTGGCTGTGCTTACGTAGCCTGGCTGCGGGGGCCGATGGCTTCGCCTGCCCGACAATTTGCTACGTGTTCGGGCCGACAACAGAACCGGTGAACCACGATCCCGCTGACGGCTTCCGTTATGTGGCACAGGCGCTCACGCGATAGCGTGATACGTCAGAATTGACTTACGTCAACATTCACGTATGATTTTCGGGAGGAGGCTGTTCCTGCGCAGATCAACCCCGGAGGGCGCTTGGACACCAAAGACATCATCGGTCGAGACAGCGAAGTCGACAGGTGCTCGGGCGTTCTCCAGCGCCAAGGGCTTGTTCTTTCTGCTGAGCGTCGAATCGGCAAGACTCACATCCTCTTCAAGATGCGCGAGGAGTGCCAAAGCGGCTATGTGCCCTTCTACCAAGACCTTGAGGCTGTTCACTCAATAGCGGATCTGATCCGCTCGATCTACGCGACGGTTCAACAGTCCTTGGGCGCGATGCCTAGGTTCAAGGCTTACATCGCTAAATGGTCACACCTAATGCCCAACAAGATCGGTGGCATTGATCTGCCGACTGCCGATGGGAGTTGGCAGGCTCTCTTCGTCGAGGCGTTCGAGGATCTCGTCAAGGCTGCCGACGACAACACGCGCATCCTCATGTTGTGGGACGAGTTCCCGCTCATGCTCCACAATCTCCGACGCAGGGCGGGAAGCGACACGGTCATCCAACTGCTGGATCACCTGCGTGCCCTGCGGCTTGCCCGCGCCGACCGGTTGCGATTCCTGTTCACGGGTTCAATTGGTCTTCACCTAGTGCTTCGATCCCTGCGCGAGGCCGGCAACACCAACGACCCGGTAAACGACATGCTGTCCCTGACCGTTCCGCCTATGGCCCACCACGATACCTGCGGACTTGCCGAAGCACTGCTGCGCGAGACCTGCACCGCGGCGGTGCAGATCCCCCGTCTAGCCTCTGAGGTCGCCGCGCAGGTAGGTGGCTTTCCGTACTATGTCCATCACGTGATTGACCAGCTAGACCAGCTTAAGCGGCAGCCGATGTTGGAGGACGTGTCGGCCGCTGTAGACCACCTCTTGTACGATCCCCACGACCCTGCGAACCTCAACTACTACGTTACCCGCCTGTCTTCGTACTATGCAGATGACAAGCGGGTGCTCGCCCTGCTCGTCCTCGACACATTGGCCCGTCAATCGTCTCGCACACCCGTTCCGGAACTGCTCAACCTGTGCAAGCACCGGGACCCATCGCTGGCGGATGAGCAACTTCGGGAAGTGCTGACCATCCTGTCCGAGGACCACTACATCGAGCATGTGAAGTGTGCGTCCGGAGTGGCGCACGACTTCCGTTGGCCTCTCGTCAAGAAGTGGTGGAAGGAGACAAGGCCATGAGACAGGGCATCCTACAAAGCTCACGTTATAGCCCCGGAAACATGGATCGGGAGTCGCTGGAGGCTGTCTTCGTGGGGCGTGACGACGTGATGGAAGACGTGCTGTCCCGTATTACCAAATCGATTCAAGGCCCACAAAAGCACTACATTCTGTTGGTCGGCGCAAGGGGATCTGGCAAGACCCACCTTCTCGCCCTCGCCTACCACCGCCTGATGGCCTCGTTCGACGCAGATGACGGTGGCGAGAGCGTCGCTATCGCACTACTTAAGGAGGAAGAGTGGGGCGTTGCGTCGTACCTCGACCTGATCGTTCGGATTCTCAGATCTCTTGCAGTACAGACGCCACAGCTAGATGCCGAGATCGCTGCTGTCTACGACAGGTTCTCAAAGGATCCCGTGGATGCCGAGGCATTCGCCGTCAGACTGCTTCAGCGACACTGCGAAGGCAAGACTCTCCTGCTTCTTTGCGAGAATCTCGTGGACTTATTTCAGGGTCTGGGCGACGAAGGACAGAAGCGTTGGCGGGCCGCCATCCAAGAGGACGGCAACTGGGCCATCGTGGCGACAACTCCGCAGTTGTTTGCCGCCCTGACGCTACAGGACAACCCCTTCTACGGCTTCTTCACCATCCGCCGGCTCGAGGAGATTGACTTCGAAACTGGAATCGACCTGCTCGCCAAGAAGGCTCTCCACGAGGACAAGTCAGACTTAGCAGAGTTGCTCCGCACGCCGCTCGGCCGGGCGCGTGCCCGGGCCGTCCACCACCTCGCTGCCGGGAACCACCGCGCCTACGTTGTGCTGTTCGACTTTCTCGACGAGGAGTCGTTGCAGGATCTGATCGGTCCGTTCATGCATATGGTCGACGACCTCACACCGTATTTCCAAGACAGAATGCGTCAACTTCCGCCGACCCAGCGGAAGATCATCGAGTTCTTGTGCCTCAAGGGGACGCCTGCGACCGTTAAGGAAATATCGACTTCATGCCTGATGTCCCAGCAGACCGCAGCAAAACAGATCGGTGAACTGGTGACGGCGGGATTCGTCAGCCGCAACCGGTCAGGGCGCAACACCTTCTGTGAGCTTTCGGAGCCACTGATGCGCATCTGTATCGAAGTGAAGGACAACAAGACCCGACACTTCCGTCTCTTCGTCGAGTTCCTTCGCCATTGGTTCACATCGCGTGAGCTTGATAGGAGGCGTGTGGCGCACCAGCACGATGCTCCCCTTGCGGACTTGGACCGCCTTCACGTTGAGGAGGCAGTCAGGTGCTCCCTTGCGGATGGGCAAGAACCCTTCATGGATGCGCTCAATGCCGAAGCCCAACACTGCCGGGATTCTGGCGATTACCGGGGCCTTGCCACGATTCAGCAGGCGTTGGCGAGAGATGGTGGCAAAGCGGAGGACTATCGGGGCTGGGTGTACGCTCTCGTACGGGCCGGCGACGGCCCAGCAGCGATTGCGGCTGGATGGGAAGCCCTGGCAACTCACCCTGAAGACGGTGATCTGCTGATGCATCTTGGCAACGCGTACTTCATGGAGGATCAGTTTGGTGAGGCCCTCGCCGCAGTCGACCAGGCAATTGCCCTTGGAGGACAAAGCTTCCACCATTGCGCCCGGGCCAACATCCTGCTGCGCCTTGAACGCTTCGAGGAGGTGATCGCCGAAGCCGAGGCACTGCTCGAAGCGGAGCCAGACCACTGGCACGGTGTCGAGCAGATCATGGAGGGCCTCGTCGGCCTTGGCCGCATCGAGGATGCCGAGGCCCGTGCGCAGGATCTCGTTCAGCGTGTGCCGTCGGAACCAAGGGCGTTGTTCGCAGCAGCGAGGTTCCACGCCGAGCAAGGCCAACTGAATCGGGCACTTGAATACGTCGATAGGGTACTGGGTATCGATGCCGACCACGATGTAGCGCGGCAGATGCGTGGCCATCTCTTGTTCGACATGGCGGAGTACCGCAGCGCTGCCGTGGACCTGCGACGACACGCCTCCCGCCACCCGAGGTCTGTTCGAACGCATCGCTTACTCGCAGATTCTTTGTTCGAGTCTGGGGAGTTCAAAGAAGCGATTGAGGTTGCAAAGCATCTCCTAGAAATCGATCCGGCACACCATCATGCAAACTTGGTTCTCGGATGTGCTCTCGTCGAGCTAGGGCGTTCGGAAAAGGCGACGGCCGCCTTTAATGAATTGCTGCGTGCGGACCACTGCCCCTACTTACTAACCGCGGCCTCGTACGCAAAGCGGAGCGGTGACTATCAGGCAGCCCAGAGATACCTCGACCGGATTGCGGATCTAGACCCGGATAACCGGGAACTCTGGATCGAGCGCTTTCGCCTACAGATCGACCAAGGCGCATTCGACGCGGCGGCGGAAAGCGCCGCGCGAGTAGAAACGCTACCGGGCAACTCACTTCTAGGGCGGCTGCTTGCAGCAGAGGCCTTTGCGGCACGTAGGCCGCTGGGGGCGGCTCTGGAGAAGGTCGGCGCCTGCGTTGAGGCCAAGAGCTTCAAGAAAGACGAAAAGCTTCACCGAGACGCGATAGTCGCGATCTTGAGTGCGTCCGTTCGCAACTTCGGTCCACGGTATCTTGCCGAGGGCTTGGTGAAACTGCGTAGTCTGTTGGCAAGCCTGCTCTACCAAGGCGTCCTCGGCGGGATCCTGACAGACCTGCTGATCCACAACATGTCGCGCTTCGCAGGCTCTCTAGATGAGTGGGAGAGCATTCTCGATGGATTGGCTTCTTCGTTGGCGGACCTGCAAGACTGCCAGATTCCTTTGGAGATGCTCCGTGCGGCAGTCACATACACTAAGACGGGTGACGAGAAGCAGCTCTTGAAGCTACCGCTCGAACAACGCCAATTGCTACAGGAGGTGCTTCCACTACAGGGGTCCAGCGACCGCCTATCTTTTTGAACGGTGGCGGGGACGCTGGGAGCTGCCACGAGGTGAATACGGAAGTGGACTGGCTCGTGATCGACCGCGTTCAAGGTGAGTTACTGCACATTGCGCGTATCGGCACGCATTCTGATCTATTCGAAGAGTAGCCCTGCCAATTGCATTCGGATGCAGGCAGCGAAGCTCGATAGCTGACGACAAGATTTCGATTCGCACCTGTATCCCCGTTGAGACTGGTGGCCCCCGCCGGATGCCGATTCGTGCTGCTCGTTTCGAGCGCTTGGAAGTGAGATCTGCTCTCCCCCAAGCAGCGGCAACGACAAGATTGCTGGACTTGATCGATCGAATTCGACACTTGCGAGTCGGTCGGCGTAGGGACGCCACACCAGTAGGTCTTGCGGTGTGTCGTCGCCCCGACCTTCGATCATCCCCCTCAATAGCCTGCCCATCGAGGTACCCGGCACTACAGGACGGATTTGGCCGCCGCAGTGGTACGGTCATCGTAGTCCGAAGCGCGTTGAGGTTCTATTGCAGCCATGGAAAGCACTCCTCGGCCAAGTGCGTTGCGGCTTCACGTTGTCGGTCATTTCCGTTCCACAGATCGAGGTAGGTAACGAGCGGACTCGTACAGAAGATACCCGGACTAGGCTCGACGGCATCATCGAACAGGCCATCGTCGAACGGTTCGCACAATACGACATTTGGTCCGACAGCCGTGGGCGACAGCTCCAGCACTTCCTGCAGCACCTGCGTCCCCGCTTCATCTGTGTAGAAAACATGTGCTCCATCCCGAACGAAGGGCGCGAGCCACCCTGCTGCCGAATCCACTGCGTAGATTGCTCGCGGACCGTTTCGATACGGATTGAGCTTTCCCCGTAGTCGCTCGTCTAGCTGCCTTCCGTGGAAGCGCGTGTATTCCTTGGTGTGATGCCCGCGAAGCTGGCGATAATTCTCGCGCCATGCAGTCAAGAGCATAGCTGGCTTGCTGAGCACCACGCCCTCATCCTGTTCCTCGATAAACTCGCGGGACAGCAGGGCCTTGCGGACATTGCTTACATGGCCAAGGCTTGTCTGGGCTTTCTCGGCCAGATCCACGACGCGCCATGGCCGGTCTGGGTCCCGGAGCATCGTGCGCAAGACTGCGGACGCCTTCGGTGTGAAAATCGACCGCAGAGCACGGGCCTCAGACTTCGGTTGGTCTGCTACTGCCCGTTCAATATAGACGTCACCGAAGGCGAGGTACGCATTTCCCACTAGGTCAAGATACGCCACACCACAGTCACTACAGATCGCTCGCGACCGAGGAGACAGGTAAGTGCTTGCAAGGATCGGAATCCAACGCTCGCCCCTTACAGAGTTACGGGACTGGTGTAAATGGGACACGTAGCCCTTGAGCTGAAACACCCCGGAACGAACACTGCGCGGAGCCCCATCGGATTTGACTTCGACGATCAGCTGATGGCTGATGCCGCCATGACGGAAACCGATTCTTCCATCGATTTGGAGGTTGGTCGCGATCGCGTGGGCATACTCCACCGACTCGACTTGAATGCTGGGAACATTCTCAAGCAGTTTGCGGACAGCATCCACGGCTAGAATTTCTTGCTCTTTCAGTGTTTCAGTGCGTTTCATCAAATTCTGAAAATTACATAAATAGTGAAATACGTCAAGCGATCTCGTTAAGAAGTGCGACTGTCCGATCTAAGGTCCCTTCGAGTCAAGAGTTTGCTCCGAGTTGTGGCTCGACTCGTCAATCTTGGGAGAATTGTGATTTCGCAAACCATTGATTCTACATAGGTTGTGTGTGCGGGCAGGTCTGCTCATCAACGGGTTGCCAAGCGACAATCTGTACGAATTACGTGGAGGTGGGGATTCGATTACAGGACGCGTGAGACGAGAGAGCCCATCGGCACCGGTGAAGTGAGGTGGCAGGAAGATTGTGTGGGGCCTGCTCGATTCGCTTCATCGCGCTGCTAGGACCGGCGTCATCGCGGAAACCTAGTGCTGTGTCAGGGCCTGAGTTTGGGGCACCGCGACACGGCCGTGGTGTTCAGAATCTGCCAAGCCAAGTGGTGTTGGCACTGGCTGACGCCAGTCCGCGAAGGGGCGGTTCCGGTCCA
>Ga0209021_1002860_pt1 | contig 14484 bp, 11 predicted proteins | sample PinacodermFT_FD_187299 | JGI IMG/M metagenome (GOLD analysis project Ga0209021, IMG submission 187299) | Host-associated microbial community of the marine sponge Aplysina aerophoba from Gulf of Piran - sponge pinacoderm, lysed by freeze-thaw... | ecosystem: Host-associated > Porifera > Sponge >... | reverse complement strand
GTTGCCACTCGTGTTTGCTGCAACACGCCACGGAAGAAGCACCGAAGCCTACGGGCCATGACGACACGACACTGAACATCGAGACAGAGGAGTTCGGTAACATGAGAACCACGAAAACCGGAATACTCGCCGCGATCCTGGCCGTGTTGCTCGGGGTCGGGCTCAGTCCGGATCGCGCGAGTGCAGAGCATTCTGGCACCGCGCACGTGTTCGACCAGATTTCCGGCAACGGCGGGTGCAAATCCTGGGCCAGAATAGCCGACTCGGATTCGGACTGCCTTAGTGCGGGCTGGGAGCATAGGGGTATCCCTCCCTATTGGGAGGTCCATGCTCGCAACTATTGCGCCGGCTATGGGAGTGGGACCCTTATAGCCCATGTGGACGTCCCCAATGAGGGCGATGAACATGTTCACGCGACAAGCAGTGCTAAGCACTATGCGGGGCTGACTACGAACAAGCCGCGCAGCGTGAAATGCTGCATCAACTTCTCGGACCTTTGCTGGAAGGACCAGGTCGAGAAAGTCAAGTCCGGCACGCACGCGGGCAAGGTTCGCATCATCCAGCTGAACTCGAGCAGTTGGGCAGTGTCATATGCCGATGTCACCACGCATGAGGCGCGCTTCAACCTGTGCAACAGCGACACCTGGACGGATGACACCATCTATTGCGATGAGGACCCCGAAGGCGATGCGCACACCCTCCCCGCTTCCATGCAGCCGGATCCGGACACCGCGGGGAAGAGCGTCCTTCGCGCCCGGACCTGCGGCGGAAGCGGCGAACCGGCCTGCGCCTGCGGCGACAACGACCGTATCTGCGACAGGTTCGACTGCGAAGAGGAGTTCGATGACAGTTCGGCATCGGACAGCTGCTACATCTCTGGCAGTGGCACCACCGGCTCTGCCTGGAATTTCAGGTACGATGAAACGGCGGCGACCTGCAGCGTGGAAAGGAACTGCCTGCTCGGCTCGAATAGCCGCGGCGGGATTTGGAAACGCAACGTCACGTTCACCGGCACATTGGCGGATATGTCGGAGTTGAACGATTGCGGCGGCGTGCTTCAAACGGCCGATTGCAGCCACGCGGCCTATACGTCGGCAAATTGCAAGACGGCCTTCGACAGCAGTCCCGCTGCCGATTCCTGCACCGATCTGTCGGCGCAGTCGGGTTTCGGACCCCGCGGAGACATTTGCTATCTGAGCGCGACCTGCGGCGGTCAGTCGGTCTCCGCCACCATGTTCATGCCCTCGGTGGATGACATCCGGCACTGCAGCGGTGTCTTCGATGTGAGCTGTTGACCGAGTGAAGGGGGGTGACCGGGACAGGCGTGTCCGGCGGAGCGCGACCCGCTCCGTCGGGACCGGGCTCCGGTCCGGTCCCGGACATGTGGCCCCGGCCCTCGCCGGCCCCTGTCTCCGGGCGGGGAAGCAGGGGCCTCGGGGGGCCGGGGCGGTGCGGGCTTCCTCGCGCCGTCCGGGATAAGGGGGGAGGGCGCCGGGCCGCTGCCGGGCTGGCGTCTTCGTGATGGCGCGGCATGCGGGCGCCTGCGCGCTGTGGCTGGCGTTCGCGTGCCTGGCGGGGGCGGCGGACGCGCAAACGGGCGCGCCGGAGCGCCTCGAACTTTCGCTGGAGGAGGCGGTGCGGCTGGCGCTGTCGAAAAGCCGGTCGGCGATCGAGGCCCGGCTCGGGCGCGAGGAGCAGCAGCTCTCTCTGGAGGTAGCCGAGGAGCGCTACGACCCGGTGGCGGGGAGTCTCAACCTGGGTACGAACGCCGCGAGCCGGGGCGACGAGACGGCGGATGTCTCCCTGGGCCCCAGCCTGCGGGTGCCGACCGGCGGCTCCTTCCGGCTTTCCTGGCGCAAGCCGCTGGCGGGCGAGCGGGACCGGGAGGCAAGCACGACGCTCTCCTTCTCGCAGCCGTTGCTCAGGGGTTTCGGGCCGGAGCTCGACACCCAGCCGCTTCGCCGGGCGCGGTTGCAGGAGCGCGTCAATCTCCGCCGTTTCCGGGACGCCGCCGCCGGCATCGTCGAGGGGGCGATCTCCGCCTATCGCGGGGTGCTGCGGGCCCGGCAACGGGTCGTCATCGCGCGCGAGTCGCTGGAGCGCGCGCAGCGGCAGCTCGAGATCAACCGGGCGCTGGTGGAGGCCGGCCGGATGGCGCCGCAGGACCTTGTGCAGACAGAGGCCGACGTCGCCAACAAGGAATTTGCGCTGACCGACACGGAGAACGCGCTGGAGCAGGCCAATTCCAGCCTCGTCAACACGCTCGACCTTGAGGAAGGCGTGCGCGTCGATCCGCAGGCGGAGGCGCCCGTCGAACCCGAGCAGCCGGATCTCGACGAGAGCATGGAGACGGCGTTTGCGCGCCGCACGGACTGGCTGAGCGCGGAGACCGGCATCGAACTGGCGCGCATGGGGCTCCAGAGCGCCGAGAACAACCTGCTGCCCGACCTCAGACTGAGCGCCAGAGCCGCGCACCGCAGCGGGCGGGACCGCACGGACTGGACCGGCGGGCTGAACCTGACCGTGCCGCTCCAGAACGACGATGCCAGGCGGGGGCTCACCAGAGCGCGGAACAACATGCGCCGGGCGGAGATGAACCTCGCCGAGCGGCGTCAGTCGATCCGCATCCAGGTGCGCCGGGCGGTGCACGATGTGGCGGTGGCGCTGCGCCAGATCGACCTGTCCCGCCAGGCGCGGGCGCTGGCGGAGCAGAAGCTGGATGTCGAGCGCCGCAAGCTGCAGCAGGGCCTGTCCTCGGCCTTCCAGGTCTCCCGCTTCGAGGACGACCTCGTGACCGCGCAGAGGCGGGAACTGGATGCGGTGGCGCACTACCGGGATTCGCTGGGCTCGCTGGACCGCACGCTCGGCACGACGCTCGACCGGTGGGGGATAAGCGTGGAGCAGGTGGGACGATGAACGGTCCCGATATCCATCGCGAGGTGCTCGACAATCTCGAGGACGGGGTGCTGGTGGTGGGCCTCGCCGGGCGGATCGAGACCCTCAACCCGGCGGCCGAGCGCATACTGGGCCTGGAAGCCGGCGAGGCGGCGGGGCGGAGCTTCGCCGAGCTGTTCGTCACGCGGGAGGGCTTCGACGATTTCACGCAGCTGCTGTTCGACGCGACGGTCGAGGGCGCGGACACCGGGCGCCGCGTGGTTCGCGTGGAGAGCGGCGGCGAGGCGCGCTCGCTTTCGGTGGCCACCTCCTGGCTGAGGCGGGGGGAGGCCGGCGAGCCCGTGGCGGCGATCGCGGTGTTCAGCGACATCACCGAGCTGCGCGAGCTGCGCGAGGCGGAACTCAGGCTGGCGCAGGAGGCTGAGGGCCAGCACCGCCGCCTCCAGGACGCCTACCGGGAGATCGAGGACCGCAATGCGGCGCTGGCGTCTGCGCTGCGCAAGGTGCGGGTGGTGCAGGGGCTCGGCCTCGTGCTGGCGGTGGGGCTGTTCCTCGGCGCCGGCTTCTGGACCACGCGCTCGCTGGACCTGTTCGACGGGGTGTCCGCAGAGGCCTCCGCCGTGCCGGCCGGGGAAGGGCGCCGGATGACGGTCCAGCCCCGCAGGGTCTCGGACGGCATCACGCTCCGGGGCACGCTCGCGCCCTGGCGCGTCGTGCCCGTGCGCAGCCCGATCGAAGGGGATATCGCGGCGGTGCATTTCCGGACCGGGCAGGACGTCGCGGAAGGCGGCGTGCTGCTGGAGCTGGACCTCACCCGGGCCAGGAAGAAATACGCGGACGCGCGCCGGCGCCAGGCCGGGGCGCTGAAGCGCGTCCGGACGCTGGAGGACTGGGAGAACAGCCCGGAAATGGTCAGCGCGCGCCGGAACTTCGCCAAGACCCGGCTCGACATGGAAAGCCAGCGCACGGAGATCAACAAGAGCCGCTTCCTGTTCAAGGAAGGGTTGATCTCCGCATCCGAGCACGAGGACGCGGAGCGGCAGTTCAGGGGCCAGGAACTCGATTTCGTGGCGGCGGAGGAGCAGTTCGCCGCCGTGCGCGACCGGCCCAGCGAAGAGGCGCTGGAGGATGCCCGGCTGGAGCTGGAGGCCGCCAGCGCGGACTTCCGTGCGGCGGCGGCGGCCCTCGGGCATGGCGCGGTGCTTGCGCCGGTCTCGGGCAAGGTGCTGGCGGCGCGCCGGGGCGGCAAGGAACTCGAGACCGGCAATCCGGTGCGCAGCGGGCAGGACCTGCTCAAGATCGGCGATTTCTCGCGCATGGCGGCCTCGGTCCAGGTGGACGAGACGGATGTGGCCAGGCTCCGGGCCGGGCAGGAGGTCTCCGTCACGGGCGACGCCTTTCGGGGGCTCACGCTCAAGGGCGAGGTGACCCGGGTCTCCTCGCAGGCGGACCCGAGGTCGCGCGGCATCCCGAAATTCGATGTGGAGGTCACGCTCGACCCGGTCGGGCCGGAGGATGCAGCACGGCTCCGCTCCGGCATGTCGGCCCGGCTCCGGATCGTGACCTACGACAACCCGAAGGCGCTGACCGTGCCGCTCGCAGCGGTCCGGACCCGCGGCCGCACGCACCGCCTGCGCGTGGTCGATCCCGCAACCGGCAACGTCGGGGAGCGCCGGGTCGAGGTCGGGCGGACCGCGAGGGACACGGTGGAAATCCGCCGGGGTCTGAAGGCCGGCGAAACCATCCTGGTTCCGGGACGCTGAGGGGAACGCGATGCTTGAGCTTGCCGATATCCGCAAGAGCTTCCGGCTCGGGCCGGTGGAGGTCGAGGTGCTGAAGGGCATCGACCTGCGCGTGGACGCGGGCGACCTGATCTCGATCATGGGGCCGTCGGGCAGCGGCAAGTCCACCTTGATGAACATCGTGGGTCTGCTGGGCCGCCCGACATCGGGCGCCTACCGCATCGACGGGCGCGACGTCGCGAGCATGAACGACCGGGAGCTTTCGGCCTTCCGCAACGAGCATATCGGCTTCGTGTTCCAGTCCTTCAACCTGCTCGGGCACCTGACGGCGCTGGAGAATGTCGCCCTGCCGCTGGTCTATCGCGGCACCGGACGGCGCGACGCGCGCCGCCGGGCGGAGGACATACTGGGCAAGGTCGGCATGGGCGACAGACTTGACCACCGGCCGGACCAGCTCTCGGGCGGGCAGAAGCAGCGCGTGGCGATCGCAAGGGCGCTGGTGGGGACGCCGTCCGCGGTGCTGGCGGACGAGCCGACGGGGGCGCTCGACTCCGACACGGCCGAGGAAGTGATGCAGCTCCTGATCCGCCTCAACCGGGAGGAACGGGTCGCGGTGGTCATCATCACCCACGACCCGGCGGTCTCCCTGCAATGCAGGCGCCGGGCGCTGATCCGCGACGGGGAACTGCTCGAAGACGCCCGCGAGGCTGGGGAGACCGGTGCGGCATGAAGCATGCGGGCCGGGCCCTCGCGGACAGCCTGCGCGAGGCGACGCGCAGCCTTTATCGCGCGCGCCTGCGCACGGTGCTGGGCCTGATCGGCATCGCCATCGGCATCGCCTCGGTGATCGCGATGGTCTCGGCCGGCGAGATCGCGAAGGCTGAAGCGCGCAAGCAGTTCGAGGCGCTCGGCACCGACATCGTCACCGTGCAGGTCGCGAGCGGCTACCAAGGGCCCGGCATCCGGCTCGACGAGGCGCTGGCGCTGGCGGAGTCGCTGCCCGAGATCTCCACGGCGGCGCCGACGGTGCCCGGCGGCGGCGGCTTCGTCCATGCCGGGCGGCGGGTCGGCAGGGGCTCCATGAAGGGGGTCACGGCGTCGTACGCCGACCTTGTGAAGCTCGAACTGGCCCGGGGGCGGTTCGTCTCGGACCTCGACGCGGAGACCCTCTGGTGCGTCGTCGGCGCCAAGGTTGCGGCCGCCATCCGCCGGGCCGGCACGCTCGACCCGATGGAAGCCGAGCTCGAGATCGAGGGGCGCTTCTACAGGGTCGCCGGCGTGCTGGAGAGCCGTGAGGACTCCTACGGTTCCCCGGTCCGGGTCAACGCCGACGAGTCGGTGTTCGTCGCCGCGGTCACCGCCTGGCGGGTGACACCCGAACCCAAGGTCTCGTTCATCGTCGCCCGCGCCGCGCCGGGCGTCCACTACGAGGACGCGGTCGCGGCGGTCGAGGCCTGGTTCCGGCAGCGCGATCCCCGGCTCAAGCTCGAGGTCAGCAGCGCGAAGCAGCTGATCGAGCAGATGGAGTCGCAGCTCGGCGTGATGACCCTGCTGCTGGGCGCCATCGGCTCCATCAGCCTCGTCGTCGGCGGCATCGGGGTGATGAACATCATGCTGATCTCGGTAACGGAGCGCCGGCGGGAGATCGGCGTGCGCCGGGCGCTGGGGGCGAGCCGCGGCGACATAAGGCGCCAGTTCCTGGTCGAGTCGATCATCCTCACGCTCGCCGGGGGCCTTGTCGGCCTCGCGATCGGCAGCGCCGCCACCTGGGGCATCTGCAACTACACCGAGTGGGATTTCTTCGTCTCGACGCTCTCCGTGGTCGTCGGGCTCGGCGTCTCCTCGGCGATCGGCGTGTTTTTCGGCCTCCAGCCGGCCCACCAGGCCTCCCGTCTGGATCCCATCGTCGCCCTGCAGGGGGAGTGAACCGCTTCGCAGCGAAACGGCCGGCCCGGAATGCGCGAGCCGGCATGATGAAAGGACATGCAGCCCATGCGAATTCGTATCCTGGCGGCGCTTGCCGCGCTCGCCTTCCTGGCGCCCGTCGCGGCGGACAGCCACTCGAATCACGAGCCGGCCCCGGACAAGGCGGCAATCGAAGGAATGGTCCGCGATTACCTGCTGAAGAACCCCGAGGTGATCGAGGAGGCCATCGGGATCCTCCGGGCGAAACGGCGGGAGGAGGATCGCAAGCGCGCCGAGGCCGCCATAGCCGAGAACGGGGAGGCGCTCCGCGAGCACCCGATGTCGCCGGTCTCCGGCAACGCGCAAGGCGACGTCACTGTGGTCGAGTTCTTCGACTATCGCTGCGGCTTCTGCAAGCGCACCCTGCCGGCGATGGAGGCGCTGCTGAAGGAGGATGCGAATGTGCGCGTCGTCTGGAAGGAGTTCCCGATACTCGGACCCGTCTCGGTATTTGCCGCCCGCGCGGCGATGGCGGCCGACCGGCAGGGCAAGTACTACCCCTTCCATCTCGCGCTGATGAAGGAGCCGGAGCTCACCGACGGCAAGGTGGTGGAACTTGCCGTCGGAGCCGGGCTCGACATGGAGCGCCTCCGGCGGGACATGGAGGACCCGGCCATTCAGGCCTATCTCGACGAGACCCGCGCTCTGGCGCAGCAGATCGGCATCGACGGCACGCCGGCCTTCGTGATTGGCGGCAGGCTGGTCGGCGGCGCCGTCGATGCGGCCCGCATGAAGGAGCTTGTCGCCGCCGCCCGCGCGGACGGCAACCGGGGATGAGGGGAGCGGCAGGATGAAGATCGAGACGCGCGAGGAAGGTTCGACCGTCGTCATCTCCCCGTCGGGGCGGCTGGACGGGGTCGGCGCGCCGGCGCTGGAGGCGGAACTCTCCGGTGTCGCCAGGCGCGGCCGCCGCGTGGTGCTGGACGGGCGCGGGCTCGACTTCATCAGCAGCGCCGGGCTCCGCGCGCTCCTCGTCGGCGCGAAGGCCTGCGCAGAGCAAGGCGGCGAACTCGCCATCGCCGCGCTCCGGCCCGAATGCCGGGCGGTCATGGAGGCGAGCGGCCTGCTGGCCTTCCTCGACTACTACGAGACGGGGGTGGCCGCGCTCGTCGCCGGTCCCCGCCCGCGGGACCGCGCAGGCGGGGCCGCGATAGGAATCGGCGAGCGGCATGAGGGGCCCGCCGTCGTCCTCCTGCTGGCCGGCCGCCTGGACAGCAGCAGCGCGCCGGTGCTGACGGCGCGGATCGCCGCCAGCGTCAAGCGCGGGGGCGTCCATGTGGTGCTGGATTGCGAAGATCTCGACTATATCAGCAGCGCCGGGCTGCGCGCCGTGCTGATGGGCGCCAGGGCCTGCCGGCGGGAGGGCGGAAAACTCGCCGTCGCCGCGCTCGCGCCGCAATGCCGGACCATCATGGAGATGAGCGGCTTCCTGTCGGTCATCGACTACCGGGAAACGCGCGAGGCCGCGCTCGCCACGATGGCGTCCCGGTAGGTGCGGCTGCGCTCGTCGATCGGGCTGTCCTTGGCGTATTGCACCGGGAAGCCGTGCGCGAGGCCCTCGGAGACCTGCTCTTGGAAGTCCTTCAACGTAGCTCGACTACAAGATCAACGGCGTCGACGACTTCCCGCCCCGGAACACCGCGCCGACAGCAGATCCGGAAGCTGACGCCCGATCCTGGAAGGGCGATCACACCGGATGCTTACCTCGCCGCAGAAGATTTTCGAAGGAGTTGCATGAAATCGATCCTTTCGCCAACAGCCGCGCAGTCAATTCAATGTGTAGTTTGTCGAATTATATGTAGTTAATATCACTGGATAAAACTACAATTTATGGCTTCAAATGACTACATGTACAGGCACTCTGAAAAGATTTTGTTATAGACCGACAAAACAAATAGTATTGGTATAAATAATTGGCATATTCAAGAATACTCTTGTTCCCAAAGGGACGAACATCGTTCGAAATATCTGAAGAGCCGGAGGAGGCTGAAAAATGAACTATCTGAAAAAGTCGACAATCCCAAGCATGGCGTTTGCTTTGGCATTCGCCATGGCCTTGTCACCGTTGACCGTCGAGGCCAATTCCGACGACGCGGCCTGGGTCGCGCAGTGCGTCGATGAATGGAACGATTCGGCGGCAAGCGACTACTGTGCCGATGCGACGGTTACCCGCGTCAGGGCAGGCACCGACCATGGCAAGTGCGACATAACCGTAGGGTGTTACGTCACGGCCACCGTCAACACGGACCCGTCCAACGAGTTCACCTGGGCCATCGGTCTCACGAACTACAAGGCCACCCTCGCCGACACGGACGACCTCATCCTTTGTATGACGCCCAACTTCTACCTCAGCACCGGCTATCAGCTGAATATCCGGACATCGTGCGGCACCACCGAGACAAGCGCCAGCACCGCGGTCGCTTCCGGCCTCGCGGCACCGGCCGAGAACACCGGATCGTCGTCCAACTAGCCCGGTCGGACCTCTTACGCGCCTGCGTTGCCGTTGCATTGAACTTGCGGCGGCAACGCAGGGCAACATCGGCTTCGGGACGAGCATGGCTGCGCGCCCCGGCGGGAAAAGGAAGATCCGGCGCCGCCCTATGACCCTTGCAGCGCCGTCACGGGGTCCAGCCTGGCGGCCTGGTACGCGGGATAAAGGCCGAAGAAGATGCCGGCCCCGCCCGCAACCAGTGCGCCGAGCGCGGTGCCGCCCCAGGAAAGCGCGAATTCCCACCCCGTGAACCGGCAGATGCCGTATGTCGCGCCGACGCCCAGAAGAACGCCGAGAACGCCTCCCAACAGCGACAGGATGACGGACTCGGCCAGGAACTGCCCCTGGATGTCCCAGCGCCTTGCGCCCAGCGCGCGGCGAATGCCGATTTCCTTCCTGCGCTCGGTCACGGCAACGAGCATGACGTTCATCACCCCGACTCCTCCGACGAGCAGCGAAATTCCCCCTACCGCTCCGAGCAGCAGAGTGTAGAGGCGCATCTGGCGGTGCATGTGCTCGATCAGCTCCTCGGCGCTCCGCACCTGTACCCCGGCCGCAGGCGCTCGGGTCTCGAACCAGGCCTGGAGCTCTTCCGCGGCCTGCCGGTAGTGCGTGTCGGGGGCCATAAGAGCCAGAATGTCGCGCAGGGTCTCCGCCGGGGCTACGCGGGCGGCGGTTTCGATGGGAACGAAGACGGTTTCGTTGACGTTGAAGGGGCGCTGTCCCGTGGCGGCCCGGCGGAGCGCCCCGACGACGGTGAAGACCGTCTCCCCGATGCGTACCGCCTCGCCGACGACCCGGCCCCCCCTGGCCTGCCGGAGCGCCTCCGCGAGCTTCGCGCCGAGAGTGCAGAAATACCGGCCGCCATCGAGCCTGGAGACGAACCGCCCCTCGGCGACAGCCAGCCGGCCAAGCTCGGCGAACGCCATCGTGGTCCCGGCGATTCGCGCGAGCGCCGTCTCCGTCCCTCCGAGCACGACATGCGACGCGGCGATGGTGTAGGGCGCCGCCTGTCCGATGGACGGCAAGGACACGATCCCCTCGGCGGCGGCGAGCCCGAGCGAAATCCGGCGCGCACCCCGGGTTCGCGCGCGCAGCCGCACATTCAGGATTTCGGTGCCGAGCTCCTGGAACTGCCGGGCCGCCTCGACCTTTGCGATCGTGCCGACGGAGATCATGCTGCTCACCGAGGCGATGCCGATGGCGATTCCGATGAGCGCCAGCGCCGTCCGATACCCCGCCATCAGCAGGCTTGAGCACGCCTCCGCCAGATTGGCCCGGCCGAACGGTCCCAAGGCGCTAATCCGGCCTCGCCGCGCGATCCGGGCCGCGAGGATGTTCGCGGGCTCCCGTCCGGCTCACGGCATCACTACCCTGTCTCCCTGTGCGAGACCGCTCAGGACTTCGACCGAATCGAGCGTGGTGATTCCGGTCGCCACCTGGACAATGCGCTCTTCCCCCGTTTTCTCGTCGCGCACGCGCACACGCGGGATCCCCTGGGAGAGGTCCACGGCGCCCACCGGCACGACGAGGGCGCGCTCGTTCTCGTAGACCACAATCTCCATGTCGGCCGACATGCCGAGACGCACCGCCTTGCGCTGCTCCTCGTCCAGCCGGTCCACCGCTGCGGCAATCCTGAAGACCGGCAGGTTGCGCTGGCCCGGCGGCCGGAACGCCCGCGAGGAAACACGCACGACCCGCCCTTCGAGCACGATGCCCGGAAAGGCGGGGCCGGAAATCCGCACGGCATGCCCCGGCCGGATGCGGCGGACATCCACTTCGTCGACCAAACCCGACGCCTTGATGCCCTGCATGTCGCCGATGGTGACGAGATGCGCCCCGGCCTCGACCTTGCTTCCCGTCGTCAGCCCGTCCCCTCGGCTGCCTGTTCCTTCGCCGATGCGCAGCACGACGCCCGCGACCGGCGCAATCACCGACGCATTCCGCAGGATGCCGTCGATCCGTTCGAGGTCGCTCCTGGCGTTTTCCAGTTCGAGGCGGGCTACCTCGCGGTTTTCCCGTCCCTTGACGAGCACGGCGTTCAGGTCCTGCTCCGCCGACTCCAGGTCGAGGACCCGCGTGCGGTGCTCGCGTTCCGCCGCGCCCTTCCTGGCGGCGGGCGCAAGCCCCTGGTCCACCAGGAACGTCGTCTCCACGATCTTGGTGTTCGACGCTTCCAGCGCAATCCTGGCCTTGGTCACGGCGCGCTTCGCCTTGGACGCCTCCGAGCCGTTCGGCCAGTCGGCGAGCGTTCGCATCTGCGCCTCCGCCTTGAGCCAGGCCGCCTGCGCCTTTCGGCGCTGGACTCGAACCTCGCCTACATCGAGCGTCAGCAGCGGCTGCCCGGCGCCGACGCTCTCCCCGAGCGTTACATGCACCGTTCCGACCTTGCCATCGACCGGGCTGGCTACCGCGATCTCGCGAAGCGGGTCGATTGCGCTCGCCACCGTGATCGTCGAAGCGATGCGCCGGGGCTCGACCGTAAGCAGGCGCACGTCTCCCGGCGCTTTCGCGGCCTGCGTCGACGGCGCGCCGAAGAGCGAGGCGGACGATCCGTCCCACAGCCAGACTCCGAGCCCGGCGGCGAACACGATCCCGCATGCGGAGGCCATGAGCCTGACCGCGCGGACTTTCCGCAGCAGCCCATTGAGCTCAAGATTCCGCTCCTCGAGGCTGCGAAAGGCGCCCTGCAACTCCAGATGCTTGGCTTCCACATCCTTCGCGAGCGCGATTTCCTTGGCCCGCAGGCTTTCGAGCTCGGAGATATCGCTGAAGACCGCGACGACGCCCCGGCGGCCATTCTCCGCTTCGCCGGACAGCTTGCGCAGGTAGGAGGTATCGACCGCCAGCGGCACCGCGCGCCCCGCCACCCGGACGGTCGCGACCCGCTGGTGGCCGACGACCCCCTCATGGATGGCCGCCAGCACGGCCTCATTCAGCTCGTCGAAGGCTTCGTCGACGAAGAAGACCTCGGCGAAGCTCCGGTGCAGAACGGCATCGCGGTCGAGGCCCAGAAGCGCCGAAGCTGCCGGGTTGAAGGTCTCGATCCGGCCTTGCGCGTCGATGAGCATGACGCCGCATGTCATGCTGTCGCAAACCGCACGGTAGATGGAGGCCGGGTCTTTCAAATCCATCGGCTCCATTCCTGCAACCGTTTCAGGCCCCATTCGCAATCTCTCGTTTGGCCGAAACGCCGTTGCGGGACGCCAGAGCAAACAGCCGTCTCCGGGGTTCCGCCGTCCTATTCCGACGACGATGCGGTCGCATTCGGATCCGGGAGGCCGGCGCTTGTCGCCACGCTTGAGGCCGTTTGTCCCGCGCTGCAGCCGACACCGGAGCTGACAAGATATCCGGTAGTGCTCGCGTCGCTGGCGGCGAAGCAGAAGTCAACATCGTCCATGTCGTCCTTCGCAAGGACACGGTTCAGGGTTATCGCCCATGTTTGCGATCTGGAAGGACTGGTGTTGATGGTGACAGTGATGGAGCAGCTTGCGTTGACCCGGCAGTCGCCGGCATTGCCGTCATTGTCCCTCGGGTCGCGCCCGAACACCGCAGTCGTGCAGAAGCCGGACGCCGGGGAATCGGCCCACGCGTCGCTACATTCCTGAATGTAGGAATCGGCCACCGCGGCCTGTTGAACCACCCCTCCGAGCGGCACGGCGAGCGCCAAGGCGGCCAGTCCGTATTTCACGCCCGACGGTATGTATGTGCCGGACGCCGTCCGTTCCTCCCTGCAGCTCTTTGCGTCTTCCGCCGCCGACACGGGAGCAGACGCTTCGCCCATGCCCTTCCACCTCGTCAGCTCGCTCACTGCGAAACCTCCCTTGTCGTTCCCGGCGATTCCGGTCGATGGTCTCCTCCTTCGGGGCAGGATCGGTCGCTGTGTATGTCGACTATCGACGACACCACCGTCGCTGCGCCGGCGCCATGGGGCGGCGATGGAAGGCGTTTCCCAGGCGTCGGGTCGACACGACCGGACCTTCAGCTAGTCGTTGAACTGGCCGCCGACCGCCTGGGCCGCCGTATATTCGCCGTCGTTGCAGGAGGTCCGGATTGTCGCCGTGTACGAGAAATCGGCTTCGGAGTCCGCTGTCGGCGGCGCGATGCAGATGACGATCTCGTCGACGTCCGCAGCGCCGACCGTCATGCTGAGGGACGGGGTCAGCGTGACGCTGCTTGCGCCGCCCGAGCCGTAGGTAAAGGTGACGCTGCAACTCCCGTTGACCGTGCATCGATCGTCCTGGGTGGTAACCTCCGCACCGGAGCAGTAGGTTCCGGCGGGGGCGTCGGACCAATTGCTGCATAGAGCCCTGATGGCGCCGGCCGGGCCGCCGCTCGCGAGCAAGAGCCCCGCCGCCAAGGCCAGCGCGGGCGCCACGCCCGCGATTTTTGAATTTGTCCGATAGCTCATTGTCCAGCCTCCTCCGTCCGTCGTGAGGTTTCGAACGGCATTCACCCTATTCAGGACGAAATTATTATCCGATATTTCACTTGTTAACACCAATATTATTTGTTTTGTGGGCTTATTTCAAAATTTTCGAAGTGTTCACGGATATGCAGTAATTTTAAGCTTTTATTTGTAGTTTAATCCAGTATTTTTTCACTACACATAAATCGAAGAACTGCACACTGAATTGACTGCGCGGTTGTTGGCAAAGGGATCACTTTCATGCAACCTCTTCCAAAACTTCCTGCAGCGAAGCATGGAAGGCAAGCGATACGGGCGAAACACTCGGATTTCAGTTTGACGAGCGGGGAAATTCCATGGAAACAAGCGGTCGAGCCGGTTGTTGGGTAGGCGATGCGACCGTGGGCGGATGCTGCGGGGTGCGGCCCGCTGTTGCGGCATGGCGGTCCTTCGGTCAGGGAGGCCTCGCTGGCGTGGTCTTACCTCCCGCTACCGGCCGGCGCGGAACGATCGACGGCAAGGCGGCGGCGCGGGACATGGGTTTGCGTGCCTGATTCTTGCAAGAGTTCGGAGCCAGCGCTGCTCGGAAACCTTGACGGAACCGGCAAGCAAGCGGGAACGAAAAACTGTCTGGCGCCGGCCCTGGTAGCAGCGGCCCTTGCGCTTGCCCTGCTGCTCGGCGCCCCGCAACAGCCCGCACACGCCACGAGCGCATCCGTCAGGCTTGGCGAGTGCAACGACGAATGGGATGACGCGCCCGCAAATCAATACTGCCCCCGCGCGACCGTCGCGGTCCATACGGCCGCGGGAGCGCAACAGGGATATTGCGTCGTGAACGGAAGGTGCTCGATCACGGTTTCGGTTGACGGCCAGGACACCGCATACACGCCGACCATGGACCTCATCCTCTCGAAAGACAGTACCGATACCATCGACATCTGCTTCCAGCTGGTGACCTTATCCTCCCTCGGCACAGGATCCGC
>Ga0209021_1002859_pt1 | contig 14485 bp, 11 predicted proteins | sample PinacodermFT_FD_187299 | JGI IMG/M metagenome (GOLD analysis project Ga0209021, IMG submission 187299) | Host-associated microbial community of the marine sponge Aplysina aerophoba from Gulf of Piran - sponge pinacoderm, lysed by freeze-thaw... | ecosystem: Host-associated > Porifera > Sponge >... | reverse complement strand
AGTCCCCGGGCCGCACCGGTGATCAGGATTACGCTTTCTTCAAGTCTCACGTCCGGGTTCTCCGTCGTTCAGGCAATTTCTGTCCAGAAGCATGCAAAACGCTCCGCCCCACTATCCTGCCATCTGTCAGTTCCAATAGCCGGTTGAACGGTTCGGGCGTGTCGCTCAGGTGGCTGGCCGACACCAATTGCGTGCCGCGGGCAATGATCTGCTCCAGTTCCCTGTTTACGAGGTTCCGGTTGTCCGCGTCCAGGCCCTCCCACGGCTCGTCCAGCAGCAGTACCCTCGGCTCGTGCACCACGGCGCGGGCGATCAGCACGCGGCGGAACTGTCCGTAGGAAAGCGTCCGGATGTTGCGGTCCGCCAGGTCCGCGAGCCTGAACTGCTCCAGCAGTTCGTCCACCAGCGCGGTCTCGGCAGCCGTCATTCGGCGCGTCTGGCCGATGCTCGAATCGAAGCCCGAATAGATGCACTGGCGCGCCGTGGAGGGGTACCAGTAGCCGGCCTGCAATTCCGGCGATACCCAGGCGACCTGTTTACGCAGGTCCCAAACGTTGTCCGGGTTTTCGATGCCGGCGAAGCGAATCGAGCCGCCCAGGGCGGGCCGTAGCTGACCGTGCAGCATGCGCAGGAACGTGCTCTTGCCGGAGCCGTTGGGCCCTCGAACCAACCAGTGCTCGCCGCGCATCAGGCGCCAGTCGATACCCGACAACGCCTGCCGTTCGTCCAGCCACACGTCGCCCCCTTCGATCTCGATGATCACGTCCGAATCCGTCTCTGCCCGCGTGTCGCGTGGCACCGTTGACTTACTTGCGACGGTCAACTCGGGACTGGCCGAGGGGGCGAAACCGGATGCCACCATGGCGGACTCGACGATGCGGCCGTTGTCCAGGCGCAGCATCCGATTGATCGAACTCGGGAGATCCGATGCATCGTGATACGAACACATTACCGTGGTATGCGCGCTGATGCTGTCAACGGTTTCCTTGAGCCGCTGGCGCGCCCGGCTGTCCAGGCCCGCCGCGGGTTCGTCCAGAATCAGCACTTCGGGCTCGAATCCCAGGCCGCGCGCGATGAGCACGCGTCGCTGCTCGCCCCTGGAGAGCTCCAGGAAAGGCCGTTGCGCCAGGTGTGTCAGGCCGAGTTCGTCCAGAATTCGCGTGGCACGTTCAATCTCGCCGGGTTCGGGGTCACGTCGGGGCACGTCCGTGCGGAAGATGCCGGAAAGCACGACTTCCAGGGCAAGGAAATTCCATTTCAGTTGTGTGTAGCGATCCTGCAGCTCATGCCCTACCAGGGTGATCCGGCCCAGCGCCTGAACGGCGTCGACCTGCAATTCTCCGCCAAAATCGTAGCGGCGCGTGCCCCGGCCCGCGTTAGGCCACAATTGACCCGCGACAAGCCTCAGGAAACTCGTCTTGCCGCTGCCGTTGGCGCCTGTCACCGCCCAATGTTCACCGGAAATCAGCTCCCAGTTGATATCGCGCAGAACCCTGTGACCGAGCAACTTCACGTCCACGCCGTTCAATTTCACGATGGGACGTTGACGAGTCGGGTTCGGCGAGTCGGCGTCTGGGCTGGGGCGAATCATCGCGCGGATTATACGGGGAAACATAGGAACAATCGGTGGCTTCAGGGGCGACTGGGCTTCACTCCTGGCGTGGTCAAGGCTACGCTTTCCTGCCACGGTCCTCGCAGGGAAAGCCGAACATGACCGACGTACTGCCCACCGCGGACGACGTGATGGAAGCCTCGATTCGGCTTCGATCACGGATCACGTCTACCCCGGTGCTGGAATCGGAGGAATTGAACCGCCGAGCAGGAAGCCGTGTGCTGATAAAGGCAGAGTCCCTGCAGCATGGCGGCAGTTTCAAGATAAGGGGCGCCCTCAATGGACTCCTGAGCCTCAGCCAATCCCAACGGCGCGCCGGGGTGGTGACGTTTTCGTCTGGAAATCACGCACAGGGAATTGCCCTGGCCGCCAGGTGGCTGGGCATGCAGGCGACCATCGTCATGCCCCGGGATGCGCCGCGAATCAAGCGGCTGGGCACGGAGCGAGCGGGCGCCGGAGTCGTACTCTACGATCGGCACACGGAGGAGCGGGAGAGCATCGGAGCCGATCTGGCGGACCGCAGCGGTGCAGTGTTGCTGCCACCCTTCGACCACCCGGACATCATCGCCGGACAAGGCACGGTGGGCTTGGAAATTGCCCGTTACGCTCGCGACATCGAAGTCGAATTGGAGGCGCTTTACTGTCCATGCGGAGGTGGCGGGCTGATTGCCGGGTGCGCGTTGGCCATGGAGGAGCTGTTTCCCGAGTGCGAGATCCATGCGGTGGAACCGGAGGGATATGCCGAGACAAAGCGCTCACTGGAATCCGGTCGCCGGCAGCGGGTCCACGGCAATCCGGCCACGCTCTGTGATGCGCTGATGGCACCCACGCCCGGTGCGGTCACCTTTGCCATCAACCGGCGGCGATTGGCGGGCGGTATTGAAGTCACGGATGCGCAGGCGGCACGGGGCGTCGCATTCGCCGCGAGACACATCAAGCTGGTCCTGGAACCATCCGGTGCCATCGCGCTGGGCGCACTACTGGACGGGGCAGCCTCGAACCGTGAATGCGTGGCCGTTGTCTTGAGCGGCGCCAACATCGATCCGGAGCGCCTATGCGAGATCGTCGCCGAGTACCCCGAACCGTGAAAAGTGGGGGCTGGCTCGGGGGAGACCAACGCGAACGTCGAATTCGGGATAAGATGAATCTGCAGCGGGACATGGCCGTGGGCCGCGTGGACTGGGTTCAAGTTGCCTATCGGCATGTCGGCCACTGCAGTACTTTGGTCCGCCATGTGGTCTAACCATTCGATGTCGAAAATCCGAATCAGCTGAAAGCGGCACCATGAGATTGCGGCAGATCGAGGGACTTGAGGAGCGATACGACGCAGGGACGGACACGTTCTATTTCACCGGTCTGCAGGTCCTGGTCAAGCTGTTGCTGCTGCAAAGCCAGAGCGATGCCCGGTCCGGTCTGAATACCGCGGGTTTCGTTTCCGGATACCGGGGATCGCCTCTTGCCGGACTGGATCAGCAACTCTGGCGCGCGAAACCGTTCCTGGAACGGGCCTCCATTCACTTCCAGCCGGGGCTCAACGAAGACCTGGCAGCCACCTCCATCTGGGGCACGCAGCAGGTCAACCTGTTTCCCGGCGGCCGTTATGACGGCGTATTCGGGCTCTGGTACGGCAAGGGCCCGGGCGTGGACCGCAGCGGCGATGTGTTCAAGCATGCCAACAACGCGGGAACTTCCAGGCACGGAGGCGTTCTGGTGGTGGCCGGCGACGACCACATCTGCAAATCGTCCACGCTTCCTCACCAGAGCGAATACAGCTTCATGGACGCCAGAATTCCCGTGCTCAACCCGAGCGATCTCGGTGACGTGCTGGAACTGGGACTCAAGGGCTATGCGCTTTCAAGGTACAGCGGCTGCTGGGTTGCGCTCAAACTCACAGAGGAGCATGCGGACGCTGCGCAGACGGTTCAGATTCCGGATATTCCCCGGATCGTAATACCCGAGTACCAACTGCCGGCCGGTGGGGTGCATATTCGCTGGCCGGACGCACCGGTGGATCAGGAAATCCGGCTGCACAATCACAAGATTCCCGCCGCATTGGCGTTCACCAGGGCCAACGGGCTGAATCGGCTGGTCATCGACAGTCCGAATCCCCGCCTGGGGATCGTCTCCGCCGGCAAGGCCTACCTGGACTTGCGCCAGGCCCTGGATGAACTGGGCATTGATCGGCGGCGAGCATCCGAATTGGGCATCAAGGTTTTCAAGGTCGGCATGAGCTGGCCTCTGGAGCGCCAACAGCTCGGTGAATTTGCCTCGGGACTCGAAGAGGTGCTCGTGATTGAGGAAAAGCGGGGCTTTATCGAGGACCAGCTCAAGCAGCAGCTCTACAACCGGGACAGTGCGGAGCGACCCCGAATTGTGGGTAAGCTCGACGAGCACGGTAAGGCCTTCCTGTCCGCAGTCGAGGAATTTACGCCGGCATCGGTCGCCACCGCGATCGCCCGCCGGCTGCTGCGGCTCGTGCCGGATGAGGAGATCGCCCGTCGCCTGCCCCGGATCGAACGCGAGGCGCGAGCACTTCAGGACGGGGCGGAATCACCCTCGAGGCTGCCGCACTTCTGCTCCGGATGCCCACACAATACCTCCACGCGGGTTCCCGAAGACAGTATTGCCGTTGCCGGAATCGGCTGTCACTACATGGCGACGTGGATGGATGACCGGGATACGAAGACGTACACGCAGATGGGCGGCGAGGGTGCGACCTGGATAGGGCAGGCGCCGTTTACGGAGACGGCTCACGTATTTCAGAATCTGGGCGACGGCACATACGCTCACTCGGGCCTGCTCGCCGTGCGCGCCGCGGTCGCCGCCGGGGTCAACATGACCTACAAGATTCTCTACAACGATGCGGTGGCGATGACCGGTGGTCAGCCAGTGGAGGGTGGCATGACGGTGGACCGGATTGCGCACCAGTTGGCTGCGGAAGGGGTTGGGAAAATCGTCGTCGTCACCGACGAGACGCGGGGATATCCGCGCCGCAAGCTACCGGCCGATGTTTCCTTGCACCACCGCCGGGAAATGGACCTGGTCCAGCGGGACCTGCGTGAGCATCGCGGCGTTTCCGCCCTGATTTACGACCAGACATGCGCTGCCGAGTTGCGGCGCAGGCGCAGGCGCGGCGAGGTGGCGGACCCGGACCGGTGGGTCGCCATCAACCCGCTGGTCTGTGAAGGCTGCGGGGACTGCAACGCCGTCTCCAACTGCCTGTCCGTGGTTCCGCTGGAGACCGAGTTCGGCCGCAAGCGCACCATCAATCAGTCCGCGTGCAACAAGGATTTCAGTTGCATCGACGGCTTCTGCCCCAGTTTCGTGACTCTCAAGGGCGTCAGGCCCAGGCAACCGTCACCGGGGCTTGAATCAATGCCCGAACTTTCGACGCCCGCGCGACTCGAGCAGTCGCCTTACAACGTGCTCTTCGCGGGTGTAGGCGGCACGGGGGTCGGCACGGCCGCAGGCATCCTGGGCATGGCTGCGCATCTCGAGGGCCGTCGGGTGACGTCATTGGATCAGACGGGTCTTGCCCAGAAGTTCGGCGCTGTGGTTTCTCACGTGCGCATCGGCGCGTCCGAAGACAATCTGCACTGTGCGCAGATTCCCGCCGGCAAGGTTGACCTGCTGCTGGGCGCGGACCTGGTCGTTGCCAGCGGCCAGGATGTGCTGGCTCGTCTGGATCGCGATCGAACGCGCGTGGTGGTCAATACGCACGAGGAGATGCCGGCCGCGTTCATCCTCGATCCCGATTACGAATTCGTCGAATCCACGATGCTGGCGTCGCTTGCGAAAGCAACGCGTTCGTCGAATCCCGTCGTGATCGATGCGACGGGACTGGCGACTGCACTGCTTGGCGACGCCATCGGAGCCAATCTGTTTCTGCTTGGCGTGGCGTTGCAGCGCGGTTTGTTGCCTGTATCGGAGGCGGCAATCATTCGCGCCATCGAACTCAACGGTGTCGCCGTGGATCAGAACGTTGGGGCCTTCACGTGGGGCCGTCACGCGGTGGTGGATCCCGCTGAGGTGCGGCGCCGGGCAGGGCCGGTCGGAGAATCTGAACGCTTGTCTTCGAATCTCGACGAGATCATCGAGCGTCGTGCGACGTTCCTCACCTCATACCAGAATGCAGCGCTTGCCAGGCGTTATCGGGAATGGGTGGACCGGATACGGCGGGCGGAGCGCGGCATCCGACCGGACAGCACCGGGTTGGCGGAAATCGTGGCGCGCCAATATTTCAAACTGCTGGCATACAAGGACGAATACGAGGTCGCCAGGCTGTTCGCACAGACCGGTTTCATTGACGAGACCAGGGGTCAGTTTGAAGGCTCGGCCCGGCTCACGTTCCATCTGTCGCCCCCGTTGATTGCGCGAACGGATCCCGCCACCGGCCGCCCGAGAAAATACGCCGTTGGCGCCTGGATATTGCCCTTTTTCAGCTTGCTTGCCCGCCTCAAGTGGTTGCGTGGCACTCCGCTGGATGTGTTTGGATACTCCAGGGAACGGCGCGCGGAACGGCGGTTGATAGTCGAATATGAAGCGGTGTTGTCGCGAATTGTTGCAGAACTGGACGAGCCGCGGCTCGACCTCGCCATGGAACTGGCGGGTTTGCCGGAAAGGATCCGCGGCTATGGTCCCGTCAAGGCAGCCTCCATCGAACGGGCCAGCGCGCTGGAAAACGGGCTTCTGAGGGCCTGGGCGGCCCACACGCCAATCCCGGGGGACCGCCCCCATTCAGAGGCTGCCTGATATCCGGTTCGGCGCGGGCGATCACGACCCGCAACAGAAAAAGAATGAGCAAGGAGGTACAGGGGATGCTGAACAACTTTTTCAAGCTTGAGCAGCACGGTACGACGGTACGCCGTGAGATAGCTGCAGGCGTGACCACATTCCTGACGATGGCCTACGTGCTATTCGTCAATCCCGCGATCCTTTCCGACGCCGGAATGGACCCGGGCGGCGTCTTCGTGGCCACCTGTCTCGCGGCGGCGGTGGGCACGGCGATCATGGGACTGTGGGCGAATTATCCCATCGCCATGGCCCCCGGCATGGGGCTCAACGCGTTCTTCACTTACGGAGTCGTGCTGGGCATGGGGTACCCGTGGGAGGTCGCGTTGGGCACGGTTTTCCTGTCCGGTGTTCTCTTCGTGGCCATTTCCGTGTTTCGGGTGCGCGAGTGGATCATCAATGCCGTTCCCCATTCGCTGAAGATGGGGACGGTGGCCGGTATCGGGCTCTTCCTCGGCATCATCGCCATGGAGAACGCGGGCCTGGTAGTGGACAGCCCGGCCACGCTGGTGAGCCTCGGCGATATGGGTCAATGGAGCGTGGTGTTGGCTGCGCTGGGCTTCGCGGGCATCGTTGCGCTGGATCGGCTGAGAGTGCCCGGCGCCATCATCATCGGCATCCTTGGCGTGACGGCTGCCGGCGTCGTCCTCGGCGTCAGTGAGTTCAATGGCATCCTCGACGTTCCCCCGGATCCGGGCACGGTGATGTTCAGGCTGGATATCCGCGCTGCGCTCGATCTGGCGCTGGTTGGAGTGATCTTCGCGTTCCTGTTTACCGACCTGTTCGATACGTCCGGGACGTTGATCGCGGTGGCGCACCGCGCCGGACTGCTGGATGAACATGGACGCCTTCCCAGGCTCCGGCGGGCGCTGGTTGCCGATTCACTGGCGACCGTTTTCGGCGCGGCGGCCGGAACCTCGTCGGTTACCTGCTACATCGAGAGTGCATCCGGAGTGCGAGCCGGCGGACGTACGGGACTGACCGCCGTGGTTGTCGCGGCGCTCTTTGTCGCGGCGTTGCTGCTATCGCCGCTTGCCGCCACGGTCCCGGCCTATGCCACGGCACCCGCACTGCTGTTCGTGGCCTGCCTGATGATGCGAAGTTTCGTCGAGGTCGATTGGAACGATGTCACGGAATATGTGCCGGCAACGGCACTGGCCATGACGATGCCGTTCACGTACTCGATCGCCAACGGACTTGCGATCGGATTCGTCAGCTACGTGGCGGTCAAGCTGCTGAGCGGCCGGCACCAGGCCGTCAAGCCGGCAGTTGGCGTACTGGCGGCGTTATTCATCTGCAAGTTCGTCTGGATCGGGTAAGCGGACTAGCGTGCGGCCCTGGCTTCCGCAGCCGTCGCGCACCGAATGCAGCGATCGGCGAACGGATAGGCCTGCAAGCGCGCCAGCGGAATGTCCTCCCCGCAGTCCACGCAGATTCCGTAGGCCTCGTTCTCCAACTGAGCCAAGGCCCAGGCGACCATGCTCAACTCGCGCCGGGTTTCATTGCCAAGCGCATCGACCACCTCGGCGTTTTCGAGTTCCTGGGCCTGTTCTTCCGAGTCCGCGCTGTGTCCGGCGGTGACGTTTTGCTTGATACGCTCCAGCCGGCTTGCCAGCTCAACGCGCTTGGCGATCAGCACCTTTTGAATTTCTGCGTATTCCCGGTTCAAGTCTTACTCCTGCGACCCGGTTGGCGATCCTTGCCTGCATTGGTGATTGATCGATCCGACCGCCACGCTGCCGGGTTGCGGACCACCGCTGCCGCAAATTGAAGTATCCCCTACCGAATACTATAGTCGCGAGACGGTGTCCAAGGCCATTCAATGGCGACTAAAACGACCCACTCCCTCCCCGTAAGGCAGGCTCTGTTCGCATCCTGCCTGGCAGGTTCGCTTGTCCTAGTCGGATAACTCGTCGCGTTCGTTGCTCAGGTCTCTGAAGCACGCGAAGTGGTGCAGAGCCGCCTGGCGATCGTCTTGTTGTTCATAGAGCCGGGCAAGGTTGTAGTGCACATCGGGCAGTGCCGGGTCCACCGACAGGGCGTGGCGGTAGGTATCCATGGCTTCCTGCAGTGCACCCTGATCTTCCAGTGCCACGCCCAGGTTGAATGCGGCGATGGCGTTGCCGGGGTCGATTCTCAGTGCATCGCGATACAGTTCCTCTGCCTCGCGGTAGGCGCGCACATTGTGAAGCAGACGGCCCAGATTGATACGGGCGTTGACGTGGGTGCCGTCCAGAGCGATGGCTTCCCGATAGGCGGCGGTCGCATCCTCTCTTGCGCCTACGTGGTCGAACTCCAGAGCCAGTTCGAACCATTCGTCGCTGGTGTTCGCGCGGGCACGGGCCTGGGTCGCCGCCTCCATGACCAGGGGCGCGACCTTTGCCGCCAGATCGTCGACCGCGAAGGCGAGGATGGTCTGCCCCGACTCGGGTTCCCACGCCGTATCGCGTTCCCGGATCAGCACTCGCTGCCCATCGGCCAGCACACGAACCGAGCTCAGGGGCTGACCGGCCGGCAGGCGCTCGCGGACCGCCCGTAGCGCACGCCATACGCGGCGGGGTTGCACGCCTGCTTCGAGCAGACCGGTCGCAGTTCGCAGCAGCACCAGGTCCTGAAAGGAAAATCGCAATTGTCCCTGCTGGTTCCGGCTGGGCGAGAGGAACTCTCGCTGTGCGAGGGTGCGCACGCGCGCGGGTGAAATCCCGAGGAGTTCGGCGACCTGCCGGGTGGTATAGGGTCGCACGGGCTTACCCGCCTGAAGTCCCGGCGGTTTGCGATGAACGGGCACACACAACCATGGCGCGATAGTATATGCCGATCCCGGTACCAGTCACCCGCTCGCTTCAGGGTGATTGCGCGAGTTTTCGGGATATGCTTCCCTTTCGATATCGAAACGTTCGCAATAGTGTGCGAAGCGCTGTGCCTCCTGGCCGGCGTCGAGCCCGAAGGCTTGCAGTGAGTACCGGTGCACTCCACTTGCGTCCCTGGCATGGGCCGTCAGGTAGTTACGCATGGCCTCCCTCGCGCCGGGCGGAAACGGCCAGCCGAGATGGTCATGGATGCGTTCCACGGTGGCAACGGGTGATGCGGCAAGTTCGGCGTACGCCACATCCATGACCCGGTCTTGAGGGAGCGATTCGCGCCGGCGCAAAAATCGTTGCAACGCCCGGCTCCATCGCAGGGCGCAGTCCCGGCCGATCTCCCCGGGGTCCACATGACTGCTGAATGCGGCGCGCAGCGTAGCATTGAGGCTGGCGATGGAAGGTATTGCCCGCAGCGGGTCACGGTGGGTCTGAATCAGCCGGGCGTCCGGGTAGCGCCGCAGCAATGCCTCCAGGCTGAAGAGATGGGCCGGACACTTCAGGACCCACCGCCTCGGACCCCGGCGAACCTGAAGCTGCTGCAGTACGCGCAAGTGCATTTCAAATCCCGGGTCCTGGCCATCCGACTCGAACCAGTCCTGATAGGACGGAACCCGGTACAACGTATGGAACAGTGCGCTGGTGAATGCCGGCGCCATCAGCGCCACGCATTCCTCGGGCCGGTCGAACCCCAGCGGGTGGATGCGCCGGAAATCCGGTGCGATCCGGTTTGCCATGGCCAGGCGCACTGACGCCTTCCACTTTGCTCTTCGAATCGCCGCCGGCGACTCCGGGTAGCCTGCGGGAAACATTGTCTCCCAGGTCAGCGGGGCTCGTGTATCCGGGTCCTGGACCAACAGGTTATGGAGCAGCGTCGTACCGGTCCGCGGCAACCCCACGATAAAGACCGGCGCGGTGATCCGCTGTTCTACGACTGCGGGAGACTGGTTGCGATCCTGTTGAAGCAGGAGGGCCGTTTCCAGCAGGCTCACCAGGTGACGGCGGGTCGTGAGGCGTCCGAAGAGCGTCAGTCCGGCTTCACGCTCAAGTGCCTCCACCAGGCGCTCCAGCGCTGCGGAAATGCCCTGTACGCCCACGTCGGTCAGACCGGTGCGCCGCCTGGCGCTCCTCAGGAGCAGTTCGGGCCTGAGTTGCGGCGGACCATGCCCGAGTCCACGCAGAACCCGATCACCCTTGTTGAAGGCGCGCACCGCCGTGGACAGGCACGCGTCTGCAAGCCTCGTATGCATTGCCCGTTGCGGCTATCGCGAGCGGTTGACGATAAAGTCGGCGATCCAGCGCAACCCGTAGGCACCGTCACCGAGCCTGTCCAATGGTGCCATGGCACAGACGTATACTTCTTCCGCTCGCCTGCGGGCGCCGTCCGCGCCGAGGATCGACGGGTAGGTGGATTTTTCTTTCCTTTCGTCAGAGTCGGTGCTCTTGCCGATGGCCGCCGCGTCGGAATCCACTTCCAGCAGATCGTCCCTGATTTGAAACGCCAGACCGATATTGTCGGCAAACTCATCCAGCAAGCGAACGGTCTCCGGTACCGTATCGGCCAGCTCGCCGGGCATCATGATGGCGGCCCGAATCAGCGCGCCCGTTTTCCGGCGATGGATGTTCGCAAGTACCGCCTCGTCCACGCGCTGTCCTTCGGCCTGGAGATCGAGAACCTGCCCTCCGACCATCCCGGTCGGCCCTGCCGCTGCGGCGAGCCACCCGATGACTCTTGTTCCTGTTGCCCCGGTTCCCGCCAGGTCCTGACACAGGACCTCGAAGGCCCGTGCCTGAAGGGCATCCCCCGCGAGAATCGCCATGGCCTCGCCGTATTTCCGGTGCGTGGTCGGGCGCCCGCGGCGAACGTCGTCATCGTCCATGGCGGGGAGGTCGTCGTGGATCAGCGAATAGGCGTGCACCAGTTCCACCGCGACCGCGATCGAATCGATCCGTTCGGCGGCCAGGCCGAAGAGTTCGCCGCTGGCATAGGTGAGCAGCGGACGAACTCTTTTGCCGGGCCCCAACACCGAATACCGCATCGCATCGACGAGTTGTTCGGGAATACCGCCGTCGCTGATCAGGGCCTGGTCCAGAAGGGTATTGACCCGGCTCACATAGTGCCGGGCCCTGTGCTCGAATCCGTGTTCGGGGGCCTGTGATACCATCGCTGGCAATCGTACCATTGGTCAGCTCCCACGGATTCCTCATGCTGGTCAAACCCACACCAAGCCAGGCGGCAGCCAAATACCTGGTGGGCCGAAGCTACCAGGACTTCATCCTTCCGGGCGTCTCACGGACGTTTGCGCTGACAATTCCCGTATTGCCGGCGCGCCTGTCCGAGGTGGTGACAAATGCCTATCTGCTGTGCCGCATTGCCGACACGATCGAGGACGATCCCGGACTGGGGGAGCAGAGGAAGGAAGCGTTTCATCAGCGCTTTCTGTCCGTCATCAGGGGAACGGAGGACGCCGGGGAATTCTCTGCCGAGCTGACGCCGCTGCTGTCCTCCGATGTCTTGCCCGACGAGAAGGACCTGGTGCGCAATGCGGCCAAGGTGATCCGCGTGACGCATGGCTTCAGCGACAAGGAGCAGGAGGCGCTTACACGCTGTCTCACCGTCATGTGCACGGGTATGCCCAAGTTTCAGCGCAACAGGAGTCTGCGGGGATTGAAGGACCTGACGGAGCTGGGCGCCTACTGCTACGTGGTTGCGGGTGTGGTGGGCGAAATGCTCACGGACCTGTTTTGCATTCATTGCCCTGAACTGGTGAAGAAGCGGGCAGAACTCCGGCGCCTGGCCGTTTCCTTCGGTCAGGGTCTTCAGATGACGAATATTCTCAAGGATATCTGGGATGACCGCCGCGGCGGACGCTGCTGGTTGCCGCGCTCCATGTTCACGGATCGCCGGTTGCAGGTCGAACGGCTGGAGGAGTTTCATCGCACCCACGCCTTTGCGGCGGGAATGAACTCGTTGATCGCCGTCACCCACCGGCACCTTCAGAACGCCCTGGAGTTCACGTGCCATATTCCGGCGCGGGAGGCAGGTATGCGGCGATTCTGCCTGTGGGCGCTGGGGCTTGCGGTCATGACCCTGCAAAAGCTTCATCGGAATCCTCAATTCACATCCGGGGATCAGGTGAAGGTTTCCCGGCGAACGGTCAGGGCGACCATTCTCGCGACCAATCTCATGCTCACCAGCAACCGGGGCCTGCGATGGCTTTTCGGAATGGCCGCGCGCGGATTGCCCTTGTGGCAGGCGGACCGGGCAACCTGGATGCGAATGGTGGGTCCGGGGAGCAGTTTGGGCGCCCCTCGGGGGTGACCCACATCCGTACCCCATGAAGGCGGCTGCGCGGGCGCGCGCCAACATCGCGCTGGTCAAGTACTGGGGCAAGGCGGATGACGGACCTCTCAACATTCCCGCCGTCGGTTCCATTTCGATCACGCTGGACGCACTGTGGTCGGATACCGAAATCCATTTTGACGAGTCCCTTTCGGCCGACGAATTGCTATTGAACGGGCGGCACCGCCCCGAACAGATGAGCCGGGTTCGACGTTGCCTGGATCTGCTTCGCGTGCGTGCGGGCGTGGAACACGCCGCTCGCGTAAGCAGCCATAACAACTTTCCGACCGGCGCCGGCCTGGCATCCTCGGCGTCGGGGTATGCGGCTCTGACGGCGGCCGCCGCGAAGGCGTTGCAGCTCAAGCTGAGCGGGAGGGAATTGAGCATCGTCGCGCGCCAGGGGTCGGGATCGGCGGCGCGCTCCATTTTCGGCGGTTTTGTCGAGATGCGAGCCGGCGCCCTGCCGGACGGCTCCGACAGTTTTGCCGAACCGCTGATGCCGGCCGAGGCGTGGCCGCTGGAACTGGTCGTCGCCGTGACGGCGCGAGAGGAAAAGAAGGTGAGTTCCCGCGCTGGAATGAATCGCTCGGCGTCCACTTCGCCCTATTTCCCTGCCTGGGTTGCCGAAAGCGCGGAGGATCTCAGACAAGGGCGCGAGGCAATCCTGAACCGGGACTTCGAAAAGCTTGCGGACGTGGCGCAACGCAATTGTCTCGCCATGCACGGCGCCGCCATGGCGGCGCGGCCGCCGCTGCTGTATTGGAATGCCGCGACGATCGCCTGTCTTGAGGCCGTGCGGGAACTGCGCCGAGCCGCGGTGCCGGTGTTCTTTACCATCGATGCGGGGCCGCAACTGAAGGCGGTTTGCGCGCCGGGCGCTTCGGCAGCCGTGCGCAAGGCTCTGACGGACGTTCCCGGTGTGGTGGACGTGCTGGAAAGCGGCCTGGGCCCCGGAATCGAAGCCGCCTGAGACCTGCGCATGATCAAGGCAGTCGCTTCCGCGCCCGGCAAGCTGGTTGTCCTCGGTGAGTACGCTGTCCTGGCCAACGCTCCCGCGCTGGTCATGGCCGTTAACCGGCGCTGCCGCGCTGAAATTCGTCACAACGTCAATGCGGTATGTCACCTGCGGTCGATGGCCGAAGCGGAACGGCAAGTCATTTTCCGCCGGCGGGCCCGCAGCGGCCTGGCCCTTGTGGATCGTGTTGCCGCAGCGTTTCCGGCCGCAAGCGACGGCTCATGGCACGGAGTCCTCGACTCCAGCGGCCTTTATCGTGAGGGCAACAAACTGGGACTGGGTTCCAGCGCCGCAGCGCTGACCGCCTGGTGCGGAGCATGGCTGGCCTGGACAGGGCAGGGGGTTACGGAGGCAAGTGCGGATGTACTGCAAAGCTTCATCGAGCAACACAAGGCCTGGCAGGGTGGTGCAGGCAGCGGGCTCGACGTCGCCGCGAGTCTCCTTGGCGGGGTGATTCGATTCCAGCTTGACGAAACCGGTCCAAGGGTCGACAGCGTAAAGTTGCCCGACGGCGTGGACTTTGTCGGCGTGTTCGTGCGCACGTCGGCCTCTACCCGGCAACACATAGCGCAATTCCGGGCCCGTGCGGCCGAGTCGCCGGCTTCGGCTTCGTTCTGGATGGATTCGCTGGACCGCCTGGCCGAAACCGGCATAGACCGGGCCGCGGCTGACGATTCGGATGGATTTCTCGACACGATACGGGATTATGCCGGTGGGCTTCAGGCACTGGGCGAGTGGATGGGTGCGGCGATCTTTACACCCGAACATCTGCAAGTGCTCAATCTGGCGGAACGGTTCGGCCTGGCTTACAAGGTCAGTGGCGCAGGCGGCGGCGACATGGGACTGGCGTTCGGCGTGGACCC
>Ga0209021_1002854_pt1 | contig 14511 bp, 21 predicted proteins | sample PinacodermFT_FD_187299 | JGI IMG/M metagenome (GOLD analysis project Ga0209021, IMG submission 187299) | Host-associated microbial community of the marine sponge Aplysina aerophoba from Gulf of Piran - sponge pinacoderm, lysed by freeze-thaw... | ecosystem: Host-associated > Porifera > Sponge >... | reverse complement strand
CGACCTGCTCGGCATGCATTGGTCCGGCAACGGCATCGGCGGCATCATGCATTGCTTCACCGGAGACTCCGCCCAGGCGCTGCGCTGCCTTGACATGGGCTTCCTGCTGTCGTTCTCGGGCGTGCTGACCTTCGCACGTTCCGACGACTTGCGCGCGACTGCGCGCTGGACACCCATGGACCGCGTCCTGGTCGAAACAGACGCGCCATACCCCACGCCCGCGCCGCACCGCAAGATCCGACGCAACGAACCGCACTTCGTCGTGGAGACGGCGCGCGTGCTGGCCACCGTCAAGGGCGGCGCGTTCGAGGAAGTGGCGCGACAGACCAGCGCGAACTTCCGCAGCCTGTTCAACATCGCGGACTAAACGCGCGGCCCGCTACGCGATTTCAGCGACATAGACCTGCGTGCAGCCTGACATGTCACTTGCGAAGGCCACCATCGTTTCATCTCGGGAGAACGACGGGTGCGGATGCGTCCACTGCGGCCCGTAGACAGTGTCCGCAGCCATCTCCATCCAGCTCAGCGAACGCCCCCTGTCGGCGGCCTTGCGCACGCGTTCCCAGTCTTCGGCGAGCGCATATCGCGACAGCCGCCACTGCGTGCCCTGCGAACTCGCCCCCGATCGGCACAGCTGCCTCCGCGACCCGCTGGCTACGTCAACCACTTGCAGCCCGATGTCGGGATGCGCCGTGTCGCACAGAATCTGCGTGCCGTCCCGATTCGGGGCAATGTGCCAAGCGTTGAACTCGCTGATGGTAGACACTGCGCCGCTGCGCCAGTCCAAGCGCCGCAGTGCGAACGGCCAGACGCAAAACACCAGGTCTTCGGACTGGCCCAAGAACGTCTCATGCACGATGAATTCGTCATTGCCGTGCTCGTAGAGGCACTCCAGGCCTGTGCCGTCGCGCCGCACCCGGTGCATGCGCGGTGCCGGATCACCGGCGAATTCGATCCATTCGGGGTTTGCCGGATTGAACTGCGGATGGATGATGGTGCGCGGGAATTCGATAAATCCGCTCGTGCCCCCGTCGAGCGTGCCGACGACCATGCCCCAGCCATCCGGACGCTTGCAGGCGGCGACATACCACGCTCCATCCGGACTGAGCGAGCACTCACCGAGTTGCCCGCCGCTGTCGACGATCAAGCTCTCCCCCAAGCTGTCGGCGTCGAGCCGCCAGATCGAACCGCCGCGCACGAACAGGATCGTGTCGTCGGGCGCGATCAATGCCGAGAACGGATGAATCGCAGCGCCATCCGTCAATTGCCGGATCTCCCCGTCTGGGAACCCAACTGAGAACAGTTGCGCCGTGCCGCTGCGATAACCCGTGAACAGCACGGAGGACTGGTCCGGAGTGAACGAGCACTGCAGGAAGTAGGTGGGATGGCTGATCGAGGCGTGGTCGGTCAGGCGATGCACGCGAACCCCGGTTTCGGGATCGCGAAAAGTCGCATGCTCCGACGGGCCGCGCGAACCCTTGCGCCACCGGACCGGCATGCCTCGCCCTACCAGTCCAAGGCTTCCCGCAACACACGGGTATCGTGTTCCAAGCCCATCTCAAGTCCCAGCAGTGCCCCTAGCGTGGGCGCGACGTCTTCCGGGCCGGCCTCTGCGACATGGCGTCCGGGCGTGATTCCGAATCCGGCCAGCAGCACGGGCACGCGGCGGTCGTAAGCATGGGCGCTACCGTGGCCGGTGCCAGTAGCTCCGCCCGGGTATACGTAGGGGCGAAACTGCACCTGCAAGTGCGGGGAGCGCGACTCAAAGTAGGAATTCTCAAATAGCTGCGCCATGCCCTGGCCGCCGCCTGCCGCCAAACTCTCCGCGGTCCAAACCTCTTCGACGACGGGCTGCGACCGCAGCCGCTCGGCGACGCACCGGCTGGCGTCGAGCCGCGACACGCCCTGCGCTTGCAGTCCGGCCTCGTTCCAATAGAGATTGCGGCCCTGGGCGCTATCGACAGTCACAGCCGAGGGACCGGAGCCGCACGCTTCAAGGTCACGCTGCGCTGCGTTCCAGAATTCTGCGGTGGAGAGCCGTCGGGCATCGATTCCGGCGGCAGTGAGGTGCTCCACCAGCGGCATCGCACCGTGGTCCGCTGTCACGGCGAACACCGTCTGCTCCAAGCCCACCTCCTCTTCCAAGGCGGACAGAAACCGCCCCAAGCTGCGGTCCAGGCGCAAGTGGTTGTCCATCGCTTCCTGGCTGAACGGTCCGTACCTGTGCCCGACCGAGTCCGTCGCCGACAGGCCGATCGCGAGAAGGTCCGGGACCGCATCGGCGCCAAGCCCTCCCGAGCGGACGGCTGCCAACGCCGCGGCCAAGGTGATTTCGTCGGAGAACGGGGTCGCGGCCAGCGTCGATTCAAAGTCCGTCTCGCCGCGACCGTGCGGAAAGACACTGTCCGTGCCGCCGCCCTCGGTCGGGAACGAGTCCTGACGCGCCAACCGTTCGTACAAAGCGCCATCATCCTCGAGCTTGCGCCAGTCACGCCCGGCGTAGGCCGACGCCGGCCCGGCGTCGTTCAACTTCCGCAGCCAACTCGGCAGCGCATCGCCGTAGTAGGTCGACGAAACGAGGCAGCCGCACTCGGGGTTGAACCAGAAGGCGCCATCTGCGCGCCGCCCTCCCAGCAAGACCGCCGAGCGATCCTTGGTCGACAGCGAGTAGACCAAGGCCGCCGGCCTGCTCTGCTTGAGCCTATCACCCAGCGTCTGAGCCAACAGCGTGTGCGGCGAGGCGCCCTCGCCGGGTCCGCCCACGGCGGCGTAGCGGTCATCCTCCACGCAATAGACATTGCCCTTGTCCGCTTCGCGCCAAGAGTTGCCCACGATCCCGTGGGTGGAGGGATGCATGCCGGTCGCGACCGTCGCGTGCCCGGCAGCGGTCACCGTGCTCGAGTGGCGATACGCGGCTTCCGGGAAGTACGCACCGTGATCCAGCAGCCAGCGCAGCCCGCCGCTGTAGTGCGACTCGAACCGGGTGATGTAGTCGGAGCGCAACTGGTCAATCGCGAGCAAAACGACCAGCCGTGGCGCGGGCTCGACACCAAGTGGCGCCAACGCCAGCCCCAGCGCCAAGGCAGCCAGCGCGAGCACCCACGCCAGCCATTGCGCGGCCGGGCTCATTGGCCGTCGGCCTCGCCAGCGATCACGGCGTCCCTGAGCAAGGCCTTGGCGTCTTCGGCATTGGACTCCAGCACCTTCACCAACACGTTGCCCACTGGCTGCTGGATCACGTTCTCCCGGGCCAGCCAGCAGTCGATTCCGGCGGACTCGAGCAGGGACTGAATGACTTCAGCCTCGACATTGGCCAAATGGCTCCTTGAAGAGAACACGGTTACCAGACTGTCTTCATTTAGGGGCAGTTGCATAGGACTCAGGCAGTCTATCAAACCGTACGCCCCGACCCCAAGTTGTGGAATACTGTAATCGTTGCGAGAAGCACTATGAAGAAGAGCGTGTGCGCCCTGACCCTGTTGGCATTCCTAGCGACGGCCTCGGCGGCCGAAGATCACAAGCCAGCCCCCACCGGCTACACCGATACGCCCTTGCTGCCCGGTGATCGCTGGCGGGTGCATGACGACGCCAGGCCCCGGCCGCGTTTGGTCGAGCCCGGCACGGCCAGCACGCCGTCAGAACCGGGCCAGCCGCCATCGGATGCGATCGTACTCTTCGATGGCAAAGACCTGTCGAACTGGCTCGAGCGTAAGCGCGGCGAGACTTCGGCAGCGACCTGGAAGGTCGAGAACGGGCACATGGAGGTCGTGCCCGGCACGGGCAGCCACATCACCAAGCAGAAGTTCGGCGATGTGCAGTTGCATATCGAGTGGGCTACTCCGCGCGAGCCGCGCGGCAACAGTCAACAGCGCGGCAATAGCGGAGTCTTGATCATGGGGCTGTACGAGATCCAAGTCTTGGATTCCTACGACAACATCAGCTATGCCGACGGACAAGCGGGAGCCATCTACGGGCAATATCCGCCACTGGTCAACGCCTCCCGCAAGCCCGGAGAGTGGCAGACATACGACATTGTCTTCGAGGCCCCCCGCTTCGCTGGCGACAAGCTCGAAAAGCCCGCCTACGTCACCGTGTTCCACAACGGCGTGCTGCTGCACCACCGCAAGGAAATGATGGGGCCCATGCGACACCGCGCCCCTAGCCAGTACGCTCCACACGCACCGGAACTGGGCCTGCTGCTGCAAGCGCACGGCAACCCCGTACGCTACCGCAACATCTGGGCGCGCCGCTTGGACCTAAGCTATCCGTAGCAGCGCGATGGCGAGCGGCAGAGCGACTCCACAGGCCAGCTGAGAAAGGGGCGGCCGCGACCGTCTCAGGCGCGGGAAGTCCCCTTGGAAGCCTCGCGTCAGCAGCGCTTGGGCCACCCGCTCGGCCCGGTCCCAGCCCCGCACGAACACCATCGCGGCTTGGTTGGCCCAAATGCGCGTGCGGCCGACTCTAACCGTGCCGCCAGTCCGACACTCCCGCGCTCGTGCGATGCCTCGCCACTCGTCGAGCAGCACGAACAAATAGCGGTGCATCAGCACCGTCGTCAAGGCAAAGCCCCTCGGCACGCCCAAGCGTCGCAGGGAGTCGACAATGTCTTCGACGGGCGTGGTCGCTGCAAGGATGGAGAGCAGCAGAATGGCCGAATAGGCCTTCCACGCCACCGCGAAGGCCAGCGCACCGCCCTCAGGCACGCTGGCGGCGACAGGCAGCGCCGCTGCCATCGCAATGAACGGCGTTGCCGCCAGCAGCCGACGGACCACATACAGCGCCGGCACGCGCGCCGCCAGCCACAACAGGGCCAGAATTCCGATGGCCGCGGTGCAACGCCAGTCGGCACCAGGCGGGAACGTCGAGATCACTAGCACCGCGCACAGCGCCGCGCATAGCTTGACGAGGGGGTCCGCGCCCGTCAGGGGAGAGGCGGGGGCCGCAGTGGCGGCGTCGGACGGCCTCATGTGCTCGCCCTGCGCTTGAGCAGGCGCCACCAAGCCAACAGCCCGGTGCAGGCCAGCGCCAGCGCCAAGTAGCGTCCCAGACCGGAGGCTCTCCCATCGACGGGTCGCACGCCCCCCTCGCGATCCACGCTGAAGCGCAGGCTGGCGCGATGGCCCAAGCCGTCGTCCACGGTCAAGCTCCACTGCCCGGCCTCGTCCGGCTCGAAGCGCGCCACTCCTGACGGATCGGTCCGGATGATCGCGAAATAGCGCGTGGCATCAGATGGGGAGCGGACCAACACCTCGGCTGCGGCAGGATCGCCGTTGGTATAGGCGCATTTCACGATCACCGCCTGCTCGGAGGGCACTAGTTCGGCCGTCAAGCCATGGGCGCGCAACCCAGCGGGCAGCAACAGGCACAGCGCCGCCATCAGCGGAAACAGACCGCTCATCGCTGTTGCGGCAGCAGAATCTCGGGCTTCACGCGCTCGAAGAACCCTACGGCCAGCGGTGTCACGGCCGCTTCCAACACAGCCACGCCGGCTAGGACTCCGGCCACGGCAAAAAATCCGCGCCCGTAATCCGCCAGCTCGAATTCCCACGCCAGCAGCAGCACAGGGACCATTGCTCCGAGAAAGCCCGCCGCCGCCGAGCGCACCGGCGGGGGCACCGGCGAGAGCCGCCACACCCCCCAGCCGACCAGGGCTCCGGAGCCCATGTTCAGCGCGTTTACACCCAGCGACAACAGTCCGCCGTGCTGTAACAACAGGGCTTGGAACAACAGGCTGGCATAGAGCACCGGGAACGCCCGACGCTGCAGCACGATGCCCAGCAGCCCGTACAGGCCCAGGTGCATCGGAACGCCCAGAATCGGGAACTGAATCGTTGACACAACGAACGTCGCGGCGGCGCCCAGCCCCATCTTGGAAGCTTCCGGAACCTCGACCTTGCGGCAGCTGAACCCCAACCATGCGCAACTCGCCACGTGCGCGGCGACGCAGCCGGTCACTGGAAGAATGCCGTCTGCGACATGCACCGGAGATGGGAGTATATCACGCCCCCGCGACCATGGCGGGAACTCAGTTCGCGACGCCGTAGTCGGCCATCACCCGCTCGGCGAGATTGTTGCGAATCCGCGCCCGGTTGCGCTCGACCTCGTAGAAGGCCGCCCGCAGCAACTGCTCCTTGCGATTCATCAACACGGCTTCGATCGAGCGTTGCACGTCTTGATCTTCGAACGGGCGCTGCCCGGCCGGCTCGATCGAAATCAGATGCAGGATGCGGAACTCGCCATCCGTCTCCACCACCTTGGAATACTCACCCGGCTTCAGCGCGACCATCGCACGCCTCAGGCGGATGTCGGTCGACTCCAAGGCCGACTGCGGAATAAACCCCATGTCACCGCCTGTAGCAGCGTAGATCGGATCCTCCGAATATTCGCGGGCCAGCTTTTCAAATTCGGCCCCGCCCGCGAGCTCGTCGCGAATCCACTGAATCTTTTCGAGCGCATCGTCGCGGCCCGCGGCGTCATCGTTGCGCAGGTTCGGGATAGGCGACGCCTCTGTGACCGAGACGAGGATCTGGGCCAGGTGCATCTGCTCCTCGTACACCGAGAAGGCGCTCTCGTGGCTGTCGTAGTACTCTCGCATCTCGCTCGCGCTGAGCTCGACGCGAGACGAGATCTCAGTTTGGACCAGCCGTTCTACGGTCAACCTGCGCCGCAATTCCGCCCGAAACTCGTCCAGCGACAGTCCCCTGCTGCGGAGAAACCCCTCCAAGGCCTCCTGTGTGCCGTATTCGACCACGTGGCGCTCGGTGGCCGCGTCCACTTCGGCGTCGGTCGCTATCAGGCCCATGGCCGCCGCCCGTTGCAGTAGCATCCGCTGGTCGATCAACTCGCGCAGCAAGCCGAATCGCCGCGACATTTCCTGGCTGGGGTCCGTAGCTGGTTCCGGCTCTTGGGCACCCGGCAGCTTGGACCAACCATAGCGGTCCAGATCGGCGTACGTGATCCGCTCGCCGTTGACCTCGGCCGCGAGATCCTCCCCGCCAGGCTCTTGACAGGCGGCAGCCGCCAGCAGGCAAGCGATCGCGACAGGCGCAATGCCCGCGTTGGGCAGCCGGAGCGGAAAGGCCTCGAACACCGCCAGCGGCGTCACAACTAAGGCTTCTCTTTGGTTTCGGACGCCTCGGCGTCATCTGCCGCAAGCGGCTCTGTGGCGGGATCGGCCGCCGCGTCCGATTCCTGGCTCATGCGCGACTCGCGCCGCTGCTGCTTGGTCTCGGCTTTCTTCTCCAACTGGGCCCCGAGGAGTTCAAGAATGGCGGTCTCGGCCCCGTCACCCGGACGCGTCCCCAGACGCATGATGCGCGTATAGCCGCCCTGGCGGTCCGCAAAGCGCGGGCCAATCGTGTCGAACAGCTTCTTCACTGCCCTGGGCTCGAACAGGTATGCGGCCGCCTGTCGACGGGCGTGCAAGGTGTCACGCTTCGCCAAGGTGATCACCCGCTCCACTCTGGGCCGCACCGCCTTCGCCTTCGTTACCGTCGTTTCGATCCGTTCGTGCAGGATCACGCTCGTGGTCAAGCTGCGCAGCAACGCCCGTCGCGCGGACGGGTCACGCTGCAGCTTGAAGCCGCCCTTCCTGTGCCTCATCGCCCTCGCTCCCCGCTCTTTATCCGTCGCTGGACTGGCGCGGAACCAGCCGCCCGCGCTCGTCCTGCAGCATCCCGAACTCCAAGCCCATCGACTGCAAGATGTCGCTGATCTCCAACAACGACTTGCGGCCGAAATTCTTGACCCGCATCATGTCGTTCTCCGTGCGCACCACCAAATCCCCGATCGTCTGGATGTTGGCGTTCTTCAAGCAGTTGAACGAACGCACCGACAGCTCGAGATCCTCGATCGACTTGTTGAAGTGCTCCGCCGTGAGATCGCCCTCGACCTCCGGCAGCACGTCTTCCACCACGCCGTCTTCCTCGAAGTTGATGAAGATCTGCATGTGATCCTTCAGCAACTTCGCAGCCAGCCCGATCGCGTCTTGCGGCGTCACCGCGCCGTTGGTCCACAGCTCGAGGTTCAACTTCTCGAAGTCGGTGGTCTGGCCTAGGCGCGCCTGCTCGACCCCGTACTTGACCCGATGTACCGGCGAATGCACGGAATCGATCGGAATGAAGTCCACCGCCAGATCCTCTTCGTAGTTCTTTTCGGCCGAGACATATCCGCGCCCCATCCGCACGCGCATCTCGATGTCCAGCACGGCCTCGTCATTGATCGTGGCGATATGCACGTTCGGATCAAGGATCACCACGCCCGAGTCGGCCTCGATCGCGCCGCTGGTCACGTCGCCCGGCTCGGTGACGCGCAGCCGGAACGTGCGCGCTCCCTCGCCGTGCAGCTGCAGAGGGATCTGCTTCAAATTCAGGATGATGTCCGACGCATCCTCGACAACGCCAGGTATCGAGCTGAACTCGTGGGACACGCCCTCGATGCGGACCGCGGTGATCGCCGCGCCCTCAATCGAACTCAGCAGCGCCCGACGTAGCGAATTGCCTATGGTCGTGCCGAAACCCCGCTCGAACGGCTGGGCGCTGAAGCTGCCGTACTTCTCGCTGAGGGAATCCGAGTTGACCGCTAGGCGCTTCGGCTTCTGGAATCCTTTCCACAACATGTGATGTCTGCCTCTCCCTTGCCCTGCGCTGGTGACCTAGCTTGCCCAGGCCTACCGCGAGTACAACTCAACGATCAATTGCGCGTTGATCTGTGTGTTCTCGAGGTCCTCTTTGGACGGCGCGCTAAGCACTCGCCCGCGGAAGTCTTCCGACCCCCGCTCCAGCCAAGCCGGCGGCGACGCCGACACCGGCGCATCCAAGGCTAGCCGGATGCCGCCGTGCTCGCGGCTCCGCTCGCGAATCTCGACAACATCGCCATCCGCCACCTGATACGAGGGGATGTCAACCTTGCCGCCATTGACCTGCACGTGACCGTGGTTGACGATCTGCCGAGCCTGGCGCCGCGAAACGGCAAAGCCCAAGCGGAAGACCACGTTGTCCAAGCGCCGCTCCAGCATCGCCAGCAGGTTGTCGCCCACGACGCCCGGCTGCCGGGCGGCACGTTCGTAGTACTTGCGGAACTGGCGCTCTAATACATCATACATGAATCGCGCCCGCTGTTTCTCTTGCATCTGCAGGGCGTAGCCCAGCATCTTGCGCGGCCGCTGCGTCTTGCCGTGTTGACCCGGCGCATACGGACGCTTGTCGAGCAAGCGTTCCGACTTTGGATCCAATGCCATGCCCAAGCGCCGCGAACGGCGCACGACCGGTCCTCGATTTCTTGCCATGCGATTCTCCCTGCACTCAAACTCGGCGCTTCTTCGGCGGACGGCAGCCGTTGTGCGGGATCGGTGTCACGTCCTTGATATGCGTGACCTGGATGCCCGCGCTCGCAAGTGCGCGGATGGCCGATTCGCGCCCGCCGCCGGGTCCCTTCACACGCACCGCCACGCGCCCCACGCCATGCTCCTTGGCCGCATTGGCGGCCGTAAGGCTGGCCTGCTGCGCCGCGAACGGCGTACCCTTCTGTGAGCCGCGAAAGCCCAGCGAGCCGGCGCTCGACCACGAGATCGTGCGCCCCTCCAGATCGGTGAAGGTGACGATCGTGTTGTTGAACGTTGCCTGCACGTGCACGATTGCAACCGGCACGTTCTTCTTCTGGCGGCTCTTGAAGCGCTTCTTGCCCTTGCCCTTCGGATTTGCCATCAGTCCACTCTCCTAGCGCCTACTTGGTCGCCTTCTTCTTGTTCGCGATCTGGCCGCGGCGCGCGCCCTTGCGGCTGCGCGCGTTGGTGTGCGTCCGCTGGCCCCTGACCGGCAGCCCGCGCCTGTGGCGCAGGCCGCGGTAGCAGCCGATCTCCATCAAGCGCCGGATGTTGAGCTGCACTTCCTTGCGCAGATCGCCCTCCACCGCCTGCTCCTCTTCCAGCAGCTGGCGCAGGGCGGTGATCTCGCGATCATCCAAGTCCCCCATGCGCTTGCCAAAATCGATGCCGGCACGGTGCAGCAGCGAGCGCGCCCGCGTGAACCCGATGCCGTACAGGTATGTCAGCGACACTTCCGCCCGTTTGTTGTCGGGAATGTCGACGCCTTCCAGTCTCGCCATTTTCGCTCTCCTCGCCAGCTCAACCCTGGCGCTGCTTGTGCCTTGGGTTGATGCAGATCACCCGCAGGATGCCCTTGCGCCGGATGATCTTGCAATCCTTGCAAAGCTTCTTCACCGATGCTCGTACCTTCATTGCTCCAACCGTCCTACAATCCTCGCCCTAGTCGAGTCCCGCGGCGACAGGCGCAGCCGCACTCGATCGCCCGGCAACAGCCGGAGGAAGTCCATCCGGTGCCGCCCGGTCGCCGTCGCGGCCACGACGTGGCCGCTGTCGAGCCGTACGCGGAACAGCAGGCTCGGCAGCTCTTCCAGCACCGTGCCCGACGCCTCGGCGGCCTCGCCGACGCCCCCGTCCGCTCCGCGCTCCGCGCCCATGTTAGCCCGCGTTCCATCCTTCAAACCGTCGTCAGCAGTCGCGGGCCGTTCGCTGTGACGGCCACGCAGTGTTCGAAATGAGCGGCGTTCGAACCGTCCCGGGTCACCGCGGTGAAGCGATCCCGCAAGATGCGCGTGCGGGCGTCGCCGGCCGCAACCATTGGCTCGATCGCCAGCACCATGCCCTCCCGCAAGCGCGGGTTGGGCACCTTCGGGTCCACGTGGTTGGGCACCTGCGGGTCCTCGTGCAACTGGCGACCTATGCCGTGGCCCACAAACTCTTTCACGATCGAGAAGCCCGCGCTCTCGACGTGCCCCTGCACGGCCCGGCTGAGATCGAACAAGCGACGCCCGTCGACCATTTGCTGGACTGCCAAGTCCAAGGCCTCGCAGGTGACCTGCAGCAGCAGCTCCGTCTCGCGCGACACCGAGCCGACCGGGATGGTCGTGGCCGAGTCGCCGTAGTAGCCGTCCAGCAGCACCCCGCAGTCAACCTTGACGATATCGCCCTCCCGCAGCACTCGCTTGCGCGACGGGATGCCGTGCACGACCTCGTCGTTCACCGATGTGCACAGGGCCGCCGGGAACTTCTTGCGCGCGGCGGGCACGTAGTAGCCCTTGAAGGCCGCGGTCGCGCCGGCCGCGCCGATCATCGACACGGCGACGTCCTCCAAGTCCATGGTGGTCACGCCCGGGCGCACCATGGCGCGCAGGGCGGCCAGGACGCGGGCGACGAGTTGCCCGCTGGCGTGCATCCTCTCGATCTCCATTGGACTCTTGCGCACGATCATGGCCAAGTTCCGCCGCGCGCCCGCCGGGCGCGCCGCCCGCTAGGCGAGCGAATGGCGCCCCCTGATCCTGCCCGCGCGCGGCGTGAAGCCCTCGTAGTGGCGCATCAGCAGCTGCGACTCGATCTGATTGACCGTATCCATCGCCACGCCGACCACGATCAGCAACGAGGTGCCGCCGAAGTAGAAGTTCACGTTCAGCCCCTCCAGCAGCCAGCGCGGCATGTTGGCGTCCGCCCAGTTGCCGATCACGGGCAGATGGTGGATCTTTGCCCCGTGCAGCATCAAATCCGGTATCAGCGAGATCGTGGCCAGGTACAGGCCGCCCACCAAGGTCAGCTTGGTCAGGATATCGTTGATGTGCTCGGCGCTTGGCTTGCCCGAGCGGATGCCCGGGATGAACCCGCCGTACTTGCGCATGTTGTCGGCCACTTCGTTGGGGTTGAAGATGATCGAGACGTAGAAGAAGCAGAAGAAGACGATGCCCACCACGTAGATCAGCTCGTACAGCGGCTCGCCAGGGCGCACCGATTCCAGCAACCGCGACAGGAACGGGCTGTCGCTGAACATCAGCGTCAGGGTCTGCGGCAGCGACAGGATCGACGAGGCAAAAATGACCGGGATCACGCCTCCGGCATTGACCTTCAGCGGCAGGTGCGTGGACTGCCCGCCCATCATGCGCCGCCCCACCACGCGCCGCGCGTATTGCACCGGGATCCTGCGCTCGCCGCGTTCCACGAAGACGATGAAGCCGACCACGAGTACCATCGCGACCACGATCACCACCGCCGCCAGCACGTTCCACTGGCCCGTCACGAAAACGTTCTCGTAAATGTTCTGCGTCGCTCCGGGCAGTCCGACCACGATGCCCGCGAAGATGATCAGCGACATGCCGTTGCCAATGCCCCGCTCGGTGATCTGCTCGCCCAGCCACATGATGAACGCCGTGCCCGTGGTCAGGGTCAGGATCGTCATCAGGCGGAAGCCCCAGCCGGGGTTGTAGGCCAGCCCCTGCTGGACCACGAGCTGTGCGTAGGCGAAGGACTGGACGATGCTGATGCCGATCGTCAGGTAGCGCGTCCACTGGGTGATCTTGCGTCGGCCCAGCTCGCCCTCCTTCTGCAACCGCTCCAGCGTGGGCACCGCCACGGTGAGCAGCTGCAAGATGATCGAAGCCGTGATGTACGGCATGATCCCCAAGGCGAAGATCGTCAGCTGGCTGAGCTGGCCGCCAGAGAACAAGTCTAGGAAGCCCAAGGCCGTGCCGCGCGCCGCTTCGAAGATGCGCTGCAGCTCCTCGGTGTTCACCCCCGGCGTGGGAATGTGCCCGCCCACGCGGTAGACCGCCAGCATCGACAGCGTGAACAGGAGCCGGTTGCGCAGGTCCGGGACGCGGAACACGTTCACGCAGGCTTCGAGCCATTTCATGATTTCGCTTCCGCCTCGGCGCCGACCACCATGGCCGTGCCACCCGCCTTCTCGATTTTCTCCCGCGCCACGGCCGAGAACTTGTGCGCCGTCACCGTGATCGGCCGTGTGATCTCGCCGTTGCCCAAGATTTTCAGGCCATCGCGCAGCCTGCTGACCGTGCCCGCGGCGAGCAAGCCGTCGGGCGTGAATTCGTCCCCGGCCAGTTCCTCGAAACGCGCTACGTTCAGCACGGCGTACTCCTTGCGGTTGGGGTTCTTGAAGCCGCGCTTGGGCACGCGCCGCACCAGCGGCATCTGGCCGCCTTCGAAGCCGCGCTTGCCGCTGTAGCCCGAGCGCGAGCGCTGGCCTTTCTCGCCGCGCCCCGCTGTCACGCCCAAGCCCGAGCCAGGGCCGCGACCGCGACGCTTGCGCGGCCGACGCGCTCCCGGAGCTGGATGCAAATCGCTGAGTTTCATCGCTGTGTCCGCCTAGTCGACGACTTCCACCAAGTGCTGGACCTTGGCCACCATGCCACGAATGGCCGGACCCTCGGGCCGCTCCACCACCTGGCCAATCTTGCGCAGCCCGAGGCCGCGCACCACCTGCTTGAGCTTGGAGGGAGCGCCGATCGTGCTCCGCTTCAGCCGGATTTTGATCATCTCAGCCACTACGCACCGCCCCGGATCTCGCTGACGTCCTTGCCGCGCAGCCGCGCGATCTCTTCGTGGTGGCGCAGCTGCTGCAATCCGTTAAAGGTCGCCTTGATCACGTTGTGCGGGTTGCGCGAGCCGATGCACTTGGTCAGCACATTCTGGATGCCCGCGGCCTCGACCACCTTGCGCACGGCACCGCCGGCGATCTTGCCCTTGCCCTCGCGCGCGGGCTTGAGCAGAACTCGGCCCGCTCCGTAAACCCCCATCACCTCGTGCGGAATCGTCGGGCCGAGCACGTTCACCTGGATCAGGTTCTTCTTCGCTTTCTCGATCGCCTTGCGGATCGCCGAGGGCACCTCTTTGGCCTTGCCCTTGGCAAACCCCACGACATGCTTTTCGGGGTCGCCGACCACCACTAGGGCGGAGAAGCTCAGGTTCTTGCCACCCTTGACGACCTTGGTCACGCGGTTGATCTCCACCACCTCGTCGGTGAGCTGAAGCTCGGCGTGCTCGATGCTGTGTTTTGCTTCCATCGGTCCCTATTTCTCCCGGCCCGGCCTACTTGGCCTTGCGGCCCTTGCCGGACTTGCCGCCCTTGGCCGCCGCGGCGGGCTCGTCGCGCTCCCGGCGCTCCCGCGTGGGCGGCAGCAGGCCGGCCTTCTGGACGGCCTCGGCGACCGCACGCACGCGGCCCTTGAAATTGTGTCCGCCGCGGTCGAACACCAGCTGCTCGATCCCCGACTCCCGCGCGCGCTCCGCGATCATCTCGCCGACCTTGGCGGCAGCAGCCACATTGCCGCCGTAGCCGCCGAATGCGGCGCCCACCGTGGACGCAGTCGCCAAGGTGTGCTGGGCATCGTCGTCGATGACCTGCGCGTAGATGTGCCGCAACGAGCGGAACACGGCCAGCCGCGGGCGCGCAGCGGTGCCGCGCAACTGCTTGCGGATGCGGGCATGCACCCGCCGCCGCCGAGCGTTCCGGTTAACCTGGGAAACCATCTCTGCTTCGCTCCGTCAATCCGACGCCTATGCGGCGCCACTCTTGCCTTCCTTGCTGCGCAGGCGCTCGCCCTCGTACCGCACGCCTTTCTGCTTGTACGGGTCGGGCTTGCGCAGCGAGCGGATCGAGGCCGCAACCTGGCCCACTGCCTGCTTGTCGACCCCTGACAGCTCGATCTTCG
>Ga0209021_1002846_pt1 | contig 14539 bp, 7 predicted proteins | sample PinacodermFT_FD_187299 | JGI IMG/M metagenome (GOLD analysis project Ga0209021, IMG submission 187299) | Host-associated microbial community of the marine sponge Aplysina aerophoba from Gulf of Piran - sponge pinacoderm, lysed by freeze-thaw... | ecosystem: Host-associated > Porifera > Sponge >... | reverse complement strand
GCTGGAGAAGCCTGGCAAGGGCCAGCTCAATCTCCCTGTCATCACAGGGGATGTTCACCCTCCCCCCAGCCGCTCGGGTGCGTAGCTGGGTAAAGATGGTCAGGGCCTGTTGCAGATTGTTCGAACCACCCATGAGCTGGAGCAGTCGGCCAAGACCCAGGCCGTGTGCCTTGTGCTCTTTGTCGGCCACTGAGTGATTGGCATAAAGATGTTGGAAAAGCGGTAAAGCTTCATCGAAACAGCCCCTGGCTTGTAAAGCTCTGGCTTTGGCCATCAACAAGCCTTTGTCATTTTGTACTCTCATTTCAAGGGAGTTGATAAAAGCAATACAGTCGTCAATTTTGTTCAGCTGAAACAATGCCCTTGCTTTTAACCGGAACACAGAGATGGAAAAGGAGGGATGTGTACTGTGTCTATTCAACAGAACTTCAGCGGCATCCAGAGCACGCCCAGGATGGGTGCGCAGCAGGCGGAAAGCCTTTCCGATGTCGTCTGGTTCCGGTGCCCTCGTAACAGTGTATCTGTGCCCGCGCACCGGCTTTGGTGCCTGCGCGTGTTCCAGGTAGTGCCGGGGGGCGCGCAGGCTCTGCGAGCGCTGTCCATAATATTCACCCTCCCCTGGGGTGAAAGAACCTCTTGTGCCAGGTGCATCAGCGGCGGGGCGCGCAGGTTGCCTTTGCCTGCCACGTAAAGGGAAGCCAGGGTCATAGCCCCTGTGTTTTCCGTAATACCCTGATGGATTCATAATGTTGATACCGCTCCGGTTTTGTGCCTGCAGATTGCCGGTGTCAAGAGACGACGAGCGCGATGGACAGCAAGGGACAGGAGTGGGTTCACAAATGGGTCAGGGCAGCAGACATAGTCGCCAGAGCAACTGACGATGGATGCTTGCCGTCGCAGCAGCGCTTGTCCCAGGACGCAAGGCATGAAAGCCAGGCCTTGTCGCCCGCTCAAAAGCGTCAATACAAGTCAATGCGTCAACGGTGACAGCAGGCTGCGTGCACCGTGCTGCCGCGCCAGGAAGGCCAGCAACTCCTGCTCCTGTACCCGCCAGAGCTGATCTTTCTCCATCCGTTGACGGCAAGGAGCGATCTTGTTGGCTGTGGCAAAGAGAAAAGTTGCTGCGGTGCTCAAGCTCCTCACATCTTTGCCTTGAATGCCGCGTGCTTTTAACAGGACGCCCGGCCAGCCTGACAACAAGCGAACACAATGCGCCAGCTGACTGATGCAGGAGGCATTTGTGAGCCCGCCGGTCTCCATGGCAAGGACGGCAAACCTTATTGCTTTTCCCAGCAGTCTCAAGTGTCCTGGCGCAAGGCTCAGGCTTCCCACCAGTTGAGCGAAGTAACGAACACTCAGACACAACCAGGGTTCAAATCCAGGAAAACGGCGGGCTTCGATGCGCAAGTCATCAAACAGCGGCCAGCGTTGCATATCAATAAAAAGGCAGGCCAAAGCCAGTTCAGTGTCCCTGTCATCACAGGGCGTATTGGCCCTTCCGGCGGCTCGGGTGCGTACGCGGGTAAAAATAGCCAGGGCGCGCTCCTGATTGACTGCTCCTCCCATGAGATTGAGATGCCTGCCGAGGGCCAGCTCAATCTCCTTGTCATTACAGGGGGTATTTTCCTGTCCTCCGGCAGCCTGGGTGCGCAATCGGGTGTAAATAGCCAGGGCTTGTTGCAGATTGTCCGGCCCACCCATGATCTGGAGATGTCTGGCAAGGGTCAGCTCAATCTCCTTGTCATTACAGGGCGTGTTTATCCGTCCTCCTGCACTCCGGGTGCGCAATCTGGTACAGATGGCCAAGGCCTTCTCCAGATTGTTTTCTCCTCCCATGAGCTGGAGATGCACACCGAGGGTCAGCTCAATCTCCTTGTCATAACAGGGGGTGTTCATCCGTCCGCCTGCACGCCGGCTGCGCAGCCTCGTATAGATAGCCAGAGCCTTTTTCATATTGTCTTTGCCCCCCAGTATCTGGAGATGCTTGCCCAGGGTCAGTTCAATTTCCTTGTCATAACAGGGGGTGTTGGCTCTCCCGTCCGCAGCCCGGGTGCGCAGCCGCGTGTAGATAGCCAAGGCTTGCTGCATATTGTCCGAGCCCCCCATGAGCTGGAGATGCCGGCCAAGGGCCAGCTCAATCTCCTTGTCATCACAGGGGGTGTTTTCCTGCCCGCCAGCGGCACGTCGGCGCAATCGGGTGTAAATAGTCAGGACTTTGTGTAGATCGTCCGGGCCCCCCATAAGCTGGAGATGTCTGCCAAGGGTCAGCTCAATTTCCTTGTCATGGCAGGGGGCGTTCACCCTTCCGGCGGCACTCCTGTGCTGCAGCCGGGTAAAAATGGCCAGGGCCTTGTGCAGATTGTTTGCTCCTCCCATGAGCTGGAGATGTCTGCCAAGGGTCAGCTCAATCTTCTTGTCATCACAGGGGGTGTCTATCCTTCCGGCGGCGCGGGTGCGCAGCCTTGTAAAGATAGCCAGGGCCTTGTGCAGATTGTTTGCTCCTCCCATGAGCTGGAGATGTCTGCCAAGGCTCAGCTCAATCTCCTTGTCATTACAAGGAGTGTTCAACTTTCCGGCGGCGCGGGTGCGCAGCCTTGTAAAGATAGCCAAGGCCTTTTCCATATTGACCGCTCCTCCCATGAGCTGGAGATGTCTGCCAAGGGTCAGTTCAATATCCTTGTCATCACAGGGGGTGTTTGGCCTCCTGGCCGCACGTCGGCGCAGCCGGGTATAGATAGCCAGGGCGCGTTGCAGATTGTCCGCGCCCCCCAGCTCCTGGAGAAGCCTGCCAAGAGCCAGCTCAATATCCTTGTCATCACAGGCCCTGTGCACCCCTCCTCCCGCCGTCCGGGTGCGTAGCTGGGTAAAGATAGCCAGGGCCTTTTCCAGACTGTTTTCTCCTCCCATGAGCTGCAGATGTCGTCCAAGGGCCAGGCCATGTGCCTTGTGATCTTTGTAGCTCGCTTTGTACTTGGAATAAAGACGTTGGAAAAGCGGCAAAGCTTCATGGCAACAGCCCTTGGCTTGCAAAGCTCTGGCTTTGGTCAGCAACAAGCCTTTGTCATGGCGCATGCCCGGTTCAAGGGCGTTTATAAAAGCGATACAGTCGTCAATTTTGTGGAGCTGAAGCAAGGCTCTGCCTTTTAACTGCAAAATGCGGACACAGTCAGAGGGACGTGCCCTGTATCGATTCAATAGAACTTCAGTGACATCCAACGCTTTCTGAGGATGGGTGCGCAGCCAGTTGAAAGCTGTGTCGATGTCGTCTTGTTCGTGGGCATGCGGCTGTGCCGGGGAGTGTTGGAGTTGGCGTTGATGCAGCGCTCGCTGTCCATAACCGCAGCTCTTCTTCTGAATGAAAGACCCTCTTGTCTCAGGCGCACCAGCGGCGATGCGTCCTGGTTGATTGTGGCTGCCGCGCACAGGGATGGCACGGCCATATCCCCCGTTGCGTCCGTAATGCCCTGATGGATTCATGGTGTTGCTACCGTTCCGGTTCTGTGCCAGCGGATGACAGGCGTTGAGAGACGACGAGCAGTTTGGAGTGCAATGGCCAGGCCCGGGTTCACAAAGGGGGCAGGGCAGCCGACATAGTCGCCAGAGGAACTGACGATGGATGCTTGCCGCCGCAGAGCTTGTCCAAAGACGCAGGGCGTGAAAGCCAGGCCTTGTCGGCAGCTCAAAATCGTCAATACAAGTCAATGCGTCGACGGATACTGCAGGCTGCGTGCATGGTGCCTTCGTGCCAGGAAGGCCAGCAATTGCTTTTCCTTTTCTCGCCAGCACCGATCTTTCTCCATCCGCTGACGGCAGGGAGCAATCATGTCGGCCATAGCAAAGAGAAGTTGTGCGGCAGAGCTCAAGCCCCTCACATTTTTGCGTTGAATGCCGCGTTCTTTCAACGGGGCATCCGGCCAGCATGACAACAAACGAATACAATGCGCCAGCTGACTGATGCAGGAGGCATTCATGAGCCCGCCAGCCTCTATGGCAAGGACGACAGAGGTTATTGCTTGTCCCAGCAGTCTCAAGTGTCCAGGCGCAATGCCCGGGGTTGCCAGCAGTTGAGAGAAGTAACGAATACTCAGACACAAATGGGGTTCAAATCCTGAAACACGGCGGGTTTCTATGCGCAATTGATCAAACTGCGGCCAGAGCTGCATCGTAACAAGAAGCCCTGCCAAAGCCAGTTCAATGTCCCGGTCATGACAGGGCGTATTGGCCCTTCCGGCGATGCGGGTGCGCAGCCTTGTAAAGATAGCCAGGGCGCGCTCCTGATTGTCTGCTCCTCCCATGAACTCGAGATGCCTGCCGAGAGCCAACTCAATATCTTTGTCATTACAGGGGGTGTTCTCCCGCCCTCCGGCAGCCTGGGTGCGCAATCGGGTGTAAATAGCCAGGGCTTGTTGCAGATTGTCCGGCCCACCCATGATCTGAAGATGTCTGGCAAGGGTCAGCTCAATCTCCTTGTCATTACAGGGCGTGTTCATCCGTCCACCGGCACTGCGGCTACGCAATCTGGTGTAGACCGCCCGGGCCTTCTCCAGGTTTTTTGCTCCCCCCATGAGCTGGAGATGCATGCCGAAGGTCAGTTCAATCTCCTTGTCATCGCAAGGGGTGTTTGCCCGCCCTCCCGCTGCCTGGGTGCGCAGCCTTGTAAAGATGGCCAAGGCCTTTTCCATAGTGTCCGAGCCGCCCATGAGTTCGAGCAGCCTGCCAATAGTCAACTCAATTTTCTTGTCATTACAAGCAGTATCGGGCTGCCCTCTGGTCGCCCGGGTGCGCAATCTGGTGTAGATGGCCAGGGCTTTTTCCAGATTGTCGACGCCTCCTGTAGCCTGGAGGCACCTGCCAAGGGTCAGCTCAATATCCTTGTCATCACAGGGGGTGTTTATACGTCCTCCCGCACGCAAGGCGCGCAGCCGCGTGTAGATAGCCAGGGCTTGCTGCATATTGTCCCGGCCACCCATGGTCTGGAGATGCCGGCCAAGGGCCAGCTCAATATCCTTGTCATCACAGGGGGTGTTTTCCCGTCCGCCAGCGGCGCGGGTGCGCAGTCGGGTAAATATGGCCTGGGCCTTGTGCAGACTGTTCGCTTCTCCCATGAGCTGGAGATGTCTGGCAAGGGTCAGCTCAATGTCCTTGTCATTACAGGGGGTGCTCACCCGTCCACCCGCTGTTCGGGTGCGTAGCTGGGTAAAAATAGCCAGCGCCTGTTGCAGATTGTCCGGACCACCCATGAGCTGGAGATGTCGGCCAAGGCTCAGCTCAATGTCCCTGTCATTGCAGGGGGTGTTCGCCCTTCCCCCGGCCGCCTGGGCGCGCAATCGGGTAAAGATAGCCAGGGCCTTGTGCAGATTGTCCGCGCCTCCCATGAGCTGGAGATGTCTGCCAAGGGTGAGCTCAATGTCCTTGTCATTACAGGGGGTGTTCACCCGTCCGCCAGCCATCCGGGTGCGAAGCCTTGTAAAGATAGCCAGCCCCTGTTGCAGATTGTCCGAACCACCCATGAGCTGGAGAAGTCGGCCAAGCCCCAGGGCATGTGCCTTGTGATCGTTGCAGATCACTTTGTGCTTGTCATAAAGACGCTGAAAAAGCGGCAAAGATTCATGGAAACAGCCCTTGGCTTGCAAAGCTCTGGCTTTGGTCAGCAACAAGCCTTTGCCATTGCGCACTTCCGGTCCAAGGGAGTTGATGAAAGCGATACACTCATCAATTTTGTGGAGCTGAAACAAGGCTCTGGCTTTTAACTGCAAAATACGGACACAGTCAGAGGGGGGGGCGCTGCATCGATCCAGTAGAGCTTCAGCAGTATTGAGAGCATGTCCCGGGTCAGTGCGCAGCAAGCTAAAAGCCTTGTCGACGTCGTCTTGTTCCGGCACCTGCGGATGCGCCGGGTAGTGCGCTGGATAATGTTGGACTGGATGATGTTGGAGTTGACGTTGATGCAGTGCTCGCTGTCCATAACCGCAGCCCTTCTTCTGAATGCAAGAGCCTTTTGTGTCAGGAGTACCAGCGGCGGGGCGTCCCGCTTGACTGTGCCTGTCGCGCGTAGAGATGGCACGACCATAGTTTCGTCCGTAATGCCCTGATGGAGTCATAGTGTTGCTACCGTTCCGATTCTGTGCCAGCAGGTTACTGGCGTTGGGAGACGACGAGCAGTCTGGATTGCAATGGCCCGGCCTGGGTTCACAAACGGGGCAGGGCGACAGACATTGCTGCCAGAGGAACTGGTGATGGATGCTTGTTCCCACAGCAGGACTTGTCCCAGGACACCGGGCGCTCAAACACAGCCTTCCTGGCAACGCAACAGTGTCAAGACAAGTCAGGGCGTCAATGGATACAGCAGCCTGCGTGCGCTGTGTTGCCGCGCCAGTAAGGTCAGCAGTTCCTTCTCCTTTGCTCGCCAGTACTGTTCTTTCTCCATCCGCTGACGGCAAGGAGCAATCATTTCAGCCGTATCAAAGAGAAATTTTGCGCTAGAGCCCAAACGCTTCACACCTTTGTGCCGAATGCCGTGTTTTTTCAACAGGGCGCGCGGCCAGCCTGGCAGCAAACGCAGGCAATGCGCCAGCTGACTGATGCAGGAGGCATTCGTAAACCCGCTGCACTCCATCGCAAGGACGGCAGAACTCATCGCCTTGCCCAGCAGCCTTGAGTGTGAGGGAGAAAGGTGCTCTGCCTCCAGAAGTTCATGCAAGTAACGGATGCTCAGGGACAAATGCGGTTCAAAGCCAGGGAAGCGGCGGCTTTCGAGTCGCAGTTCATCAAACGCTGGCCAGTTTCCCCTTTCGATGTACAAGGAGGCCAAAGCCAGCTCAAGTTCCTTGTCGTCACAAGGCATATTGGCTCCTGCTCTGGCTTCCCGGGTGCGCAACCTGGTAAGGATGGCCAGGGCTTTTTCCAGCCTCTCTGCGTCTCCCATCTGTTCGAGAACTTTGGCCAGGGCCAGTTCAATGTCTTTGTCATCACAGGGGGTGTTGTGCGGCCCGCCGACTGCCCGGGCGCGCAGCCTTGTAAAGATCGCCAGCGCCTGTTGCAGATGGTCCGGGCCTCCCATCAGCTGCAAATGCCTGCCAAGGGCCAGCTCAATAGCCTTGTCATCACAGGGGGTGTGAGCCTTGCCGCCGACCGCCCGGCTGCGCAGCCTTGTAAAAATGGCCAGGGCCTTTTTCATGTTGTCCGCGCCCCCCAGTATCTGCAGATGTCTGCCAAGGGCCAGCTCAATCTCCTTGTCGTCACAGGCCGTGTTCATTCGTCCCCGCGCACGCCTGGTGCGCAGCCTTGTAAAGATAGCCAGCGCCTGTTGCAGATTGTCTGCTCCCCCCCTGAGCTGGAGTAGTCTGCCAAGGGCCAGCTCAATCTCCTTGTCATCACAGGGGGTGTGTATCCGTCCTGCCGCATGCCGGGTGCGCAGCCTTGTAAAGATAGCCAAAGCCTGTTGCAGATTGTCTGTGCCTCCCATGCTCTGGAGCAGTCTGCCCAGGGACAGCTCAATTTCCCTGTCATTACAGGGGGTGTTTATCCGCCCTCCTGCACGCCTGGTGCGCAGCCTTGTAAAGATAGCCAGCGCCTGTTGCAGATTGTCTGCTCCCCCCCTGAGCTGGAGAAGCCTGCCAAGGGCCAGCTCAATGTCCTTGTCATCACAGGGGGTGTTTACCCTGCCGCCTGCACTCCTCAGACGCAGCCGGGTAAAGATAGCCCGGGCTTTTTCCAGGTTGTCCGCGCCTTCCATGAGCTGGAGATGCCGGCCAAGGGTCAGCTCAATATCCTTGTCATCACAGGGGGTGTTTATCTTTCCGCCCGCATGCCAGCTGCGCAATCTGGTGTAGATGACCATGGCCTTGTGCAGATTGTCCATGCCGCCCAGCACCTGGAGCAGCCTGCCAAGGGCCAGCTCAATTTCCTTGTCATCACAGGGGATGTGTGCCCGCTCTCCAGTCGCCCGGCTGCGTAACTGGGTAAAGATAATCAGGGCCTGTTGCAGATTCGCCGTGCCGCCCATGAGCTGGAGATGACGCCCAAGGCCCAGGCCGTATGTCTTGTGGTCCTTGTAGGCCAGTTTGTGATTGGCGTAAAGATGTTGATAAAGCGGCAAAGCTTGGTCGAAACAGCCCTTCACCTGTAAGGCTCTGGCTTTGGTCATCAAGAAGGTTTTGTCATGCTGCACTCTCCTTTCAAGGGAGTCGATGAAAGTAATGCAATCGTCAACCTTGCCCAGTTGAAACAATGCACGTGCTTGTAATGACAACAGGCGGGTGCAGAGAGAGGGATCTGCACCGTATTTGTTCATCAGGATTTCAGCTGCCTCCAGAGCCTGCCCAGGATGGCTGTGCAGCCAGCTGAACGCCTTGTCAATGTCGACTTTTTTCCCTGGCTGAGGACGTGCCGGATAATGTTGGGGGTGACGTTGAGTCAGCGGTCGCTGTCCATAACCGCAGCTCCCCTCCTGAGGGAAACAACCTCTTGTGCCAGGAGCGCCAGCGGCAGAGCGCCCCGGCTGTGGCTGTTTGCCGTGTAAGGGGGAGGTACGCTTATAGTCCCCGCTTCTTCCACAATGCCCTGATGGATTCATGGTGTTGATGCCCCTTCTTTCTGCTTTGTGCCAGCAGCAGCTGGCATTGGAATACGTCGGGCGCATTGGACTGTCATGGAGCGGAGTTTGTTCAGAAGGCGGTCAGGGCAGTAGACACAGTCGTCAGAGTAACTGACGATGGATGGCTGTTCCCGCCGCAGGCCTGTCCATGGAAGCCCGGAGGGCAAGCGATGGCTTGTCGGTAGGTGAAAGCCTCAATACTGGTCAGTGCGTCAGCGGATACTACAGGCTGCGTGCGCTGTGCCGCCGCGCCAGCAAGGTCAGCAGTTCCTGCTCCTTTACCCGCCAGCGCTGATCTTTCTCCATCCATTGACGGCAGGGCGCAATCATGTCGGCCGTATCGAAGAGAAATTTTGGGGCAGAGATCAAGCTCCTCACATCTTTTTGTGGAATGCCGCATTCTTTCAACAGGACGTCCGGCCAGCATGACAACAAACGAAGACAGTGCGCCAGCTGACTGATACAGGAGGCATTCATGAGCCCGCTGACCTCTATAGCAAGGGCGGCAGACTGTATTGCTTGCCCCAGACGCCTTGATTGTCCGGAAGACATTTTCAGGGTTATCAGCAGTTCACTGAAGTAACGAATACTCAGCAACAAATGGGATTCAAATCCTGGGAAGCGGCGGGCTTCGATGCGCAAGTCATCGAACCGCTGCCACATTTCTTGATCAATAAAAAGGGTGGCCAAGCCCAGTTCAATATCCTTGTCATTACAGAGCGTGTTTGTGCGGCCACCAGTGGCCCTGGTGCGCAATCTGGTGTAGATGGCCAAGGCTTTTTCCGTATTGTTCGAGCCGCCCATGAGCTCCAGAAGCTTGCCAAGGGCCAACTCAATTTCCTTGTCATTACAAGCAGTATCGGGCTGCCCCCGGCTCGCCCGGGTGCGCAGCTTTGTATAAATAGTCAAGGCTTTTTCCAGATTGTCAGCTCCACCCATGGTTTGGAAGAGTCTGCCAAGGGCCAGCTCAATCTCCTTGTCATCACAGGGGGTGTTTATCCTTCCGGCCGCACGCCAGGTGCGCAGATGGGTAAAGATAGCCAAAGCTTGCTTGAGATTGTCGGCTCCTCCCATGAGCTGGAGATGTCTGCCAAGGGTCAGCTCAATGTCTTTGTCATTACAGGGGGTGTTCACCCGTCCGCCAGCCGTTCGGGTGCGTAGTCGGGTAAAGATAGTCAGGGCCTGTTGCAGATTGTCCGAACCACCCATGAGCTGGAGAAGTCGGCCAAGACGCAGCTCAATGTCCTTGTCATTACAGGGGGTGTTTGTCTTGCCTCCGGCCGCCCGGGCGCGCAATCTGGTGTAGATAGCCAAGGCCTGTTGCAGATTGTCCGAGCCGCCCATGAGCACCAGAAGCCTGCCAATAGCCAATTCAATTTCCTTGTCATCACAGGGGGTGTTCACCCTTCCGGCTGCCTCCCTGCGACGCTGGCGGGTGAAGATAGCCAGGGCCTTTTCCAGATTGTCTGTTCCACCCATGAGCTGGAGATGTCTACCCAGGGCCAGCTCAATATCCTTGTCATCACAGGGCGTGTTTATCCTTCCGCCTGCACGCCAGGTGCGCAGTCGGGTATAGATGGCCAGGGCCTGTTGCAGATTGTCCATGCCTCCCATGAGCTGGAGATGTCGGCCGAGGGCCAGCTCAATCTCCTTGTCATCACAGGGGGTGTTCAGGCGTCCCCCCGCATGCCGGGCACGCAGCCGGGCAAAAATGGCCAGCACCTTTTCCAGATTGTCTTCTCCCCCCATGATCTGGAGATGTCTGCCAAGGGCCAGCTCAATCTCCTTGTCCCCACAGGCCGCGTTGACCTGCCCTGCCGCCGTCCGGCTGCGCAGCTGGGTAAAAATGGTCAGGGCCCTTTCCAGATTGTCCGCGCCACCCATGAGCTGGAGATGCCGCCCAAGGGCAAGGCCGTGTGTCTTGTGATCCTTGTAGGCTACTGTGTGCCTGGCATAAAGATGTTGGAAAAGCGGTAAAGCTTCATTGAAGCAGTTCCTGGCCTGTAAGGCTCTGGCTTTGGCCATCAAAAGGCCTTTGTCATTGCGCACTCGCGTTTCAATGGAGTTGATGAAAACAATGCAGTCGTCAATTTTTCCCAGCTGAAACAAGGCTCTTGCTTTTAATTGGGAGATGCGGATAAAGAAGCGGGGATGGGTACTGAATTTATCCAATAAAACTTCAGCGGCATCCAGCGCCTTCCCAGGATGGGTGCGCAGCAAGCCAAAAGCCTTACCAATGTCGTATGGTTGCACGCCGGGCGCGAGCCCGGCGGCGTGTTGGGGCGACCTGTGGCGCAGGGGGCGCTGTCCATAACCGCAGCCCCCTTCCTGAGTGAAAGAACCGCGTGTGCCCGGAGCACCAGCGGCGGGGGACCCCGATTGACGCTGTTTGTCGTGCAAGGAGGAGGCCTGCTTATAGCCCCCGTTTCTTCCACAATGCCCTGATGGATTCATAGTGTTGATGCCCCTTCTTTCAGCTTGGTGCCAGCAGCATCTGGCGTTGGGATACCCCCGGCGCGTTGGACTGTCATGGCCAGGTGTTTGTTCAGCAGTTGGTCAGGGCGGCAAACACAGTCGCCAGAGCAACTGACGATGGATGCCAGGCATCGCAAGGGTCTGTCATGCAAAGGAGGGCCAGCGAGGCCTTGTCGGCCGCTGAAAGCTTCAACACAGTCAGTGCGGCAATGGAGACTGTATGCCACGTGCGCTCTGCTGCCGCGACAGAAAGGTCAGAAGTTTCCGTTCCTTTCCCCGCCAGCGCTGTTCTTTCTCCATCCGGTGACGGCAGGGAGCGATCATGTCGGCCATATCAAAGAGAAATTTTGCTGCCAGGCTCAATTTCCTCGCATCTTTGGGTTGAATACCTCGTTCTTGCAAGGGGACGTCCGGCCAGCATGACAACAACCGAAGACAATGCGCCAGCTGACTGATGCAGGAGGCATTCATGAGCCCGCTGGCCTCCAGAGCAAGGACGGCAGACTGTATTGCGCGTCCCAGCAGTCTTGATCGTCCAGGGGACCTGTCCAGGGTTTCCAGCAGCTCACTGAAGTAACGAATGCTCAGAAACAGCTGTGCTTCAAAGCCTGGGAAAAGGCGGTCTTCGATGCGCAATGCATCAAATTGCGGCCACTTTTTTACATCAATAAGAAAGCCTGCCAAAGCCAGTTCTATGTCCTTGTCATTACAGGGGCTGTTGGCGTAGCCTTTGGCCGCCTGGGTGCGGAGCCTGGTATAGATGTCCCATGCCTGTTCCAGATTATGCTTGCCCCCCTTGCTCTGGAGAAGCCGACCGAGAGACAACTCGATTTCCTTGTCATCACAGGGCGTATTGACCCTTCCGGCCGCCGTCTGGGTGCGCAGTCTGGTGTAGATAGCCAAGGCGTGTTGCAGATTGTCCGGGCCTCCCATGAGCTGGAAATGTCTGCCAAGGGCCAGCTCAATATGCTTGTCATCACAGGGCGTGCGTTCCCGCCCTCCCGCGGCCCGGGTGCGCAGCCTTGTATAGATGGTCAGGGCCTTTTGCATATTGTCCGCGCCTCCCTGGAGCTGGAAATGTCTGGCAAGGCTCAGCTCGATCTCCTTGTCATTACAGGGGGTGTTCACCCTGCCGGCGGCATTCCTGCGACGCAGCCGGGTAAAGATACTCAAGGCCTGTTGCAGATTGTCCGCGCCTCCCATGAGCTGGAGAAGTCTGCCAAGGGTCAGTTCAATTTCCTTGTCATTACAAGGGGTGTTCACCCGTCCTCCCGCATGCCAGGTGCGCAGCCTTGTAAAGATAGCCCGGGCCTTTTCCAGATTGTCGACTCCCCCCATGAGCTGGAAATGTCTGCCAAGGGCCAGCTCAATTTCCTTGTGATCACAGGGGACGTTCGGCCGTCCCCCCGCATGAAAGCTGCGCAGCCGGGTAAAGATAGCCAAGGCCTCTTTCATATTGGCATCTCCCCCTGTCGACTCGAGAAGTCTGCCAAGGGTCAGCTCAATTTCCTTGTCACCGCAGGGAGTATTGGTTCGCCCTCCGGCGCTTTGGGTGCGCAAGTTTCTGTAGATAGCCAAGGCCTGTTCTGTATTGTTGGCTCCTCCCATGAGTTCGAGATGCCTGCCAAGGGTCAGCTCAATGTCCTTGTCATCACAAGGGGCGTTCACCCTTCCGCCTGCCCTTCTCAGACGCAGGCGGGTAAAGATAGCCAGAGCCTTGTGCAGATTGGCAGCTCCTCCCATGAGCTGGAGATGTCTGCCAAGGGTCAGCTCAATTTCCTTGTCATCGCAGGGGGTATTGGTGCGCCCTCCGGCCGCCCGGGCGCGCAGTCTTGTGTAGATGGCCAAGCCCTGTTGCAGATGGTCCGGGCCACCCTTGAGCTGGAGAATTCGGCCAAGGCCCAGCTCAATGTCCTTGTCATCACAGGGGGTGTTTTCCCGGTCTCCGGCCGCCAGGGCGCGCAATCTGGTGTAGGCAGCCAGGGCCTGTTCCAGATTGTCTTCACCCCCCAGGATCTGGAGATGCCGGGCAAGGGCCAGCTCTATATGCTTGTCATCACAGGGCGTGTCCACCCGTCCTCCAGCCGTCCGGCTGCGTAGCTCAGTGAAGATGGCCAGGGCCTTTTCCAGATTGTCCGAGCCACCCATGAGCTGCAGATGTCGCCCAAGGGCAAGGCCGTGTGTCTTGTGATCCTTGTAGACCACTTTGTAATTGACATAGAGATGGTTGAGAAGCGGCAAAGACTCATTGAAGACGCCCTTGACCTGTAAGGCTCTGGCTTTGGACATCAACAAGCTTTTGTCGTTCTGTACTCTCGTTTCGAGGGAGTTGATGAAAGCAATACAGTCATCATTTCTGCCCAGCTGAAACAAGGCTCGCGCTTTCAGTTGTAACAGGCGGACGCAGGGAAAGGGATGTGCACTGTATTTGTCCAACAGCACTTCAGCGGCATCCAGAGCATCCCCTGGATGGGTGCGCAGCAAGCGATAAGCCTTTCCGATGTCGTCTGTTTGCGATGCGCGAGCCAGTCCAGGGTAGTGTTGGGAGGACCTTTGGCTCAGCGGTCGCTGCCCATAAGCTTGATCCTCTCCCCGGACGAAAGCACCTCGTTCGCAGGGCGCCGAGGAGGAGTGCCCCGGCTGGCGCTGTTTGCTGCCTGAGGAGGCGGCAGGAGCATAGCCCTTGCTTCTCCCACAATCCCCTGATGGATTCATGGTGGTGATGCCCCTTCTTCCGATTTGGTGCCAGCAGGTTGCTGGCGTTGGGATGCTCCGGAAACATTGGATTGTCATGGTCAGGCGTTTGTTCCGAAGTCGGTCAGGGCAGTCGACACAGCCGTCAGGGCAAGCCAGGATGGATGCCGGGCACCGCAAGGGCCTGTCCATGCAAGCCCGGAGGGCAAGCCAGGCCTTGTCGGCAGCTGAATGCCTCAACACTGGTCAGTGCGTCAACGGATACCGCAGGCTGCGTGAGCTGCGCTGCCGCGCCAGCAAGCTCAGCAGTTCCTGCTCCTTTACACGCCAGCGCTGATCTTTCTCCATCCACTGACGGCAGGGAGCAATCATGTCGGCCGTTTCAAAGAGAAATTTTGCGGCGCAGCTCAAACTCCTCACATCTTTTTGTTGCATGCCGCATGCTTTCAACAGGACGTCCGGCCAGCATGACAACAAACGAAGACAATGCGCCAGCTGACTGATACAGGAGGCATTCATGAGCCCGGCGACATCTATGGCAAGGACGGCAGCCTTTATGGCTTGTCCCAATAGCCTTGATTGTCCAGAAGACATGTTCAGGCTTGTCAGCAGTTGACTGAAGTAACGCATACTCAGAAAAAAATGGGATTCAAATCCTGGGAAGCAGCGGGCCTTGATGCGCAATTGATCAAACTCCGGCCACATTTCGTGATCAATAAAAAGAGCGGCCAGGCCCAGCTCAATATCCTTGTCATTACAGGGTGTGTTTGTTCG
>Ga0209021_1002845_pt1 | contig 14551 bp, 16 predicted proteins | sample PinacodermFT_FD_187299 | JGI IMG/M metagenome (GOLD analysis project Ga0209021, IMG submission 187299) | Host-associated microbial community of the marine sponge Aplysina aerophoba from Gulf of Piran - sponge pinacoderm, lysed by freeze-thaw... | ecosystem: Host-associated > Porifera > Sponge >... | reverse complement strand
GACCGCCACGATGCCGATCCACAGCAGCGCGTCGAGCGGGTCGCTCCGGAACCACGCGTAGGCCAGCAAGAGCCAGATCGCGTTTCGCACCCCTCGGAGCGAGAGCAGGAATACGAGGACGGCGGTGAAGCCCAGCAGCGCCACGGAGGCAGTGTAGCATGGCGGAACTCAAGGCCAGTATCGTCCTGCGCGCGATCGACAAGGCGACCGCGCCGCTGAAGAGCCTGTCCCGGGTCTATCCCCGCACATGCGGGGGAACCTCCTACGAATCCACGCACCGCTCCACCATCGTGGGTCTATCCCCGCACATGCGGGGGAACCCGGATAACGGGGACGATCAAGGGAAGGGACGCAGGTCTATCCCCGCACATGCGGGGGAACCTCCGCGTCTCGCTCGAAGGGCCGGGGGGTCGGAGGTCTATCCCCGCACATGCGGGGGAACCAGCTACATGACCGCCCATAAGAACTGGCGCGTGGGTCTATCCCCGCACATGCGGGGGAACCCCGCCGCCGCGGCCCTGGTCGACGAGGTTGCGGGGTCTATCCCCGCACATGCGGGGGAACCTCCGGACGTGGGTAGAGGCTGACTCTGTGGAGGGGTCTATCCCCGCACATGCGGGGGAACCGAAGACCTCCGAGGCTACGACGAAGCCCACTTCGGTCTATCCCCGCACATGCGGGGGAACCATACGGAGTGCGGTCCGCATCATGACATGCCAGGGTCTATCCCCGCACATGCGGGGGAACCTTTCGGGTTTACCGCGACCGAATAACCGCGGCTGGTCTATCCCCGCACATGCGGGGGAACCCAGCCAATCCTCTTCAGCGCCGATCACGTAAGGGGTCTATCCCCGCACATGCGGGGGAACCGAGCTGGAACTGCCCAACGTGCTCGAAGTGCAGGGTCTATCCCCGCACATGCGGGGGAACCCTGACGGGACTCACGGCCGCGGATCTCGACGCCGGTCTATCCCCGCACATGCGGGGGAACCTAACGAGTAACCATTCAGAAGCCGGGGCACAAGGGTCTATCCCCGCACATGCGGGGGAACCTCGGCTCCTGATACGCCATCAAGCTACCGTGCAGGTCTATCCCCGCACATGCGGGGGAACCTGGGTCTGCGAAGTCATCCGCCGCGACAGCGAAGGTCTATCCCCGCACATGCGGGGGAACCAGCAGCCCGGCGCAGCGATTCGCCAGGCTCGGCGGTCTATCCCCGCACATGCGGGGGAACCAACGCCAACGTCTTCGTCGACGGGATCGGCTACGGTCTATCCCCGCACATGCGGGGGAACCGTCGTCATCGGCTGGTTCTTGGCGCTGTACGGAGGTCTATCCCCGCACATGCGGGGGAACCGTCCGAGGTGATCTTCAGGGCGCCCACGCTGGAGGTCTATCCCCGCACATGCGGGGGAACCCGCGCACTTTCGGGAGAGGCGGTCAATCCACCAGGTCTATCCCCGCACATGCGGGGGAACCACGATCACTCTCCTCACGCGGTGAGGATTGAGAGGTCTATCCCCGCACATGCGGGGGAACCGACCTGCGATTTCAGGAGGTGATCTCATGACGGGGTCTATCCCCGCACATGCGGGGGAACCCGCGGCATCGCCGGCGTTTCGCGCTTCGTCTCGGGTCTATCCCCGCACATGCGGGGGAACCCGGAGCGGAGCGGTAGCCCGGTCTTGCTTTCTGGGTCTATCCCCGCACATGCGGGGGAACCGGAGCTGCTGGCCGACGACGTGCCGGACGCGTGGGTCTATCCCCGCACATGCGGGGGAACCAGATCAGACATGGCAAAGACGGCACTCACCCAGGGTCTATCCCCGCACATGCGGGGGAACCTGGGCGCTGACCGCCGAGGGAGAGCCGCCCGAGGGTCTATCCCCGCACATGCGGGGGAACCGCCAGCAGGGCCGGACCGCGGGCATCCAGGTCAGGTCTATCCCCGCACATGCGGGGGAACCCATCAACGTCAATCTGGTCGAGGCCGAGGCTCAGGTCTATCCCCGCACATGCGGGGGAACCCTCCGACTCCTACGGCGAGATCAAAGACGGCGAGGTCTATCCCCGCACATGCGGGGGAACCGCCTTCGCTCAGCACGTGGTTCGGATGCTGCACGGTCTATCCCCGCACATGCGGGGGAACCCCCAGTAGCACCATCACCCGCAACCCCATGAGCGGTCTATCCCCGCACATGCGGGGGAACCATTGTCCGGGTCCTCGAATTGCTCCCTGGCCCAGGTCTATCCCCGCACATGCGGGGGAACCGGTTGGCCATGCTGCGTTTCGATGTGGTGCATGGGTCTATCCCCGCACATGCGGGGGAACCTCGCGCAATAGCTGGGTTTTCTCGACGAGAATGGGTCTATCCCCGCACATGCGGGGGAACCGCAATGGCTCACGTGGACGCCATCCACGCGCACGGTCTATCCCCGCACATGCGGGGGAACCGATTAGCAGAGCCAAGAGCAGGATGCACAAGGGGGTCTATCCCCGCACATGCGGGGGAACCTGGACGCAGCTCTCCGGCGGCAGGAAGCCCGAGGGTCTATCCCCGCACATGCGGGGGAACCGGCGTAGATGGTAGCCTCGCTGGCGGAGAACAGGGTCTATCCCCGCACATGCGGGGGAACCAAGATCTCACGTTCGGGGTCACGATGACCGAAGGGTCTATCCCCGCACATGCGGGGGAACCTGGCGGCCGCTTCGAGCCTTGCCCCTCGCTGAGGGTCTATCCCCGCACATGCGGGGGAACCTATGAGGACAGGCATTGCCCCTATCCGCTAGAGGGTCTATCCCCGCACATGCGGGGGAACCGTGCCGCAACTGTTCTGTGCAACGGTATTCCAGGGTCTATCCCCGCACATGCGGGGGAACCCCATACACCCCCGCTATGCCCACTGTCAACCCAGGTCTATCCCCGCACATGCGGGGGAACCTCAGCCGCGGCCAAGAGCTTGTACTCGTGGTCGGGTCTATCCCCGCACATGCGGGGGAACCAATCCCAGGACCCTGAGCATGAGCCCACCATGGGGTCTATCCCCGCACATGCGGGGGAACCACGTCCAGCACCTCTCGCGAGGATCATAGGTGGGGTCTATCCCCGCACATGCGGGGGAACCGCCACCGAGCGAGTGTTCCTGCGCGACGAGTACGGTCTATCCCCGCACATGCGGGGGAACCCTTGACGCTGACAGTGTCGAAATAGTGGACGTGGGTCTATCCCCGCACATGCGGGGGAACCTGGCAGTGGGGGTCTTCGAGCAGCAGGCTACCGGGTCTATCCCCGCACATGCGGGGGAACCTGGGCGCAACAGTTCCGGGCGCTGCCGCAAGACGGTCTATCCCCGCACATGCGGGGGAACCAAGCGGGGATCATCAGCCCCGGCGAGGTCATGAGGTCTATCCCCGCACATGCGGGGGAACCTGAGGTGAAGCCCCACACCGACGCCCTTCGCGGGGTCTATCCCCGCACATGCGGGGGAACCTTCTGCCCGTAGTGGTTCTCGATCTGCGCGTAGGTCTATCCCCGCACATGCGGGGGAACCTCTTACGCTTATGTTTCTGAATCTAAGTCAGGTTAGTGAATTCCGTCCCTGATTCGGAAGCCCCAGTCAACTTTACGAGCAGTACTCCGTCGGCGTCGCTGATCTCCTTTGCCGGTATCCCAAGATGGCGCAAGTTAAGGCCACCACTCTTAGTCCCGTCTCGCCAAACCATCACGATCGCCCCTCTGCCAAGAGTCATGTGCCAATCTTCAAGGACTCCCCAAATTCGACTGCGTACCCCCTGTGACATGTCTGGTGAAACATACACGCCGGGTGCAATCTCAAGCATCGCTGACGCAAGAAACCCTCGGTATCGCGCTTCGACATCTCGTGTCACGACAACCGTCATCCGTTCATCCCGCACTCCCAGCACGACTAGGATCAAAGAGCTCCTTGATGCGGCCAATCATCTTCTCAATGGTCCGGTCCTTGGCAATCGCACTACCTGTCTCCTTCCGAGCCAGACGCTCAATGTTCAGTCCGGCAGATTCCATTGCTCGCTTAGCCGCTCGGAAGGCAGCAGGAATCGTTATCGTATCCCGGAATAGGTCCGAAACATCAAGGACAAACGATTGGCTGGGATCCTCGTGGATGAACCCTAGCTGTGGGATCGTTGCAGTTGCCGAAACAGCGATCGCCGCAGCTGCCTCGACTGCGCTGGATGCATGGTTCAGTGCTTGGTTCGGGAAGTCCGTGTCTTCCGGTCTGGCCCGGTCATACCGCCGCCCACGCCATTCAATTCCGATGCTCCGCGCCACCAACCGGTAGGTCTCCTTCATGCGCGCACCCTCGATACCTCGAAGAGTATTGATGTCGCGGTGCTTGAACGTCCTCCCCAGACGCCAAGCATACATTTGTCGGGCGATCTCCATCCTAGTCTTCGCATGTGCCCATGCAGCCGCCTGCTCCCGAGCCAATCCAGATCGATTTGCGATCAGCGGCGGTGCGGTATACTCCCGAACACCATCTTCTCCGACTGCAGCTAGCGCGGTTCCATGTCGCGCGAGCAATCGCAGGGCATCGTGTGTGACCGCCGACCCGGGCCCGAGCAAGACCATGGAGACGCTTTGGAATGGCACGGCGTATTCCCCAGGTTCCAAGGGATCTTCTTCCACCACGGTTCCAGAGCGCGAGAAGCGGAGACATCCATCTTCGGCCCTCAGGGTCCCTCGCGACAGCCAGAGTAGTCCGCTTCGACCAGAATGAGGAATTCTTGCAGTCTCTAGACCCAACCGTCCGATGAGCATGTCAGGTATCGTTCCACTAGTAAAGCTGCAGGGCGGGCGTCATTGTTGCAGTCGTTCCATCGTTGGCGGCCGCAGCAGTAGCATGCCGTATCCGTACGCACGGTGCCTGCCCACACCACTCCGCAGCGTCTCGGCAAAGGCGGTGCAGTCGCGAACGACAAGAACCCCTTGAAGTTTGGCATCCGGACCTTCCGGCCCCAGACCGTCTCCTCGAATCGTCCGCGTCCTGCGAAATCCAGACAACCGACAAGTCTCGATGTCGGCAATCCCAGACAATCTCTCTCTGAGCCATTCGCTGTACACAGCTTCACGGGTACGACTCGAGTCTGAGACACGCCCTTCGCCATCACACGTCCCGTCCGTATTTCGACGGACCACATCTAGCCAATACGCGTCAACCTCTGAGCCCTTAGACATCGTCTTTCCCGATTGCTTGTTCTGCAAGGCGTCCCCTAGGCGACGAACTGGCCTCACACGCAGATCGAACCCCAATCGGAGCCCCTCGGCGAAGTTCGACGGCATGGGCTTTGACCTCATCGCGCCAATGCTGAGCACTTCCAAGCAATCCGGCGTTCCCACGGTGGCTGCCAAATCCTGCAACTGCCCGGCATCGCTCGGTGAATAAGCATACAGGGTTGCACTTCTGCGACGCTCTGACGCAAAAAGTCGGAATGGCTGCAGCGCCCCCTTGCCAAACAAGGCGGAAAGTAGAATGTGGAATGCAAATTCCTGGTCGAAGTTGCCACGACGAACCAGTCCACGCGCACCAGCCCAGCGGTTGAAGTTCTGCATGTCTACTTGCGTATGGACTAAGTGGCAGGACATTCTACCCCCCTGCGTCTTGGGATCGGTCCTTCGCAAACTCGCCGCGATCCACCGTGCAAGCCGCTGACCCAATTTCGGTCGTCAGTGATCCCATAGACGTGGTACGCTCCGGCCCTGCCCTCGCTCTCCGGCCAGAAGCCCGAGAGGGTGCCATCGCCCGCAGGTGCCGCGGCGCACAGTGCCTCATAGGCAGTATCGGCGTCAACCCAGTCGTCCTCGCGGTCGCCCACGATCAGTGCTGAAGGCAGACATGGCTTGCGGCCGATAAACAGCGGCCGAGCGGGCTTAACGAGGGCTGACCGCACCTCTTCCAAGGTAGGGGAAGGATCCTCGGGGACAAGCCGCAGCACTACAGTAAGGGACGCATCGGCATGGTAATCGCGCCACCGCTGATGCGAACCGGTGTAGCTCGCTCCTGCCCGGCCGACAGGAACACCTCGACTCGTCCAGCTCTTATCGTCCTTGGTGAGTCTTGCGGTCTGATAGTCGGTAAGCAGTCCCCTTGGCGGCTCGCCCTCATGCAATGCACCAAAGACAGTTCGATCTTGCAGCGCCTGATGTTCAAGCCGCATCGAGCGCTCCCAGCCCAAGGCGTTCGCCAAGAGTCCAGTCAGCATTGACCGTGATGGAAACCTCCGGATGACACCACGTGAATCGATGGTTTCGCCGCCAAACGACACGAGCGGCGCACGAAAACGCATGTGCAGCCAACGCATCATGCAGCACCGTCTCTGATCACAGCTCCCGCCCAGTTCACCAAGTCAGGAAAGGAGACCTTGGTTGCCGCTGGTACAGCGCCGTCATCGAGGCAAACCAATCGCCGCGCCTCACCGCAGCCATACATCCGGTCGACTTGCTGAAGGTGAGTCTCTAACGCCGATTCCGCATCTTCGACGCTGGGCTGGCATGCCTTGCGAAAAGCCTCGGCTAGACTCCGAGGCTGGCGCTCGCCCGCCTCAACCAGCATCCACGTTGCGTAGCCATACGGGGCTGTAGAGCCCAGTTTGGCACCGGGCGACACCGTCGCGATCAGGTGAATCAAGCGCTGGATTACATTTCCCGCAAGAATCGTGTCATCGCCTAAGTTCCTGAGCAGGCCGGATCGATCGACCACCACATACCCATAAAACAGACCACAGGTGAGTTCCGTCTCCCCAATGTGGTCCGCGCCAGCTTCATCTTCGACCCTCTGTAGATCGTCTACGACCGAGAAGTAGTCGCTTTCGCTCTCCTCCGCATGAACGGTGAAGGCATGGGCGACGTGGATCGGGGCATCGATGTTCGCTTCTACGTCTGAGGTAACCATGCGGCCAAACAACGCGGCCACGATGCCTCCGGGAATCGTGCAGTTGTCACGAAGGGCCTTCATGTTGGCGCTTGCCCCCTTCCGCCACTTCGCCGCTGCCTCTTTGGCCTGCTTGACATCAGAGCCACTTGCATAGGCGATCTTCTTCGCTTCCGAAGCGAGATACCGAATCTCCTGCTCACCAAGGAGCAAGGGCTGGCGCCCTTTCCTCGCCTCGCCCTTGTCTCCGTATACGGCAACTTGGAACTCCTTGTTGATGGCTTCGATCACGTCGGCAGGCAAAGAAGCGTCCTCGAGTGGACCGGTCACTCGCCGAGTCACAATCTCGCGGGAACGCACACCGATCATGTCGTCGCTAATTCGCTCGAGTGCGCTTGGATCGTCTGCGACGCGCCAGTGGCGCTTCAAGCACTGCGACGAGATTCGTGTCCGCGGTGTGCCTCCGTAGTTCATTCGCTTTGCAAGCCCTGAATCGTCTCGATTCAAGAGCGACCCGGCGAAGCTACGAAGCGTGTGTATCTGTAGGAAACGGGCGTTAGCCATTCGTTGTGTCCTCCTTCTCTTTGAATTCGCGCCGAGCAACGGCGCGGTAATAGTCCCTAGCGATTCTCCGGTCAGTTTGCTCACTCGCGTCGACCACGAAGCTTGCAAGTGTCCGAAGGTTGAAACGACAGTGCTCAGTTCCGGCCAAACGCCGACAGATCCGGACCACCGCATCGCCGCGGCGGTCCCTTGGTTGTGAGAGTAGCCGGGCCACGCGCAATTCCGACACTCCGGCGTCGGAGAGAGTCGCACCCATCGGCTTGCTAGGAAGATGAGCCGTTTCCTTCTTGCCGTCTCCTCCCTTGGGCGTGAGTACGGCAATCGCCTGCAACACCTTGGCCCATGCGCGTTCACGCTGGTCTCCGAGCGAATCGTACCCAGCTAGGAGTTTCCAATAGGCGGCTGTCCCCGGACCTGTTAGAGGACCACGTCGCAAGGCCGCCGCAGCTCCTGGTTCCAAGGTAGCAATCTGACGCGAAATAGCAGGTACGGCGTCAGCAGTGATGGGAACCTTTGCCTCTTGCTGACTACTCTGTGACTCAAGCGGCATCTCTGACCTCCTTCCTCCACTCAAGGATCTCTGGTTGATTGCTGAAGACGCACCTCGTGCTGTGCAGGCACGCCCAGAATGCGCTCTCACCCCTAACTCTCGCCCTGTGTCGTTGGATGGATGTGCAAGGAACGGAGTCAATCGCCTCCTGAAGCAGCCTCTTCGCTTCAGAAATCAATACTCGTGCGAACTCACATCGTTTCTTTGGCTTCTGATCCTCATCTGCCAAGAATCGCTCCTCTAGTGCCCGAAAGAACCGCTGGTCCGCAATCACACCCAGCCGATGGGTCCATGGCGAAGAGCGAGCATAGTCGCTCTTCTTCGGTTTGGACTTGGACGTCGAGCGACCGCCCGTGGCAGCGATCGCTATGCCAAGACGTAGTGCCGTCTGGACCTCGCCAATCTCCTCAACCTGTGCCTCCGCCAGCTTGGCTAGGCTGTCACGATCATCCCCCTGGGCGAATAGCGCCTTCGCCGTTCGCTGTGCGAATTCTATGTCTGATCGCTCGTGATAGCCCTCTGTCTTACCCTGTCCGGCGGCCACACCTCTCGCGATAAGCCGCCAAGGCTGCTCGTGATCGCTCTTAGCGCCCGCCTTCATTGCCGGCGAGTGACAGAACTCACTCTCGTCAAGAATGAGCTTGGCCAACTTGTCGTAGCGGAACCCAGCGCTGGAAAGCGAGAGCGCCTTGGCATCCTTCTTGCTTACGGGTGTCCAAAAGTCCCCAACGTTGCCGTTTGCAGCCTTCGCCTCGATGCGAGCCTTCTTGGTGGTTGCAACTCTGGCGTGAATCGCCGAGCCCGTCCAGACTAAGCGGACCCGACGGCAGACTTCGATGAAGTAGGGGTCGAGGTCCCTCAAGCGCAGCGAGACGGTGCCATCCCAAGGCTCGGTCCACAACAGAGCTTTTCCGTTAGCTGGGCGGAAGTAGTCTTGATACGCCTCGAGCTGCTGGTGACGATGATCGAGCATCCTCCGCATATCATGCAGTAGATGAGCACCGAGACCACCATCAGCCGGGGCAAGCCCAACGCAGGGCCGGGCGGAGTAACCACCGTTCATCCGGGCCACTCCGTAGTTCCCCGCGCCTAAGTAACCGCCGCTCGTCTGAAGCGAAACCAAGGCGAACAACCAATCGTCAGCCTCGGCTCTGTTCGCAACTTCTTGCTTGAGATCGTGGTTTTTTGATGTAACGAGAATATCCAGGGAGTCCGGCGTCGGGCGAACACCCTTGTAGGTTCGTAGTCCATCGGTAGCAGGGGGCTGCATGAACGCGGGTTGCGAGTCCTCAGCACTGACGAGAGCCCACGCCTCATCCCGCTTGTGCCATGAAGTGAGCTTGCGAAGTAGTTTCGTCCACGTGCCCGCGTTTGCGGGCATGTCGAGCTCTCCTGAGCGATGGATGGCGATCACCCCGAGTTGGGCGAGGAAGGCATGCCACGCATGCCGTTGGTGTGGTCGGAGGGCTGGAAAAGCTGCCACACAATCCCTCGACATCGCCTCATACACCTGTGGCAGCGACAGCCAAGTAACGTCACCGCCCACGAGGCAGGTTCGTATCAACTGGTCTGTTATCAGATTCATATCTGCACCATCCTACCTTAGTCTCTGTTTCGTTCCGGTTTGTCGCCGTCCTGTGCCTTTCCCCGCTCAGGCGGGGAGGCACCTTCATCAGACCCACAGATGGGGCTATCTCCGCTCGACTCCGGAGAGCCTGAAGGAGGTGAGCGTTGCACCGTTCGCCGAACCGTCTGAGACAAGGAGAGGCTTGCACCAAACAGTTGAATGTAGATGGCTGTCTCCTTCGTTGCCGGCGTAACAAAATAGTAGCGGAGAGCCATCCAAGCAAGAAGCAAGAGAACCGTTCCTGTCCAAGTGACCAAGACCAACCTTCCTCTGACACTCAGATATTATACCATCCCTTGCCGGAATGCAAATCCAATGCGCAGGCGATCGAATATCCGCGTTTTCGTCGGTGTCCGGGATTGCCTTGGAACGCAAGACGCAGACCTACCCTAGCATATGTGCCTCACTGAACCGTCCGCCTAATCGCTGGGCCTGTTGCTATTTCGCAAAATCCGTGTCGGCCTCGCGCCCACCACCGTTGCTCCCACACGACTGAGAAAGCTTCATCCCGATGGGCCGTGTTCATTCACTCTTGCGTATCCCTTGTCTGTCGTATCTGAGGCGATGCCCCCCAACCTGCAAGATCAATCCCTCATCAAGCTCAACCGCACACGCTTCCTCAATCTCGTCTGCCGAAGGCAGGCTCACTCCCCGTCCGAAGATGTGGCTAGGCAGGTTGAATGTTCGCACTGGAATCCCAAACGGACCGACAACGTTTGCGTCCAATTCGATTCGGGGACCATCGTCTCCCAATCGAGTCCTCACCTTTTCGTCACGGTCGAGAAACCTAAGCTCAGTATCGAAGCACTCGTCGATGCGATCGAGAGAGTGCATCCTAGCCAAGTTTCGCTCCGCTGCCAGCCAACCATGGAGCCGGTTCTCCGCTTCACCCCATTCGTGCCCGAGGGAGTCAGCGATTTCCTGAAGAGCCACCTCGTGCGTCGCGTCCTCAACCAACATGCGGTTCATACTAGGAATCTCCCAAGTGTGGTGTTTTTCGATGAGACGGAGAGTAGCCTCCAGCGAGCGCAGGTTCACATAGATGCCGCCTCCCGCAGTTGAACTTCCGAGCCCATACTCAAGTAACCCTCCCGTTAGACCGGATCCTAGTCCTTCGGCTGGGGAGAATACGCGACACCTTGGAGTCTGGAAGGATTGGGGTCGCTCCGAGTTTGCGTGTCGATGCAATCGGCCAATTCGCTGAAGGAGCACGTCCATCGGACAAATATCGGTCAGTAGGACATCCGCATCAATGTCCAACGACTGCTCTAGCGTCTGGGTGCCAATGACAACCTTGCCACCAGGCGGACGGCCCTTCCCGAGCACCGCTTCAACTGCCCTGTCAAGCAGTTGACGATCTTCGAGGGCAAACCTGCTGTGATGCACGGCCGGTATTCCGCGTACGCTGAGCAGCAACTCTGGGAACCCGATGCCGAGGCAGGCGTCAAACACAACTTGAGCTTTCGAAACGGTGTTTCTGATGACCAAGACTTTCGCACCGGAGGCCGCATACGACATCGCGCATTCGGCGATGTACCCGGAATCTGCAATGCGAGGAACGGCCTCGATTTGGACTGACTTGCCATCCCCCGTGGGCGGTACCGCCAGCGTTGTCGATCCCTCTTGTCGTACTAGCGTCAGTGCCGGGTATGGCACCGCCTTCGCCACGGGCAAGTCTTCCGACGCCTCGCTTGCTGCATACCGTCTTGAGGCTCCGGGCCAAACATCGGCTAAGATGGCGTGCGCCGATGAACCGAGTGTTGCCGACATAAGCAGAGCGTGACCGCCACACGCAAGGTGCCCACGAAGGACAGATCGAAGGATCTCAATCATGTACGCGTCACTCGCGTGGGCCTCATCTACGACAAGCAAGTTCCGAGTCAATGAACTCCCTCGGAGATGTGCCCACTTGGTCTTGAGCCCAGCCAACAGTACTTGATCGACTGTGCCAACTGCTGCAAACGAGGAGAGATAGTGCCGAGCATTCTCGGCAGCCCAACGTGCTAAGCGCTTTGCCTCGTCGGGCTCGTCATCCCAGTCGACGTTGTAGTTACCGCTTGGCTTGCCAATCGCCTCGCCCGCCAAGATGTAGCCTGGTACAGCAAGTGCTGTCTCAGCGGCTAGATCCGCCGGAATCATCCTGCTGATCGCGCTTGCGACCCGTTCGTGCAGTTGCCTTGCTGCGGCCCTCGTAGGAACCGCAAAATAGATTCCATCGATGTCCCCGTTACGCCAAAGAGAGGCGAATCTTAAGACTGCGGCCTCGGTCTTGCCTGACCCTGTCTCGCTCTCCAAGATCAGAAGTCGGCAATCATTTGGAGCGTCGGCCACAGCGCGCTGGATGGGATGCGGTTCGGAGTGTCCAAACAAGTCCTGGAAGGCGGTGCTCGTCGCTTGTGCGGGCCAACTGGAGCGCCGAAACCGCAGTTGCTCCACCGCTCGCGCTGCGGACTTCCTAGCCCGATCCATGTAGTCCGGATCGGGTGTGCCGAGAGATTCGAAAAACTCGGTGTTCGACCCGATCTGGTCCGCAAGAGCCACAACTCCAGCGAATAGATGATGAAACGTACGTGATTCGGGCAGTTGAGGTCCTTCGTGAAAAGCAACGGGTATCCACCGATCGACACAGCCCCGTAGCATCTTGGCCGCTGCAATCGGATCGTAGTCGTAGCCGACACGCGGATTCCAGATCTCAGATGGACCTGTTCCCGTTTGGTTCGGAAGGTTTACCGGCCGCCCGTGATGCGAGAGGCTCGCCAAGATGAGCGGCCCTAAGGCTGGCCCCCAACTCTCATGCATGCCCATCAGTCCAAGCGCATCACAGACCTTCTGGTACTGGATTCCGTAGAGTGCTTCAAGCAAATGACCGAATTGCCGGCTACGCGAGCCTTTACGACTCAAGAATGGTTTGAACTGAAAGCCGGAATTAATCTTCCCCACATCGTGCAGGAACGCAATGACGGCCAGCCTCGCCAGCGTCACCTCGGTGAGTTGGCAATCGCCCGCAGCACATTGCAACCTGTTGCGCAGGACAGGACTGCGGACGAGAGTCTCGAAGCACGCAGCGACATCCGCGCAGTGGTGCTCAAGCCGATGGATCCCAATTTCTTTGTCGTACTTGCCCCAAGGGAACTGCTTACTTAGATTGGTGAGATCTTCGTTCACGGACTCATGGCTCGAAACGGCATTCTGCTGGCAGTTACAGTGTCCCACAGCCTCGGACTTCGAACCAAGACACCCCAGTCTGACAACGGGTTGAAGGGGCGCGACGATGCCATCTCTAACTCCGGACATGCGGGGCAGCCCGGGCTATCCGTCCGGGCGCCATTGAAGCAGGTCTATCCCCACCGCAAGTGGGGAACCTTACATTTGAGCTACTGCTCAGTTACTGGTCCCACAGTCTTCTGAAATCCATCCCATGCTCAGAAGTCCGAACCAACTTCACCAGCAGCACTCGATCTCACTTCCAAGGTTTTTCGGCGACGTCCCGAAATGCCTCAAGCGGTGGAGTCGACTCAGGTATCAGCGTAAGTGGGCATTCCTCGCGCTTGAGAAGTTCAATGAACCTCACTTGACGATCGGGGAGCCTACCGAGTTGGCCCCATCGCGCGGTCCAGCTCCCCCGTTCGGTCCGGCCAAAGCGGACTTAGCGGCAACTGGCGGGGAGCTTCGAGGCTAGAGTGCTCCCGGTCGACACTACGACCAGAACCGAGGCTAGCCTCGCGCCCGGTCGGCTCGCTAAGCTGGCGATCCTGCACGCTCTCTTCCCTGCCCTGTTCGAGCATTCTGCCGCGCTCCATCAGATAGTCGCTGATACCTTGTACGTCGCGGCTCGCCAAATAAATCTCTTGGGGGTGGCCCCTCAGCGTCTTCACCCAATACCCAACGTAAGTGGCTGTCCGCGATCCGTCGTGACCCACTCGGTCGCGAAATAGCAGCAGCACATCCCCATAGCACCCAGTCCTGCCCGCTTAGAATCCTTCGGCAGAGTGCAGCCGTCGAAGACGTGCGACGAATCTTGGTCCGGCACGCCCGCATGGCTAAATTGCAGCCTTGGGCCCGAGCCTATCCAACGGATCCGATCAGGAAGACGCGACCTGGGCCTCGCGCGGGCCGCCCGTGCCAGTCCCGAGATCTCGCAGCAACCGTCCGACCCAGCAGAGCCTCCGCCTCATTCGGGGGCAGAGCGCAGCACGGGGATTGCTTGGATCGGGCACAGCAAGACGCGTCCGCCAACAGCTGCTGGACTCGTAGTTGCCATAAATCTGGCCTTATGATACAGATATACAGATGAAGACCACGCTCAATCTGGATGACCGGGTCCTACGGGCTGCGAAAGTCAGGTCGGCTGAGACCGGGGAAACGCTCACGCGATTTGTCGAGAATGCCTTGCGGAGCCATCTTGAATCCACTCCCGACGTGAGAGCAGACTTCAGATTCAACGCTTTGGTCAAACGAGGGCATCCTATTCGTGGCGTCACCATTGACGATCGGGATACGCTCTACGAGAAGATGGAGAATCGAGATTGATCGCCGTTGACACGAACGTGCTTGTCTATGCTCATCGAGCTGAACTCCCCCGGCACCAAGCTGCCCTCGATCGCTTGATAGCACTCGCCGAATCACCCGCGCGGTGGGCGATCCCAGTATTTTGCTTGGGCGAGTTCATTCGGGTCATCACCCATCCCAAACTCTTCAATCCTCCGCACTCTGCGGAGGAAGCGTGTCAGACTATGGCGCGGCTGCTTGCTTCGCCAAGTGCAACAGTGCTATCTCCGGGCCGCGGCTATTCCCAACTACTCGCGGAGGCCATCCGAGAGGCGAATGCTGTCGGAAACTTGGTGTTCGATGCGCAGATCGTTGCGCTGTGCCGCGAACATGGCGTGTCCCTGCTATTGAC
>Ga0209021_1002843_pt1 | contig 14557 bp, 14 predicted proteins | sample PinacodermFT_FD_187299 | JGI IMG/M metagenome (GOLD analysis project Ga0209021, IMG submission 187299) | Host-associated microbial community of the marine sponge Aplysina aerophoba from Gulf of Piran - sponge pinacoderm, lysed by freeze-thaw... | ecosystem: Host-associated > Porifera > Sponge >... | reverse complement strand
CCAGATCGTACCGGGCCTGACGCCATAGCCACGATTCCGCACTGCCCCAGCCCACGGACTCCAGCCGCACGGCCATTTCCGGCGAGATTGCGCAATGGCCGTGAATGACGCGGGACAGCGTCTTTCTATCCACGCCCAGGCGCTCGGCCGCCGCGCTCACGTTCGCCGCGCCTCCATGTTCCGCCGCGTCCGGCCCAATGCAGGCGTCCGCGATGGCACCGCCCGGATGCTGGGGGTTCAGCCGCTGCCATGCATCGTCTCTCGCTTCAATCTCAGCCATGATGTCCTCCCGTCAGTGGTGGTAGTTCTCGTAGCGGACGGCCCGCACGTCCTCGCCGTCCATGCGGAATGTCACGCGCCAGCCGTGCGACACCCAGACGCTCCAGTCGCCTGCCCGCTTGCCATGCAGGCGATGCAGCCGGTAGATCGGCGCTGACAGCGCCCGTAGCGGCATTGGCCCGTCCAGCGCGTCCAGAATGTCCCGCAGCCGACGCACGTGCTCCGGATTGATGCCCCGGGCGTCGTTGCGATGGAATAAACGCTCAGCCGCGCCGCGTTTGAAGCTCCGTATCGCCACCAACTACAGTGTACCAAGGCAAGGTACACCGCAGAAAGCCGGAAGGCCCCGTGCAAGCGGCTCAGGCCGACCGTCAGGCCACTGACAGACCATGGGCCATCCCGACAAGTCCGGCCCCCGCCCACAGGGTCCGTGAGCTCGAGGTGGCCATGCCCCCCAATCTAGCAGCCCCAACCTTGCAATCGCATTCAGTTGAGGCAGGGGTGACACAGGGGGCCGGTTCCTGTAAGACGGGCGAGTACCGATTGGGCTCGGCATTCGGCATGCTGAAGCCTGAGACGGTACAGTGGTTGCAACGGGCGTTGCAGCAGGGTGGATTCTCGCCCATGCGCAGGTGGGGTCTGGGTGCGCTCTCAGGGGCCGCGACTTGGCGCAGGTTGCGATTCAACTCCTAGAGCAGCGGCTTCCGGCGCAACGGCAGGAGACTCATTTGCCGCCGAGCCGGTCTCCGTCTTCACGGACATGAGTAATGAACTCTCGAGGAGCTGAGTACAGCGGCCGGTCATCCGGGGGGCCAGACAGGGGGCCCCAAGATCTCGAAAGCAAGCACGGTAACACGATAGGCGTCTGTTTCCCGAATTGTGGCTGGCGCGGCCGCAACTTCGGAATGCCGCAGAACCGCTAGGTGCTGCTTCCCGCTGTTCGTCTTCGGCAGCTCAGCACCAATTACATCACCGGCAGGATTGTCTTGGCGACAGCCCTGCGCGATTGCCCACTTCATCACCACCTCAATGCGCTGGCGCATCCTCATAGCGGTTACGGATTTGGTGGTCCAGATCGGCAGCATACTGATACCACGAACTAACGTATTATCAGTAGTTTACGACCATGCGAGAACAATTGAAACGGCAGCAAGCCTCGAATTGGCAAATCCCGAGCCACGTCGAAAGCTGGTGACGGGACCTCTCGGTCTTTCTACCTTTTCTTGGTTGGGGGACAGTTCGCGGGATAACATGCCATGAATATCCGTAAGTACCTTAATATCAGTATTTTAAAGAATTATCATGGCGGAGGAAGAGGGATTCGAACCCCCGAGACCCTTGCGAGCCTTGCGGTTTTCAAGACCGCCGCCTTCAACCACTCGGCCATTCCTCCGTCCTCAATCAGACTAGCAACAACGCAACCCGTTACGGTCGGACAGTTGAGATTGCCGCAGCAGCCAGGGCAATGGATCTCCACTGGCATGACTGTTGACGCCGGCAACCTGAGGGCTTCGCGAGGCGTCCGGAACTGAAGCCTCAATCTCCGGATCGAGGGACCGCCACAACCCCCCGTGGATTCCAGCGAGGCTGGCTTGACAATGGGCTGTTAGCGCTTGAGACCCCAAGACCTAGTTTGATGCTAACAGGCCAGTGCGGCAAGCGAAGGCACCAGTGGCTCGGAAGGGAGCACGCCGCGCCATCCATGGTCGGAGACTCCTCGCCGACGTCGGCTCATTGGCCACGCACGAGGGTTCCGGTGCCGCGACTCTCGTGACGCAGTTCTTGGTTGCCACCGAGTGAAGCATCGGAGTCGTGCAACCAAAGGGAGCGACTGTCCAATGATCGATGCCGGCCCGCCGGGTAGGGCGTCGCTCCACATGAAGCAGCTGACAAGGATTCTGTCCTTGCTAAAGTAAGGCGATGGCGAAGGTGACGAGCAAGCTGCAGGTCACGATCCCCAAAAGACTGGCCGAACGGTACAGCATCACACCTGGAGACTCGGTCCTCTTTCAGGAGGCCGGGGATGTCATCCGCGTGATTCCCATGGCTGCGCAAGCTCCCGGCGCACTCGACCGCAGCCAGCGGCTGGCATTGTTCGATGCCGCTACGCAGCGACAGCGCGACCGTGAAACTGGAGTTGGCCCGGATCCTGTTCACGGTCGAGGATGGACTCGCGAGGAGTTGTACCGGCGTGGCAGTGTTGATTGACACCAACGTCTTGGTGTATCGCTTCGACCCACGGTTCCCGATCAAGCAAGAAATCGCCACTCGCATTCTTCGCTCAACGCTTGACTCGGGCAACGCACGGATACCCCATCAAGCCGTCGTCGAATTCGTCGCAGCGACAACCCGGGGCGGCTCGGACACTCGGCTCCTCAGCGTTCCGGACGCACTACGCGAGGCTGAGGAAATCCTGTCCCTTTATCCGATCCTGTACCCGAGCGAAGCAGTGCTGCGAACTGCGCTGCGCGGCTTTGCAGCATACGGGATGTCATGGTTCGATGCACACTTGTGGGCCTACGCGGAAGTCTATGGGCTCGATGAAATCATTTCAGAGGACTTTCAACACGGTCGGCTCTATGGAAGTGTGATGGTACAGAATCCGTTCGTAGAGGCGGACTGATTGACCACCGGATTGAACCGCTAGGCTCTTCTCGCGCCGACACTCCGCCTAGCGACCTAGAGGGCGATCTTCTAAACCTATTCCAGCCTACCCGGCATGCACCGCCGAATCGCGCCGCCGATGAATGAAGCATGGCGAAATACAGCAAGATCGAACGATTCATCGTCGCAAGCAAGCACCGGGACTTCGCCGAAGAGCAGCGCACAGCCATCGAATGACCCGCCCGTGTCGAAGAGCTGCCGTGCGGGGAGCGCCCGAAGTCAATCGCCTGGCGCCTTTGGTGACTCTCATCGCCCCACTTCGGCTTCAGCAACGCAAAGTCTTGCACTCGCAGCTTGGTCAATTGGGGACTCTCGCTTCGGTCTGTTCCAGTGGCCGCCAGCTGCAGTGATGTACGCTGCAACTACATGCAGGGCAGGTTGGATGGCAAGGTAGCCCTTGTCACAGGCGCGTTTGGCGGAATCGGCTCCGCCATCACGCGGCGGTTTTTGGCGGAAGATGCCGTCGTGATAGCCAATGATGTCTCTGGGTCGCCACCCACGGACCTGCACGCCCCAGGCTCCGGCAGCGAGGAACGCCTGATCGTTCATCTCGCCGATCACGCGAAAGAGTCAGACGTCTCCGAAATGATGCAGCGCACGCGAGAACTGTTTGGCGGGGTCGACATCTTGGTCAACAACGCCTTTGCCGCGTTCGACGACACCGACATCGCGACCCTTCGCGAGCAGGACTGGGACCACACCCTCGACGCCTGCCTGAAGGGACCATTCCTGTGCACGAAGCACGCAGTGCCCTTAATGAAGGCACGCGGCGGCGGCAGCATCGTGTCCATCTCCAGCGTCAACGCGCTCCGCGCTGTAAGCGAAACCGCCTACACGGCCGCAAAGGGGGGCCTGATCTCCATGATGCGCCTCGTAGCCGCCGATTTCGCCGAGTGGAGCATCCGTTCCAACGTAATCTGCCCCGGCACGGTTGCGACGTCCGCTTCGCTCGACTACTGGGAGCAGTTCCCCTCCGGCTTCGCCGAACTGAAGCGGATGTATCCACTGGGGCGGATTGGCGATCCTGATGACATCGCCAACTACGCCCTCTTCCTCGCCTCTGACGAATCCAGCTGGGTGACTGGCACCGTCCATGCGGTGGACGGCGGGCTCATGGCTGGCACCAAGCTCGGCGTGCGCTAAGCAGCTCGTCTGCTAGACTCCAACAACTGTGACACGCACCGCCAAGGCAAATCTCATGGCGGCACTGCTGCTAGGGGCCGCTTCCTGCGGCTCAGAGGCGACCGAATCCGCTACGTCATCGGCAGCGGCTAGCGGGCGGGCGGGCTTTCTGAGTGAGCGCTTCGCCGATGCCGCCTTCCAAGGCAACACGAAGGCCGTGGAAGAAATGCTGGAACTGGTCGATGTCGACGCCGTTGACGAGGGCGGACGCACGATGCTGATGCTCGCATCCTACGGGGGCCACTCCACAACGGTTCGGTTGCTATGCGAGAACCAAGCGAATCCCAATCTCAAGGATGTAAATCGTCGCACCGCGTTGATGTACGCCGCGTCGGGCCCCAACTCCCACACGGTCGAGATCCTGCTCGCCCACGGAGCAGAGGTCAACGTGACGGACGGGGACGAAGGGTACACGGCGCTGATGTTCGCAGCGGCCGAAGGGCACGCCGACATCGTCCAGATGTTGCTCGACCAAGGTGCGGACCCAACCCTGCGGGACATTGATGGCGAATCAGCTCTGAAATTTGCCACCGACCAGAACCACCAAGGCGTGATTGCGGTGTTGCAGAAGGCGGCGAAGGATTGACGCGCACGGGTCTAACAATCCCGGATTCTACGACCCGCACCAGTGCGCCAATGTCGCCCGCCGCACGCTGGCGCTTCGTCTGCCTAGCAAGCTTGGTCTTGCCGTTCGCAGCCCAGACATTCGCCCACGAATTCACCATCACGCCCGCGACCATCGTTATCAGGGGCGACGGCAGGTTCCAAGCCGAAGTCGGCCTCGACGCTGATGCCCTGGCTCTCGGCCTGCCCCTAGAAGCGGACTCTGAAGAAGTCGCGAGGGGGATGCGGGAAATCCGCGAAGGCCAATTCGAAGCAGCAGTCCAAAACGCTCGCAACGCAGTGCGCGACGACATCCGCATCGCCTTCGACTCCGCACCTGTAGAGTTCGAGGTGCAGTTTCCCCACACTGGCACTCCGGCCGCGACCAACGCCGACCCGCCGACAGTGTTGGGAGCCCTCGCCAGGCTCACGGGCGAAATCCCAGTTGGCGCTCGCGAGCTAACCTTCCGAGCGCCAATTAGGTACAAGACGGTATCGCTCGAGATCGTCTCGCCAGCTCTGCAGACTCCACTCAACCTCCTGCTGGAGCCAGGTCAGGCCAGTCCGCCGTTTCCGCTCGTCGAGACCGGGCGAGCAATTCCGCGCCAGGGTGTCTTCAGCAGCTACCTCAAGTTGGGCTTCACCCACATCGTGCCTAAGGGACTCGACCATATCCTCTTCGTGCTGGGACTATTCCTGCTCAGCACCCGTTGGCGCCCGCTGTTGTACCAAGTCACCGCATTCACCGTCGCGCATTCGGTGACCCTCGCACTGTCCATGCAAGGCGTCGTATCCCTGCCCGAGCGGTTCGTGGAGACCCTGATCGCACTCTCGATCAGTTGGGTGGCAATCGAGAACATCGCCACATCCGAGCTGAAGCCGTGGCGAATCGGCTTGGTCTTCTGTTTCGGCCTGCTCCACGGGCTAGGCTTTGCCGGCGTGCTCAGTGAACTAGGCATGCCCGAAGGCCGGTTTCTGGCCGCGCTGCTGTCGTTCAATCTCGGCGTGGAGCTTGGCCAGCTCAGCGTGATCTTGATGGCATTTGCGGTCTTGGGGCGGTTCCGACATCTTGAGGGGTATCGTCGCTATGTGATCCTCCCCTGCTCGGCAGCCATCGCGGCGACGGGGCTATGGTGGGCGCTGACCAGAGCGCTCGGGTAGCCGACAGCGGGAAGGCGCTTCACCGAGCGCGACTCTACGAACCGCGCGTATACGAGCCGCTATCCAATTCCATCTACGGTCTGCTCCATGGTGCGCTGATTGAGCACAACGGCCCGACTCCAGATGGCAAGGGCAACGGGCACTATCATGGTGTCTCTGTGGCTACGGTCTTCATCCCTTCCATGCTGCGACCCCTCGCAGGCGACCATGACATGCTCGAGGTGGGCGGAGCGACCGTTCGCGAGGTCGTGGAGAACCTAGTCGAGCGCTATCCCGGCTTGAGAGAACGCCTGCTGGCCGACGGGCAACTGCCCGGCAACATTTCGGTCGCGATCGATGGCGAGGTCTCGACGCTCGGGCTGCTAGATCAGCTGGAGCCGGACTCTGAGGTCCACTTCGTTCCAGCAATCTCCGGAGGGCGAGAATAGGGCGATGCAGACTCCGTGGGGCGAAATTGAAGTCCGAGATGCGCATGCGCACTTCTTCGGCCTGTCATTCTTCAAGGCTCTAGCGCGGCAGAAGGCGGTTTCTGACACAGCGGCGATGGTAGCCGCGCTCAGTTGGGACATGCCACCCGACCGCAACGAGGATCTGGCCGAGCGCTGGGCAGGCGAGTTGGACCGGCATGGTGTCGCAAGGTCCGTGCTGATGGCAAGCGTCCCCGGCGATGAAGCGGCGGTAGGCGACGCGGTGCGGGCATTCCCTCACCGCTTCCATGGCTACTTCATGCTCAACCCGTTCGCAGACGGTGCGCTGCAGAGGGCTCGCACGGCCTTTGAAGACCTGGGCTTACAGGGCTTGTGTCTGTTCCCAGCAATGCAGGGATTCTCGGTCCAAGACACGGGACTCGGCGCATTGTATGAACTGGCGTCCGCGGCCGACAAGCGCGTGGTATTCGTTCACATGGGAGTGTTGACCGTCGGCATTCGAGCCAAGCTCGGCCTGCCGTCGAGATTCAACTTGAGCTACTCCAACCCGATCGACCTGCACCGCGTTGCCATGGATCATCCCACCACGAACTTCGTGCTCCCGCACTTTGGCGCGGGCTACTTTCGCGAGGCACTCATGCTGGCTTCCCTAGCACCGAACGTCTACCTCGACACCTCCAGCAGTAACAGCTGGACGAAATACCTGACTCCGCAGCCCAGCCTGCAAGATGTCTTCGCCCAAGCGCTGGATGTGGTCGGTCCGAAGCGTCTATTGTTCGGCTCGGACTCATCGTTCTTTCCTCGCGGCTGGAATTGCACGGTGTTCGACGCTCAATGCGAAGCGTTGGCCCAGGCGGGCGCATCGCAGAGTGACGCCGAGGCAATATTCGGTGCCAATCTGGCCCGACTGCTCAGCCCAGAGTCCTGCCGCTAGGCACACGGAAAAGCCTACCCTCGGATCCTGCGGACATTCCGGCATTCACGTCCCGCTGGAACACTCAGCCTCGGACAGTGGGTACGATGGAAGCAAGCTATGGCAAGTCAAGGTCTTAACCGACGATACTTTTTCTTCGGCTCGCTGCTCGCCGGCGCGATTCCGTCCGGTGGCTACGGAACGGTCAAGTCGTTACGGGCGCTGGGGTACAAGCCCTACTACGACAAGCTGAACGTTGCGGCGATCGGCTGCGGCGGCCGAGGCGGCCGCATCTTGAACGAAGTAGCGCAGACCGAAAATATCGTCGCGCTGTGTGACGTCGACGAGAAGCGTGCCGCGGAGAATTTCCAGCGATACGGCAAGCAGCCGAAGTACGCAGACTTCCGCGTAATGCTGGAAAAACAGGACAAGAACATCGATGCATGCACTATCGGGATTCCGGACCATATGCATGCGACGGCGGCGCTAGCTTGCATGCAGGCGGGAAAGCATGTCTACCTCGAAAAGCCGTTGACGCGCACGCCCTGGGAGGCGCGCCTGATGGTCGACGCAGCCAAGAAGTACGGCGTCGCCACGCAGATGGGCAATCAGGGCTATTCGCACGAGAGTATTCGGGCCACAAGCGAGATTCTGTGGTCGGGCGAGATCGGCGATGTCCGGGAAGTACATGCCTCGTCGTCGCCAGGGACCCATCCGGTTGGGTTGACCTCGATGCCGGACGAGACATCGGTGCCCGCGGGCCTGAACTGGGACCTGTGGCTGGGAGGAGCGGACATGCGCTCCTACAACCCCACATTCACGCCTTACAACTGGCGGGGTTACTTCGACTTTGGAACCGGCCAACTCGGCAACTGGGGCATTCACGTGCTGGGGCCGGTGAATATGGCGCTACAACTGGGAGCGCCGACAAGCGTGGAACTGTTGCGGCAGGTTGATTCCAGCCAGTGGACGTTCCCGACGCGAGCTGTGCTCAGGTACGATTTTCCGGCGCGCGGCAAGATGCCGCCGGTATCGGTCTATTGGCACGATTCGCCCCGGCCAACCGAAGAGGAAGCCTATCGCGTGCCAGGCATGGAGGAGCAGACGATCCTGCCGTTGGCGAACAATCTCAGCGCCAAGGGGCGCGGACCGGAGCCGCCGCCGAGCAGGCGGCGAGGACCGCGGGCACCGCGGACCGGCCCGCCGACGGGCGCGGGAGGGCCGGGCGTTGCAGTATACGGCTACGAGCGGCGCGGCGACCCTGCCCAGCCCGGCGTGCTTTCGAGCAACGGTGCCGTCTTTGTGGGATCGAAGGGCATGATGGCTACGGTTGCACGCGGGGAAGGCGTGCATCTGCTGCCCGCCGAGCGCTGGCACGACTACGAGCTGCCACCGCAGCTCTTGACGCGATCGCCAGGCCACATGAACGACTGGGTGCGCGCCTGCAAAGGCGGCGAAGCAGCCTGTTCGGATTTCCGCATCTCCGGGCCCTACACCGAATGGGTCGTGCTGGGCGCGATCGCGTTCCGCGTTCCGGGCAAGCTCGATTGGGACAGCGCCAACTTGCGGTTCACCAACAGCGGCGAGGCGAACAAGTATGTGAAGCCATCATTCCGGAAGGGGTGGGAGTTGAGCCTCTAGCGGTCCGCACTGCACAAGCCTGGCACGCTGCCACTGGTTCGCACGCCGTCCGGCCAGCGGAGCTATCGGGTTACGTTGGTCACTGGCCATCCAAATAGACTGGATGGCGCTTGTCGCTCTGCATGCGCTTGTCGAAGCGGCGGGCGATCCCGTCCAGCCGCTCGACGATCTCCGGACGCTCCGACGCGAGATTCCGGCTCTCCGCCTTGTCGGCGTTCAGATCGTAGAGCTCCGCTTCCTCGCGCAGTCTGTGATGGCGCTCATACAGCTCGGGATTCTGCAAGTACCAGAGAGATGCCGACTGCTCGTGAGGCTCGCTATGGCGGAGGAACAGCTTCCAATTTCCGAGTCGGACCGCTTGCAACTGCATCCCGAAATAGTAGAAGAACGGTTCCTGCGAAAGCCCTTCCGTCTTGCCCAGCAGCAGGTCGGCGATCGAACGCCCGTCGATCACCCTGTCGCTAGGAGTGTCCGCGCCCGCCAGTTCGGCCAGAGTGGGCAGCAAGTCGAGAATCGAAGCCGGCTCGCTCGTCTGGGTTTTCGCAGCAACCTTGCCGGGCCACCAGAAGATGCCCGGTTCTCGCATCCCCCCTTCGAACGTGGTCCCTTTATTGCCCCGCAGACCGCCGGCACTCCCGCCGGCACTGCGCTTCCCCCACCTTCCGCCACCGCGCGTAGGTCCGTTGTCCGATGTGAAGACGACAAGCGTCTTCTCGTCTAAGCCGAGTTCCCGGAGTGTCCGCAACACCTCGCCCACGCTCCAGTCCATTTCCTCCACGGTGTCGGCGTAGAGTCCGTGCGGCGAGCGTCCCTCGAAGTCCTCCGAAGCATACTGCGGGTTGTGCGGGAAGGTGTGAGGCAAGTAGAGCAAGAACGGCCGGGCGCGGTTCGCCTCGATGAACTCAACAGCCCTTTCCGTGTAGCGCCGTGTCAAAGTGTGTTGGTTGACCGGCGCCTCCAAGATTTCATCGTTGTCCAGCAGAGGCAATCTCCAGAACGCGTGCTGCGGCCGGAGAACCGTGTCAGGCTCCCATTTGAGCATGTCATTGGAGTACGGCAATCCGTAGAAGAAATCGAAGCCGTGGCGCTGGGCGCGGAACGGCTTGGGCCAGCCGAGATGCCACTTGCCGATCGCCGCAGTGGCATAGCCCTTGTCCGACAGGATCTCCGCAATGGTGATTTCGGCGGGCGGCAGGCCCGTCAATTCGGTCGGGAACAGCACGTACGGCACTCCCGCCCGGACCGGGTAGCGGCCAGTCAGCAGAGCAGCCCTCGACGGGCTGCAGAAGGGAGCGGCCGTGTAGAAGTCTGTGAACCGCATCCCCTCTGCCGCCATGCGGTCCAGATTCGGGGTGCGGATGGTCTCCGATCCGTACACACCAAGATCGCCATACCCGAGGTCGTCAGCGAAAATCACAACGAAGTTCGGCAGTTCGGCCAAAGCGTTGGGCACGGAGAGCGCTAGCAGGACTGCGAGGTGGACCAAAGTCGGACCGCGCCGTTGGCGGGTCTGCGATTGCCCCGCGGAGGCGACGCTAGCTAGGGTTTCTCGGGAGCGGTGCATCGGGATCATCATGCCAGAGCTTACGGCTGAGTTTCAGCGCCTCCTGCCAGCTACACGCCTCACGGGCCCCTATCTAAGGGCCTGCACGCCGCTCGGCTGTGTCATCCCCTTGCGAGCACTGCCTAGATCGCGGTATCGCTAGTCACCACCATTGCCGTCATTCCACGAAGAGCGCGTCTCCGGAGGCTACCTGCCCTGCCGTTTCCTGCCCTGCCACGACTCTGGCGAGGGCATGCCAGGTCAATGACTGAACGATGGAACTTCGGATCGGGGATCGACGACACGATTCGGCGTGCCGCGACAGCGCGGCGCGTTGGCAATGTCCGCAAGCCCGCCCGTCCGAGTGCCCGAAGAGCGCCTAGCTCTTGGGGACGCTCAGCCGGACCACCGTCACAGAATGCTTCGGGAATTCGTATGTAAACCGCGGACCGTCGATCCGCACCTGCGTTTCGCGAGCCGCGATCTTGTTCGGCTCTGAGAAGCTGTTGGCGTCCTCAAGCGTCGGAGCCGTGATCGTGGTAACGCTAGCAACGTTGTCGAGGTCACCTGCTGCGTTTGCGATCTCGACGGTAGCCCGAATCGCCTGCGTGGCAGAAGTGTTGACCGCTTTGAGATACAGCTCGGTGCCGGCATCGTCGGAACTCGCAGTCACGTCGAGCGCGGGGACGCTTGAGCCGAGTTCGGCGTCACCGGTATCTAGCACGACGTCGCAGTCCACCGCCGTAGCCAAGCGCCAGTTGCCCCTGTTCCGGTTGTATGCCTCGATCACTGAATATGTCGCCGACGTGAAGACGTCGTGGCGGCTCGCTTGGATGATCCCGCCCGGCCAGCCGTTCACCAAGTCGGACACTGCGCTCATGCGGATAAGGTCTCCCTGGCGTTCAAAGGCGTTCATGAGGCGTGCCCCGTACATTGCCGACTCCATGGTGTGCTGGCGCGGGACTCCGAAGGTGGTGTTCCATTCGTTGAGCGCAACTCCGATCTCGCGATTGGGCACAATCTCCTCGATCATGTTTCGAACGCGGCCATAGAGCTCTTCGTACCATAGAGGCCTCGCCATCAGCGCCGCGTAGCCTTTCGGGTCGTCTTCCTTAGGTCGGTAGTGGTGGATCGACAGCATGTCGATTTCACCGCCGATCTCTTCGAGCACAACCCTGTTCCAATCCGGGCTCTCGTCACCGACGGCGATGATCTTAATGGACGGATCCACCGCCTTCATCTGGCGGATGTAGCGCCGGGCATTGGCCGCGTAGGTGGAGGCATCGGAGTGGCCGCGAACCCAATCGCCCCAGATCTCATTGCCTATCTCCCAGTAGATGACACCGAATGGCTCGGGATAGCCATCGCGTGCACGCAGCGCGCCGTACCGGGAACTCGGGTCCCCATTGACGTACTCGACCCAGTTCGCAGCCTCTTCGGCGGATGCCGGGCGCGATTCAGAGCGAATGTCGCCGCCCGCTGCGCGAATCTGCGCCGCCTCGACAACTGTCACGCCCGCGCCCTCGACATTGACGACGATGTTGGGCTCCGCGCCGACGAGCCAACAGAATTGCAAGAACTCGATTGTCCCGAAGTCGGCGGGTTCGGGGTCGTCGTCCCACGACATGTTGATCCACACTGGCCGCTCGTCCCGCGGACCGATTCCCCATTCCCAGTGGTAGTCCTGCGCAACGTTGCCACCAGGCCACCGAATGAATGCGGGTCGCAGCGCGAGGACTCTCTCCAGCACGTCCGCCCGGATGCTGCTCGTGGCGTCGCCTGGCATCAGTGACACCTGATCAACCCAGATTGTCCCGACACCGAACATGCGCAGCACGAATCGAGCGCCCGGGTCCGTCCTCGCAACCGGCAACTCAAGTTCGTACCTCGTCCACTCAGAGGGGATGCTCTCCAGTTCCGTGACTCCATAGACCTCGCCGCCCGAGCGGTCCTCTTCCAAAGACACCGCGAGAGACCCAGCAAAGGTTCCGCGCGTATCGACACCGGAGTCCGTACGAACCGCGTTCGCGGCGCGCAGCCACAGGGAGGCCCGATAGGTCACCCCTCCGCGCAGAGGAATCCTAGGCTGGTAGATGCCGTGCCCTCGTTGCTCGGGCAGCAGGTTGGTCAGGACTTGGGCACGATTCTGGTAGTCCGAGGGGTAACCCTGTTCCGTGATGCCGTATGCTTTCCCTCCCAAGAGGAAACCGTTTGCATGGTTGCGGGTGTCCGGGTAGCGCTCCCAGTAGTGGGCCGCCGCTGGGGGCGGAGCGACATCCTCGAACCCCCGGTTTACCAGAACTTCGGCCCACAGCCCCTGCTTGATGTTCTCGAACATGAACTCAGCGAAATGGCCGTAGAGTAGGTCGCTGATGGGATTCAGGCGTTGCGAAGCATCAACCCGAATCGATGCCTGGTCGATGGCTTCGGAGTCGACTTGCGACTCGCCACACGCCTGTAGCATCGCAGAAGCGGCAATCAGGGCGCCCACAAGAGGACGCATGGCGAAGCTCCTTGTTCGGCAGATTCGAGGCAGGCTGAATGCACGGAGTCTTCGATGTCCCATTGTCTGTTCCCGGAGCAATGGATAGCACAGCGACCTACATGCTGGCAATGCGCACGGGCCGCGAATCTGGTGGTGGCAAGAGCAGGAACCCATACTTTGATGTGACATCATCAGATGTATGCGAGCCACGCTAGATATTGACGATGACGTGCTATTCGCGGTGAAGGATCTGGCGGCAGCCGAAGAGAAAAGTGCGGGCAAGACGCTCTCCGACTTGGCTCGGCAAGCACTCCAGCGACAGCCGACCGAATCCTCGGAAGTACGGAACGGGTTCCCGTTGCTCCGCAGGTCGAGAAACTTCGTGACTACGCGTCAAGTTGACCAATTGCTTGAGGATCAACAAGGAAAATGAGGATCCTTCTCGACCCGAACGTACTGATCGCGCTGTTCGATCCGAGGCAGGTCCATCACGACCGAGCGCACATTTGGTGGGAGCACCCCCGTGCGTCGGGCTGCGCCTCTTGTCCGCTGACCCAGAACGGCTTCGTGCGTGTGCTGTCGCAACAGGGCTATCCCAATTCTGTTGCCACTCCGGTTGCGATCCGCATTCTCGGAGAAGCGGTGCGCGCGCAGGACCACGCATTCTGGCCGGATGACTTGTCGATCACTTCAGGCGACCACTTCCGTTCGGAGCGAATCTTGGGTCCCAAGCGAGTGTCCGACCCGTACCTGCTTTCCCTCGCTGTCCAAAGGGAAGGACGCTTAGCGACATTCGATCGAACCATCCCCCTGTCAGCAGCAGAAGGAGCAACTGGCAGACACCTAGCCATGCTGTCGTAAGCCGAATCTGCCAAGAACGAAACCCGAAGGCTCGCCCTAGGCCAATGATGATCCCGCGAACAGGGCGACCTCCGGGTGGGGTATCCTGACGCCGTTCGCGGGGGTGCAGACGCCGGAGGCTCGGTTGATCTGCTGTCCTTGCCGGCGGGGAACTGTCTCACTGCTAAGACTGAACGCGTGCTAAAAGAGAGTGGATGACACATGTGAACAGGGCCGCATCGACGGCGCTTGGAGCCGCAAGAGGAGAAGGCTTGCATGCGGTCGGCAAGCAGCCGGGACCGGTCGGTCGATCACTCCTCCTGGCTCTGGCCGGTCTGCTGGGCTGCTGGCCAGGTTCGCACCCGCCGCCGCTCTATGCCGCAAGCGAGGAAATCCGCGCCTCTGCGAGAACGTGCGCAGACTTCGACTGGCGGGACCAGGGGGGCACCGCTGATTCGTAATGGGCTGATGGGGGATATGGCGGCAAATCTGACGATGGGAGACGGAGGCTGTAGCGGATTGCCGCGCAAAAGCGGGTTTTGTTGCGCTGCTGAGGGCGCTGAGAGAGTGTCAGCGCCGAGCAGGGAGCAGCGAACTCCGCAACGTGGCGCAGGGGGCCATCCGCCAGGCCGTGACGGGCCTGACTACGGGGCTGCGCAGCGCCAGCGGCGCTAGCTGGGAGTCAACAGCAGTTGCAGCGCCTCGTCACGATTGCCCGCATAGTAGGTTTGCGCGGTCGGCACCGTCTCGCCGGGCCTGTGCGACAACAGCAGCGCCAGCGTCAGGTTGTTCAGCGCCGCGGCGTTGGACGGGCCGTG
>Ga0209021_1002839_pt1 | contig 14568 bp, 15 predicted proteins | sample PinacodermFT_FD_187299 | JGI IMG/M metagenome (GOLD analysis project Ga0209021, IMG submission 187299) | Host-associated microbial community of the marine sponge Aplysina aerophoba from Gulf of Piran - sponge pinacoderm, lysed by freeze-thaw... | ecosystem: Host-associated > Porifera > Sponge >... | reverse complement strand
CCCACCGCAACGAGCCGTTGGTGGCGTCGAACGCGACCGCGTCGGTGAAGGTGCCGCCTACGTCCACTCCAACCCGATACCTGGTCTTCGAACTATTCATCACCTGCCTCAATTCTCACGTTCATTTCGCCATCCATCCTTCCGAACCCTACTTCCCGTTTTCGGCACCGCAAGCAAAACGCAAGCGGATCAAACCGCCAAACCGTGTTCCATCCGTGACACTACACCGGGTTCAGACCAGATGGCAGGCAACCCAATGATTGGGAAGAACCTCTCGCAAAACGGGTACCTCCATACTGCAGCGCATCTCTGCGAAAGGACATCGTGTATGAAAATGACAACCCGACGGAGGATCCATGGGGCTAGGTACGTCTCCTCCAAGTGGGGTGGATGAACGTCCGGCTTCCCTGTCCATGCTCGGGACAGCCGACAGCAATGCCTTGGTATAAGGGTGCTTCACATCCAGGAAAAGTGATCGACGATCGGCCCTCTCCACGATTCTGCCCAGATACATGACCGCAATTTCGTCGCATATATGCTGAACCACTGCCATATCATGAGAAATAAACAGATAGGTCAAGCCAAACTCCCTCTGTAGCCGCGCCAATAGATTAAGGATCTGTGACTGGATCGCGACGTCCAGAGCGGACACGGGCTCGTCGCACACAACAAAGTCGGGGTTTGGAGCCAGTGCGCGGGCAACGCAGATTCGTTGCCGCTGACCGCCCGAAAATTGATGTGGATACAGCTTCTTCTGTTCAGGACGAAGTCCCACCATCCCCAGTAGCTCCTCTACCCTTTGGTGTTGTTCCTCTGATGTACCGATTCCAAGAATCCTCAGGGGAGCTCTTATTATTTCGCCCGCGGTCGTCCGAGGGTTCATTGAAGAATAAGGATCCTGGAAAATAATCTGCATATGCCGGCGATAGTTCCGCAGGTCGTTTTCATTCAGTTGGCAAACATCGACCCCTTTTAGAACCACCGAGCCGGAAATCGGCTCAACCAGGCGAAGTACAGAGAAAGCGGTAGTCGATTTCCCACAACCGCTTTCTCCAACCAGACCAAGCGTCTTGCCCGATGCGATTTCAAAGCTCACGCCATCCACCGCGTACACGGTCGGTTGTTCCGCAAACACGTGGGGTCTGCGAACCTTGAAGTAGGTTCGGAGGTTATCCACTTTCAGGCAGATCTCGGAATTCATGCGAACTCCACAACCCGCCAGCAACTGACACAATGATTCTCTCCAACCGGTACTTCGGGCGGAGCCTCTTCGTAGCATCGGTCAACGACTTTGTGACATCGAGGAGCGAATGAACAACCGGTACCCAATTGCGCCATACTGGGCACAACACCCGGGATTTCATTGAGTTCCACTCGTACGGGCCCGGGGTCCTTCTTGAGAACCGGAACGCAGTTGATAAGGCCTTGAGTGTAGGGATGACGAGGATTGTCAATAATATCCCTCACCAGCCCCTCCTCTATCTTGCGGCCTGCATACATCACTGCCACACGGTCGGCAAATTCGGCGATGACACTCATGTCATGGGTAATCAGAATCACAGACGTACCCATCTCTTCTTGCACATGCCTCAGCAGTTCAAATATCTGCGCCTGGATCGTAACGTCCAGGGCAGTCGTTGGTTCATCGGCGATCAGCACACTGGGCTGACACGAAAGGGCCATCGCGATCATGATACGTTGACGCATGCCACCGGAAAGCTCATGCGGATACTGGCTGATCCTCTGTTTGGAAGCCGGGATGCCGACTGCATCAAGCATTTGCAGGGTTTTCTCCCTTGCCTGTGCAGCCGTCGCCGATTGATGCCGTCGGATATTCTCAGACACCTGCGTGCCGATTGTGAAAACCGGATTCAGGGATGTCATGGGTTCCTGGAAAATCATGGATATCTCGTTACCCCGAATATCCTCCATCTCCCTTTCCGTCAACTGCAGTACATCGGTACCATTCAGCAGTATCCGACCCGCGGCAATATTGCCGGGTGGTACAGGTATCAGACGCATGATCGATAGAGCTGTCATGCTCTTCCCACAACCACTTTCACCGACTATTCCTAGCGCCTCGCCTGGCAAAAGGTGGAGGTTCAGTTGATTCAGCACCCGCACATTGCCGGCTCTAGTGGAAAAATCCACACTCAATCCCTCTACCTGCAGTAGTGATTCCTGGTTCATAGCTCTCTCAATTTGGGATTCAGAGCATCGTTCAGGCCGTCACCTACCAAACTGACGCCCAGAACGGTCAGGAAAATCGCAAATCCCGGGAAAGTGATTGTCCACCAGGAATCCCAGATGTACTCCCTGGAAGAACCAATCATATATCCCCAACTGTAGGCGTTGGGATCTCCCAGTCCGAGAAAACTCAGAGCTGCCTCAAACAGAATCGCGGTGCCTACATTCAAGGCAATGGCAACAATCAGGGGGGGTAGCGCGTTAGGGAGGATTACTTTCGCCATAATGCTCACGTTTCTGGCTCCCATCGCCCGTTCTGCCTTGACGTATTCCATTTCCTTGATCTTCAAGAATTCCGCTCGCGTCAGCCGTGCCATGCCTGTCCAACTTACGATAGCGATTGCCAGAACGATGAGGTAGATGCTGGGAGTAAACAGGGAAATCAATACCATTACGAACAACATGGGGGGCAAGACCTGAAAGAACTCGGTCACTCGCATGAGCAGGTTGTCGACCCAGCGGCCGTAGTAACCGGCCAGTACACCCATGATGATCCCAATGAATGCCGTGCAGACAGTCGCGGAAAAACCGATGGCCAACGTGATCGAAGCCCCGTGTATGATGCCGGTCAATACGTCTCTACCAAGATAGTCAGTTCCCAGTAGAAATTCCTCACCAGGAGGAGTCATTGGAGCCCCGACCATTGCAAAAGGATCACCGGAATGGATTGTCAGTCCGAACACTGCCGTCAGTACTACGAGGAGCCACAACACCAGGCCAAGCACTGCCGCCTTGTTGGCGAAGAACATGTGCCACAGTTCAACCATGGGGCGATCCGGCCGAACTGCCGCATCGGATTTTTCCTTGTTGTCCATATGCCTACTTGATTCGCGGATCCAGAATTCGATATGAAAAGTCGGTGATTAGATTTGCTACCACTACCATTAGAGTAGAGAAAAACAAGATTCCCAGAAGCAGGGGATGATCTCGACGCAGAATTGCGTTAAAGGCGAGTTGTCCGATCCCGGGCCAACTGAACACCGTTTCCACCACAACAGCTCCGGCGATCAACTGGGAAAACTGAAGTCCGGCCATTGTAACTACCGGCAAGATACCGTTCTTCAACCCATGTTTGTAAACGACGATTCGCCGAGACAAACCCTTTGATCGAGCGGTTCTGATGTAATCAGATCCCAGTACGTCCAGCATACTGGCCCGAGCCAACCTGCTGTAAACGGCGATGTATACGCTGGCCAGAGTTACTGCCGGCAGTATGAGATGTTTGAGAACATCAACAAACGCTTCCAGGCCCGTACCTTGAAATCCGGGTGTCTTCATTCCAGAAGCCGGAAACAACGGCACTAAATAGGCAAAGACGATCAACAACATCAAACCGGTCCAGAATATTGGTGCCGAAAAACCCGACAAGGAGAGGACAGTAACGACATGGCTGACGAAACTTTTCGGCCTTTGCGCCGCGATGATTCCCAGAACGGTGCCTGTTATGAGGGCAAGGAAAAACGCGGTTGTTACCAATAGGACTGTGGCCGGCAGATGATCCAGAATCAGGTCTCTCACCGGAACTCGGTGAGTGAACGACATCCCAAAATCGCCGCGCATCATTTTCCAGATGTGTGTATGAAGCTGCGTAAAGAGACTCTGATCAAGCCCGTAGTCGGCCCGGAGTTTGGCTACCAATTCCGGGGTTGCGCCACCCATATCCCCGATCATTGCCGTCACGGCATCGCCAGGTGCTATGTGGACCAGCACAAAATTCAGAACGATGACAGCCAATAGCAGCACCAACGAATAAATGGTTCGATTGAGGCCGACAAGAAGGGTCTTCAAGGTTTGTTACCTCAATCGGAGACAGAGACCGGTGGGCGGGACAGCCCGGGTGTTTTGCCATGCCAAGTGCCGCGTGGTCTGCCGGGGCTGTCTTTCTCCAGCGACCGGTCGATGGTCTCATACGCGCACAGTCATCAAGGCGAGTCAGTACCGGCTCAGACTGATGGATTCTGGGATCGATAGGTCGAAGGGCGGTCCGTGGAGTCCGCCGACATCGACCGATTCACTCTTCAGGACAAGACCACCTCAGGAAACGGCATTCGTGTGGAAGCCAAGCGCAGGGAGCTGCAGCAACAAGCCAGACCCAGGCCTGGGTCCGGCTTTTCCTGGCAGACAACCTTCCGGCACAGTGAGATTCCGGATTCGTTCAGGGAGCCTTTCCGTTTTTCCAGTACACGCTGTGCATAGGGCCTATTGCACCGTAGATTCCGGTTGGAGTGTTCATCAACTCACCGTTATAGGCACTATGGAAATTACTTTGAACGGTGAAATATACGGGGAGGTCCTGTGCCAGAATTTTCTGGAATTCAACGTACAAGCTCCTGCGTTTCTCCATATCCGTTTCAACAGCGGCAGCATTCAGGAGCCTGTCGACTTCTTCATTTATATATCCAGAAGTGTTTGTCCAGACTCGATGCTTGATGTTGGTTGACATGACCATACGGTAAACACCGATAACCGGATCACTCCAGCTAAAGTTGTTGTTTGCTGTCATGTCGTGGTCCCAGGCTGCAATCGACTGATACCAGTCCTGGAAATCCGCCGGCGGTACCAGATTGATGTCTATTCCGATTTTCTTGAGCTGCGGCTTCATGTACTCGGCAATATTTTTCTGTTCCCAATCCACACCTGGTTGGTATGTCAGATTGAGCGAAAAACGCATACCGTCCGCTTGGCGCGCGTAGCCCGCCTCATCCAGGAGCTGGTTTGCCTTGTCCAGGTCGACTCCGTACTGATTGACCTCATCAGTATAAAACGGACTGGACGAATGTATGGGTCCGGTCGCTTTGCTGGTCACTCCCAGATGCATTTTCTGGGTAATGAAATCATCGTCGATAGCATATGCGATCGCCTGACGGACTTTGAGATCGCCCGTGTATTGCTTGCGCAGATTGAATTCAATGAACGCGGTTTCACCGATACCCTGGTAGCCTTGGGAGGTGACAAAAAGGTTCTCCTCTTTTCTCAGCCTGTCGACCGTATGCGGGTCTCCAACGAATGACCATCCATGGGCTTGGCCCTGGCTCAAGGCAATTACGGAACCACTGGCACTACTGTTTTTTACGCCAATGTAGCGATCGAGATATGGCTGCCCCGGACGCATGAAATTGTCGTAACGCTCCAGGATGTAACTCTTGCCGGGAACATATTCTGCCATCTTGAAAGGCCCGGATCCGATTGCCTGGATGTTGGCGGGATTGTCGCGAATCGGACCGTTGCTGGGGCCGTAAACGTGCTCCGGAAGAATCGGCAGGAGCGGTATGCACACGGAGTACAGCAGTGCCGGATGCGGGTTCTTGAGCTGTACTACAACAGTATGGTCGTCGGGCGTTTCTACTCGGTCAACCGCGCCGAACATGGATGGCCCGAAAGGATGGTTTTCCTTTGATACGCCCAAGGAGAAAGCCACGTCCTTTGAGGTCACCGGTGTACCATCATGAAATTTCGTGCCTTCTTCCAGGTAGAATGTGTATGTCAATCCGTCGTCTGATATTTCCCAACTTTTTGCAAGATAGGGTTCTGCCTCGAAGTTCTCATTGATTTCCACCAGGCCCACGAAAATGTTGGAAGCCCCGGCATAGAGCGTTGCACCTGATTTGATGCCGGAATTGAAATGTGGCGGGAACTGACTATAGACGTGTACCAGATCCCCGCCTCTTTGGGGTTCGGCGAAACCCGCGTTGAATGCGGCCATCGCAACGGCAGCACACAATAGACGAATGGTGTTTTTCACTATCGTATCCTCCTGATTGACATAAGTGGATGTAACAGCAGAACTATACTTGTTATACGGGTCATGTACGTAAATTGACTGCCCGCCTCACTGCTTCTGCTGAATCTTCTCATCGGCGTGTCGGAACGTTGCCGTGGCCGGTTCGACCGGATCCGACGGCGTCGGTCGGTGCCTTGACCTGGAATCTCCGGTGTGCCTGGTTGTTCGTTTGGATTTGGTGATGACACCTCCAACTATCGTTCCATGATTGATTGGATAGAACAGTCTTCACCTGATGGGCGACGGTAGCCAAAAGAAAATGAGGCTATTTCTCTCCATCCGGGAGAGTCGGCACCGAAACGGTTCAGCCTTCGGGGCTCGACCGGATTCGAGTAGATCCTCCTTCACTTGGATGGCACAAGTGTGTGATCTATGGGGTATTAGCTGTTGCCGTCCGGGCTTGACCGCAGACGTGTGATGCCAAATGGTAGCATTTGGGAACATCTGGTGTGAACCCGGCTCTGTCTTGGTTGGCGCCGAGTACGACAGGGTCTAACGCGGCAAGATGTTCGGGTTAATGGAGCCAGTGCGGCACTGTGGACGGCGCCTTCGCGCACGGCAGCGAGCCGCCGGTGGCGTCGAACGCGACGGCGCATTGGTGTTCGGTTAACGCGGCTCCGTGGCTCCGTAGGTCGGATTGGTCGAAGGCGTAATCCGACCTACGGCCCTCCAAGTCCATGATTCATGTCGGATTACGCTGCGCTAATCCGACCTACAGCCCTGCCGACTCCCAAATGGGTCGACACCTGCATTCTAGTTTATCCAGTTGATTCTTATACAAGTGTTTCGTTAACCGATCACCGATGCGCGACGACGACGGTGAACGTGCCACCGACGTCCACACCCGGGCGGAGCCGCTCTTCCGGGTTCCTGTCGATGACGAGCAACGGCACGCGGGCGAAGGTGTGGAAGTGCCGCTCGCAGGCGTTGATGGGGCGTGCGGCATTGAGGCTTGCCAGCGACCGGCTCTGGGTGGTGAGCGGAACGACGGTCGCCGGTCCGAAGTCGTGATGCGTGCGTGTCCGCCGTCACTCCGCCCCAAGACGCCGCACATCGGTTCCACCCGCATCGGGTTTGATGACGCCCATCAGCGGAGGCGTGCTTCCGCAAGCTTCGTGCCCTCGACCCGAGCCCGGATCTTGGCGAATGCGGTCTCTCGTGCGGTCGATACATCGTCGCCAAACGGCGAGAAGCCGCAATCGTCGGTGCTTCCGAGTCCCTCAGCGCCGAGGTGCTCCGCCGCTTCCAGGATGCGCTCGCATACCTCCCCGGCGGTCTCGACACGCGGATCGATGGGATCGGTGACTCCGACATAGACTGTCTGCCTGGCCCGTCGTTCGCGTGCGACGATGTCCAGCGCCCGCGGTCGGTCCGCCTCGCTCGCCATCTGCACGAAGAAGCGCCCGGCATTGATGCCGAACAGGTCGGGCAGCAACTCCGCGTAGTCGACATCGGCGGAATGCGTCGAATCCTGATCGCCGCCCGGGCAGGTATGCACGCCGATTCGGGCGCGCTCGGCGTCGGAGAAGCGCGCGAGCACTTGATTGTTGAGCGCCACGAAGTCCCGCAACAGCCCGCGCGACGGGTCCAGCTTGCAGCACAGCCGTCCCTCGGTGAAGTCGATCTGCACGCTGTCGGCCCCGGCGTCGAAGGCGGAGCGCATGTCCTTCTCGCACTCGTTCACGAGGTCGGCCAGGAAGGCGTCACGGGAATAGCCTTCGATCCCGTCCTGCGGATAGATCAGCGAGATCGCCGACGGCGCGATGACCGCCTGCTTGACCGGCTGCCCAGCATGTACCTTCGCGGCGGCGACATAGGATCCCGAATAGGTCGTGTAGCGAAACGGTCCGGCGGTCAGCACGGGCAACTGACGGGTGTGTCCGTCGTCGAACGGGATCACGACCCCGTCGGGCGACAGCGTGGCCAGTCCGGCGAGCGGGTAGGTCGCGAAGCTCGGTTTCGACTGCTCGCCATCGGTCACGATCGGTGAGCCCGTTGCCTCCATGGCGGCGATTGTCTCGGCCACGGCGCGTTCCGTGGCACGGCCGAGCTCCGCGTCATCGAGTCTGCCGGCCCCATGCGCGACCATGGCCTCGATCAGGTAGTCGGGGCGGGGAACGCTGCCAATCGGTTCGGTGGGAATGGTCATGGCCATCGATCGTCTCCGGGATGGACGCTAGCGGTAACGCTCGCGAGTGTATGCCTCGCTATCCGGCAACGTCCATGAATCCGGGACGAAGAAACCCGCGCCGGCCGGGTCGCAGCCCCGCAGGCCGTCGCGGGAGAACCCATTGCTCCTTTTGACGGGTGACGTCGGCGGTCGCCCGGATGATGTGCTCAAGCTCTTGCCGCGTCCGCCGGCGCGGCGAACGCGAACGCGAGCGAGAGCGCGAGCCCGGCCGCCTCGCGCCTGAGCGCCGCCCACGCCTCGCCTCGCGCGCTTGCGGCGTAGCGCCAGAAATCGCCCAGCATCACGCCGTAGGTCGCCTCGAACCCTGCGCGGGGCAGGGCCATCAGGCGCCACAGCGCCTCTATCCGCTCGCGCGCGGGCGCGGTGAACACGTCGTCGGCCCCGGCCGCCTCCGCGCGGCTCCCTGCCTTCTTATTGTGCCGCTACGCGATACAATCACCGCGATGAGATTCGCGCACAAGGGCCTGCGGGCACTCTTCGAGCGGGACCGCGCGCGGGGCTGCCGCCAAACCTCGTGCCGCGCATCCGTCGCATCTTGGCCGACCTCGAGGTCGCCGAGCGGCCCGGTGACCTCGACCTGCCGGGGTACCGGCTGCACCCGTTGCGCGGCGACCGTGCAGGCCAGTGGAGCATCCGCGTGAGCGCCAACTGGCGCATCGTGTTCCGGTTCGACGGCACCGAGGCCGTGGACGTCGCGCTTACCGATTATCATTGACGGAGACGGAAATGAAGCCCATGAGCAGTCCCCCTCATCCTGGCGAAACGGTCCGCTTCGAGTGCATCCAGGCCGCGGGCCTCACCGTCACCGAGGCGGCGCGACGGCTCGGCTGCTCCCGGCCCGCGCTGTCGCGGGTTCTGAACGGCCGCGCCGCCGTATCGGCCGACATGGCGCTCGCCTTCGAGCGCGAGGGCTGGAGCAACGCTGATTTCTGGATGCGCCGCCAAGCCGCCTACGATCTGGCGCAGGCGCGGCGACGGGCGGTTGCGGCGTAAGCACCACCGCGCCAGGGCGGCTGGCCCTCGTCTGATTCATCGAGGAGGAGTTCGCGCAGGCGTTCCCACGGGTGGCGTTCGATGAGTTCCTTCCGTTCGGCGTGGCAGCGCGGGAGGTAGCTGGTGTCCGCCTTGAATCCCATCAACGGCTGCCATTCGGGACGGATTGCAGCAGCGCGGCAGGAGTGGTGCCGAGGGCTTCCGCGATCAGAAAAATGTTCTCGAGGGAGACGTTGCGCTGTGCGCGCTCGACGGAGCTGAAATAGGTGCGATGCAGACCGGCACGCTCAGCCAGCTCCTCCTGGGAGATGCCGGCAGAGGTTCGCAGGCGCTTCAGGTTTGAGCACAAAATCTCTTGCGGAGTGGCAATGGCGACGGCCCTGCACTCAAGGAGCATCGAAAACAGACTAGGGGCCGTGTAGACGATGCGTCTACAGACTATGCGTTACATATCTGGGATGGATGTCGCCAGTGAAGACGGAAACACTACGCCTCCCCGAAACTGTCACGGCCCCGCGCACCGATCCGATCTACAACTGCCACGCCTACCTGACGAAGGTACCGATCGGCGCGATTCAGCCATTCATTCAGACGTTCACAAAGCCCGGCGAGGTGGTGGCGGATTTCTTCGCCGGTTCCGGGATGACGGGCCTGACCGCGTTGACGTTGAACAGGCGCGCCCGGCTCAGCGATATCTCGGTGCTCGGCAAGCACATCGCCACGGGCTACCTGACGGATGCGCCGGCGCGGGACATCCGGGCCGCGGCGCACCGATTCTATTCGGACATGAACCTGTTTCAGGAAGCGTGGCTCGGGGAGGCGACGAACCATGCGCACGAGGCCGTCGTCCATACGACGGGGAAGCGAATGAACGGGTCCGGGGAGCGCTACGAAGGTCTGCTGCGCGGTGCCTTCTCCGAGGCGTTCAGGGTGCTGAAGCCGGGCCGGTGAATGTCGGTGGTGTTTGGCAACAGCAGTGGCCGGATCTGGGCTTTTGTGCAGCGGGCGTTGCGCGACGCCGGGTTCAACGCGTCGCCGGTGCACGTGGCGATCCTGGACAAGGGGCAGCGTTCTGTCAAAGGGCTGAATTCAGGGTCGGAGGGCGTTGTCACGGTCGATTTTATTGTGACGGTGCAGAAGCCGGAGAAGGGCGCCGGGACGGGGAGGGCCTTGACACTCGCCAACGGCGATTCGGATACGTTGATCAGGGCGGCAATTGACGAATTGTCGGCTGATGAGGCGCGCAATCCGAGCCACGTCTACGCGCGGATGCTGCGCAAAGCCATCCAGATGGGGCTGATTCTGGACGGACTTCACTTGGCTGACGTGCTCATCGCCCTGCGAAACGCAGGGTTCGGCGTTGACCGGACGACAGGGCTTCTATATAGCAATTTCGCTGACGCGACCGTTCTCCGAAGGGACTAAGCAGGATCATATGCCATGACCAGAGGGCGGTACTGTCAGGCGATAAACGCCTCAATACACTTGATCAACCCTGCTCCTCCTCGTTCGAGGACATAAGGGTTGACTCTGTTAGGACCATCCTGACTACGTACGAACCTCATGTTCCAGGCTCCACACCCGCGCGGCGAGCCGATGTCGAGCCTGCGCCCGTCGCGCCCCAGCCCTCGCACCCCGACGACCTCGCTCGGTCGCCGGGGTGTGCCGTCGAGCCCGAATGGCCCGACCAGCGCACGGTGAGCCCTACCACCGTGCGGTGCCCTACCATCGCGCCGTGAGCCGAACCCTCACGCGGTGCTCCGGCGCCTCCGCGCCGCTCACGGGCTCGTGGCGCGAGCCCTCCAGGCGCAGGCCGTAGGCGGTGCTCCGTGCAGGGTCGAGCCGCCAGCCGAGCACGGTCTCGCGGTACGTGTCGGTGAGCCCGAGTCCGAGCTCGGGCGTGCCCGTCCAGCGTCCGTCGAAGAGCGCGAAGCCGTAACCGACCGTCGCATCCAGGCGACCCGCAGCGTCGTTGTCCCCGCCCACGGCGAGCCCCGTCGCATCGTGCGCGGTCCACAACCGCTCCGTGGCGCTCGCCGCATTCCCCCACGTGGGGGCAACCGTGAGCGAGAGCCCGCGTCCCGAGGCGTCCGGGGTGAAGCGTATCGCACCGCTCGCCCCCCACTCCTCGTACCCCGACTCCTCGTACCCCGACTCCTCGTACCCCGACTCCTCGTGCGCAACGAGTGTGCGCACCTGGCCTTCGATGCTCAGCGCACCCGCGGTGTAGCGGATTCCGGCGCCCACCTCGACGCCGGTCCCGGTGTCCGCATCCCCGCCATCGTGGCGAAGCCCCAGCTCACCACTCGGGGTGAACGTCGCCCCGGCGCCCGCAGCGAAGACGCGCTCGCCCTCGACGACAAGCCTCAGCCGGGTCACCTCGCCCTCGGCGCTCTCGAACCCCCCAGCACCAGCAACGCCGTCGGACTCGGTGCGCACCCACATGGCGTCGGACCTGACGTTCAGTCCCACGCCGCTCGGACCCGAACCGTCGAGCACCGTGCCCTTCACTCCGAGCGCGCCCATGCGCATCTCGAGGTCGGTGTCGATTGGCGCCCCACCCTCCTGGCGCAGGGTGAGCTCTCCGCTGCCGGCGCCCGCGAGTCCCCACATCGAGACCCGCTCGCTCATCTCGAACCGCGCGTAGGGGTAGACGCCGGTGAGCGTGCTCTCCACCTCGTCTCGGTCGCTGCCAGACGCCGCGCCCGGCGCGTAGGAGCCGTCGCCCTTGCTCTGCGAGAGCATCACTCCCGCGAGCACCCGGTCCCACTCGGCGTCGAACCCGATGAGCCCCGTGGTCACATCGCCTTCGACCCTGACGTCGCCGACATCGGCCTCGAAGCTGTCGCTCGCGACTCGCCCCCAGGTGGCGAACACCGGGCCCCCGTCCTTGCGCTCCGTCGACGTGAGGTGGAACGAGGTGCCCAGCAGAAGCTCGCGCCCGGTCATCTCGCGGTCGCCGAACGAGCGCTGCGTTGCGGTATCCCACGCGTCCCGGTCGGAAAGCGCCGTCGGGTATTGCCCCGAGCCACCGAGACCGACGCCGCCCAGGGTGACGTGCGAACGCCCGTCGCTCTCGAACCGGGCGGTGACCGATTCGACGACCTGGCTCCCGACGGTCCGCCCGAATCGGGTAATCCAGTCCCTCGGCATCGGGTCGGTGTTCGCAATGGTTCCCGTGGCCACACCGTCCACGAGCTGTGCGCCGAACGGGTTCGACAGCGTGAGGAACAGCGTCTCGCCGTCGTCGTCGAGCGCATCGTCCAGCACCGGCACCGAGACTGTCTTCGCCGTCTCTCCGGGCGCGAAGCGCAGCGCGCCGGACCGGGCAACGTAGTCCGAGCCCGCCGTCGCCGTGCCGTCCGAGGTCGCGTAGCGCACCGAGACGGTGGAGGTCTGCGCCTCATCCAGCGTCACCTGGAAGGCGAGCACCGCACCCTCGGCCTCGTGCACCTCGGCGTCCGCCACCGAGAGCCCCGCACCGGAGACGACCGGCTCTCCCGCCGCCGCCCGCGTCAGCCGCACCGCGACCCGGTCGCCGGCCGCCCAGTCCTGCCCGACATTGCGGGCAATCCCGATGCCGCCGGTCGCAAACGCCGTCATGACGTCGCCGGGTTCCACCGTCACGGCGCCGACCTGCAGCGTCAGCTCGCCGGGCTCGGGGATGCCGGCGGCCGGCATCACCGGCGCGCACCGCGAAATCGGCATGGAGAGGACAATCGAGAGCCCGCCGGTTCGGCTCGCGTCGGGCCTGCGGGGGGTGTGGCTCGGGCCTGCGGCCCGATGCGGGCGGGACGTCCGCGCTCCCGGGGAACGCCTGTGGGGCTTCGGGCTACTTGCGGGGCGGGACGCCCGCGCTTGCAGGAAACACCTGTGGGCCTTCGGCCCACTTGCGGGCGGGACGCCCGCGCTCCCGGGGAACGCACAGTACCCGTCGATGATGGGTCCGCGGGAGCGAATGGTCGGCGCTGGAGCCGCATCGGGCTACGCAGGTTCACATGCGGTCAGGAGGGGGACGGCAATCGGGATTCCGGGTCGCGGCGCTCGCCACATCAACCCTCGAGCTGTCCGTTGGCCAGCTCGGCGTACTCGCCCGCGTGATGGGCCTTGCAAGGTGCAATGCGGCACTTTCTCCGGCAGGGAGGATGATCCCCTGCCCGACGCAGTCGCATCGAGAGTCCTCGATCAGCGTGAGAGGCCGCGCCCCTTTACCCCCCGCCGCACCGCCTGCGCGGCCGGTCGTCGATCAGCGAGAGAGGCCGCGCCGCCAGATCGCGCGGTCCAGGAACCTGGGCGACACGACCAGCTCGTACGCGGCTTCTCGAACGAGCGCCTCCGCCTCGGTGGGAGAGACCGACGTGCGATCGAGCGCCTGCGCCACGAATCGCCGCACGTGCACGTCTCCGCGGACGAAGTCGTCGGAGCCGGCGTACATCAGCACCCTGCGGGCAGTGCGTCCGCCCAGGCCCGGCACGGACCCGAGCGCCTCGTGGACCTCGGCGGCAGGCCGGGCGGACATGTCCTGCAGAACGTCGATTCCGATGTTCCGCAGCACCGTGGCGGCGCGCAGGACGTTCGCCGCCCTTGCGCTCCCCTGTCCGGAGCGACGCGGCCGAATCCCGAGCACCTCGCTCGTGATGGCGTCCAGTCCGAGCTCGTCGTAGCGCCGGATCAGGTCGCCCAGGGACTCCTGTTCGCGCACCGGAGGCGAGCTCCATCGTTTCGCCCGCATGCGCGCGATTCCGAAATGCCGGCAATACCGCTCGGAAATCGGCACCGACGACTCGCCCTGCCGGAAGCGGGAATGCACGATTGCGTCGATGAGCGCGACCGAAAGGTGGGCGGGAAAGAACTCGTCGGGGAGATTGCGGCGGTCCAGGGGGATGGTCCGCACGATCGCGTCGATGACCTGGTTGCGCTCGGTTGGTGGATGGGTGTCGCTCATTGACCTCGGTGCCTGATTGCGGGAGTCGGATCGATCGACGGCCATGCGTGCGCACGTGCCCGAAGGATTCGCAACGCATCGAGACCGGCGGGTCTCTCCGTTCGAGTCCGTCGATTGACCGGCGGTGAAGATGCGTGTTCCGGGAGGCGAGGTACATGGACACTTCGAACGAGGTCGGCGAACCCGTGCAGGGGGTGTCCGCTGCACTGGTGCGGGACTAATCCAAGGACGAAGAACACGGTTTCGCCGGCACCGTGCAGGTCGGCCGAGCGGTACGGTTCCCGCTGCGCGGCGTACGGACTGGCGGGCGCGGCGCCGGCGCCGGCGCCGGGTGTAGCGGATGTCGAAGCCGGTTTCAGACGGGATGGCCGAGGCGTTCGAGGCCCGGCCGGCACGCCTCGGTCACCCCGG
>Ga0209021_1002835_pt1 | contig 14578 bp, 12 predicted proteins | sample PinacodermFT_FD_187299 | JGI IMG/M metagenome (GOLD analysis project Ga0209021, IMG submission 187299) | Host-associated microbial community of the marine sponge Aplysina aerophoba from Gulf of Piran - sponge pinacoderm, lysed by freeze-thaw... | ecosystem: Host-associated > Porifera > Sponge >... | reverse complement strand
GGCCCTCACCGCAGTCAGCAGCGCGCGCATGCACCACCGCGCGCGCCGGGGAGACGCGCGCGCCGCGGCCGTGCGCCGCCTGCGCGCCGACCGGGAGGGGCTGATCGCGGCAATCCTGCTGGGTAACAACCTGGTCAACATCCTGGCCGCCTCGCTGGCGACGAGCCTGCTGATCGGCCTGTTCGGGGAGGCCGGGGTCGCCTATGCGACCGTCGCGATGACCTTGCTAATCCTGGTCTTCGCGGAGGTGCTGCCCAAGACCTACGCCTTCAACCGCGCCGACCAGGTCGCGCCCGCCGTGGCGCCGGCAGTAGGCTTACTTGTCCGGGTGTTCGGACCGCCGGCGCTAACCGTCCAGTGGGTCGTGCGCGGCATACTTCGCCTGTTCGGCATCGCCAAAGACCCGCCGGGCGGGTCCGAGGAGCACGAGGAAGAACTCAGGGGCGCCATCGAACTGCATCGCGGCGAGGGCGAGGAAATCCGCGACGAGCGGCGGATGCTGCGCAGCGTGCTGGACCTCGGCGATGTGTCGGTCGGCGAGGTGATGACCCACCGGCGCAACATGGCGATGGTGGACCTCTCCCTGCCGCCGGCCGATATCGTCGTGCAGGTGCTGGCCAGCCCGTACACCCGCTTGCCGCTCTGGCGGGACGACTCCGACAACATTGTGGGCGTGCTGCATGCCAAGGCCGTTCTGCGGGCGTTGCACGAAACCGGCGCGGCGAGCCTCGACGCGGCTGCGCTCGCGGCCAGGCCATGGTTCATCCCCGACCAGACCACCCTGCTCGACCAGCTGCACGCCTTTCGGCGCCGGCGGGAGCATTTCGCCCTTGTCGTGGACGAATACGGCGCGCTGATGGGACTGGTGACGCTTGAAGACATTCTGGAGGAAATCGTCGGCGACATCGCCGACGAACACGACATTGCCGTGCCGGGTGTGCGCGCCGAACCGGACGGCTCCTATGTCTGCAGCGGCGGCGTGACCATCCGGGACCTCAACCGCGAATTCGAATGGTCGCTTCCCGACCAGGACGCCACCACCATCGCGGGACTGATGCTGCGCGAGTCGCGGCGCATCCCCACACCCGGCCAGGCATTCGATGTCCACGGATTCCGCTTCGAGGTGCTGCGCCGCAACCGCCAGCAGATTGCGACCATCCGCATCACACCGCCCCGACGGTGACGACAGGGCTGCGGCGGGGGCTATAATCGGCGCGATTTCGAGGGAGGGCCCCCATGGCCGAGCGCGAATACTGCACCGTCGAGCGCGACGGGCGCCTGTTGATCGTCACCCTGAACCGTCCGGAGCGCTATAACGCGCTGCATTTCCCGGCGCATTTCGAGCTGGCGGAAGTCTGGGACGAGTTCGCCGCCGACCCCGAGCTCTGGGTCGCCATCGTCACCGGGGCGGGCGACAGGGCGTTCTGCGCCGGCAACGACCTGCGCTTCCAGGCCGAGGGCAATATCCGCAAGCGCTGTCCGACCGGTTTTGCCGGCCTCACCGACCGTTACGACCTCAACAAGCCCGTCATCGCCGCCGTCAACGGCTTCGCGATGGGCGGCGGCTTCGAAACCGCGCTGGCCTGCGACCTGATTATTGCGGCCGAGAACGCGATTTTCGCGCTGCCGGAGCCTCGCGTCGGCCTCATGGCGGGCGCCGGCGGCGTCCACCGCCTACCCCGGTTGATCGGCGAGAAGCGGGCTCTTGGCATGATCCTGACCGGGCGGCGCGTGGGCGCAGCGGAAGGCAAGGAACTCGGCTTCGTCAACGAGGTCGTGCCCGAAGGCGAGGCGGTGGCCGGCGCCCGGCGCTGGGCCGAGCAGATTCTGGAATGCGCGCCGATCTCGATCCGCGCCTCGAAGGAAGCGGTCTATGCCGGCATGAACGAGGCGACCCTGCAGACGGCCATTGCCCGCACCTATGAAGAGCAGCATGTACTGATCGGCAGCGCCGACTATATCGAGGGCCCGAAGGCATTCGCCGAGAAGCGCCCGCCGGTCTGGCAGAACCGGTGATGGAACCGCAAACCTGGCTCGACGGGGTCTGGCACGCCGGCAACCCGCCAATCTTCGGGCCGATGACGCATGCGGCGTGGATGGCCTCGGTCGTTTTCGACGGCGCGCGAGCCTTCGAGGGCGTCGTGCCGGACCTCGATCGCCACGCGGCCCGCGCCATCGATTCCGCGCACGCGCTCGGCCTCGCTCCGAAGATTGAGGCCGAGGAGATCGCCAGGCTCGCCATCGAGGGCGTGCGGCGCTTTCCGGAGGGGACGGAACTCTATATCCGACCGCTGTTCTGGGCCGATGAAGGCTTCGTGGAGCCGGAAGCCGAGTCCACCCGTTTCATGCTGACGCTCTTCGAGCTGCCGCTGCCCGCGCCCGACGACAGCGTGACGGCGGCCGTTGCCGAGGAGCGCCGCCCGCGGCCCGCCATGGCGCCGACCGACGCCAAGGCCTCGTGCCTTTATCCCAATGTGCAGCGGATGATACGCAAGGCGCGCCAGCGCGGCTTCTCGACCGCCGTGGTGCTGGACCCGGACGACAAGGTAGCCGAATTCGCGACCGCCAACCTCTTCATGGTCAGGGACGGCAAGGTCGCTACACCTGCCGACAACGGCACCTTCCTCAACGGCATCACCCGCCAGCGGCTCATCGGGCTGTTGCGGGAGGACGGACACGATGTCGCCGAGCGGACCATCGATCTGGAGGAGCTGCTGGAAGCCGACGAGGTGTTCGCGACCGGGAATGCGCCGAAGGTGGTCTCCGCGAGCCGCATCGAGGAACGCGACTTCCAGCCCGGTCCGGTTGCGCGCCGGGCCCGCGAGCTCTACTGGGCGTTCGCCCATGCGCACGGGAAGCCGGAGGACTTCGGACTGTGAAGGCCATCGATCCCTGGACGCTTCCGGCCAAGACCGGCTCCGCCTATCCACCGCCGTTCGACGAACCCGTCCGCAACCGGGAAAAGCGGGCGCTCGGAGACCCGTTCGGCCTCCGGAACTTCGGCGCCAATCTCGTGCGCCTTCCTCCGGGAACGGAAAGCTCGCAGCGCCACTGGCACAGCCGGCAGGACGAGCTCGTCATGGTCCTGGAAGGCGAGCTGATGCTGCTGACGGATGAGGGCGCGCAGGTGATGACGCCCGGAATGGTCGCGGGCTTTCCGGCCGGGAAGCCCGACGGGCACAAGCTGGTCAACCGCTCCCCGGAAGACGCCGTCTATCTCGAGGTCGGAGACCGGATGCCCGGCGACGCCACCGCTTATTCCGACATCGATATGCGCTCTCTGGCAACCGAAGGCGCCCGGCAATTCATCCATAGGGACGGTACCCCTTACTGAGGAGCAATGTGCGTCATGGCGCTCACGATCTACGGCATCGCATTCAGCCGCGCCTTCCGGTCGCTCTGGGCGGCGAACGAGCTCGGCCTCGACTACGCCCATGTGCCGACGCACTTCATGAAGGAATCGAAGCAGGCCGACTATCTCGCCGTCAACCCGAACGGACGGGTGCCCGCCATGGTGGACGGCGACCTCGTCCTGTTCGAGTCGATGGCGATCAACCTCTACCTGGCCCGCACCTACGGGGCGCCGCTGCGCATCGACGACGCCAGGGACGAAGCGCGCGCGGTGCAGTGGAGCTTCTGGGGGATCACCGAGCTGGAGAGCACGCTGCTGAGAGCGATGTTCACCGCGCTCGGCCTCTTCGGCGAGGAGGCCGATCCCGCCAAGGCCAATGAGACGCTGAACAAGGGCGCCGGCCGCGCGCTGACCGTACTCGACGGGCATCTGGACGGCCGCGACTGGCTTGTCGGCGAGAGCTTCAGCGTCGCCGACCTGAATGTCGCCGGGGTTCTGAACCTGGCGCGCACCGCCAGGCTGGATCTCTCGCAGTGGCCGAATGTCGCCGGCTGGCTCGACCGTTGCTACGACCGGCCGGGCGCGAAGAAGACGCTGGAGATGGTGCGCGCGGCCCGCGGCTGAACCTACCGGCGGCGGGAGGCCGCGATGAAGATCGTCGATGTGGAGGCCGTCGCGCTCGCCGTTCCGATGAAGAAGCGGATCGCGGCCCCGATCAGCATGCCGAGGGCCGACGAGACCGCCGGGATCGTCTTCAGGGAATACCGCTCGGTCATCGTCCGCATTCGCACGGATGACGGCATCGAAGGCGTCGGCGAATGCATGACGCGCCTCTCGGGAACGGCGCTGCGCGATATCGTCCGCTATGTCGCCCCGCTGCTGGTCGGCAAGGACCCGCGGGACGTCGAATATCTGTGGGACCTGCTCTGGTCCGTGATGATGAACCGCGGCCACCAGAAGGGCTTCTACCTTGAGGCCATGGCCGGCATCGACACGGCGCTCTGGGACATCTGGGGCAAGTCGGCAGGAGTTCCGGTCTGGCGCCTGCTCGGCGGCAGGACCAACCGGAAGCTGTGGGCCTATGCCTCTTCGCTCCGGCTGCGCGACATCGGGATATTGCGGGACGAGATCGACGCGCACAAAGCAAACGGCTTCAACGCGATGAAGATCAAGATCGGCAAGGACCCGATGAACTGGCGCGGGGAAATCCGCACCGTGGAGCAGATCCGGGACCATGCCGGCGACGGGATTACCCTGATGGCCGACGTGAACTGCGGCTACGGGCACGACCGCAAGACCGCACTGCAGGTCGGACAGGCGCTCGAATCACTGGGCCTCTACTGGTACGAGGAGCCGCTGGCGCCGGACGACATCGACGGCTACGCCTTTCTCCGCGAGAAGCTCGGCATCCGGATTGCGACCGGGGAGGCCGACTTCAACCGTTTCAGCTTCGCGCGCTTCTTCAAGCGCGATGCGATAGACATCGTCCAGCACGATGCGGCGCGGGCGGGCGGCATTACCGAGGCGCGGAAGATCGCCGACATGGCGTCGGCCTTCCATGTGCTCTACGCCCCGCATACCGGCAGCTCCTCCAATATCATCATGACGGTGTCGCTGCATCTGGCGACCTATGCGCCCAACTTCCTGATCTATGAATACATGCAGAGTGACTGGAACCGCGAGGAGCGCAATCCGCTGCGCGAAGACCTGTGCAAGCTGCCGATCAAGTCATTCGAGGACGGTTATCTGGAGATGGAAGACCGCCCGGGTCTCGGCATCACGCTGAACGAGGAAGTCGTCGAGAGATACCGCCTGCCCTGACGCGAGAGCGTTGCGTCGGGGATTGCGCGGACCTCGCCGCCAGCCTTTTCGGTCCGTCGGGAACGCCGGGACTATCGTTTCCATACCGGCGGGGCTCCTCGACTCCTGCCCTCGGCATATGCCAAACTTTATCTTTCATATGCTTTCGGGGCTCTCGGATCGTACCGGGTGTATCAGAGCATTCTTCGTCCAGCCCCAACATGCAAAGGGATGACGAATGGCCGAAGACCGCGACACCGGGCAACGCCTCGAACATATCGAGGAAGCGATGGTGTACTTCAATCGCCGCCAGAATGAAGACCTCGCCTTGTCGCAAGAGATGAGGCTGGACTTCCTGCAGGAATTCAAGGCGATTCGGAAGGCCATCTACATCATGGCGGCTGCACTGATCTTCACCATCGTCGCGATATCGTTTGTATGATTTTCTGCAGAGGCTGACCGGCATGGGGCAATCCCCCACCCGGCGCTCCGAAGCTATCGAACTCCTCCGATTTCGTTGAATACGCTATCCCTTTTCAGGGCATCACGCCGTGGCGCAAGGTCGGGCCCGGCGCCTCGGTGCGGCGCATTTCGGCGCGGTCGAGCGCCTCGATCAGGCGCGGGCGGGTTTCCGCCGGGTCGATCACATCGTCGATCTTCATAGCTTCGGCCGCCGGCCAGGCGCCGCAGAGACGCCCATATTCCCGGACCAGACGGTCGTAAAACGCATCCGGGTCCTCGGCAGCCTCGATCTCGGCCTTGTAGGCGGCGCGGATGCCGCTCTCCAGCGGGATGGCGTTGAAGTCCGCCGTCGGCCAGGCAAGCACCGCCGACTGCTCCGCCCCATAGCCGCCCATGGCCGCCGCGCCGTAGCCGAAGGCCTTGTGCAGCACCACCGTCACGAGCGGCGTGTCGGCGAAGGCGAAGCTGCTGGCAACTGCCATTCCGACCCGGAGCGCGCCTTCCCGCTCCGATTTCGGCCCCGTCATCACGCCCGGCGTGTCGGTCAGGAAAACGACCGGCAGGTGGTAGGCCGCCGCCAGGTCGATGAAGCGGCGGAGCTTGTGGCCGGCCGCTGCCGTGATCGCCCCCGCCATCACCTTCGGCTGGTTCGCCGCTACCGCCACCGCCCGCCCGTCAAGGCGCGCGAAGCCGGTAATCATCATGCGGGCATATTCGGGCTTGAGCTCGAAGAAGCTGTCCCGATCGAAGATCGCCGCTACCGCCTTCTTCATGTCGTAAGGCCGGCGCCGGTTCGCAGGTATGAGACTGCGCAGCGTCTCCGGCGCCCCGTCAGGAGCGGGCGACGGTTCCACCTGCGGCGGCCACGCCCAGGCATTGGCCGGCATGAAGGAGAGGTAACGCTTGAGCTGCCGGATCGCATCGGCTTCGTCTTCGGCAGCGTTGTCGGCGACACCCGAGATGCGGCAATGCACCTCCCAGCCGCCCAGCTCCTCCTTCGAGACGCGCTCGCCCGTGCCCATGGCGACCAGGGGCGGGCCGCCGGCGGCCAGCATGCCCTCCCCCTTCACCATGACGATGAACTCCATCATCGAAGCCAGCAGCGAGCTGTCCCCGGCGGTAGGGCCGAGCACTGCGGCAATCGTCGGTGCGGTGCCGGAGAGCCGCGCGACATTCATGAAGTGGTGCATCGGCGCGAGCCCCTCGCCGATATATTCGTCCGTTCGCGCGCCGGCGCCGTCGAACAGCCAGACCAGGGGCACCCGGTCCCGCAGGGCCAGTTCGATCATCCGGTTCTTCTTCTCGAAGTTCACCAGTCCGAGCGAGCCGCCGAGCACGGTGAAATCTTCGGCGACCACGCCGGCAATGCGCCCGTCGATCCGCCCGAAGCCGGTCACGACGCCGTCCGCGGGCGTCACCTTGTCCTTCACAGGCGTGACGCGGGTGGGGGCATGCGTTGCAAGGCCGCCGATCTCGGTGAAGCTGCCCGCGTCCATGAGCATCGCGACCCGCTCGCGCGCCACCTGCTTGCCTGCCCGGCGCTGGCGCGCGACCTTCGCCTCGCCTCCATGCGCTTCGGCCACGGCCCGGCGGCGCGCCAGTTCCTGCAGCAGGTCGGTCATTCCCTCATCCCCTTGGTGCCAAATCCCGTCATGTTGCATTGCAAGTTGCGGCACAGCCGTCACCCCGGCCTCCGAGCCGGGGCGACAAACCCGATGCCCGGTCGACTGTTATCAACCTAACGGCAATCGGTTCATCCGGATCGAGGCGCGCTCCAGCATGCCGTGCAGCCACAGTCGGGCGCGCAACCGCTTCCCGGTTCAGACCGCGTCTCTCAGCTTGAGCTTGAGACCGATCACCGCATAACGGTCGAGGCCGGTAATCTCGGCGATCTCGGCGAACGGCAGATGCGTTTCGTTGAGCAGTACCGTCGCATGCTGGACGGGCTCCAGCCGACGCCGGCTTCGCCACATAAAGCTCGGCCCCGACTGCCTGCGGGTGCGCTCTTCCTCACGGTCCAGGCCCCGGCGCAGAGCCTCCTCCCAGGCAGCTCGGAAACGCTCCCGTTCCGCCTCGGCCCGCCGCTCGCTGTCCCGGAAGGCCTGGGCGCGGGCGGCCGCCCGTGCTCGCCGCATGCGCTCGAACGGCGTCTCCTCGCGTACCGGGTCCGGTTCGCTTCCCGAGCGTGCCGCTTCCGAGAGCGACATTCCATGGCGCGACGCCAACCGCCGGGCCGCCGCAAGCGCCGCCTCCCGCTCACCGTCATAGGAACTGCCGGCCGCCAGTGCCAGCAGACTCCGGAAACGGGTCCGCTCCGCCTCTGCAAATCCGGTCGGGATCGAGCCTCTCCCCAGCAGGAAACGGTAAATCTACAATCCCCGCGTCGGGTAGGGAAACCGGTATTCGAAGAATCCGGCCGGCCGCGATTACCGATATGGTGGCGGAAACAGGAAGGAACGCAGCATGGCGGACGAAACTTTCGGCTTCATCGGGCTCGGCAATATGGGCGGGCCGATGGCCCGGCATACCGCCCTGACAGGGCGCGAGACGGTCGTGCATGACATTGCCGGCACCGCGGACCGGGCGCCACCGGGCGCGGTCGTCGGACAATCCAACGGCGAGGTCGCTCGCCGGGCCGGCATCGTCGCGCTTTCGCTGCCTACGGTCGCCTCCAATCGCGAGGTCGTGCTGGAAATTGCCGCAGCCGGACACAAGGGGCAGATCGTGGTCGATACCTGCACCATCGGCCCGGCCGCCGCGCGCGAGAACGCCCGCATCCTGGCCGAAGCCGGCATCGCCTATCTCGACAGCCCCGTTTCAGGCATGAAATTCCGCGCCGAGGAGGGCACGCTGGCCAGCATGGCGTCCGGTTCGCAGGAAGTCCTGGACCGTGCGCGGGAGATGGTCGGGGCATGGTCCCGGACGATCTTCCATGTCGGCCTCGAACCGGGGCTCGGCCAGACGATGAAGCTCGTCAACAACGCGCTCAACATTTCCACCCTCGTGACCTCCTCGGAAGCGGTGTCCTACGGCGAGCGCGCCGGACTCGACATCGCCACGATGCTGGAGGTCATCAATGCCAGCACGGGGCAGAATTTCACGACCCTGCATGCCTTCCCGAAGCATGTTGCGACGGGCGATTTCAGCGGGTCGGGTGCGGAGGCCCATGTCGTCAAGAAGGACCTCGGGCTGTTCGTCGAGGGCGCCGGGGCGGACGGCGCGCCCTGCCCAACGATCCTCCGCGCCTACGACACGGTTGCCGCCTTCGCCGACTCCGATCCGGGCCAGGACATGATCCGGATCTACCCCTTCGTGCGCGACGGGGCGTCCTAGCATGAACTTTTTTGTGGCGCGGACCGACCCCGTTCGCGGGTAAGGTCTGGCGTTCTCCCCTTCCGGCCGGTCCGTGATGCTCAACGATCCCGTCAAGCGCAATGTGCTGCTGCTTGCCGTCTGCCAGGCGCTCTACATATCCGCCACGACCCTGATGATCGTGACGGTGCCGCTGGTCGGCAAGATGCTGGCGGACGATGCCGGGTGGGCGACCGCGCCGCTTTTCTTCCATCACGCCGGCGTCATGAGCGCCTCGATTCCGGCCTCGCTGCTGATGCGCCGGATCGGGCGTCGTGCGGGCTTCATGCTCGGCACAGTGATCGGGTGCGTGGGGGCGCTGATCGCCGTCCAGGCAATTTACGACATGAGCTATTGGGGCTTCTGCCTCGGCGTGACCGTAGTCGGCTGGTTCAACGGTTTCGCGATCTTCTACCGCTTCGCCGCTGCCGACATCGCAACGCCCGAGTTCCGGCCCAAGGCCATTTCCCTGGTGCTGGCCGGCGGACTGCTGGCGGCCATCATCGGCCCGGAACTGGCAAAGCACACGCTCGACTGGCTGGCGCCGGTCTTCTACGCCGGCAGCTACCTCTCGCTGGTCGGGCTCTATCTCCTCTCCTTCTGCCTTCTCGCCTTCGTGAAAATTCCGAGGATGAGCGCGGAGGACCGGCGCGACACGGGCCGACCCCTGCTCGAAATCCTGCGCCAGCCCGCCTGTATCGTCGCCATTCTGGCGTCGGCGGCTGCCTACTCCACCATGTCGCTGGTGATGAGCCCGACGCCGCTGGCGATGGAGGCCTGCGGTTTCGACACAGACGATACCTTCACCGTCATGCAGGCGCATGTCATCGGCATGTTCCTGCCCGCCTTCTTCACCGGCCATCTGGTGTCCCGTTTCGGGGCGCGGCCGATCATCCTGTCGGGCATTGCGATGATCGCCGTCTGCGCCGCCGTCAACCTGACCGGCATCACGCTCGCGCATTTCGCCGTGGCGCTCTTCCTGAACGGGGTCGGCTGGAACTTCATGTTCGTCGGCGGCTCCTCGCTGCTCACCGAAGTGCACACGCCCGCCGAGCGGGCCAAGGTGCAGGGAATCCACGATTTCACCGTCTTCGGCACGATCGCCGTCTCGGCGCTGTTCTCCGGCCGCATCCTGGAGGACCTCGGCTGGGACTGGATCAATATCGGCATCCTGCCGATGATTGCCGTGGCGCTCATCGCCACCCTGATACTTGCCGGCTCCCGCCCCCAGCGGGCAGCCTGACCCGAAGCACGACTGTCATCTTCGGCCTCTCTGGAACAAATTATCTATTGTCTATGAAAAAAGTCATATAATAGGTTGACTCAGGAAGGCTGGATCCTATATGTAGCGGAAGGAAGCAGGCGGCATCCGCGGAACCGCCTCGACCTCCGCGTCGGCGCCGACGCAAAAAACACCCTGGGAAGATGACAGGAGAAGTGCGCCTTGCGGCCGGCCCGCGCGCGGGCGCAATCAGGCGCGCGAACCGCGCCGGCGCCAACGGGCGCGGGCGCGCGTCCGCGATACGCGCGAAACAGGGTCCCGCGGCGCCGAGCGAACCGGCGGCGGGGCGAACGGCACGGAGAGCGACCGGGGGGAACGACCGATGCCGAAGACGCCAAGCCGGAAAAATCGGAAGCAATACCCGGAACCGCGGCGGCATGCCCGAGGAGACAACGGCATATGCGTTGTCCGTATGCGGAACATGGCATTCCATGACATTTCCGCGGGGCCGCATGACAAAACATGACATTCCCGGGGGCATCCGCGCCGCGCGCCGTGTTCATGCGACAAATCGGGGCTTGAGGGACACCCGCCCTTCCCTTACACGCGCCAGCGGCGCTTCCATCCACCCGAGGGGAACCCTCCCATGTCGCCCGTCCTGATTTTTGTCGTCGTCTGCGGCCTTGCCGCGCTGCTCTATGGCGTTGCCGCGTCGCGGTCCGTGCTCGCGGCGAGCCCCGGAAACGAGCGCATGCAGGAGATCGCGGCGGCAATCCAGGAAGGCGCGCGCGCCTATCTGAACCGGCAGTACCGAGCCATCGCCATCGTTGGCGTCGTCATCTTCGTCGTGCTGCTGCTGCTGCTCGGGATTCACGAAGGCATCGGCTTCCTGATCGGCGCCATTCTCTCCGGCGCGGCCGGCTATATCGGCATGAACGTCTCGGTGAAGGCGAATGTCCGCACGGCCGAGGCGGCGCGGCAGGGACTGGCCCAGGGACTGGCCGTGTCGTTCCGGTCCGGCGCCGTGACGGGCATGCTGGTGGCGGGCCTGGCGCTGCTCGGCGTCGCCGTTTACTACACCATCCTGGTCAATGCCGGCGCCGAGGGGCGCGGCCTGATCGACCCGCTCGTGGCGCTGGGCTTCGGCGCCTCGCTCATCTCCATCTTCGCGCGCCTCGGCGGCGGCATCTTCACCAAGGGCGCCGATGTCGGCGCAGACCTCGTGGGCAAGGTCGAGGCCGGCATTCCGGAGGACGACCCGCGTAACCCTGCGGTGATCGCGGACAATGTGGGCGACAATGTCGGCGACTGCGCGGGCATGGCCGCCGACCTGTTCGAGACCTATGCGGTCACCGTCGTCGCGACCATGGTGCTGGCGTCGATCTTCTTCGCCGCCGATACGGCGCTTGCCGCAAAGGTGATGTCCTACCCGCTCGCCATCGGCGGCGTGTGCATTCTCGCCTCCATCGTCGGAACCTTCTTCGTCAAGCTTGGCGCCTCGCAGTCGATCATGGGCGCACTCTACAAGGGCTTCATCGTGTCGGCGGTGATCTCGCTCGGGGGCATACTGGCGATGACCGCATGGACCGTGGGCATGGGCCCCATCGGCGAAAGCGGCTTCACGGGCACGCAATTGTTCATCTGCGGAGCCATCGGCCTCGTCGTTACGGGGCTCCTCATCTGGGTGACGGAATACTACACCGGCACCGAATACCGCCCTGTCCGCTCGGTGGCCCAGGCTTCGACGACCGGCCACGGCACCAATGTCATCCAGGGGCTCGCCGTCTCGATGGAAGCCTGCGCGCTCCCCGCCGTCATCATCTGCGTCGCCATCATCGCCTGCCACCAGCTTGCAGGCCTGTTCGGCATCGCCATCGCCGTTACGGCCATGCTGGCGCTCGCGGGCATGGTGGTGGCGCTGGACGCCTACGGCCCCGTCACGGACAATGCCGGCGGCATCGCCGAGATGGCGGAGCTGGAGGAGGACGTCCGCGAAACCACCGACAAGCTGGATGCTGTCGGCAACACCACCAAGGCCGTCACCAAGGGCTATGCCATCGGCTCGGCGGGTCTCGGCGCGCTGGTGCTGTTCGCGGCCTATACCGAGGACATCAAGTACTTCAGCGCGGCCGGGGACCAATATCCGTTTTTCGACGGCATCGCAGAACAGGTAACCTTCTCGCTGTCCGACCCCTATGTGGTCATCGGCCTGTTCGTGGGCGGCTTGCTGCCCTTCCTGTTCGGGGCGATGGGCATGATGGCGGTCGGCCGCGCGGGCGGCGCCGTCGTGGAAGAGGTGCGCCGCCAGTTCCGGGAGATCCCCGGTATCATGGAAGGCACTGCCAAGCCGGAATACGGCCCCTGCGTGGACATGCTGACGCGCGCGGCGATCAAGGAAATGATCGTGCCTTCGATGCTGCCGGTGCTCTCGCCGATCGCGCTCTTCCTGCTGATCTGGCTGGTCGCGGGCAAGGCGGCGGCGCTGACCTCGGTTGGTGCGATGCTGCTCGGCGTCATCGTCACCGGCATCTTCGTCGCCATCTCGATGACCGCCGGCGGCGGCGCCTGGGACAATGCGAAGAAATACATCGAGGACGGCCATCACGGCGGCAAAGGCTCGGAAGCCCACAAGGCGGCCGTGACGGGCGACACGGTCGGCGACCCCTACAAGGACACCGCCGGCCCCGCCGTCAACCCGATGATCAAGATCACCAACATCGTGGCGCTCCTGCTGCTCGCCGTGCTCGCCCACTGACGGGCCGGTCCGGCAGGCCGTGACCGCGGGGAGGAATCCCGGCTAAGCTGGCAGGCGTTCCCCGACGGACCCGTCTTCCATGCAGGCCGATACGGTCGATGACCTTTTTCGCCGTTTCGGCCCGAATTACCGCTGGTATGTAACCTTTGCCGGCCTGATCGGCGGCTTTTCGATGGTGCTGTCGGCCACCATCGTCAATGTGGCCGTGCCCGAGGTCATGGGCGCGTTCGGCGTCGGGCAGGACCAGGCGCAATGGATGGCGACCGCCTTCCTCGCCACGATGACCGCCAGCCAGCTGCTCAACGCCTGGATCACCGAGGCATTCGGGCAGAGGCTCGGCTTCGCGCTGACGCTCGCGGTCTTCATGGCCGGGGCCCTGATGAGCGCCACCGCCACCTCGATGGACATGCTCATCCTCGGCCGCATCCTGCAGGGCGTGGCGGCCGGCATCGTCATGCCGATGACGATGGTGACCATCTTCACCGTCTTTCCGCCGGAACGCCGGGGCATGGCAATGGGCGTTTACGGCGCCGGCGTGGTGCTGGCGCCGGCGCTCGGACCTGCGGTCGGGGGGATCGCCATCGACACGCTGTCCTGGCGGGCCATGTTCCTGCTGCCGCTCCCCTTCTGCGGTCTGGCGCTTCTCGCCGGCATGGTGTTCATGCCGTCCAAGGGACGCATCGGGAGGCTGCCGCCGTTCGACTGGTTCGGCTTTGTCTTCCTGGGAGCGGCGCTCTTCCTGTTGATGACGGCCGCGGCATCGGGGCCGAGGGAAGGCTGGCTCTCCGATCATATCCTGCTCTACGCCGTGCTGGGCACGATCTCGGCGGCCACGTTCGTGATTATCCAAGTGAAGAGCCGGGCGCCGCTTCTGGATGTGACGCTCTTCCGCCACCCGGCCTTCACGGCGGCGGTGATCGTCGCTTTCGTGTTCGGTGTCGGCAATTTCGCCTCCGGCTATGTCATTCCCGTTTTTGTTCAGCAGGTTCAGAGCTTTACGGCGACCAAGGCCGGGCTGCTGCTGATGCCCGCCGGTCTGCTGCTGGTCTTCGCACTACCGCTCACCGGACGCGCCGCCGACCGTTTGCCCGACCATATCCCGATCCTGGCCGGCCTCGGCTTCTTCGCGTTCGGCACCTTCCTGATGGCGACGGCCGACGCCAATACCGGTTTCTGGGCCTTCGCCGTCTTCACGATGATCAGCCGGGTCGGCATGTCCTTCATCATGCCGGCGCTGTCCGCCTCCGCCCTTCGCGCGCTCCCGAACGAAAAGCTGGCCCAGGGATCGGGCGCGATGAACTTCATCCGCCAGCTCGGCGGGGCGTCCGGCACCAACCTGATCGTGGTCTGGCTGCAATTGCGGACGCACTGGCATGCGGAATCGCTGGCCTCCACCCAGACAGCGGCGAACACGGCAAGCCGGGGATTCCTCGAGATCGTCGCGGACCGCCTCGGCATCGCCGGGCTGCCGGACCCGGCCCGGCTCGGCGCGGCGCTCGACTATCTGAGCCAGGTCGTCCACGCCCAGGCACTCGCCTTCGGCTTCCGGGACTGCTTCCTGGCGCTCGGCGTCGTCTTTGTGCTGGCGATGCTGCCAGCGCTCAATCTGGCGCGCGTCCCCCGCAGGGAGTAGGCT
>Ga0209021_1002834_pt1 | contig 14580 bp, 6 predicted proteins | sample PinacodermFT_FD_187299 | JGI IMG/M metagenome (GOLD analysis project Ga0209021, IMG submission 187299) | Host-associated microbial community of the marine sponge Aplysina aerophoba from Gulf of Piran - sponge pinacoderm, lysed by freeze-thaw... | ecosystem: Host-associated > Porifera > Sponge >... | reverse complement strand
GCCCCTGCACCGACGACGGCGAACTGGCGTTGGGCCGCAACGTGCTGGTCGCCTTCATGCCGTGGCGCGGGTACAACTTCGAGGACGCGATCTTGGTTAGCGAAAAGCTGGTCAAGGAGGATTACTACACCTCGCTGCATATCGAGGAGTTGAAGATCGAAGCGCGCGACACGAAGCTCGGCCCCGAGGAGATCACCCGGGACATCCCGAACATCTCTGAGGGCTTCCTGAAGAACCTCGACGAGAGCGGGATCATTCGCATCGGTGCCAAGGTCGGCCCCGACGACATTTTGGTTGGCAAGGTTGTGCCGCGCGGAGATGTCCAGCTGACCCCGGAAGAGAAGCTCTTGCGGGCGATCTTCGGCGACAAGGCCGATGACGTCAAGGACGCCTCGCTGCGCTGTCCGGCCGGCGTGTCCGGCGTGGTGGTCGGCGCCAAGGTGTTCTCCCGCAGAGGGGTCGAGAAGGACTCGCGGGCGAAGGCCATCGAAGAGGCGGAGATCGAGCGCCTGCAGCGCAATCTCGAGGACGAGAAGCGGATTCTGTACGACCAGCGCGTGGAGCGCTTGGAGGAACTGCTGGGCGGGAACACGGTCACCGCCGACCTGCACGACGAGAGGACCAACCGGCGCCTGGCGAGCGCCAACGAGGTGCTCGGCAGGGACCATTTCGAGCGCATGCGTGCCAGGGATCTCAAGCGCCTGCGCCTAGCCGAGCCGGTCGATGACCTGGAAGCTAGGGTCGACGCGCTCGAGCAGATGACAATCCGCCAGATCGAGGTGCTGGAGAAGCTCAACGACAAGAAGGTCGAGAAGCTGCGCCAAGGCGACGAGTTGTCACCCGGAGTGCTCAAGACGGTGACAATCTCGATCGCCATGAAGCGGAAGTTGTCCGCGGGCGACAAGATGGCGGGCCGGCACGGCAACAAGGGCGTGATCGCCCGCGTAATGCCGGAAGAGGACATGCCGTTCCTGCCGGACGGCACTCCGGTCGAGATCGTGCTGAACCCCTTGGGCGTGCCCTCGCGAATGAACGTGGGGCAGATCTTGGAGACGCACTTGGGCTGGGCCGGCGAAGCGTTGGGCCTGAAGTTCGCCGCGCCGGTGTTCGAGGGCCCCAGCGAGGGGCTCATCAAGGAGCACCTGCGCAATGCCGGACTGCCCGAATCCGGCAAGACGCGCCTGTGCGACGGCTTGACCGGGCGAGCGTTCGAACAGGAGGTGACGGTTGGCATCATCTACATGCTCAAGCTGAACCATCTGGTCGACGACAAGATTCACGCGCGGTCGATAGGCCCGTACTCGCTCGTCACCCAGCAGCCTCTGGGCGGCAAGGCGCAGTTCGGCGGCCAGCGCTTCGGTGAGATGGAGGTGTGGGCTCTGGAAGCCTACGGCTGCGCCCACATCTTGCGCGAACTTCTGACGGTGAAGTCCGATGACGTCTTCGGGCGGGCCAAGATCTACGAGTCGATCGTGAAGGGCGAATCGGCCATGAACCCTGGACTGCCGGAGTCGTTCAACGTGCTGGTGCGCGAGTTGCAAGCGCTTTGCTTGGACGTGGAACTGTTGAACAAGCAGCATTCCAGCGAGGAGCGCGGCACCAATCTCTTCGACCCCAGCGTGGCCCCGGCCCCGCTGCCGGCCGGCGACCTGAATCCTGCCATGGGAGGCTACGGCGCGCAGAACCCGTTTGCGTCCGCGGCCGCACAACGCGTCACCGCCATGCCGGACTTCGACGCGGTTCGGATCGGCCTGGCCTCGCCGGAGAAGATCCGCGGCTGGTCGTTCGGCGAGGTCACCAAGCCCGAGACGATCAACTACCGGACGTTCAAGCCCGAGCGGAACGGCCTGTTTTGCACCGCCATTTTCGGGCCCGAGAAGGACTGGGAGTGCCTGTGCGGCAAGTACAAGCGGATGAAGCATCGCGGCGTGATCTGCGAGAAGTGCGGCACCGAGGTGACGCACAGCCGCGTGCGGCGCGAGCGGCTCGGGCACATTGAGCTGGCCGCGCCGTGCTCGCACGTGTGGTACTTCAAGGTGCTGCCGAGCCATCTCTCGCTCTTGCTCGACATCAAGGTCAGCGACTTGGAGCGAGTCCTCTACTACGAAGCATCAGTAGTGGTGGAGTCGGACAATCCGGCTGTGTTGCCTGCGGGGACTGTCCTGGCCGGCGACGAGCTGTCGAATTCCCGCGACGACAAGGAGCGCAACTTTGACTTCACGCCGCGGATGGACCGCGGCCGCTACGAGATCCTGCCGCGCCTCTCCGCCACTGATGACGTCTTTGAAGTCACGGTCTTGATGGGGGCCGAGGCCATCAAGGAGTTGCTCAAGAACATCAGCACCGACGCTCTCGCGGACAAGCTCCGCGAGGACATGAAGGTGGAGACCTCGGTGCAGAAGCGCCGCAAGACGGCGCAGCGGCTGCGCGTCGTGGAGTCGTTCCGCAAGTCCGGCAACAAGCCGGAGTGGATGATCCTGCAAGTGCTGCCGATCATCCCGCCGGAGCTGCGGCCGCTGGTGCCGCTGGACGGCGGACGCTTTGCGACATCCGATCTCAACGACCTGTACCGGCGGGTGATCAACCGCAACAACCGCCTGAAGCGGCTGCTCGAGCAGCGCGCGCCCGACGTGATCGTGCGGAACGAGAAGCGCATGCTGCAGGAGGCCGTGGACGCCCTGCTCGACAACGGGCGGCGCGGGCATGAATTGCGCGGCGCCAACAAGCGGCCGCTGAAGTCCCTCGCCAACACGCTGAAGGGCAAGAGCGGGCGCTTCCGGCAAAACCTGCTGGGCAAACGCGTCGACTACTCCGGGCGATCGGTCATCGTGGTCGGGCCCGAGCTCAAGTTGCACCAGTGCGGCCTGCCCAAGAAGATGGCCTTGGAACTGTACAAGCCGTTCATCTACCAGCGGCTGGAGCAGCGCGGCCACTGCACCACGATCAAGCAGGCCAAGGAACTTGTCGAGCAGAAGGACGCCATCGTGTGGGACATCCTCGATGGCGTGATCCAAGATCACCCGGTCCTGCTGAACCGCGCGCCGACGCTGCACCGCTTGGGAATTCAAGCGTTCGAGCCGGTGCTGGTCGAGGGCAAGGCGATCAAGATCCACCCGTTGGTTTGCACGGCGTTCAACGCTGACTTCGACGGCGACCAGATGGGCGTGCACGTGCCGCTGTCGCCGGAAGCGCAGATCGAGGCGCACGTGCTGATGCTCAGCGCCAACAACATCCTCTCGCCAGCGAGCGGATTGCCGATCACGACTCCCTCCCAGGACATGGTGCTGGGCGTGTACTACCTCACCGGTGCGCAGGAGGGCGCCCGCGGCGCGGGCCGCTCGTTCGGCAGCATCCGCGACGTCTTGCTCGCCTACGACATGGACGAGGTCGAGACCCGCGCGCCGATCAAGCTGCACTACAGCGGCGCGGTGATCGACCTCACGCTGGCTGGCGACAGCCAGGACGTGCGCCAGACGGTGCCCGTCTTCTACCAGAAGCAGACGCTGGAGACCACGGTGGGGCGGGTGCTGCTGAAGGACCGCCTGCCCAAGGAGCTGCCCTTCGTCAACGGCTTGCTGAAGAAGCGGGGCCTGAGCGATCTGGTCCGGTTCTGCTACCAGCAGCTGGGCCGCGAAAAGACCGTCGAGATGCTGGACGAGCTGAAGGAACTCGGCTTCCTCTACGCGACGCTGTCGGGCATGTCGATCGGAATCGACGACATGATCGTGCCCGAGCAGAAGGAGCAGCTGGTGAGCAGCTCGCAGAAGGAGGTCATGACGGTCGAGCAGCAGTATCTCGACGGCGCGATCACCCACGGCGAGCGTTACAACAAGATCATCGAGATCTGGTCCTCGCTGACCGACAGCGTGTCGCGGGAAATGTTCGAGGGCATGCGTTCGTCGGAGCACGGCCAGAGTTCCCTGAACCCGATTTACGCCATGGCCGACTCCGGCGCGCGGGGGTCGGAAACGCAGATCCGGCAGCTTTCGGGCATGCGTGGCTTGATGGCCAAGCCCAGCGGCGAGATCATCGAGACGCCCATCACGGCCAACTTCCGCGAGGGCCTCAACGTGTTGCAGTACTTCATTTCGACACACGGGGCGCGCAAGGGCTTGGCTGACACGGCACTGAAGACCGCCAACTCGGGCTACCTGACGCGGCGGCTGGTGGACGTGGCCCAGGACGTGATCATCACCGAGTTCGATTGCGGCACGACCGAGGGCATCACCAAGGGGCCGTTGGTCGAGAACGGCGAGATCCGCGTTCCCCTCAGTGAACGGATCGTCGGGCGCGTGATGGCCGAAGACGCATCGGACTTGGAGGGCCGCCCGATTATCAGTGCTGGCGAGGAAGTGACCGACGAGGTCGCGCGAGCGATCGAGAGCGCGAACATCAACCAAGAGGTGAATGTTCGCTCGGTGCTCACCTGCGAGACCGAGCGCGGCGTTTGCCAGCTTTGCTACGGCCAAGACTTGGCGACTGGGCGCATGGTGGAGGAAGGGCAAGCGGTGGGTATCATCGCGGCCCAGTCCATTGGTGAACCCGGCACCCAGCTGACCATGCGGACGTTTCACGTAGGCGGCACCGCGACTAGGGTCGGCCAGGACTCGCGCCAGACTGCGAAGTCAGACGGCTTCGCCAAGTACGTCAACGTCAATCCGATCCGCGACAAGAGCGGCCAGTTGGTCGCCATGAGCCGCAACGGCTTCATCGCGGTCGTGGACAGCAAGGGCAGGGAGCGGGAGCGCTACCAAGTCGTCTACGCGGCCCGCTTGCGGGTCGAGGACGGCGAAGAGGTGGTCCGCGAGCAGGTGCTGCTGGAGTGGGATCCGTTCACGCGCTCGATCCTGACCGAGTCGGAGGGCTTTTGCCGTTTCTGCGACCTGCAAGAAGGCGTGACGCTGCAGGAGCAGGTCGACGAGGTCTCGGGCTTGTCCCAGTGGGTTGTCACCGATCCGGAGGATGGCCAGAGGGCCGGCGAACCCCGCATCGAAATCCACGACGGCGACGGGAAGCTCCTGCGGAGGTACCTCATCCCGACGACCGCCCACCTGATGGTCAAGGACGACGAAGCGGTCAGCGCTGGCGACGAGCTGGCCAAGATCCCGCTGGCGACGACCAAGAACAAGGACATCACCGGCGGCCTGCCGCGTGTGGTGGAGCTGTTCGAGGCCCGGCGCCCGAAGTCTCCCGAACCAGCCATCATCTCCGAGATCGACGGCACGGTGAGCTACGGCTCGCTCAGCCGGGGCTATCGTCGCATCACGGTGACCGGCGCTGGCGGCGAGGAGAAAGAGTACAAGATCCCGCGGGGCTCGCACATCAACGTCCAGGAGGGCGAGTTGGTCAAGGCCGGCGAGCCGTTGATGGAGGGTCCGCACGATCCGCAGGACATCCTGCGCATCTTGGGCGAGGCTGACCTGCAGAGTTATCTGGTCAACGAGATTCAAGATGTCTACCGCCTGCAAGGCGTGGACATCAACGACAAGCACCTCGAGGTGATCGTTCGCCAGATGATGCGCTGGGTCAAGATCGAGTCGGTCGGCGACACGGAATTCTTGGTCGACGAGGTTGTGGACAAGTTCCGCTTCCGGCGCGTCAACCGGGATGTGGAAGCCAGTGGCGGCGCGCCGGCGACGAGTCAGGCGCTGCTGATGGGCATCCGCAAGGCAGCCGTGTCGACAGATTCCTTCATCTCGGCGGCATCGTTCGAGACCACCACCAAGGTGCTGACGGAGGCGTCGGTGGCAGGCCGTGTGGACGACTTGCGGGGCCTGAAAGAGAACGTCATCGTTGGTCGGCTGATCCCTGCGGGCACAGGCCTAAAGGCCCACCAGCGGGTGCGTATCGCAGGCGAGGATGAGCCCGACAAGCTGGTGCCGGAGATGGAGTACCTCAACGACATCCCGGGCTACAGCGAGGACGCGGCACAGTTGTTCGAGAACGACCTGCCGGTGGGCTTCGGGGCGGACTTCAGCATGGAAGGCGTCAAGCTGCCGCCGACCGGGGCGCCTGACGCCAGCGAGGCAGACCTGAGTGCTCCGGCCGATCCGGTGGTCCCGGACTAGCTCGCCGGAGCAAGATTGGCGGCGCGCGGCGGATAACGTCGAGGCGGGTTGGCGGCTTGCGTGGCCGGTCGCTCGCCGTTCCCCGAGGCTTCGACCGTCGTAACCGTTCGGTCGGAGAACGGTAAGGTGTCGAAAGGGTCAACGCTTTCGAGCGAGCGCTAGCGAGAGGGATGTGCCGCGAGGCACACCCGACCGAGCGGGGCCGGAATGGCGCTGCTTCGATTCGGATACAGGCTCTGCATCGAGACTAACAGCTGGCAACCGCAGCCGCGGTGCCGGAGTCGCATGCGAGAGCGCGCGGGCCCGGGCCATCACGCTGGGTGACAGCGCGCTTGGTACGGTAGGCTGGAAGCAATGGCGGACTGGTTCTCGGCCGACCTGAGGTTTCTCGGCGTCCTGATTACATTTTTCGCGCTGCTGGCAACGCTAGCGTACAGGTGGCTCAGCGAGCACCGGCGGGACTTCCATGTGCTCTTGGAGCGGATCGACAAGGAAGCTGAGCGACGCGAGCGTGAGACACGGGAGATCATCGACCGCATAGACAAGGAGGCCGCTGAACGCCAGCGCCAAATTGACAAGGAGGCCGCTGAGCGCCAGCGCCAAATTGACAAGGAGGCCGCTGAGCGCCAGCGATCCTTCAACGAGGAGGCCGAGAAGCGGGAGCGGGCGACGCAAGCAGCCTTGGAGCGGAGTGACAGAGCTTTCGAATCCCTGACGAAGCAGACCAACCTGCAGATGGAGAAGTTGGCGGGCATTGCCGAGCGCACTGCGCGTAGCGAGGCAACGCTGGAGACGCTGACGGGCCGGCGGCCTCGCGCGGGATCGACGCAGATATCCGCTGAGGACGAGCCCCGCTCGGTGGCCGCTCAAGAAGTCCCCGGCGAACCACCCGCGGAATGAACCAGAGTGCGCTCGCCAGGCACCCGGCGGCAGCCGTCCTCAAGCCAACGCCGCCAAGCGATGCCCGGCTGGGTCCGTAACTATAGGGGCCGCCACCCCGCGACCGTCGATTGCCCCGGTCCCGTGCCATGAGTCCCCAGCCCAAGCGAGTTCGGCGACTGCGTCTGCCCGCGCTCGCCCTTGCCTTCGAACCATACTGACGGAATCTGCAGACGACCGCTCTCCCAACGGTTGCCGACCGCTTTGCGGGCGGACTGTGGCTATTCGTAGCGCAGGATCTCCGCCGAGTCCACGCGGGCAGCATTTCCCGATGGGTAAATCGTGATCAGGTAGCTGATCAGGATTGCGGCCACGGCCACGTACAGCCCGTCCAGCGGGCGCGGCGCGAAGGGCACGTATTCCAAGCCGTAGACTTCCGGGTCCAGAGAAATGAGCCGGTAGCGCTCGCACAGCCAGCAGGTCAAGTGGCCGATGATCAGGCCGGCCACTGTGCCAATGATGCCAATCAGCAGGCCCTGCCACATGAAGATCCGCCGGATCTGAGATTGCCGCGCACCCATGGACTTGAGGATCGCGATGTCCTTCGTCTTCTCCACGACCATCATCACCAGTGAGATGAGGATGTTGAGGGCTGCGACCAGCATGATCATGCCGATGACCAGGGCCGTGGCGAGCTTTTCGGTTTCCAGCGCATTGAACAGGACGCGGTTGCGTTCCATCCATGTGCTGGTAGTGAAGCCCTCTCCCGCTTGTGCTCGGATGGCGAGGGCAACGGCATCGGACGCCTCCAAGTCGTCGAGTCGAAACTCCACTGAGTTGACGACGTCGCCGAGCGAAAGTGCTCGCTGGGCCTCGCGCAAGAGCGTGACGCTCCAGAGATTGTCGAGTTCGAACAAGCCGGTTTCGAAGATCCCCGCCACTTGGAAGCGCTTGAAGGCCGGGATGCGTCCGAACGGGGTCATTTCTCCCTGCGGATTGAGTACGGTGACGATCGTCGACACCCGTGCGCCGATCGCATCGGCAAGGCGGTGCCCAAGCAGAATGCCCGGATATTCGCCCTCATTGTGCTCAAGGCCATCCAACGATCCGTCCACGATGTTCGACAGCAATTGCGAAACGCGGTTCTCGGCTTCTGGGTCCACGCCCTTGAGAATGCAAAACTTGGCCCGCAACGGCGTCGTGATCATCATCTCGCCGTAGAGCGTCGGCGCAACCGCCTCGACGTGTTCTAGGCTGCTCAGGTCAGAGAGTAGCGACTGGTAGTCCTCAATGCCGAATTCCGGGGTCTCCTCCAGCAAGTTGATGTGGGAGCTGGCGCCGATCAGGTGGTCTCGCAGACTAGCTTCGAACCCATTGCTGATGGCCATCGCGATGATGAGCGCCATCACGCCGGCTCCGACACCGGCGACAGAGATTACGGTGACGATGGAGAAGAACCTGTCACGGCGCTTGGCGCGCAAGTACCGCTGGGCTACGTAGAACTCGAACCGCACTGAGCCACCAGTCCCAACCCCATTCTCTATGAACGCTTGCTACCGGACCATTCAGTGGGGCGTGCCGACCGGCTGGCCGAGCTGGCACTCGCAGTGAATCGCCGAGACCGCCGTCCGCAAGTCCTGTTCGTTCACCACGATCGCGATTGTCAATTCGCTCGAACCCTGTGCGATCGCGATGATGTTCACGTGCTGTCTTGATATGGCTGTGAACAGGCGTCCCGCAAGGCCGGGCGTGCCTCGCATGCCCTCGCCTACGGCAGCCAAAAGCCCGACGCTGTGGTCCACTTCAATCGGGTGCAGGTAGCCGTGCGCCAATTCCAGGGCCAGTTCTTCGCGCAAGCGGTCCAGCAGTGCCGCCACGTCTTCGGAGCGCACCAGCATGCAAAAGTTCTGCCGGAAGCTCGAGCGCGTCATCAACAGGATTTCGACCTTGGTGCGAGCCGCGCATTCCAAGGCCCGCGCCATCAGCTGGGCGCCGGACAGAGACAGGCCGGTTGCCTCCATGGAGACTAACGCGACGCCCGACAGAGAGGTGATCGCTCTCACGCCGGGTTGCTCCACCCGATGATTCGAAATGCGGGTGCCCGGTCCTTCCGGGCGGAAGCTGTTCTTGATGCGGACCGGTATTTCCAGTTCCGCCAACGGGGCCAGAGTTCGCGGGTGCAAGACCTTCGCACCGTTGTAGGACAGCTCGGCGGCCTCGTTGTAGGTGACATCCGCCAGCAAGCGCGCACCGTCGGCGATTTCCGGGTCGCAGCTGAGAATCCCGTCGACATCGGTCCATATCCAGAGTTCGGCTGCCCGCAGCGAGGCGGCGATGATCGACCCCGAAAAATCGGAGCCCCCGCGCCCCAGCGTCGTGGGGGTGCCGTCGCGGGTCGCCGCGTTGTATCCCGTGATTATCGGGACAACCCCTTCATTCAGCATGGGTTGCAACACAGCAGACGCCTTGGCGGCGGTTTCCTCCAGAAAGGGATTGGCCCCGTCGAAAGCTGTGTCGGTGATGATCAAATCCGTGCCTGAGACAGGTTGCGCCGCTACGCCGAGAGAGGACAGCACCTCGCTGACCAGTAGCGACGAGATTCGCTCTCCGGTGGGAGCGGCTTCGTCGACCGCCCGCGGCGGGCGCTCTCGCAGCAGCAGCATCCCTCGGGCCACCCGAGCGAAGCCGTCAAGGATTTCCGCGATCCTCGTTGCAACTCCTCCCGCACGATCCTTCGGCAGCAGTTCCGCGCAGGCTTCGAGATGAGTGCGGCGGAGCCGCTCCAAGTTGGACTCGACAGCTTCGGCGTCGCCCTGTTCGGCGGCATCCAATGTGGACAGCAAGCGATTGGTCACTTGCGACATGGCCGAGACCACCACCGCCACGGGGCGGAGGCGGGCCTGCTCGGCCACCAGCCGGGCAGCGCGGGCGACCGATTCGGCCGAGCCGACACTCGTCCCGCCGAACTTCATCACGAGCAGGGAGCTGGACATCGCTGGCACTTTGTGGATGGTGGTTCCGCCGCTGGTTGGCGGGTCGAAATGACCGGGATCCGCCACGAACGCAGCGCACTCAGGGCGCGGGATCGTGGACCTCGCGCTGCAAGTACACGCCGTACTTCTTGAGCTCGTCCTCGTAGTAGTTCCGGTGCAGCGTCTGCCACTCCTCGCTACCTTCGGGGATCTCACGCTGCTGCGAGGTGATCTTCTCCTTCGCACGCTGGTCGCTCTGGGCCTCCAGCATGAGGATGTCAGTTAGGTGGCGCTGGATTTCCAATCGAGTCTCGTTCCAGCCCTTGTTCAGGCGCGTGCCGGGAATGCGTGGCAGCAGGGTCGCCATCTTGTGTGAAATCTCCAGCACCTTGTCGCGCGATAGCTTCATGTCGCGCGTACCGCGACCAGCGGCAGCGGCGGAGACGACCTTGCGCTCGGCGAGGATCTTGCGCTTCACCCGGCTGAACATGTCGTGGTAGGAAACGTCCTGGTGCCGCATGTACTCGGAGTACTGCGACAACAGGGCTCGCGCCTCTGCGTTGATCTCGTCCTCCAAGCTAAGCTCGTCGAGGACGAGGTCTTCAAAATCCCTCGCGACTCGCTGCTGCGACTTGATCACGCACGTCTGCGCACCGAGGCGCTTGGTGACCTCCTTGGCTAGGAAAGTAATGAACGGTGCTGGGATTAGCATCCCTCGTACCCCTATTGTAACGATTCCGGCGGACACGTGTCGACGTCGGCCGCGTGGCGGCTGGGCAGAACGCGCATGAGTCCCCGAACGTGGTGTTCGCTACGCTCGAAGGATGGCGAAGATCACTTCCCTGACGCAAGATTTGTACCGGTTCATGCTGCGGAACCGGACTGCGGAAGAGCAACTCCTCGGCGAGCTGCGACGCGAGACGGAGCAGAGGATCGGCAGGCTCGCGGGGATGATGATTTCGGAGGAGCAAGGCTTGCTCCTGCGCATCTTGGTGGCGGCAATCGGCGCTAGGAGAGTCGTTGAAGTGGGGACGTTCACGGGCTACAGCGCCGCTTGCATGGCGGCCGCGCTACCGGCCGATGGCAGGCTGGTGTGTTGCGACGTCAGCCAGGAATGGACCTCGATAGGAGTGCCCTACTGGAGGCGCGGCGGGCTGTCGGATCGCATCGACCTGCGCATCGCTCCCGCCTTGGACACGCTGCGGGAGCTGCCCAGCCAGCCACCCGTCGACTTCGCGTTCGTCGACGCCGACAAGGACAACTATGTCGCCTATTTCGAGGCGCTGTTGCCCAAGTTGCGGCCCAACGGGCTGCTGGCCTTCGACAATGTGATGTGGCACAACTGGATGATGGACGCGGCCAACCAAGATGCCGAGACCATCGGCATCCGCGAATTCAACGACCACATCCTGGGAGACCCAAGAATCGAAACGGTCATGCTCCACGTAGGAGACGGAGTCACGTTGATCCGCAAGCTCTGAGCGCGGTGGCCGTCCGCATGGGCAGAGCGGTCGGTGCGAACGCGCCCTAGCCGATGTCGAGCAGGTTTTCGCGGACGCGCTCTTCGGGCACTCTGATGCCCAGTCCGGGACCGTCCGGCACCTTGACGTGCACGCCGTCCATCTCGATGTCGTCCGCGAACAGGTCCGCTAGGAACTGCGGCCCGTTCAGTTCGGGCGGTAGCAGCAGATCTAGGGTCGAATACAGGTGAATCGAAGCCATCAGGCTGACGCCTGCGTCAGTCAGCCCGCTGCCAAGCAGCCCGAGACCGTGGGCCTCGGAGACGAATGCGCTCTTCGCGCAGTTGGTGACGCCGCCGCTCTTGGCGACCTTGAGGACAACTAGGTCGGCCACGCGCATTTCGGCCGCCCTTGCAACGTCGAACGATGAAAAGCAGCCCTCGTCGATGGCTACGGGGAACGGGCTTTTCTCCCGCGCCCGTCGCAGTCCCATCCAGTCCTCGCTGCGCACCGGCTGCTCGAAGCAGCGAACTTGGCCGAATTCCGATAGCGCTGCAAGGAATCGCTCCAAATGGACGGGCTGATACGACTGGTTGGCATCCAGCCAGACGTCGATGTCCGGCCTAGCCAGCGAGATTGCCCGCAATCGCTCGATGTCGCTGTCCGCATCCCCGGAAACCTTCACCTTGAAACACTTGCAGGCCGGCCACCGGGAAACCTCGTCCGCCATGGCGCTCGGCGAATCTATGCTGACGGCATAGCAGAGCTCGACACTGTCGTGCAGCTTGCCACCCAGCAGCTGATGCAGCGGCACGCCTGCCACTTGCCCCGCCAAGTCTAGGAACGCGATCTCGAGCGCGCTCTTGGCAAACGGGGCGCCATTGCTGACCGCGGGCCGGATCGTTGAGTCCATGCGCTGCTTGAGCGCGTTCCACTCAAACGGCCCGCGTCCGATGGCCAGTGGCGCTAGGTGGTGACGCAATGTCCCGACGACCGCTTGGATGGTCTCGTAGGACCAAGCCGGCAGGGTGTTGGTCATACCCCATCCGACATGTCCGTCTTCGGTTTCCGCCCGGACCATCACGTACTGGCCGGGCTTGCCGGTATCACCTACGGTGCCGACACCGATCTTGAAGACCGAGCGGAACGGAATCCCGACCGGGAACACATCGACCTTGCGAATCAGCGATCCCTTTTCGCCGGAGGCGGCGGGCAGGGAGGTCCCGGCAATGGAACCGAGGCCGGCTCCCGCTAGCAGCTGAGTGAAACGGCGACGATTGGATGGCATGGCACTAGTCTGCCGAGGACGAACGGGTGCCAAGGCATTACGAGAATTGTACTGCGGCTGTGAGCGGCTCTCCGAAAGTGGAACGGCGATGATGCGGATGAGCACCCCTGTCGCCGGCACCCGGCCTAGCTCCGTTCCCCGCCGGTCTCGCAGCGCATTGCGCACCGCCGGAGAGGGAAATGAAGCACGAACGGCAAGAATCTGGGCTGGACCGGTTGTGGTACGGGCCAGTTGTTTCTACACTCGTGGGCGTCCAAGCGCCCTTCGGGGCATTGGTGGGCAAGAACTCGCAAGACCGGGAGGTACAACCGTGCGAAACCTAGCCACTCTCTTCATGCTCGCGACGGCAGTCGTGTTCGGCCAGTCCACTACCGGCGAGATCGCGGGCAGTGTGACGGATCCTAGCGGCGCCGCTGTTCCAGGGGTTCAAATAACATTCCTCAACGAGAACACCGGCGAGGTCAAGATCGTCGAGACCGGTGCCACCGGTGACTACCTCGCGACCCAGCTGCAGGTCGGCTCCTACATGGCATCCGTGCAGTCCGAGGGCTTTCGGACAGTTGAAAGGCCAGGCATCGCCCTGTCGGCGCTGCAGAGCTTGCGCGTGGACTTCATCTTGGAACTGGGACAGGTCACAGAGACAGTGACGATCACGAGCCAGGCCCCGCAGGTCGACACCCGCTCGACCCAGATCGGCATGACGGTCGACGACCGCCGGATCAAGGATTTGCCACTCAACGGTCGCAACCCGCTCGATCTGGTCCGGCTCGTGCCGGGAGTGCAGAGGGTAAGCACGACCATTCGGCCTTCTTTCGGGCAACAGAACATGAATATCAACGGCGGGCGCCACTTCTCGGTGAATTACCTGCTCGACGGCGGCTCGATGAGCTATTTCCATCGTGGCCAGGGGCTCATCTTGCCCCCACCCGATGCGGTGCAGGAGTTCCGCGTCTCCACGACGGGCGTCACGGCCGAGCACGGCCGCGGCTTCAGCGTGATCAGCGCGGTCACGCGGTCCGGCACGAACGACTTCCACGGCAGCGTGTGGCACTTCTTGCGCAACGACGCGCTCGACGCCCGCAATTTCTTCTCGCGCACGGTGCCGAAGCTCCGCTTCAATCAGTTCGGCGGAACCGTGGGCGGTCCCGTCATTAGAGACAAGTCTTTCTTCCAGTTCACGTACCAAGGCCAACGCATCCGCGAAGACCGGCTGCGTACCGCGTTTCCGGCCACGCGGGACGAGCGGGATGGCATCTTCACCGGCGCAAGCGCGATCAAGAACGCCGACACCGGCGACCCCTTCCCGAATAACATCGTCCCGGCAAACCTGCTGGACCCCGTGGCGCAGTTCATGCTCGACGGATGGGTGCCTTTCCCGGAGGAGCACCGCGGCGACGGCAGCTTCGTGACGCAAGTCAGCCAGCCCAGCGACGACAACCAGTACCTCACGCGGGTCGATCACAACATCACCGACCGCAACAAGATCAACTTCCGGCTGTTCTATGACCACAACGAGGGTGCTGATCCGTTGCGCAATGCAGACTTCATCAACTATGGCCCGAATCCGCGCTTCAACCGGATGCAGACGTACACGTTGGAGGACACGCACCTGATCACGCCTACGCTCGTGAACACTATCCGCCTGACCTATACGCGCTTCAACTACCAAGAGAGCATCCCCTTCGACGACGACCTGGCGGACTTCGGGGCGACGCACTTCAACCATGCCGGTGGCGTGGTCAAGAGTCGGCCACTGGTGCAGATCACGAACCGATTCCGCCTAGGGCCGGGACGCCACCGCCAGCGCCTTTCCCAGAACTACGCCTTATCGTGGAATATGAGCCTGATCAAGGGCAACCACAACATGAAATGGGGCTTGGACACCCAGCGAAACCAGTTCCTGTACCGCGACA
>Ga0209021_1002829_pt1 | contig 14608 bp, 10 predicted proteins | sample PinacodermFT_FD_187299 | JGI IMG/M metagenome (GOLD analysis project Ga0209021, IMG submission 187299) | Host-associated microbial community of the marine sponge Aplysina aerophoba from Gulf of Piran - sponge pinacoderm, lysed by freeze-thaw... | ecosystem: Host-associated > Porifera > Sponge >... | reverse complement strand
CCGTTGGTGGTATCCTCGCGCCGCGACGCAACCTTTTCATCATCGCCGGAGTCTTACTCGCAGAACAGGCAGCTCGATGATCTTCATTCTTACCACACCAGGAATCGGGTCCCATGAATGCGCTTTGTAAACTGGCCGTCGCTTGCCTATGTATAGCCGTCAAGTTGAACTCAACCGCGCAGGATACCGAGATGATGCGAACTGAACAGGGATTCGTGGAAAGCATCACGGCGACGTATACGGTCGATCCGGGCGGCGAACTGACCATCGATGCCGACTTCGGATCCGTCCGGATCGAGACCTCGACGAGCAACACCGTGGAGGTTCTTGTTGAAAAGCGCCTGAAAGAGGGCACCGAAGACCAGGCGCGCCGAGCCTTCGAAGAAGTGGAGGTAACAACAGAACAGCGGGGCAACGACGTACGCATCGGCGTTGACAAATCGCGATGGTTCAAGCGCGACAGGGTGTCCATTGCGATGACGGTACAGGTGCCTGATGCATACAATCTGGACATCAAGACGGCGGGAGGCGGCATCGATATCGGAGACCTGTACGGCGAGATCACGGCGAAGACTGCCGGCGGGAGCATCAGGACAGGAACCACGAAAGGGGACGTGACCACCAGGACCCTGGGCGGCAGCATCCGTATCGGCCCGACCGAGGGCGGCGTGACTGCCAAGACGCTGGGCGGAAGTATCGAAATAGGTGACACGAAAGGGGACGTTTCGGCTCAGACGATGGGCGGAAGCATCCGTATCGGCATTGCGGACGGGGACGTGTTTGCCAGGACGATGGGCGGAAGCATCACCGTTGAAGACGCTTCGGGTAAAGTGTCGGCCAAGACCCTGGGCGGAAGAGTCAGGGTCGGTTCCACGTAACAAGTCGCTGGGGGCGGCAATACCGCATTTTTCGACATGCAGGGAGGAATGATGCGTTTGTTATTGGTCCTGGTCAGTGTCAGTCTACTCGTTGCGTCTGCATATGCATGCAATGCACAGGAGACCACATTTATGCGAGACGGATTGAACTTCAAGGAAAGAACCCATCAGAAATACACGGTGGATGGTACCGGCACGTTGAACGTTGACGCCGACTTCGGTTCGATTCGGATCGAGAGCTGGCCGAACGATGAAGTGGACGTCGAGGTAGAAAAACGCCGAACGGGAATCAGTGAAGACGGCGCCCGCGATGCATTCAACGACGTTTCAGTTGGTATTTCACAGCATGAGAACGACGTAAGCATCCGGATAGACCGCGATCGGTTTAGCGGTTCCAACGGCGTATCGGTGGATATACAGGTCAAGGTGCCGGAATCGTACAGCCTGGACCTTAAGACCTCGGGCGGGGATATCGACATCGGAGACCTAAGGGGCGACGTGAATGCCCGCACCTCGGGAGGCGACGTCAACGTCGGCACAGTGAAGGAAGCGCTGCTCCGGGTTCACACGTCAGGAGGCGATGTGAGCGTTAAAGGGGGCGGAAGGGAAACGAAGGTGTCCACCTCCGGCGGGGATATCGAAATCCGCGACGCCCGGGGCACAGTGGATGCAACCACCTCGGGCGGGGACATCACGATCGGCGGCACGGCCGGCGAAGTGACGGTGAAAACCTCGGGCGGGGATATCGAAATCGATCGGGCTGCGGGAAACACAGAGGCGACTACCTCGGGCGGCGACATAACGATAGGCCATACCACGGGGGACGTGAAGGCGAAGACCTCCGGCGGCGATATCACGATCGAGCGCGCAAACGGTGAGGTGGACGTTCATACTTCGGGTGGCGATGTGACCATCGACAGCGCTGAAGGAACCCTGAGGGCGGGCACCTCGGGTGGTGATATATCGATCAGCAATGCGGCGGGTGCCGGCGTAACGGCGATGACCTCGGGTGGCGATATCGAAGCCCGTTTGAGCCCGACGGCAAGCGTATTGGAAGAAGAATGGTTGCTGAAGTCGTCCGGTGGGGAACTGACCATCCGCATTCCCGAGGACCTGTCCGCTACAGTCGAGGCGGAGATCCATCTTGAGCGTTCCTGGTTCGGAAGCGACCGGGATTACCGAATCGACTCGGATTTCGACCTGGACGAAGAGGAAGATGACGGACGGAACCGAAGGACGATCCGGGCCACAGGCGATATCAACGGGGGCGGCAATCGCATCCGGCTCGAAACCAGCGGCGGCGATATTCGGATTCGCAAGGTGACTTCCTGATTTTCTGACATCCTGAGCCCGTGCCGGACGCTGTTTTGCGGATCAGGCCGCGCCTAGATACCCCGCGAGTTGCTCGGGCATGATGTTGCCGCCGCTGAGCAGAACCACGACCTTCTTGCCTTCCAGCGAAACGATGCCGTTCAACAGTGCTGCTACGCCCACGGCGCCGCCCGGTTCAACCACGAGCTTGGTTGCCCCGATGAGGTACTTCACCGCGTCGATCGCCTGCGCGTCGGTAACCAGGACCATTTCGTCCACGTAGGCCATTACGTGTTCGAAGGTAAGGTTGCCGGGGCGGGGCGCCACGAGCGAGTCGCACACCGTGTTCGGTTCCGGCATCTCGCAGATCTCTTTCTTCAGAAAAGACTGATAAACCGCCTGTGACCCTTCGGGTTGCACCCCGATCACTTTCACCGCGGGGTTCAGCGTCTTCACGGCCGTGGCGACACCGCCGATCAGGCCGCCGCTGCTCACGGGTACGATGAACGCGTCCAGATCCTGTGCCTGCGCCATGATCTCGGCGCCGATACTGCCGTGGCCCCGGACGACGTTCTCGTCCTCCCACGTGTTGATCGCGGTGATTCCCCGTTCCCTGCCCAGCCGGTCCAGCGTGTCCCACCGGGCCTGGTTGTGGTTCTCGCACAGTACCGCTTCGCCCCCGTAATCCCTGGTGCGCCGGATCTTGTACGGCGAGGTTTTCTCCATCATCACTATGGCGGTCGGTATCCCAAGCAGCGTTCCCATGCAGGCGAAGGCCGTGGCGAAGTTGCCGGAAGACGAAATGGCGGCGCCTCTTTCCTTCTGGACATCTGACAGGCGGTTCAGGATGGTAAATGCTGCTCGCGTCTTATACGATCCGGTCAACTGCAGGTTCTCCGCCTTGAACCAGACGTCCGCGCCCGATTGATCGGAGACCGATGGAGACCGGAGGAGGGGCGTGTATACGATCTCGGGTGGCAGTTCCCGACGGGCCTGTTCGATTTCTTCCAACGTGACCATCATGGTACCTCTGGTTCGTTCAACGTCTCAGGTTGTGTCCGGGTCCGGAGGCCCCCGGCAGACATTTAGACCGACTTTACCGCTTCCCGACAATCTGTTCCGCCATCTTGCGGCGTCAAGCGATTTTAACCTGCAGCATGGCGCAGGATATCCGGAGCAAAGGCACAGGACAACCGGCGCAAGGGCAAAGGACATCCGGTGCAAGGGCACAGGACAACCGGCGCAAGGGTAAAGGACATCCGGTGCAAGGGCACAGGACAACCGGCGCAAGGTAGCCAGAGTAAACTCGCGAAGGTCTGTCTGGACATCCCGGTCATGAACGCCTATATTGCGCCCTTCGTTGTCACCTGGCGCTTCAGTTGAAGAAACAGGGTTGCTGAATTGTAGAATATTAGATTGAAGTTGTGGGCCGTTTCTGGGGAACCCTACTCGTTGTTCGATACTGGAGGATTGAATGTCATTTCGCCCGCCCATCCTGATAACCGGCGGTTTGTTATCCCTTTTTGCCGGTCTGCTTTTAAACCATTCCGTCGCCGTGGCCCAATCTTCGGACGACCAGGCCACGACTGAATCGAGCATGGCGGAAACCGTGGCGGCGATATCGGAGGAAACCGAACGAACCTCGGACCCGCGGCCTTTCAGCGTTCCGCTGCCCGTGTCCAAGACACCTTTCGATTACGGAAACCTCAATCCCTCGAACTACATGCTCGAGGCAAAGCGAGCCGTTTCGACGATCGAGGTGGACGGTCACCTGAATGAAGCCGAATGGCAGCAGGCGGACGTCGCCGGCGATTTCTTCCAGCTCGAACCGGTCGAAGGCGCTCCGGCAACCCATCCTACAGAAGTCAGGGTGCTGTACGACGACAAGAACCTGTACGTGGGATTCGTCTGTTTCGACCCCAATCCGGAGAACATCATGGCCCCGGACATGCAACGGGACACCCGGATGAGTTTCTCCAACGACATGGTTACGGTCGTTATCGCATCCCTCGACCACTATCGCGAAGCCTTCGAATTCCAGACCAATCCCAACGGCGCCCGGTCCGATTCCTTCGTCAGCGCCGAGGGTAACAACTCCGACCGCGACTGGAACGGGTTGTGGAATGCGGCCAGCCAGGTGTACGACTACGGTTGGTCGGCCGAATACGTCATCCCCTTCCACACGCTGCGGTTTCCCAAGCGTGAGAATCAGACCTGGGGCATTAATTTTGGACGACGTATACAGCGCAGCCGGGAGGAATCCTACTGGGTACCCCTGAGCCTCAAGGACGGCGACCAGGCGCTGTTTCGCTTCGGCAAGGGCGGACGGCTGACGGCCCTGAACAATATAACGCCGGGCGGACGGGTCCAGGCGACCCCGTTTACCGTACTTGGCGCCCAGTCCTCCCGGATTACCGAATCCGCCCCGACACCCGCTCGCCCGATCGCCGCGACGGACCTCGACAACGGTATGCAGCGGAGTCTGGGTGGCGACCTTAAGGTCAGCGTCACATCGGGTCTTACGTTAAATGCGACCGTCAATCCCGATTTTGCCCAGGTGGAAGCGGACGACGAGGTCGTGAACCTTTCCCGCTTCGAATTCCAGTTTACCGAAAAGCGCCCCTTCTTCCTTGAGCGCAGCGATATCTTCACCTTGAACCAGCGGCCGCAACGACGCGGACCACAACGTGGCGGCGGCGACCTGACGCCCCAGCTTTTCTTCAGCCGGCGCGTCGGACGACAGTTGCCGGACGGACAGTCCGTCCCCATCGACCTCGGCATGCGCCTGACGGGAAAAGTCGGGCATACGACCATCGGATTCCTGAACGTTCAAACCCGGGAGACCCAGTACGACGACGACGGGGAACAGAAGATGGAACCGCTGACCAACTGGCAAGCCCTACGTGTAATACGGGACTTCGGGTCACGGTCGAGCGTCGGCATGATGGCTACCTTCAAGGAACCGAATCCCCGGTTCGATGACCGGGTCGGGATGGCCATACCCCGTTACGCCGAGACCGACTATAACCGCGTGATGGGATTCGACCTGAACCTGGCCTCGCGGGGGACGAATCACCGGGGGCAGATTACTTTCGCCAAAAGCTGGACCGATACGCTGAGCACCAGCAACCAGGACTGGACCTTTCGGATTATCGAGCGGTGGCAGAACCGGTGGCTTATGTACGGGATTTCCTACCTCGACATCGGCGAGGATTTCATCGCCCAGTCCGGCCTGGTCCGGGACGAAGGCCTGCAGCGCATGGGGGGCGGCGTGACGGTCAACACCTTTCTCCGGCGTTTTGGCATCCGGCGGATCAACGGGGGGTTCAGGAGCAATTACGTGACCCGCAAGAACACGGGTTTCTCCGATGCCGATTCCTGGTCATTCCAGCCCAATGTATTCCTGGAACTGGAACGGGGAATGTGGATCTCCGCGTCATATAACATGAATTTCGATACGCTCAGCGGAACGACGCGCATAGCCGGCGTACATTTCACCGAAGGATCCTATTCCTTCAACCAGGGCAGTCTCTTCCTCTTTACCGACAGCGGCCGGAAGATCTCCTATCAGGGCAGCGTCCGGTACGGCAGGTTCTACGGCGCCGACCTCCTCAGCCTGTCGAGTGAACTGTCCATCAAGCCGAATCCCCGTTTCGCGCTGGAACCGGGCCTTACCCGCAGCCGGGTCGACCGGGGCAATCGCCTGGGTCTGGAGGACGACGAATACGATCATCGCACGCAACTCATACCCAGTGTCCGTATGAGTTACGCCTTCACGCCGAATCTGTCGTTCTCCTCCTTCGTCCAGTTGAACGCGGACCGGCAGCGGGAGATCGACGATTACCACATGAATACGGTAACGATGAACCTCCTCCTCGCCTACCGGTCGCCCTTCGGCCACTCGTTCTTCCTGGCCTTCAACCAGTTCCGCGATGACGACCTCGATACCGACGGCACCTTCGGCGTCTACGAACGAACGCCCCTGCGCCTGAGGGACCAGCAGATCGTCGCCAAGGTATCATACCTGCTGAACCTGTAACCTGTTCGATCCGGGCGGGAACAGGCATTGCTCCCGGATTGCTTGCGTTTATAGCCGGGAACTATACAAGTACCTGTGCGTTAAAATCGGGCAGGGAACCGTATTCTTGCCGTTACATAACGCCTTCCGCACGACGAACAACCGACGAAAGACTCAGGCAATATCGCAAGACGAATGCGATTTGTGGTCAGATATCCAATGGTCCGAATAGAGAGAACATTTTCTCACTTCAGGTATACCCCGGATACATGATTATGAACCTGCAAAAATCAATAGCTGTGCCGTTGGCAATGACGATCTGCCTGGTCCTCGTCCCGGTTACCGAGGTATCGGGCCAGGATCGGAGGACTTCGGGCTGGTATGTTTCCGGCGGACTGGGCGGCAACCTGGTTTACGGCCTCGACCAGGCGGGTTCGAACACGGAATCCACGTGCTATCCGACCAGCGCCTGCTTCGATTTGGTTCTAAGGGAGATTCCCGGTTACCGGTGGCGTTACGATCCGTCCGTCGACCGGGGTATCGGTTTCGAAGCCGCCGTCGGACGGGTGTTCGACCGTACCCGCATCGAGGTCTCATTCGCGCATAGGAGAAACAACGTCGATCAGGGACCGCCGCTTGAGATAACCTATCTGGATGGCACCTCGGCGGGAGCCAGTTCATTTCTTGGACTGGGGCTGGCGCAGGCCGTCAGCAGACAATTCATGGAGGATCAGGTTACACGAACGGTTTCATTGAACGCCTACTACGATCTGCCCATCGGCCCGCAACGGATCACGCCCTACGTGGGGGTGGGGACCGGTGTCGCCTTCGTCGAACTGACCAGGATCTTCTTTTCGATAGAATACACCGACCCTTCAGGCGAAGGCACGCACTACGACCCGCCCCTGTCGTTCTACAACAGCAAGCAGGATACGAGGTTATCCGATACAGTCTTCGCGGGGCACGTGTACGCGGGAGCGGACTACAGTCTGGGCGACCGTACCGCCATCGGCCTGAAAATGGCCTACTCCCGGGTGGACGACGTCGAACACACCGGAACGTATGAATACCATCCCTATTTCGAGACGGACCCTGCCTTCACGAATAAAAACACCTTCAGCGCCATGAACCAGTGGTCCGTGACGCTGAACGTGCGTTTCCTTTTTGGGAACTGACGCGGGATCGGCAGCCAGCGTCAAGATCAACCAAACCGAGCAGCATTCCGCCGAACGAACGCGTACGCGTTCCGCCGACGCTCGCTGAACCGAATAGATACATGATCCTCGAAACGCTCAAAGCGGCCCTGGAAAAATCGGATAGGCAAAAACTCGCACTGGTGGGCATCCCCGACGACGCCAATTCCACTTTCCTCCGTGGCGCGGCAGAAGCGCCACCAAAGATCCGTGCGCAACTCTTCTCCGATGCCTTCAACATGTGGACGGAGACCGGCGTCGATCTCGGCGAGGACGTTTTTTTCGACGCGGGCGACCTGGACCTGGGCGAGGTCCCCGATGCCTGGGCCGCGATCCGGCACGCCGTCGAAGCGGTGCTCGATCATGGGCTCACGCCCATCTGCCTCGGCGGTGACCACGCCATCACCTGGCCGATCGTGAAGGGGTTCCGGCGCAAGTACGACACGCTCAGCATACTCCACTTCGACGCGCACCCTGATCTCTACGACAATTTCGGGGACAACCCCCGCTCGCACGCGTCTCCCTTCGCGCGGATCATGGAAAATCACCTGGCGGACCGGCTCGTCCAGGTGGGTATCCGTACGGCGAACGGCCATCAGCGGGAGCAGGCCAAACGGTTTGGGGTCGAGATGATCGAGATGCGGGAACTGACCGGGGATCTACGATTGGCATTCGACACGCCCGTTTACGTATCGGTGGACGTCGATGGTCTGGATCCGGCGTACGCGCCAGGCGTCTCTCATCCCGAACCCGGCGGCCTTTCCCCGCGGCAGGTGATCGACACGATTCAGCGTTTGGACGGCAGAATCGTCGGGGCGGATATCGTCGAGGTCAATCCGCGGAGGGATTTCCACAATCTGACGGCGGTCGTCGCGGCGAAGATCGTGAAGGAAGTCGCCGCAAAGATGCTGGCGCATGCCTAGCCGTGCATCTGAAACAGACCATGCGTTCACAAACAAAAACACGTCCAGCGCCACGAACCAACCTGTCCGTGACACTGAACGTGCGTTTCTGCAGATAATTGACGCGGGACGGCGTTACTCCGGACGGTTCAATTCACGCCGTACGCCTGCCCAGTCCCCTCAACCCCCCTATCCCGTCGAATCCACGAAGACGCTGTGCGCGCTGCGGTCCTTGCCCGCGTCCTGCGTGTGCTGGTACGACCGATGCTCGGAAGGTTTGCCGAGTGAGGTGAGGTCAAGCATCTTCTCCGCGGTTCTCGTCGCCACGTAGGGCCGCCGGATGTCGGTCGGATTGGCCTGGATGTGCTGCTTCCAGGCGCCCAGGTCGGTCTTCGCCTGGATCAGCCCCTTGATCATGCCCATGTCGTTCAGCATGGCCACGTCGTCCGCGGGTCCGAGGATGACCGCTCCGGTGATCGTGGAGCCGTCCCAGATCAGCTTGCGGTAGACCGGCCGGTTGGCGTTGATCACCTCGGTAACGTCGCCGTCCCCCGACCAGTTGCCGAAGCTCGCGCATTGGAGCCCGCACACGTCGAGGATGTTGATCAGCAGGCTGCCGCCGTATTCCACGTCCTGTCCGGCCATGTTGGCCCCGGCGATCCGGCCGTGGTCGACCGCGGTGGGCTGGATGGCGTGCACCGCCTGCCCGCCCGTGGACAGGTCCGGTCCCTCGGCCACGTCGCCCGCGGCGTACACGTTCGCCACATTGGACTGGCACCGGTTGTTGACCAGGACGCCCTGGTTGGTCTCGATGCCCGAACCTTCGAGAAAGCCGATGTTGGCCCTGATCCCGGTGGCCACGATGACCACGTCCGCCCGGGTGGACGACCCGTCGGAAAGCTGCAGGGTCTTGACACCGTCGTGGCCGTGATCGATTCCCTGCACGCTTACGCCGGTGTGGACTTCAACGCCCTGGGACTCGAGCCAGGTGTTCACGAGGGACGCGCCCTGGGCGTCCAGCATGCGGGGCAGCACCTGCCCTTCAAGCTCGATCACCTTCAGGCGGGCGCCGCGTTTGTGCATCGCGTTCAGAATGATGAAACCGATGAACCCGGCACCGATGAAAGCCACCTCGGCATCGCTACCGAGGGCGCTCACGGTCTTTTCCGCGTCCGCTACGGTCCAGAGGTTGTGGACCCCGTCGCCGTCCGCGCCGGGAATGTTCAACTGCTGGGCGGACGACCCGGTGGCGATCAACAGGTTGTCGAAGGGCACCATGGAGCCGTCGCTGAGCGAGACCATGTTCGCGTAGGGATTCACCTCGGTCACGCTGACCCCGAAGCGGGTCTTCACCCCCAGCCTGGCGAAATAGTCGTCGTCTCCGGTATTTACCTGTTCGACCGGGATATTCCCTGAGATGTAGTAAGGCAGGGCCATGCGGGAATAGGCCGGCTCATCGGAGATCAGGGTAATGGACGCGTCCGCGTCGTAACCGCGGATCGTTTCGATAGCGTTCATCCCGCCCGGTCCGCCGCCTATAATCACGTGTTCTGTAGCCATAATCCGCTCCTTCAGAGAAAGTACCGAAAATCGAAGTACAGGTCATCCGTGGTTTGGGTTCCGTTACGCGAGTCCCAGTTCCATCAGTTTCTCCGTGGTGGGCCGTCCGTCCGCCGACCAGCCCCTTGCCGCGTAGTAGTCCGGCAGCATGGCGTCGAGATCGACGGTCACCCCCGCGGAAGGACCATCCTTGTGGGCTTCTTCCATCAGTCGTTTAGGCAGCGTGTCATCGGCCGCCGTGAGGCCCGCCCTGAGATTCCACAGCCGTTCGATATTCCAGATGCGCTCGCCGATATGCACGAAGTCGTCCATGGTATAGTCTACGCCGGTGGCTGCAGACAACACGGGGATCAGGTCTTCCAGCGGCGCGCCCGCCGTGGTGAACATGCAGATGCCCGTGGCGTCGTGGGCCGTGGTCCGGTTCTGTTCCTCGGCCACCCAGACCGACTTGCCGTCGGTTCCGTGGGGGTCGTGCTCACCGGTAGTCTCGATACCGGGCGTCCAGGCCCTCAGGTGACAGGCGCCGCGGTTGCAGGTGGCATAGGCCACGCCCATGCCTTGAAATCCCCGTGGATCGTAAGCGGGGAATTCCTGTCCCTTGACGCCCATGAAATACTCCGGATGCTCGAATTTCTCGGTCATCCGCTTTGAGCCTTCGGCCAGTTCGTCGCCGAAACCCTCCCGGAATCCCGTGGCTTCCGTCATGGCGACCAGGGCCTTGCCATCGCCGAACCGGAGCGCCATGCCCGTCTGCCCATCGCTCAGCAGGCCCCGCTCATACATTTCCATGGCCGCGGCCAGCGTGGCGCCCATGGAGATGGGATCCATGCCGAGATCGTTGCACAGGTAGTTCGCCATGACGATGGCGTCCATGTCATCCACGCCGCAGTCGGCCCCGAGCGACCAGAGGTTCTCGTATTCGGGTCCTTCCCCGGCGACCTTCCAGTTGCGGGGATGCATGTTGACCATGTACTGGTCGGCGTTGGGGGAAACCCGGGTCACGCGGCCGCAGGCGATGTTGCAGGCGAAGCATGCCTTGTTGGCGACCAGCCAGTTATCCTTGATGCTCTCCCCGTTGATCGCCTCGGTGCCCTCGAACTGTCCGGCCGTGAAATTGCGCGTCGGCAGCCCGCCGAAGGCGTTGACCAGGTCGACCGTAGGCGCTGTGCCTAGTTCCGTAAGGCCTTGCCGGCCGGGGCTTTCGGCCAGGTGTTCGTGGTAGGGCCAGATGGCGGACATGTAGTCCCGGGGCCGGGCGACCCGGACCCCCTGGTTGCCGCGTACGGCAATCGCCTTGAGGTTCTTGGACCCCATGACGGCGCCGACGCCGGAACGGCCCGCGGCACGGTGCTTGTCGTTGACGATGCACGCGAACCGCACCAGGTTCTCGCCCGCCGGTCCGATGCCGGCCACCCGTAGTTCGGGCATGCCGGTCTCGTCGCGGATGGCGTCCTCGGTATCCGAGACCACCTTGCCCCACACATTGGAGGCGTCGCGGATCTCGACGCGGTCATCATCGACAAGGAGGTAGCACGGACGGTCCGACCGGCCTTCCACGATCACCATGTCGTAGCCGGCGAACTTGAGTTCCGGACCCCAGTGGCCGCCTGAATTGGACGTCGTGATGGCGCCCGTCAGCGGTCCCTTGGTCACCACCATGTACCTGGATCCGCAGGAGGCGTTGGTGCCGGTCAGCGGCCCGGTGGCCATGATCAGCTTGTTGTCCGGTCCGAGGGCGTCGACCGAGGGGTCCATCTCCTCGTAGAGGTACCGCGCGGCCAACCCGCGGCCGCCGATGTATTCTTCGGCCCAGTCGAGCCTCAGAGGCTCTTTGGTTACGTTGCCACGCGTCAGGTCAACGCGCAGGATATGGCCGGCCCACCCGTGTATCATGAAGAAGGCTCCGTTCCTCGGCGCTAGCCGGGTGATGCTGGGCCGCGCCCTTTGGATCACCCTTCCGGCTCATGCCGGATGAAGCGCTAGGTCAATCCCAGCGACGACAGCTTCTCCTGGGTGGGTTCGCCTTCCGCGTTCCAACCGCGGAGTTCGTAGTATTCCGGCAGCATCTCGCCGAGCCGGTTTACTTCGCCCTTGGTCGGGCCATCGGGGATCGGGTCTTCGAGCAGCCGCTTAGGCAGCGTGTCGTCCTTGCCCGAAAAGCCCGCCCGCTGGTTCCACATGCGTTCGATATTCCAGACGCGTTCTCCGACTTCCATCAGTTCGGGTACGGTGTAGGAAATCCCGGTCACCGCCTCGAGCTGGGGCTGTATTTCGTCCAGGCCCACGCCGAAGGTCAGGAACAGGCAGAGTCCAGACGCGTCCACGGTGCAGGTGGCGTCCTGGAATATCTTCGTGATCTCCGCTTTGCCTTCCGTCACGGCCGGATCCATCTTCTCCGGAATCCCCAGGATCTCGGGGGCGACCGTGTAGCTCTTCAAATGGCAGGCCCCTCGGTTCGAGGTCGCGTAACCCAGCCCCATACCCTGGATCGCGCGGGCGTCATAGGCTGGGAATTCCTGGCCGCGCACGCCCATGAAGTACTCCGGATGGTTGAACTTGGCGGTCATGCGCTTCGATCCTTCAGCCAGTTCGTCGCCGAAGCCTTCGCGATAGGCCGCCTTCTCCACCATGGCGACCAGCGCTTCGCTGTTACCGAAGTTGAGCGCCATGCCGGTTTGCTCGTCGGTGACCGCGCCGTTCTCGTACAACTCCATGGCTGCGGCCAGGGTGGCTCCGAAGGAGATCGGATCCATGCCGAGTACGTTGCAAAGGGCATTGGCCTTGATGAGCGCATCCAGATCGTCGATGCCGCAATCGGCGCCCATGGCCCAGGCGTTCTCGTACTCCGGTCCCTCGACCGCGATCTTCCAGTTGTGCGGCCGCGTGGTCACGGTGAACTTGTCCTGCGCCTCGCCCGGAAGCTGCGACACCCTCCCGCAGGCTATCGTACAGCCAAAACACGCCTTGTTGGCCACCAGCCGCGTATCGGCGAGGGTCTCCCCGCTGATGTTGTCCGCGCCTTCGAGCTGGGATACCTGGTGGTTGTTGGTCGGCAGTGCGCCGCTCTCATTGATGATATTGACCAGCACCGCGGTGCCGTATGCGGCCAGACCCTCACCCGTTACCGGATGCTCGACCAGCTTGCTCTTCATCTCCCACATGGCCGACATGAACTTCTGCGGATCGGCGATGGGTACGCCCCCGGTACCGCGTACGGCAATGGCTTTGAGGTTCTTGGAACCCATGACCGCGCCGACGCCGGATCGTCCGGCGGCCCGGTGCCGGTCATTGACGATGGCGGCGAAACGCACGAGGTTTTCGCCAGCCGGACCAATACAGGTAACGACCGTGTCGTGCTGTCCCGACTCTTCCCGGACGATGTCGTCCGTCTCCCATACCGTCTTGCCCCACAGGTGTTCTGCCGAGCAGATCCGGACGTCGTCGTCACAAATGGATATGTAGGACGGAACCGGCGCCCGGCCTTCCACGATCAGCATGTCGTAGCCGGCAAACTTCAGCTCCGGCCCCCAGTGCCCGCCGGAGTTGGAGGTGGTAATGGCGTTCGTCAACGCCCCCTTGGTGATGACCATGTAACGGGAACTCGTCGATGCGTTCGTGCCGGTCATGGGACCGGTCGCGAAGATCATCTTGTTGTCCGGGCCCAGCGCTTCCGCCGCCGGGTCCATCTCTTCATAGAGGTATTTGGCCCCGAGACCGCGCCCGCCGACGAAAGACGTGGCCCAATCCATGTTGAGGGGCTCTTCGGAGATCCGACCGGTGGTCAGATCGACGCGCAGAATCGTGCCTGTCCATCCGCCGTTGCTCATGCCGCGTTCCCTCCCTCGATGGATTGCAGATAGGAAGCATTGACCTTTTCGGCCCAGCCACCCAGCCAGTCGGCCGATTCGCTCTCGGTGTACTCGATCGCGCCGGTGGGACAGGCGACTGCGCAGGCGGGATTGCCGTCGCACAGATCGCACTTGAAGGCCTTCTGCGTATCGGGATTGTAGAACACTGTGCCGAAAGGACAGGCAATGGTGCACAACCCGCAACCCACGCAGTTGGCATCGCCCACGACCTTGGCGCCGGTATCCGCGTCGACACTGATGGCGTTAACGGGGCAGGCCGTCATGCACCAGGCTTCGTCGCACTGGAAACAGGTGTACGGCGCGTAGCTGGCCTGCTCATCGAAAATGTTCACGCGAATCAGCGACCGGGATGGTTGAAACATGCCGGTCTGCACCCAGGAACATGCCAGTTCGCACTGCATGCACCCGGTGCATTTTTCGGGTATAATGCGTAGAGATTTAGCCATACCGACTCCCTTCTGTAACGATGAGCTGGGTTTGGAGGCGTTTCTTTCTGCAGTCTGAAAAACGGTAACGATAGCCGCTTAGACGGGCCTCAATTACGGGGCCTTAAGCCCGTCATCACGAGACGACTGCGATATGATTCTTAAGGTGGTATCCTTAGAGACTACAGGGGTTGCCAATCAGTATAATGACACTTAAAAGGATTGGCAACAGCAAAACTTGCGGCCGTTCGATTTATCCGCGGTGTCCGGCCGGGATCGATCAGGTGTCCGGCCGGAATCGATCAGGCTCCGGGCAGCCTGTACGGCACGCTCTTGTTTACCGCTTCGTCGATCGTTTCCGGCGACAGGAGGACCGTGGTGGAGACTTCGAGCGCGCCTGCCGCGGCCACGTTCAGGGCAATCGCGGTCGCGGTCGCTTCGTCGGGGACCTA
>Ga0209021_1002827_pt1 | contig 14612 bp, 12 predicted proteins | sample PinacodermFT_FD_187299 | JGI IMG/M metagenome (GOLD analysis project Ga0209021, IMG submission 187299) | Host-associated microbial community of the marine sponge Aplysina aerophoba from Gulf of Piran - sponge pinacoderm, lysed by freeze-thaw... | ecosystem: Host-associated > Porifera > Sponge >... | reverse complement strand
GGGGAGAGGCGCTTCCAGTACTCGTCGTCGGCGTCCCTGGCGAGGCTCAGGCCGCCGTCGGAGCCGACGAAGACCGGATCCTTGACGACGCGCACGCGGCCGCCTCCGAGTTCGCCGAGGGCGTGCTGCAGTTCGGCGCCGAGGCCCCGAATCAGTCCGGAGCCGCCGGTGAGGATCACGTTGTTGCGGATCCGGCTCTGGTACTCGGGTTCGACCCGGGCGATCAGGTCGAGCAAGGTCTCGCGCAGCGGCTCCAGCAGGCTCTCGCAGGCGCGACGCATCGGTTCCGTGATGTCGATTCGGGTCGGCTTGCCGCGCACCGGCACGTCGACGACGACCGGGGCGCTCTCGCCGACGAAGGAGTGGCGCTCCTTCCAGGCCCGCACCATGTGGATGGACACGGAGGCGTCGGGATAGCGTTCCTCGATCAGGCCGTGGAGGTGGCGGTCCACCGCGTCCCCGGCGGCGCTCAGGGTGCGTTGGTCGTCCTCGGTCGGGAAGTGGCCCATCAGGACGCAGAAGTCCGTCGTGCCGGCGCCGATGTCGATGACCATCGTGTGAACCAGGGAATCCAGCCCGTAGGCGACGGCGAACGGCTCGGAGACGATCATCGTGCTCGCGACCTGGCCGGCGAGGATTCGGCGCAGGTTCTGGCGGTTGACCCGGAGCGTCTCCGCGGGAACGCCGACGACGGCATGGATCGCGGGTGCCGGGCTCGACCCGGCGGGGACCGCCAGCTCCAGGAGCCTGCGGACGAGCTCGCGCACTGCTTTCTCGTCCTGGTCCGATCCCTCCTTGATCAGGCCCCGTTCGAGCGGCCGGCGGAGGTTGAGCATGGGGCGGTGTTCCAGCGCTTCGGCGCCGACCAGCACGTCGCGCCCGAGCACCTTCCTCGCCACCATGTCGCTGGGCCAGCCGACGTAGCTCTGCACCATGTGTCGCTGGCCGTTCGCCGCCGAGACCGAGCTCCGCGACGTCCCCAGGTCGATGCCGACCTTGAGGACTTCGCTGTCGGACGTGGTGCTGTTCACGGTTCTTCCTCGGCCTCCAAAGTGGCGGAGCTTAGCGCTGCCTCCGCCTCCCCTTCCGCCGGCGCCTCGGTCGGCGCAAGAAGTGAGCCGGCGTAGGTGCGGATGCCTGCATCGAGGGCTTCGGCGATCGACTGGAGGTGTTCGTCGTCGCGCAACCGCTCGATCTCGCCGGCGTCCGAGAGGCAGGACACTTCCGCCAGGATGGCCGGCATCTCTGCGTCGATCAGGACGACGAAGGGCGCCGACTTCACGCCGCGATTCCGTAGTTCCGGGTTCACTGCCCGCAGTTTTCCGAACAGGGCGTCCTGGACCGCGTCGGCGAGAGCGCGACTCTCGTCCTGCATGTGTTGGCCGTAGACGCCGTCCAGCAGGCTCCGCAGGTCGGCCAGGGAGTAGCCGTGCGCCTCGGCGTTCTCCCGTTCGGCGAGCGCGGTGAGCTCGGGGTCGTCGGTGGGTCCCAGGTAGTAGGTCTCGACGCCGCAGGTCCGGTTGCGGGGCAGCCAGTTCACGTGAATCGAGACGAACAGGTCGGCGCCAGCCCGGTTGGCGATGCCGGACCGCCGATCGAGTTCGACGTCGATGTCCGCCTCGCGGGTCATCGCGACCCGGTACCGGTCGGACAGCAACTCGCGGACGCGGACGGCGATGTCGAGCGCGAGCTCCTTCTCGGTCAGGCCGCCGGCCACCGTGCCGGAAGCGGATCCGCCGTGACCCGGATCGAGCACGATCCTCCTGACGGGCAGCGGGAAGACGCTGAGGTCGAAGGACTCCGGCAGCTCGGTGAAACGGACTTCGGGCTCCGGCGGCGCGGCTTCGGCGAGAGGCTCGGCCTGGGTGGCGTCTTCCGGGCGTTGCAGCTCCAGGTAGCCGAGTCCGGCGGCGGCGGCGATTGGCGCCAGGAGGAGCAGGCTCCAGGGTGGAAAACGGCGTTGTCGAGGGCGCTTTCGGTTATCCCCCTCGACGGGCCCCAGGCGCTTCCGGCCGAGTTCGGCCTCGTTCTCTCGCACGGCGGCCTCGATCAGGTCGAGCCTGAGTTGCCGATCGGCGCGGCTCCGTTCCGAAGGGGTCATCGAGATGACGGTAGCCGATGGACGGCCCTAGTAGCATCGCCGGATGCTGCGGTCGCTCCCGCTGATCTCCACTTCGATCCTCTGGTTCGGTTGCAGCTCCGTCGGCGTGCCGCCCGACCTGGAGGCGCCGGCGCCGGTCGAGTACGTCGGCACGGCGGACACGGCCGCGGCGCCGGCCGGCGCCCTGGAAGTCGAGGCGGACTGGTGGCGCGACTTTGATGATCCGCTGCTCTCGCAGTTGGTCGTCGAGGGTCTGGAGCACAACGCCAGCCTGCGCGCGGCGGCCGCGAACGTCGAGACGGCGTTCGCGCAGGCCCGGCTCGACGGCGCGGCTGGGCGACCCGAGCTGGAGGCGGCGCTCGACCCCGGCCGGCGCAAGCAGAACACCGCCCAGAGCGGGCTGACCGAGGCGATCCCGATCCCGATTCCGGGCTTCGAGCCCGGCGGCGTCCGCAGCTTCGCCTTCACCAGCTACGGATTGTCCCTGAACGTCAGTTGGGAGGTCGACCTGTGGGGCCGGCTCGGCGCCCTCACCGCAGCTTCACTGGCCGAGGCGGCCGCCGGTGAGGCAGACTTTGAAGGCGCCCGCCTGTCGATCGCCGGTCAGGTCGCGAAGGTGTACTTCGGCGTCGTCGAGGCGATGCAGCAGGTGGAACTGCTCGAGCGCACCCTGGCGAGCCGCGAGCGGACGCGCGACCGGGTCGTGGCGCGCTATCGGCGGGGCGTGGCGACCGCGCTCGAGGTACGGCAGGCGCGGACCCAGATCGCAACGGTCGAGGCCTCGCTGGCGGCACAGAGGCAGGCGGTCGACGGGCTGCGCCGGCAGATGGAGGTCCTGCTGGGCCGCTATCCGGCCGGTGAGATCGAGGCGGCCGCGGGTCTTCCCGATCTGCCGCCGCTGCCCGAGGCCGGTGTGCCGGCCGACCTGCTGGCGCGCCGCCCGGATCTGCGAGCGGCGGAGTACCGCGCGATCGCTTCGTCGCAGCGGATACGGGCTGCCCGGCGATCTCTGTACCCGACCTTCCGACTCGACGGCTCGTCCGGCACGTCGAGTGGTGCTTTGAGCGATCTGGTGAATGGCGACTTCTCGGTCTGGAGTCTCGCGGCTGGACTGCTGCAGCCCCTGCTTTCGGGCGGCCGCCTCCGGGCCGGCCTGGACCTGGTCACCGCCGGTCTCGATGCGGCGGAGACGAACTGGCTGCAGACGGCGCTCGCGGCCTTCGCCGAAGTGGAATCGGGTCTCGTTGCGGAGAGGATGCTGGCTGAGCGGACGGGGGCACTGGAACGGGCGGCTGCCGAGAGCCGTGAGGCGGAACGACTGGCCGAGGGTCGCTACAGGCAGGGTCTGGTCGGCTATCTGCAGGTGCTCGACAGTCAGCGGACGTCGTTTCAGTCGGAGAGCCAGTTGCTCGCCTCCCGCCGGGAACAACTCGAATCGCGGACGGACCTGATCCTGGCATTGGGTGGGGGCGTCTATCTGGAGCCAGTCGCGGCGGCCGCCGCCACGGGCGGCGGAGGCTAGACGTGCTGAAGTGGATCCTGCCTATCGCGATCGTGGCCCTCGCCGCGGTGATCGTTGTGGCTCTTGTCTCGTCGCGGCCGGCGGTGGAGACGGCGCCGCGTCAGGTCGCGCCGCCTCCGGTCCGCGTCGTGGCCGTGGAGCCGACATCAGTCGGACTGAGGGTGCGTTCACAGGGATCGGTGGTTCCGGCTACCGAGGCGGACCTGGTGTCGGAGGTCGCCGGCAACATCGTCTGGGTGGCGGAGAGTTTCGAGGTCGGCGGCTTCTTCGACACCGGCGACGTGCTGCTGCGCCTGGACCGCCGCGACTACGAACTGGCGGTTGCGAGCGCCAGGGCGTCCGTGGCCCAGGCCCGAGTCGCGCTGACACGGGAGGAGGCGGAGGCCGAGGTCGCGCGGGAAGAGTGGGAGGATCTCGGCGAGCCCGGCGAACCGGGACCCCTGGTGCTCCGCGAGCCCCAGTTGGACGAGGCGAGGGCTCGCGTCGAGGCCGCGCTGGCCAACCAGGCGCGCGCCGAGCTGGATCTTTCGCGAACGGCGATCCGGGCGCCGTTCGCGGGCCGGCTGCGAGCCAAGCGGGTCGACCGCGGCGAGTTCGTGAGCCGCGGCGTGCCCCTGGCAACGATCTACTCCGTCGCCGCTGCGGAGGTCACGCTGCCGGTACCGGACTCGGAACTTGCCTTCCTCGACCTGCCGCTGGGGATGGAACTGCGAGGCGCCGGGCCGAGGGTCGTGTTGGAGGCGCCGTTCGCCGGCGGACTGCATGAGTGGGAGGCCCGGATCGTTCGCGTCGGCGGGGAGATCGACCCGGCGACGCGCATGGTGAACCTGATCGCCCGGGTGGAGGATCCGTACCGGGCGATGGGAGATCGACCGCCGTTGTCCGTGGGCCTGTTCGTCGACGCGGAAGTCGTCGGCCGCTCGGTCGACTCGGTGTTCGAGGTGCCTCGCGGCGCGCTGGTGGGAGCGGACCGGGTGTGGCTGGTGGAGGACGACCGATTGACCCTGCGTCAGGTAGGGATTCTGCGCTCGGATCCGGATGTCGCGATCGTCTCCGACGGCCTGGCGAGCGGCGACCTGATCAGCTTGACGATTCTGGAGACGGCGGTTGACGGCATGCTCGTGACGCCGGAGCTGGAGCCGCGGCCCGTGCCCGAACCAGCGGCGGAACCCGCGGCCGTCTCGCCGATCGCAGCCATTCCTTCCGGGACCGGCGCCTTGGCGTCGACGCCTGCCGCCACGGCAGCCAGCGCCGCCGCCGGGTCGAAGACGGGGGCGTGCGCCCTCGCCGGCGTCGACGTGGAACAGGGCGCCGGGTTCGTCGACGTGCTGCTGCGCACCGGCGGCGAGCCGGCCTACCGCACGTTCTGGCTGGACGATCCCCCGCGCTTCGTCGTCGACCTTTCGGCCTGCGTGGTGCGGGTCTCGAACACCCTGGTCGCCGTCGACGGCGGCGGTGACGGAGGTGCGGCCGGCGGTTCGCCCGCGCGCTCGGTGCGTGTCGGCCAGTACCAGGGCGGCGAGGATCCGGTTGCCCGCGTGGTCGTCGATGGCGCCACCGCAGGTGGCGTGGAGCCGATCGCCGATCCCGCCGGACTGCGCCTGCGCCTGCGCCGGAGCTCGCCATGAGGGGAGTGATCGGCTGGTTCGCCCGCAACGGTGTGGCGGCGAACCTGTTGATGCTCTTCATCGTCGTCTGGGGCGTGCTCGCCGTGACCGGCATGCCGATCGAGGTCTTCCCGAGCATGGAGACCCAGAGCGTCATGGTGACCGTGCCCTACCTGGGCGCCGCGCCGGAAGAGGTGGAACAGGGCGTCTGCCTGCGGGTCGAAGAGGCGGTGCAGGACCTCGAGGGTGTCGATACGGTCCGGTCCACGGCGGCGGAGGGGGTCGGCACCGTCGTCATCGAACTGGAGAGCGGCGCCGACACCCGCGAGGTGCTCGACGAAGTCAAGTCGAGGATCGACGCGATCACGACGTTTCCGGAAGAGACGGAGAAACCGATCATCCAGGAGGCGCTCATCCGCCGGCGCGTGATCACGGTGGCGGTGTACGGCGACGTCGAGGAACGGGCACTCAAGGCGGTCGCGGAGCAGGTGCGCGAGGGTCTTTCGGAACTCCCGGACATCACCCAGGTGGAACTCGATGCGGTGCGGCCCTACGAGATCTCGATCGAGGTCTCGGAGGACACGCTCCGGCAGTACGGCCTGACCTTCGACGAGGTCGTGCTGGCGGTCCGGCGATCGTCGCTCGATCTTCCCGGCGGCGCGGTGCGAGCCCGCGAGGGCGAGATCCTCCTGCGCACGATGGGCCAGGCGTACCGGGGCACGGAGTACCGGGACATCGTGCTGCGGGCGCGTCCGGACGGCAGCCGACTGGTCCTCGGCGACATTGCGGAGGTGACGGACGGCTTCGCCGAGACGGACGTGACGTCGCGCTTCGATGGTCAGCCCGTCGCCCTGGTCCAGGTCTACCGGGTGGGGGACCAGAGCGCCCTGCGGCTCGCGCGTCAGGTCAAGGGATTCGTGGCCGAACGATCGGCGGCGCTGCCGCCGGGCCTGTCGATGACCACCTGGCTCGACGACACGGTGCCGCTGCAGGATCGGCTGCGCGTGCTGCTCGAGAGCGGGCGGCTGGGTCTCCTGCTCGTGTTCCTGGTGCTGGCCCTGTTCCTGAAGCTCCGGCTCGCCCTCTGGGTGTCGGTCGGTATCGCGGTCTCGTTCATGGGCGCGCTCGCCCTGCTCCCGTACGTCGACGTGACGATCAACGTGATGTCGCTGTTCGCCTTCATCCTGGTGCTCGGGATCGTCGTGGACGACGCGATCGTCGTGGGCGAGAACATCTACCGCCACTTCGAGATGGGGAAGCCTGGCATGCGTGCGGCCGTCGACGGTGCGCGCCAGGTCGCGACGCCGGTCACGTTCTCGATTCTTACGACCGTGGCCGCCTTTTCGCCGTTGATCTACTCGATGGAGGGCCCCTCGGCGGCGATCGCGCGGACGATTCCCCTGGTCGTCATCGGCTGCCTGGCCTTCTCGTTGATCGAGTCGATGCTCGTGCTGCCGAACCACCTCTCCCACCTGACCCACCGGCACGGGGAAGGACGGCGGCGGGGCATCAACTGGGGCTGGTCCATCTTCCAGGGCTTCTTCAGCAGTCGGATGAAGTGGGTGATCGAACGCGGCTACCGCCCGCTGATCGAACGGGCGCTCGAGTACCGGTACTCGACCGTGGCGATCGCCGTGGCGGTGTTTCTGATCACTGCCGGGTACATCGCTTCGGGTCGGATGAAGTTCGAGTTCTTCCCGGACGTCGAGGCGGACAACGCGGTCGTTCTGCTGACCATGCCCCAGGGGACGCCGGCGGAGACGACTCTGGCCGCGGTCACGCGCATCGAGGCGGCGGCCTTCGAGCTCGAGGAGGAACTGCAGCGGGAGGGCCACGGCGATGTGTTCCGCCACGTGATGGCGACCGTCGGCTCGCAGCCCTACGCGGCGCTGCAGCAGCAGAGCGGGCCGACCGCCGGCTTCCAGGTGGCGGTCGCGGCGCCGCACCAGGGCGAGGTGAACGTGGAACTCATGTCGTCCCGGGAGCGGACGATTCGGGCCTCCGAGGTCGTGCGGCGGTGGCGCGACAAGGTGGGTACGGTGCCGGACGCGGTCGGGGTCGAGTACACGGCGAGTCTGGTCAGCTTTGGCGCGGCGGTCGACGTGGAACTCACGGGGTCGGATCTCGACGAGCTGCGGGCGGCTGGAGAAGAGATCAAGGCTCGACTGGCCGACTATCCCGGCGTGTTCGACATCTCGGACTCGTTCCGTGCCGGCAAGCGGGAGATCCGGCTGGAGCTCGACCCGCGAGCGGAGTCCCTGGGCCTGAGCCTCGAGGCTCTCGGCCGCCAGGTGCGGCAGGGCTTCTACGGCGCCGAGGCGCAGCGGATTCAGCGCGGGCGCGACGACATCCGGGTCATGGTGCGCTATCCGCTCGAGGAACGGGAGACCCTGGCGTCGCTCGAGGACATGCGGATCCGGACGCCGACCGGGGCCGAGGTTCCGTTTTCGTTCGCCGGCCGTGCTGACTTCGGCCGCGGCTTCGCGACCATTCAACGGATCGACCGGCGCCGCGTGCTGAACATCACGGCGGATGTCGACCCGGCGGTCGTGACCGCGAACGAAGTCGTCGGCGACCTCCAGGCCAACGTGCTGCCCGAGCTCCTGGCCGGCTACCCCGGGATCAACTCCTCGTTCGCGGGCGAACAGCAGGAGCAGCGTCAGACCTTCGAGGGGCTGTTCGAGGCGCTCGGCGTGGCGCTGATCGTGATCTACGCCCTGCTGGCGATTCCGTTCCGGTCCTACCTCCAGCCGATGATCGTGATGAGTGCGATCCCGTTCGGCCTGATCGGCGCCGTGATGGGCCACTTTGTGGTCGGGATCAACCTGACCATGCTCTCGCTGCTCGGCCTGATCGCCCTGACCGGGGTCGTGGTCAACGACTCCCTGGTCATGGTCGACTTCATCAACCGGCGCGTCGCCGTCGGCATGAAGGTCCAGGACGCGATCCGGGATGCCGGCGCCGCGCGCTTCCGGCCCATCGTCCTGACCTCGCTGACCACCTTCGTCGGCCTGCTGCCGCTGCTGCTGGAGCGGAGCTTCCAGGCCCAGTTCCTCGTGCCGATGGCCGTCTCGCTCGCCTTCGGCGTCCTGTTCGCGACGGCGATCACGCTGTTGCTCGTGCCGTCGCTCTACGCGATCCTGAACGACTTCCGGTCCCAGGTTGCGGTGCATGGCCGCAAGCCGCCGGAGGAGACGGAGGCCGACGGAGCGCTGGAGGGGGTGCTGGATGCGGTTTGATTGGCGATGGCCGTCTTCCCTTGCTGTCCTCCTGCTGGTCGCCTGCGTTCCCGAGCCGGTCCACTACGACCTGGTGCTTCGCGGCGGCCGCGTGATGGATCCGGAGTCGGGCCTCGACGCCGTGATGGACGTCGGGATCGATGGCGGCCTGATCGCGGCGGTTTCCGAAGGTCCCCTGGACGGAACCGAGGTCGTCGATGCCTCGGGCCACGTCGTGGCCCCCGGGTTCATCGATCTGCATGCTCATGGTCACGACCCGTTCAGCCGCGACCTGCAGGCGCGCGACGGCGTGACCGCGGCCTTCGAGCTGGAGGGCGGCGCGTTCCCGGTCGACGAGTGGTACGAGGAGCGCGAGGGTTCGTGGCGCATCCACTTCGGCGCGACGACCGCGTACGGAGCGGCACGGGTGCTGGCGTTCGATGAAGACGAACTGGCGGCGCGCAACGAGGAGGCCAGCCCGGAGCAGGTCGAAGCGATCCAGGAGACACTGCGGGAGGGGCTGGCTGACGGCGCCCTGGGCATCGGCCTGCCGCTTCAGTACCAGCCCGGCGCGTCGAGGCCTGAGATCTTCCGCATGTTCCGGACCGCGACGGAAGCCGGCGTTACCGTATTCGCCCACATCCGCTATGCCGGAATGAAGGAACCGGAGAGCGCGATATCCGCGGTCCAGGAGATGATCGCCGACGCCGCGGGGTCAGGCGGCTCGGTACACATCGTCCACATCGGCTCGACCGGTCTCGGACAGATGCCGGTGGTCATCGACATGATCGCGAACGCCGCGGCGGCGGGGATCGACGTAACGACCGAGGTCTATCCGTACACGGCCGCATCGACGGACATCCGTTCGGCGATCTTCGATCCGGGCTGGCGCGAGAGGCTGGGCGCGGACTACGGCGACATCGAGTGGGTCGCGACAGGCGAGCGGCTGGACGAAGCCCGTTTCAACCTGCGCCGAAACGAGACCCCAGACACCGAGCCAGCGATCGTCATCGCGCACATCATCCCGGAGCAGGAACTCGCCGACGCGATCGCGCACCCCGACGTGATGATCGCGAGCGACGGCGTCGGCTACATCGACGGCCGGGCGCACCCGCGAGGCGCAGGCACTTTCGCCCGGGTCCTCGGGCGCTATTCTCGTGACGAAGGCAGGCTCAGCCTGATGGAGGCGATCCGCAAGATGACCCTGGCGCCGGCCCGGCGACTCGAGGCCGTGGCGCCGGCGATGCGCAGGAAGGGCCGCCTGAGCGTCGGCGCGGACGCCGACATCACGATCTTCGACCCGGAGACCGTTGTCGACCGGGCCACCTTCGCCGAGCCCGCGGTGCCCTCGGCGGGGATTCCCCACGTGCTCGTCGACGGCGTGTTCGTGGTCCGGGACGGTGAACTGGTCGAAGGCGCCCTACCCGGCCGGGCAATCCGCTCCAGCGTCGTCGAAAGAGACTGATCTGACACCTACTGGGTGCGCCCGCGCGCCACCCGGGTTCCCGCCGGCATCCGGCCGCGACAGCGGTCGGCTCAGGATCACCGGCCGAATTGAGGCTCCCGTTTCTCCATGAACGCCCGCACGGCCTCCTTGTGGTCCGCCGTTCTTGCCGACCGGACCATCCCCTCCGCCTCGGCGGCCAGCGACCCCCGCAGATCTCCCAGCACCGCCCGGTTCACGTTCCGCTTCATCGTGCGGAGCGCCGCCCGCGGTCCGTTGGCCAGCTCCAGCGCAAGCGTCCGCGCCTCCGTTGCGAGGTCCTCGAACGGCACGATCCGGTTGACGATTCCGAGCCGCAGGCACTCGTCAGCCGGGATCCGACGTCCCGTCATCAGCAGCTCCTTGGCCACCGCCGGACCGACCAGCCGGGTCAGGAACCAGCTCGAGCCGTAGTCGCCGGACAGACCGATGCGGCGGAAGGCCGTGGTGACGAACGTGTCGTCGGCCATGATCCGAAGGTCGGCGGCGAGCGCGATGGACAGCCCGGCGCCCGCGGCCGGACCGGGCAGGGCGGCGACGATCGGCTTGTCCAGCTCCGCCATGCGCAGCGTGAGGGACTCCTGCTTCTCGATCAGGGTGCGCACGGCCTCGTCGAGGGTGGGGGGTTCCTTGGCCGCGTCGCTGCCGGCGCCGTTGCCCTTGCCGCGGCTCGACCCCATGCCCGACACGTCGCCGCCGGCGCAGAATGCGCGGCCGGCGCCGGTGAGCAGGATCGCGCCGCAGCGCTCGTTCGCTTCGAGGGTGAGCAGAATGCTCCGAAGCGCCGGCGTCAGGATGTCGCCGAGGGCGTTGCGCTTCTCCGGCTTGTTCAGCGTCACGGTCGCGACGCCGTCTTCGAGGTCGCAGAGCAGCTCGTTCGTGCCCGTATCGATCGAGTTCACGGGTTCTCCCTTCGTTGTTCCGCCGGATGCGGAGTGTAGCCAGTGGTGTGCCGCCGGCCGACGATGCGCCATGCGCGTAGCGGCGGAACCGGCTGCCCGAACCTCTGGCTGCACGCCACGACTCTCGTACCTTGACCTGCCGGATCCCGACGGGATCGCTGATCTCGTGACGACGAAGATACTCGGCCCAAGCCCCGCCCCCACAACCGCCGCTCGATGTTCTGACTGGCGGTCCCGAGACCTGGGAAGCATGCCGCCAGGAGGCCCGCCGCCTGCGAGCCGCCGGTCCGACCGGCCTGAGGGCGCGGTCCGCCGTGCTCAAGCCGGACATGGCGCGCGGCCTGAGAGTCGATGACGGCGGGCTTGTGCCGGGCGAGGAGCGGTCCGGCGACACGATCGTCCAGATCGGGCCGCGGCTCGATCTGGTGGGCTGGCGGGCGGCCTTCCTGGGCCGGCCCGGCGACGAACTGCTCGAAACCGTTCGTTGCTTCGGAGTGGTCGGCTAGAGTCGGCGGCCGATGCTAGCGCCCGGGCCCGAACGGCCTAGCAGGTCACTCCGGTGCCGTCGACGTAGCACGCGGGGTCTAGCTGGCCGACTTGGTGTCGTCGGTGAAGTGGACGATCTCTAAGACCGCGTTGACAGACTCGAAGAACCAGTCGACACCTGCGCGGTCGGATTCTGAGAGTCGCCGACAAGAAGGGAAGCACGATGGAAACGGACGATCGACAAGAGCTGATCAGACTCATGAAGGCGCTCGGCACCTTCAATCCACCGGACTTTGTGAGATCCGAGGAACTCGGCTCTCAGATGGATTTCCGGGAGGCCCTACCGCTGTTCGAGGGCATCAGAGACCTATTTGGGCGACTCGCTGACGTCGACTTGGAACTAGCCACCGACGGAATGCTGAGCAGCCTTCTCGACACGCACGGTCTCTGGCGGTCGAGATGGCAAGGATTCGCAAGTTGATCCCACCATCCCTAACGCTTCGAACGAGCGGGAATCGATGGTCGAGCAGACCACCTACTACTACGATCAGGTCAAGGGCTCCGGCGGTCCTCTTATCGCCCTGTCGTTCGCGTGGGCTGGAGGTGTCGACCTAGAGCAGGTACGCCAGAGTTCCCGGGAGCTGCGCGAGGAGATGGGGGAGACGCTCCTGAAGAGCAGGAATGACCTCGAAGGACGGCTAGCAGAAGCCGACTCCATACTCAGTGCGATCAGGAGCAAGTCTGCCGAGACCGGCGTTGCCGATCACGCGGAGCTCTTCAAGAACGCGGCCTGTCGCTTCAAGAAGGAGAAGAACCGCTGGCTAACGTGGGTCAAGAGCGTAGCGGCCCTCGGCACTGCACTGGCGTTGACGAACACGGTCTATGTACTGTGGTACATCAACCGTAGCGAGACGTCGGTGGACACCGGTGAGGCCGTCCAGATCGCGGTCGCCAAGCTAGTCCTGTTCAGCTTCGTGTACTACGCCCTTGTGTGGGTCATCGGGATGTACCGCGCTGCCGCACACAACGAGATCGTGAACGAGCACCGATTCCGGGGAATGCAGAGCTTCGAGAAGTTCGTAGCAGCGACATCGGATGAGCAGACCAAGCAGGCCGTCCTGCTCCGTGCTACGGAGTCGATCTTCGACCACCAATCCTCCGGCATGTCGCCGCACGGGCAGGACGCGGGTGCGTCACGCTGGCTGGAGATCGTCCGCAGCAGTTCACCGCCGAGACTCGGCCCCACCGACCCGTCTTAGCCGTTCGAGCGGAACTGACCCAACCGCGAACTGTCCGGCGCGAGAAGACGCCCGCTATCTCAATATGACGTTCCCGGCGCTACGACCAGGCAGGCGCAGGCACGCGCACACTCAGCTTCCAGACTGAGGCATTATCCGGTCCAGTCGCGCTAGGGTGGCCTCCAGGTTGTAGAACCACTGTCTGGTGCTCTTCCTCTTACGCGGGTTCAACTTGCGTTCGTGCGCGCATTGCGAGTCGTGTTTGACACTCTTCATGGCAGCGTTGAACGCGTGGTTCTGTTTGAAGTCCGAGTAGCGTTTTCTGCAAGAAGCAACGACCTCCTTGTACGATGCGTGGAAGTAATCGAGTGCTTGTTCATCGGAAAGCCGTACCTTCGGAGCTGATGGGTCGTTCGTTACTCCGATCTTGCCGCCGCCCGTGAAGGCGGGGTTCAGATTGATGCCGACCTAGATCGCGACCTTGTACTCGGAGTCCTGATCGCCCGCATTCGACGCGAGTCCTCTAAGTTGTTGGAGGAGTCGACGTTGGCTCTGACTCCCGGGAAGGCCTGCGGCCATCGCTGAGCCGACAAAGCCGACGGGAAGAAGGTAAGGAACGCGTACGGGTATCCCGAACCATGTGTTGGCGTACCGAACGAAGTTCTGGACCGCTGCTGTCCCGTAGAAGAGCACGCTTCGCCGGAGTTCGGGATTCAGGTGTCCCTCGTGAGCAGCTTGATTCCTGATCCTGGTGAGCCCGTCGAGGTTCTCGCGAACTGGATCGGGAGCTGAGGTCTTCGCGAGAGCCTGCCAAAGATCGATCGTCCAGGGGTCACCGCTACGAGTACGTCGGTAGCGGCGCGACCCCTTCTGGCGCTGGTAGATGGAGGGCAGTTTGTTGTTGTTGAGTTGGAGAACGCGAGCCTTCAGGAGGACTTCCCACGCACTAACCAGGAGCAGCGCCAGAGTCTGCTCCCGGTACTCGATTAGGGGTTTGTTGTAGATCTCGATAGCCGCAAGAAGCGCCGATTCGGCGCACTTGGCCATTGAGGTAGCTCGAGACGGCCTAGCCATGCTTTGGTTGGGTGGTTAGTCTACCGAGGGGGCGTTGGGGCGCTTCCCTCAGGTTCGATTACGCGACCGTCTGCCGAGGCTTGACTCTCTCGGCGATCTGATGGCCGGCCTCAATCTCCGCGCGACGCAATTCCCATGTCTTCTGGAGATTCAGCCAGAGTTGTGGTGTTGTGCGGAAGTAGCGAGCTAGGCGCAGCGCGGTGTTCGCCGTGACACCGCGCTGACCGTTGAGTATGGCGGTGACGCGATTGACCGGCACGTCCAGGGCCTTCGATAGCGCGTTGGCCGACATCCCGAGTTCAGCCAGTTCCTCACGCAGGATCTCACCGGGATGTATCGGCCTCATTCCGTTTCTCGGGGTCATTACACCCTCCCCTCTAGTGGTAGTCGACGAGCTCGACATCGTAGGGCCCATCGTCGCCCCAACGGAAGCAGATTCGCCACTGTCTGTTGATTCGGATGCTGAACTCACCCGCCCGGTCGCCGCTCAGTGCCTCTAGCCTGTTGCTGGGCAGTGCCGCCAGATCCTGCAGCGACTCTGCGTTGTCGAGCAGGGTGAGGCGACGGGCTGCCTGATCGGCGAAGGCTTGGAACGCGGCGACACGATCTCCCTCGAAGAATCGCCGCGTCGCACGGTGCCCGAAGCTCCGGATCATGGGGCGAGACCATAGCGCCTGTTACTCTATACGTAAAGAGGAAGGGACGGTGGACTTGGAACCGCGAGCCGGTGCCGTACCGGTGCACGTACTGCATTTGGAGACCGTCGTATGCCGGCGTCGTGCTGCCGCCTAGAACGGCAGCGCCCGGCTCGTTTCCCGCAGCCGTTTCCGGCGGTGCCGAGCGTCCGGAATCGTCTGGCAGACGAGTTCCCAGAAGGCCGGTGAGTGGTTCATGTGGGTCAGATGGGCCAGTTCGTGGACGACGATGTAGTCGATGAGCGCGGGTTCCAGCAGCATCACGCGCCAGTTGAAGCGGAGCGTA
>Ga0209021_1002822_pt1 | contig 14631 bp, 13 predicted proteins | sample PinacodermFT_FD_187299 | JGI IMG/M metagenome (GOLD analysis project Ga0209021, IMG submission 187299) | Host-associated microbial community of the marine sponge Aplysina aerophoba from Gulf of Piran - sponge pinacoderm, lysed by freeze-thaw... | ecosystem: Host-associated > Porifera > Sponge >... | reverse complement strand
GTTTTTGTTGTGAGGGGCGGTTAGCTCAGCTGGCAGAGCGCCTCGTTTACACCGAGGAGGTCGGCGGTTCAAGCCCGTCACCGCCCACCATGGGGGCGCACCGATTTTGCTTGCGCGGCTTTTGCAAAGCGCCTAGAAAGAGGGCGTGCGGCGCATTGTCTGGCATTTTCTTGTCCCTCGTTGCGCGCTGCAAGCGACCATGCCGAGAGCGAGACTGCCAAGAGCGAGACTGCCGAGAGTCGTGATGGGCATGCCGACCCATGCCGGGGGTGTAGTTCAGTTGGTTAGAACGCTGGCCTGTCACGCCAGAGGTCGCGGGTTCGAGTCCCGTCACTCCCGCCACGCTCGCACCCGTTTTTGCGTTTGAGGGAGACAGGACGAGGCGACATGACAGAGTTTCTGCTGGACTATCTTCCGATACTTATCTTCATGCTGCTGGCGGGCGGCATCAGCCTGGCGCTTTTGGTGGCGCCATTTCTGCTGGCGCCGATGCATCCGGATGCGGAAAAACTTTCCACCTATGAATGTGGCTTTCCGCCGTTTGACGATGCGCGCATGCCGTTTGACATTCGCTTTTATCTGGTGGCGATTCTGTTCATCATTTTTGATCTGGAAATCGCCTTTCTGTTTCCCTGGGCTGTGGCGTTTGGGGACTTGGCGGCGCTCGGCTTCTGGTCCATGATGCTGTTTCTGGCGGTGCTGACGGTGGGCTTTGTGTATGAATGGAAGAAGGGGGCGCTGGAATGGGCGTGACGGCTGAGACGCCCGCGGCGCAAGCGCCCCGCCCCTTGCTGGCACCCCTGGGCGACCGGGGCTATGTGCTGAGCAGTGTGGAGGAGGTGGCGAAATGGGCGCGCATCGGCTCGCTGCACTGGATGACATTCGGGCTGGCCTGCTGCGCGATTGAAATGATGCACAGTTCCATGCCGCGCTATGATGTGGAGCGGTTTGGCGTGGCCCCGCGCGGCTCGCCGCGCCAGTCGGATTTGCTCATCGTGTCCGGCACGCTCACCAACAAGATGGCGCCGGCGCTGCGCAAAGTCTATGACCAGATGCCGGAGCCGCGCTATGTGATTTCCATGGGCTCGTGCGCCAATGGCGGCGGCTATTATCATTATTCCTATGCGGTGGTGCGGGGCTGCGACCGGATTTTGCCGGTGGATGTGTATGTGCCAGGCTGCCCGCCGACCGCGGAAGCGCTGATGTATGGCATTTTGCTGCTGCAGAAAAAAATCCGGGCCACCGGCACGCTTGAGCGATAAGACGGGACGCGGGCGATGGCGGATGAGCTGCAGGAGTTCGCCGAGCATTTGCGGCGGGGGTTGGGCGCGCGCCTGATGCGCTGCGAGCTGGCGCTGGGCGAGCTCACGGCGACCACCAGTGCGGCGCATATTGTGTCGGTCTTGCGCTTTCTCAAGGAAGACAGCCAGTGCGACTGCACGCAATTGATGGATATTTGCGGCGTGGATTATCCGGCGCGCCCGGCGCGCTTTGAACTGGTCTATCATCTTTTGAGCCTGCGCCAAAATCGGCGGGTGCGGGTGAAACTGGCTGTGGGCGAGCATGAGCTGGTGCCGAGCGCCACGGAACTGTTTGCCGCCGCCAACTGGTATGAGCGCGAGGCGTTTGACCTTTACGGCATTTTGTTTTCCAACCATCCCGATTTGCGCCGCCTCCTGACCGATTACAATTTTTCCGGCCATCCGCTGCGCAAGGATTTTCCGCTCACCGGCCATGTGGAGCGGCGCTATGACGAGGCGCTGGGGCGGGTGGTGTATGAGCCGGTGCAGCTGGTGCAGGATTTTCGCGATTTTGATTTCGTGAGCCCGTGGGAGGGCGCGCTGCCTCCCGCCGCCAGAAAAGCGCACGCCGACAGGGCGGAGGCGTCCGATGAGGAAAATGCCGCGGACAATTCTGCCGATGGCGGCAAGGAGTGAGACCCATGCCTGCCGAACCCAGCCGCAAATTCACGATTAACTTCGGGCCCCAGCACCCCGCAGCCCATGGGGTGCTGCGCCTGGTGATGGAGCTGGACGGCGAATTGGTGGAGCGGGTGGACCCGCATATCGGGCTGTTGCACCGCGGCACGGAGAAACTGATAGAGCATAAAACCTATCTGCAGGCGGTGCCGTATTTTGACCGTCTGGATTATGTTGCGCCGATGAATCAGGAGCATGCGTTTGCGCTGGCGACCGAGCGCCTTTTGGGGATAGAGGTGCCGCCGCGGGCGCAATATCTGCGCGTCCTGTTTTGCGAGGTGGGGCGGCTTTTGAGCCATGTGCTCAATGTCACCACGCAGGCGCTGGATGTGGGGGCGCTGACGCCGCCGCTGTGGGGCTTTGAGGAGCGCGAGACGCTGATGGAGTTTTATGAGCGCGCCTCAGGCGCGCGCCTGCACGCGGCGTATTTTCGCCCCGGCGGCGTGCATCAGGATGTGCCGCCGCAACTGCTGGACGATATGGCGGCGTTTTTGGACCCGTTTCTTGCGCGGCTGGATGATATTGAAACGCTGTTGACCGACAATCGCATTTTCAAGCAGCGCAATGTGGATATTGGCGTGGTCAGCAAGGAGGATGTGGAGGATTGGGGCTTCAGCGGCGTGATGGCGCGCGGCTCCGGGCTGGCGTGGGATTTGCGCCGCGCCCAGCCCTATGAATGCTATTCCGACCTGGAGTTTTCGGTGCCGGTCGGCCGCCATGGCGATTGCTATGACCGCTATCTGGTGCGCATGGAGGAATGCCGCCAATCGGTGGCCATCATGCGGCAATGTCTCACGCGCATGCCCGACGGGCCGGTGATGGTGGAAGAGGGCAAGGTGGTGCCGCCGCCGCGCGCCGAGATGAAGCGCTCCATGGAGGCGCTCATCCATCATTTCAAACTTTACACCGAGGGCTATCATGTGCCGGCGGGCGAAGTCTATGCGGCGGTGGAAGCGCCGAAGGGCGAGTTCGGCGTCTATCTGGTCGCCGACGGCTCCAACAAGCCCTATCGCTGCAAGATTCGCGCCCCCGGCTTTGCGCATTTGCAGGCGATGGAGTATTTGTGCAAAGGCCATATGCTGGCGGATGCGTCGGCGATTTTGGGCTCGCTGGATATTGTGTTTGGGGAGATTGACCGATGAAGCGCAGCCTGCCGCAGGATGACGCGCCGTTTGCGTTTGCGCCCGAGCAGCAGCGCGAGGTGGAAAAGATTGTGGCGCGCTACCCGGAGGGCAAGCAGCAAAGCGCGATTATGCCGCTTTTGTGGCTGGCGCAAGAGCACAATGGCGGGCATCTCAGCCGCGCCGCGATTTGCCATGTCGCCGACTTGCTGGGCATGCCGGCGATGCGGGCGATGGAGGTGGCAAGCTTCTACTCCATGTTTCAATTTGCGCCTGTGGGGCGGCATTTCGTGCAGGTCTGCGGCACCACCCCATGCTGGCTCAGAGGCTCGGACGGGCTGAAAGAGGTCTGCGCGCGCGCGATTGGCGCGCCGAACGCGCCCAATGCTGATGGCATGTTTTCCTGGACCGAGGTGGAATGTCTGGGTGCGTGCGCCAATGCGCCGATGGTGCAAATCAATGAGGAATTCTATGAGGATTTGACGCCGCAGCGGCTGGAGGAGATATTGCAGGATTTGGGGCGCGGCGAGACGGTTGCGCCCGGGCCTCAGCCGGCGCAGCGCGACCTCGCGCCGCTGCGCAAGACCAGCGAGCCGGCGCGGCGCAAAATGTGAGCGGCAGCACAAAGAAAAGCGAACCCCCCCATGTTGAAGGAACAGGAACGGATTTTCACCAATTTGCATGGTGACGCGTCGGCGGACCTGACTGCGGCGCAGGCGCGCGGCGATTGGGACCAGACGGCGCGCCTGTTGCGCAAGGGGGCGGCATGGATTCGCGAGGAGGTGACGCGCTCGGATTTGCGCGGGCGCGGCGGTGCGGGGTTTCCCACCGGGCGCAAATGGAGTTTCATGCCGACTGAGGTGGATGCGGAGCGGCCGCATTATCTGGTCGTCAATGCCGATGAGTCCGAGCCGGGCACATGCAAGGATCGCGAGATTTTGCGCCATGAGCCACACAAATTGCTGGAAGGCACGCTCTTGGCGGGCTTTGCGATTGGCGCGCATCGGGCGTTCATCTATGTGCGCGGCGAGTTTGCGCATGAGACGCGCGCGCTGGAGCGCGCCTGCGAGGAGGCGCGGGCGGCGGGGCTGATTGGGCGCAATGCCTGCGGCAGCGGCTGGGATTTTGATATTGTGATTCACCGCGGCGCGGGCGCATATATTTGCGGCGAGGAAACCGCCTTGCTGGAAAGCCTGGAAGGCAAAAAGGGCATGCCGCGCCTGAAGCCGCCTTATCCCGCCTCCACCGGGCTTTATGGCTGCCCGACCACGGTCAACAATGTGGAGAGCGTGGCGGTGGTGCCGAGCATTTTGCGCCGCGGCTGGCGCTGGTTTGCCGGCATCGGACGCCCCGGCAACACGGGCAGCAAGATTTTTTGCCTCTCCGGCCATCTTGAAACCCCGTGCGTGGTGGAAGAGGAGATGGGCATCGGGCTCAAGGAATTGCTGGAGCGCTATGGCGGCGGCGTGCTGGGCGGCTGGGACAACCTCCTGGCGGTCATTCCCGGCGGCTCCTCGGTGCCGCTGATACCCAAATCGGTGTGCGATGTGGTGCGCATGGATTTCGATTCGCTGGCCGCCCATGACACCGGGCTGGGCACGGGCGCGGTTATCGTCATGAACAAGGACACGGATATTGTGCGCGCGATTGCGCGGCTGTCGCAATTTTACATGCATGAAAGCTGCGGCCAATGCACGCCGTGCCGCGAGGGCGCGGGCTGGATGTGGCGTCTGGTCACGCGGCTGGCGCGCGGCGAGGCGGTGGTGAGCGATATTGACCTTTTGCACACGCTGAGCAAGCAGGTGGAAGGGCATACGATTTGCGCGCTGGGCGATGCTGCGGCCTGGCCGGTGCAAGGGCTGATACGCCATTTTCGCCCCGAACTGGAAGCCCGCTGCCAGGCCGCCGAGCGCGCGGCGCAATAAGAGCAACAGGACAGGACACGGGATGAGCGATACGAGCAAGCCAGCTGCGCCCAAAAGCCCCAAAAGTGATGCGCGCCCGATGGTGGAGCTCCATGTGGATGGGCGCGCGCTCCGCGTGCCCGCCGGCACCACTTTGCTGCAGGCATGCGAGCAGTCGGGGGTTGAGATTCCGCGCTTTTGCTATCATGAGCGCCTCTCCATTGCCGGCAATTGCCGCATGTGCCTGGTGGAGCTGGAAGGCTCCGCCAAGCCGGTGGCGAGCTGCGCCGAGCCGGCGGCAAACGGGCAGCGCGTGCGCACCAACAGCGCCATGGTGCAGGCGGCGCGCAAGGGCGTGATGGAGTTTCTCTTGATTAACCATCCGCTGGATTGCCCGATTTGCGACCAGGGCGGCGAATGTGACCTGCAGGATCAGGCGCTGGGCTTCGGTCTGGACCATAGCCGCTTTGCCACCTCCAAGCGCGCGGTGCCCGACAAAAACATGGGGCCGCTGGTCAAAACCATTATGACGCGCTGCATCCATTGCACGCGCTGCGTGCGGTTTGCCTCCGAAGTTGCGGGCGTGCCGGAAATTGGCGCGATAGGGCGCGGCGAGGATATGGAAATCGTCAGCTGGCTGGACCAGGCCTTGACCTCGGAATTGTCGGGCAATGTGATTGATTTGTGCCCGGTGGGGGCGCTGACCTCCAAACCCTATGTGTTTTCGGCGCGCCCATGGGAGCTCAGCCAGACCAACAGCATTGATGTGATGGATGGCATGGGCTGCCACATTCGGCTGGATTCGCGCGACGGCAAGATTATGCGCATCTTGCCGCGCGAGCATGATGAGATTAATGAAGAATGGCTGTCAGACAAGGCGCGCTTCGTGTGGGATGGCTTGACGCGGCAGCGCCTGGACCAGCCCTGGCGGCGCAAGGGCGGGCGGCTTGAGCCATGCAGCTGGGCCGACGCGCTGCGGCTGGCGGCGCGTGCGCTCACCAAGGCATCCGCGCGCAAGGGGCGCGACAGCAGGCTGGCGGCGCTGGCGGGCGATGTGGCGTGCGTGGAATCCATGAAGGTGCTGAAAGACCTGATGGACGCCTGCGCCAGCCCGCATCTGGATTGCCGCCAAAGCGGGGCCCTCTATCCGCACCAAGCGCGCGCCCAATATGTGATGACGAGCGGCTTTGCGGGCATTCATGCCAGCGATGCGCTGCTGCTGGTCGGCACCAATCCGCGCCATGATGCGGCGGTGCTGAATGCGCGGATTTTTCAGCATTGGCGGCGCGGCGAGCAGGGCGCAACGCCGATTGGCTTTGTGGGTGCGCCCGCCGACCTGCCGTCCGCCAACCTGCCATATGTGTCGCACGAGTTGGGCGAGGGCGGCGAGGCGCTGTGTGCGCTTTTGGATGGCACCAGCCCGTTTGCGCCGATTTTGCGCGCCGCGGCGCGTCCGCTCTTGCTGGTGGGCGAGGCGGCGTTTCACGAGGCGGGCGAGGATGTGTTTGCCGCGCTGATGGAACTGGTGCGCCGCTACAAAATTCAGCGCCCGCAATGGAGCGGCTTCAACATGCTGCACCATGCCGCGGCGCGCGTGGGCGGGCTGGATGTTGGCTTTGTGCCGCAGAGCAAGGGCTGGGCGACCAAAGAGATTGTGGCAGCGGCGCAGAGCGGCCGCGCCCACACGCTGATTTTGCTGGGCGCAGATGAGCTGGAGCTCAAACCCCATGCCGATTGCTGCGTCATATATATCGGCAGCCATGGCGACCGCGGCGCGCAATGCGCCGACCTGGTGCTGCCGGGCGCTACCTATGCGGAAAAATCTGCGCTCTATGTCAACAGCGAGGGGCGGGTGCAGGAGACGGCCGCCGCGCTGCCGCCGCCGGGCGCGGCGAAAGAGGATTGGATGATTGTGCGCGCGCTGGCGGAGCAGGCATCGGTGCCGCTGCCATATGGGACCCGCGCGGCGCTGCGCGCCGCCATCTATGCGGCCGCGCCCGCCTTGCGCACGCATCATGAGCGCCCGCAGCTGAGCCTGGAGGTGCCAGCGCCGGGGATGAAGCCGGGGGCGAAGCCAAATCTGGCGCGCCTTGCAGGCGTGCGCTTTGGGCGCAATGTGTCCAATTTCTATTTGAGCAATCCGATGGCGCGCGCCTCGCCTGTGCTGGGCGAATGCAGCCGCCTCGCCGCCAAGCGCCGTGCCAGCGACAAAGATATAGCGCAAAGCGCGGCACCTGCGGCAGAAGAGGCGGCCCCATAATGGAGGGGTTTTGGCCCAGCTGGGCAGCGCCGCTGGCGCTGATGGCGGCGCACAGTCTGGCCGTCATGCTGGCGCTCTTGCTGGCGCTCGCCTTTCTGATGTATGCGGACCGCAAAATCTGGGCGGCGGTGCAGCAGCGGCGCGGCCCCAATGTGGTGGGCCCGTTCGGCTTGCTGCAATCCTTTGCCGATATTCTGAAATATCTGTTCAAGGAGATTGTGGTGCCCAATCAGGCGAACCGCTTCCTGTTTCTGCTCGCGCCTTTTTTGACGCTGTTTCTGGCGCTCAGCGCCTGGGCGGTGATACCGCTGGCGCCCAATTGGGCGGTGGCGGATATCCATGTCGGGCTCTTGTATATTTTTGCGATTTCCTCGCTGGGCGTCTATGGCGTGATTATCGGCGGCTGGGCATCCAATTCCAAATATGCGTTTTTGAGCGCGATACGCTCGGCGGCGCAGATGGTGTCCTATGAGGTCGCGATTGGCTTTGTCCTCATCTGCGTCCTGTTGCTCGCCGGCTCGCTCAATCTGACCGCGATTGTGGAAGCGCAGCGCGGCGTCTGGTTTGCGCTGCCGCTGTTTCCGATGCTGGTGGTGTTTTTCATCTCGGCGCTGGCGGAAACCAATCGCCCGCCCTTTGATTTGCCGGAAGCCGAATCCGAACTGGTGGCGGGCTTTATGGTGGAATATTCCTCCACCCCCTATGTGGTGTTCATGATTGGCGAATTGGCGAATGTGACGCTGATGTGCGCGATGATAACCATTCTGTTTCTGGGCGGCTGGCTGCCGCCTCTGGATTGGGCGCCGCTCTATGCCGTGCCGGGCGCGCTGTGGTTTATCGGCAAATTGCTGCTTATGTTTTTCCTCTTCAGCATGGTCAAAACCGTGGTGCCGCGCTACCGCTACGACCAGCTGATGCGGCTGGGCTGGAAAATATTCTTGCCGCTCAGCCTGTTTTGGCTGGTGCTGACGGCGAGCGTGCTGTATGGGCTGAGGCTGGTGTGAGCATGACGGAAAGCCCAATCAACAAGTCTTTGCGTCAGGTCTCATTGCGCCAGAGGCTGGGCGCGGCGGCGCGCAGTTTTTTGCTGCTGGATTTTGGGCGCGCGCTCTGGCTGGCGCTGCGCTATTTTGTCGCCCCCAAGCGCACGCTGAATTACCCTTATGAAAAGGGCAAGCTCAGTTCGCGTTTTCGCGGCGAGCATGCGCTGCGCCGCTATCCCAATGGCGAGGAGCGCTGCATTGCCTGCAAATTGTGCGAAGCCGTGTGCCCGGCGCAGGCGATAACGATTGAAGCCGGGCCAGCCGCTGCCGATGGCACGCGGCGCGCCACCCGCTATGACATTGACATGATAAAATGCATCTATTGCGGCCTGTGCCAGGAAGCCTGCCCGGTGGATGCGATTGTGGAGGGGCCGAATTTTGAGTTTGCGACCGAGACGCGCGAAGAGCTGATATACGACAAGGAGAAACTGCTCGCCAATGGCGACCGCTGGGAGAGCAGTCTGGCGGCCAACATTCAGCGCGATGCGCGCTGGCGTTGAGCCCTCGCGCGGGTGCAGGCAAAGGCGCACGAGCATGCTGGCGGATTGGCTCTTTTATTTGTTTGCCGCGGTGTGCACCGCCAGCGCCTGCGGCGTGGTGGGGATGCGCAATCCCGTGCATGCGGTGCTGTTTCTGATTCTGGCGTTTTTCAATGCCGCCGGCCTCATGCTGCTTTTGGGGGCGGAGTTTCTCGCCTTCATTCTGATTATCGTCTATGTCGGCGCGGTGGCGGTCTTGTTCCTGTTCATGGTGATGCTGCTGGATATAGGCGTGCGTGCGCCCGCACCGCTTGCCACCAGCCTGCCCATCGGGCTGCTGGTGGGCGGCGTTTTGCTGGCGGAACTTATTCTGGTGGCGCGCGCCGACCGCTTCGCCGCGCTGCCGCCGCCCAGCCCGGCCGCGCCCCCCGGCAATGCGCATGCGCTGGGCATGGTGCTTTACACCGATTATTTCGTTTTCTTTCAGCTGGCAGGCGCAATCTTGCTGACCGCGATGGTCGGCGCGATTGTGCTCACGATTCGCCATCGCGCCAGTGCGCGCCGCCAGGATGTCGCCCTGCAAGTGATGCGCCGCAAGGAAGACGGGCTGCGGCTGATTGATGTCAAGCCCGGGCAGGGCGTGTGAGGGCGAGCCATGAGCATCGGGCTTTCGCATTATCTCACTCTGTCGGCGATGCTGCTGACGATTGGCGTCTTCGGCGTGTTTCTCAATCGCAAGAATGTGATTACAATTCTGATGTCCATTGAGCTCATCCTGATGGCGGTGGGGCTGAATTTTGTCGCTTTCTCCGCCTTTCGCGGCGATCTCACCGGCCAGGTGTTTGCGCTCTTCATTCTCACCGTGGCAGCCGCCGAGGTGGCGATAGGGCTTGCCATCTTGCTCGCCTATTTTCGCCAGCGCCGCACCATTGCGGTGGATGCGATTAGCGAGATGAGGGGCTGAGCCGATGGGGGCGTCTGCGCTGTTTGCCTGGATTGTGTTCCTGCCCCTGCTGGGCGCGGTCTGGGCGGCCAGTCTGGGGCTGGCGCGCCGCCCGGTGCTTGCGGCCTGGGGGGCGTGCGCTGCGCTCAGCCTGGCGGGGCTGTTGTCGCTCTTTGGCTTTGCGCAGGTGGCGCTGGAGGGGGCGGCGTATAAAATTCCGCTGCTGGAATGGGTGCATGTCGGCGCGCTGATTGCCGATTGGCAGTTGCGCATTGACACGCTGAGCGCCTTGATGCTGCTGGTGGTGAATCTCGTCTCGGCGCTGATTCACATTTATGCGCTGGGCTATATGGCGGACGACAAGCGGCTGGCGCGCTTTTTCTGCTATCTGGCGTTCTTCACCTTTGCGATGTCGGCGCTGGTGACGGCGGACAATTTCCTGCATCTGTTTTTCGGCTGGGAAGGCGTGGGGCTGGCGTCTTATCTTTTGATTGGCTTCTGGTCGGAGCGCGACAGCGCCAATGCGGCGGCCATCAAAGCCTTTCTGGTCAATCGGGTGGGCGATTTCGGGCTGCTGCTCGGCATGGCGCTCATCTATTATGCCACCGGCACGCTGGGCTTTGATGCGGTGTTCGCGCAAGCCGAGGAACTGGGGCAGCAGCGCTTTGTCATGTTTGGGCAGGACTGGCCGCTGCTGACCACAATCTGCCTCTTGCTGTTTGTGGGCGCGTGCGGCAAATCGGCGCAGTTCATTTTGCACACCTGGCTGCCGGATGCGATGGAGGGGCCGACGCCGGTCTCGGCGCTGATTCATGCCGCCACCATGGTGACGGCGGGCGTGTTTTTGCTGGCGCGCGCCTCGGCGCTGTTTGAATATGCAGCGGGGGCGCGCGACGCGGTGATTGCGCTTGGGGCGCTCACGGCGCTCTTTGCCGCCAGCGTGGGGCTGGTGCAAAACGACATCAAGCGGGTGATTGCCTATTCCACCTGCTCGCAACTGGGCTATATGTTTGTCGCGCTCGGCGTCGGCGCGTATCAGGTGGCGATGTTCCATCTGTTCACGCATGCGTTTTTCAAGGCGCTCCTGTTTTTGGGCGCAGGCTCGGTGATTCACGGGCTTGGCGGCGAGCAGGATATGCGCAAAATGGGCGGGCTGTGGCGCAGCCTGCCCTGGAGCTGGGGTGCGATGCTGCTTGGCACGCTGGCGCTGACCGGCGCGCCCTTGTTCGCCGGCTATTATTCCAAGGACGCGATTATAGAGGCCAGCTATATGGGCGCATCGGCGCTGGCGGCGCCAGCCGCTCTGGTGCTGATGGCGGCGGCGCTGATGACGGCGTTCTATGCCTGGCGGCTCATGTTTCTGACCTTCCATGGCACCAGCCGCCTGAGCGCGGAGGATGCGGCGGGCGTGCATGAAAGCCCGCTTGTGATGCTGCTGCCGATGGCGGGGCTGGCGCTGGGGGCGGTGCTGGCGGGCTGGGCGACGCGCGACTGGTTCATCGGCGCGGCGCAGGCGAGCTTTTGGTATGACGCCATTTTCACCGCCGCCGACAATCAGATTTTGCTGCGCCTCACCGAAGCGCCGCTCTGGGTGGTGCTGGCACCGCTGGCGATGGGGGCGGCGGGGCTGCTGCTGGCGGCGCTGCATTATCTGGTGTGGCCGGACCTGCCCGCTCTATGGGTGCGCTGGACCCGCCCGCTCCATCTGTTCTTGCTGCGCAAATGGTATGTGGACGAATTGTATGAGTATGCGCTGGTGCGCCCGCTGCAATGGCTGGCGCAGAAGTTCTGGCGCATCGGCGATGTGCGCGTGATTGACGGGCTGGGCCCGCACGGGCTGGCTGCCGTTGTGCTGGTCGCGATGCAGCTCTTTGTGCGCCTGCAAAGCGGCTATCTCTATCATTATGCGTTTGCCATGCTGCTGGGCGTCTCGGCTCTGGTCAGCTGGCTGGCGCTGGGCGGCTCGTGAGGGGCAAGCGATGGACTGGCCTCTGCTTTCCACCATTGTGTTTCTGCCGCTTCTGGGGGCGGGGTTTTTGCTGCTGGTGCGCGGGCGCGGCGAGGCGGCGGCGCAAAATGCGCGCGATGTGGCGCTCTGGACCAGCCTGGTCACGCTGGGTTTGACGCTTTTGCTGTGGGCGCAGTTTGACGCGCGCGACCCCGGCTTCCAATTTGTGGAGCGCTATCCCTGGCTGGGCGACGGCATCGGCTATGCGCTGGGCGTGGACGGGATTTCGGTCATGCTTATCGTGCTGACCGCGCTCCTGACGCCCATCTGCGTGCTGGCGAGCGGCAGCATCGCCAAGCGGGTGCCGGAATATATGTTTGTGTTTCTGGTGATGGAGACGCTGGTGCTGGGCGCGTTCGCCGCGCTGGACTTGATTCTGTTTTATCTGTTTTTTGAGGGCGGACTGATTCCGATGTTTCTCATCATCGGGATTTGGGGCGGTGCGGAGCGCATCTATGCCAGTTTCAAATTTTTCCTCTACACGCTGCTCGGCTCGGTGCTGATGCTGGTGGCGATTCTGGTCATGTATCAGACCGCCGGCACGACCTATATTCCCGACCTCCTGGCCTATGAGTTCAGCGGCACGATGCAATTCTGGCTCTGGCTTGCATTTTTCGCCTCCTTTGCGGTGAAACTGCCAATGTGGCCGCTGCACACCTGGCTGCCGGACGCCCATGTGCAGGCGCCGACCGCTGGCTCGGTGCTGCTGGCGGGCATTTTGCTGAAACTGGGCGGCTACGGGTTTTTGCGCTTTTCGGTGCCCATGTTTCCGCTTGCCAGCGATTTCTTTGCGCCGCTGATATTCGCCCTCAGCCTGATTGCGATTATCTACACCTCGCTGGTGGCATTGGCGCAGGAGAATATGAAAAAACTTGTCGCCTATTCCTCGGTGGCGCATATGGGGTTTGTGACGCTCGGCATTTTCAGCATGACGCCCTATGGGCTGCAGGGTGCGCTTTTGCAAATGCTGTCGCATGGCGTTATCTCGGCGGCGTTGTTTCTGGCGGTCGGGGTCGTCTATGAGCGCACCCATCGGCTGGAGATTTCCGCCTATGGTGGCGTCAGCGAGCGCATGCCCATCTATGCCGCGGTGCTGCTCCTGTTTCTGCTCGGCACGGCAGGCCTGCCCGGCACCAGCGCCTTTGTGGCGGAGTTTCTGGTCATTCTGGGCGCGTTCCAGCGCCAGCCCGAACTGGCAGCCGTGGCAGCGCTCGGCATTATCCTGTCGGCGGCCTATGCGCTGTGGCTCTATCGCCGCATCTGTCTGGGCAAGCTGGAAAAGGATGCGCTGCGCGACCTGCCCGATTTGCGCGGGCGGGAGATGCTTGCGTTTGCGCCGCTTGTGCTGGCGGTGCTGCTGTTCGGCATCTGGCCCAAGCCCTTGCTGCGCACCAGCGAGGCGAGCATGACCGCGCTGCAGCAGACTTATGAGGCGCGCTTGTCTGCCGCGCCGCAAGGGAGCGCGGCGCTTTTCACGCGCGCGCTGAGCCCATAATGCTGGCTTTGCTGCCCGAGTTTATCCTGTTTGTCAGCGCGATGGGCGTGCTGCTGGCGGGCGCGTTCGGGCTCGGCTTGCGCCATCTGTTTGTGCTGAGCGGCGCTGCCATTGTGGCCGCGCTGATAGCGGTTGGCGTGCTGGATGGCAGCGACAACAGCATGCCGGCATTTGTGTTTGACCTGTTTGCGCGCGGCTTCAAGGCGGCGATTTTGCTGGCGTGCCTGTTGGCGCTCGTCATGGCGCATGCGTTTTTGCGCGCCCAGAATCTGCCGCTGGCGGAATATCCGGTGCTGGTGCTGCTGGCGGCTGCGGGCATGGGAATCATGGTGTCGGCGCAGGATTTGCTGGCACTCTATATGGGGCTGGAATTGCAGAGCCTGTCGCTCTATGTGCTGGCGGCGGTGCAGCGCGACTCGGTGCGCGGCAGCGAGGCCGGCATCAAATATTTTGTGCTGGGTGCGCTGGCGTCCGGCTTCCTGCTTTACGGCGCAAGCCTCTTGTATGGCGTGAGCGGCAGCACGCATTTTGCCGCGATTGCCGCCCATGTGGCTGCCGAGGGGCAGTCCTTCGGTCTGGTCTGCGGGCTGGTGTTCGTGCTGGCCGGGCTGGCGTTCAAAATCTCCGCCGTGCCGTTTCATATGTGGACGCCGGATGTCTATGACGGCGCGCCCACGCCGGTCACCGGCTTTTTTGCGGTCGCGCCCAAATTGGCGGCGATGGCGCTTTTGGCGCGCCTGCTCTATGGCGGCTTCGGCGAGGCGGCGCAATTGTGGCAGCAGATTATCCTGTTTCTGGGCCTGTGCAGCATCGCGCTGGGCGCGGCGGCGGCTATTGGGCAGACCCGCATCAAGCGCCTGCTGGCTTACTCCTCCATCGGCAATATGGGCTTCGTGCTGCTTGGGCTGGGCAGCGGCACGCAGGAGGGGGTGAGCGCGGCGATTCTCTATCTTCTGCTCTATGGGCTGATGACGATGGGCGTGTTCGCCTGCATTCTGGCGCTGCGCGACGATGAGGGCACGGCGCTGGATGATGAGATGAAGCAGCTCAGCGGTTTGAGCGAGCGCCAGCCTTTTCTGGCGTTCTGCCTCGCACTGTTCATGTTCTCGCTGGCGGGCCTGCCGCCGCTGGCGGGCTTTTTTGCGAAATTCTTTCTCTTGCGCGCGCTGGTCGCCGCCGACCTTGCCATCCTCGCCGTGCTTGCGATTGTCCTCAGCGTGGTCGCCGCGGTCTATTATCTCAAAGTGGTGCGCATCGTCTATCTGGATGAGGGGGCGATGCCAAGCCTGGCGGCGGTGCCGCGCGCCCTGAGCGGCATGGCGGCGGGCAGTGCGGTGCTGGTGCTGCTGTTTTTTCTGGCGCCCGCCTGGCTGCTGGGCTGGACCGATGCGATGGCGGC
>Ga0209021_1002820_pt1 | contig 14649 bp, 14 predicted proteins | sample PinacodermFT_FD_187299 | JGI IMG/M metagenome (GOLD analysis project Ga0209021, IMG submission 187299) | Host-associated microbial community of the marine sponge Aplysina aerophoba from Gulf of Piran - sponge pinacoderm, lysed by freeze-thaw... | ecosystem: Host-associated > Porifera > Sponge >... | reverse complement strand
GCGGGGTCTGGGAGCGCCAGGCCCCGCCCAGGGGTCTCCCCTCTGGCTCCACGCCCCCCGCTGAACGCGGCGGACCTGGGCCATTCACCCCGCTACGCTATCCCGGCTTGTGCGAGGGGTCGCAGCCGTGACCAACCCCCGGAGAGGCTGTGCCTGCGCCCACCCTCCCGCCGCTGCACGCGGCTGGCTTCCAAGGGTTGGTCACGGCTCACGCCCGTGTGCCGCGACAGCGCAGCAGCCCAACCCGTGTGGCGTCGCTGGGGCTCGGCCTCCCGTCGGCTCTGTCGATGCACGGGAACCGCACCGGCCGCCGATCCGCTGGGGCTGATCTGCTGACCTGACTCGCTTGGAGAAGCGAGTCTGCGCCGGGGGACAGGGCGGAGAGGACGACCTAGATCGTCGCCTCCAATAATCGGGGTCTCTTCATTGTCGCCATTTCCTCTTTCTCGCCGGGGACCTAATTTGGGGGCGTGCCAATCTGGCTCACCGAAACGTTTGACTGAGCGAGGACCGTCCCCAATCCTGAATCTCCTCGCCCCGCTCATCCGGGCAGCGTTGCCACCCCTCGGTCTGCTCGCCGGTCTCCATCACGGGCGGCAACCGCAACCTCTTCGCCCGGCTACAAAGATGGGAATCCGCGTCAATGACCCCTGCCAAAAGCCCTGACTCCGCTATTCTCCAAGCAGGCTGAATTTGACAATATACGCCATTGGCGTATTATAGCCGTTATGGTCATTATTGAAACCCGTCTTTTTACCCGGCGTATCAAAGAACTGTTGAGTGATGATGAATACAGGGCACTTCAAGAAACTTTGGTGAATCGCCCAGGTATGGGCGACATCGTTCAAGGCACCGGAGGGCTGAGGAAAGTTCGCTGGAAGCAGGAGGGCCATGGTAAAAGCGGGGGTGTCAGGGTGATTTACTACTGGATGACGGAAGACGAACAACTGTACATGCTGTACGTGTACTCGAAAAGTCAGCAAGAAGACTTGACGGCAGAGCAAAAGAAAGCGCTGAAATCGATAGTCGAGAGGTGGTCAGATGAAAAATGAACTGTTCAACGAGTTGCTGGCCAGTGTGCAGGAAATGGACGACATTGTCCGAGGTAAAAAAGCCGCTGCCAGAGTCACGAAGTTCCCGGAGCCGGAAGTCAAGTTGATCCGTGAAAAGGTCGGCCTGAGCCAGAACGGCTTTGCCATGTTGATCGGTGTCAGCAAGCGGACACTGGAAAACTGGGAACAAGGACGACGACACCCAACCGGCCCCGCCAAGACCTTGCTGAGAATCCTGGACGCCGACCCGGAACACGCCGTTCGTGCGTTGCACAGGTAAGCAGGTAAGTTCGCGGCAGGGAGTGGGGCCAGCTTCAATCAGGGACGGAGAGATAGACTACCGTTTACAGGTTTCTTCACCAAACAACAACAAAGGGCCGTACCATGAAACCCATGAAGCCGAGAACCGTTTTCTTGTGTCTGGTGGTGTTGGGATGCATGCCGTCGATAGGGTATGCGCAAAGCCTTCAAGAGGCGATTGACGAATCCCTGATTGTGCCCTTGGCCGCTCTTGAGGCTCAAGCAGACAGCACCCGTGCATGGCCAGAATATGAGGCCGTGCGTGAAAACGCGGAGGCCGCATTTGATAAATGGCATATGGCCATTCCGCGTGCACGTGACGAAGCTGTGCTCAAATACATGTCCGATACCATTTTTTATTCAAGCGCCAAGGTCAAGGCCATAGAGGATAAATGGGAAGCCAAGAGAAAAGCCGCATGGGATAAATATAAGGCCGCCTCTGCAAAAGCCAGTGCTCTGAGTGATGAAATATTTGCCGCCCGCGACACCGCTATCGCTAACGCCAAGGCCAAAGCACGGCAAGGCAAGAAGCGGGCCAGGCATTGCCGGGTCACCTTGAAGCCGGTTGACGATCACTTGGAAATTGTCGAGATTGTTGAATGTGTACAAACCATGGAAGCCATCGCGGATATGTGCAGTACCGCAACCAACCAATTCCGAGTGGAGAAGAATTTAAACGCGAGTATCGAAACCGAAATGCACACCCTCAAGGAATACGCCACGCAATGCGTCACGGAAAATATCACCGGTTTTTCCGCCTTGATGATCTACGAAGTGAAGCGAGAGGATAAAGACCAGTACGCCGGACTCATTGAAAAATGCCGCCAGGAAGAAACCAATACGTTAGGCGTCTTGGGGTATCAATTCATATGGCCGTGTTTCAAGGGCTATCTTGACATGATTGATGAACCAGCGACCCCGGAACCAGAGGAAATTTCTCCGGAACCCGTGAAGGATTCAGAAACCCTCCCGAAGGTGAAAGCCTGAATGGAAAACATACCTATCTAGACACGAGTAAAATCATCCGCTATCCACCCATCGAACTATTGGCCAACGTGATTATCGTACTCACGATCTCATAAACGTCTTTAAGTTTTTCAGCCCAAGCTTTAATTTCGTCGATTGGTAATTGTTCTAGGTATCTAAGGATCTTATGACGCAAATCATCCTTACTGGTGTCATGAGGTAAATTCGGCGAGATTTCATCCCAATGGTCATCCAAGGCTCGTATGGTTTCCCGTTTGACAACGTTCCTCATCCATAGGTAGTGAAGAATGAACGCGGACGGCGATGACGCGGCCTTCTGTTTGGCGGCATTCATCGAAGGAAATTCGTCTCCCCGTATGTCTCCGCCGTTCAACCCCAGCACGCCACAAGTGTCCTTCAACCATAAAAAGCACTTTTCCGAGTTTTCGTCACATTGTACATATCCCAATTCTTCATCGTGCTCTCCCACATGTTGAATTAGCCTGTTTCCTTTCCAAGTGATTGAACTCATCGCAAGCCCTCTTTTGTCAGTCAGAAAATCAGGTTACTTCCATTTTGGACAAGGTCTACTCTCCAAAGCTTCAATCTTCACCCACCCCGAAAGGTGGGCGCTGCAGGAGGTGGTGAAACATCGTGACCCGCGCCTCCCGTTGGTCCACGTAATCTCGATACGCGGCCCGATCCAATCCAAGATATTCCGCACTGACGAACAGGATTCGGAAGCGTTGCTGTTCCATTTCGTACATTTTCATCGCGGCCTCATTGTCGCCCTGCTTCGCGGCCAGGGCTAACGACAACCATGATTCAAGATCGGTAATATCCTTGGCAAAGGTGGTAGCTGCGAGTTCCCGTTCGTGGTCGGTATAGCGCGAATTCGCCAAGGTCATGTCCCGCACGTCTTTGGCGACGGTCAGCATCTCTTCAATGGCCGCAATGTGGTCGTCAATCGTCCACACCTTGTCGGCGGCCCAAGTGTGCGTGCCAACCAGGGCCACGAGCAGAATCAATCCGAGGATATGCACGATACACCTCCTTTCGTACTAGGTGGATAAAGCCGGTCAATTATACTTGGTTGGGTTGGATTTGCATCACTCTGGTTGACGGTAGACGGGAAAAAAGGGGACTTATACAGATAACTTGATGGGTGGACCGTTCGGCATTGTAGAATGGGTGGCTCTCGTTGCAAACGCTGGGAGCCTGGAGTACCTATGGAGATTACGTGGTTGCAAGGATTGGGCATCGCTCTGACATTTGCCTCCTTGGTCGTGGCGGTGCTGGCATGGCTGGGGGTGGCGCCCATGACCGCGGCGACGTGGTTCGCTCCCATCTTCGTGGGGATCTCCCTCTTTGCCCTCACCTACTGGGGCGTGCAGCGGTGGCCCACTATCACGATCTCGGTGGCCATGGGCGTCCTCGTGAGCCTGGTCCTGTATGGGCTGATCAGTCGCTCTCAGGCGCCCGCCCCGACCGATCCCACCACGCCCGAGAGAGGCCTTGGTCTCCTCGACCTCATTGACGGCGCTGGAATTAATGGACTTGGTAGCAGCAGGGACGACCGACGCGAACGCTATCGCACAGTCTCAAGTGGGCTTGTCCCTTCAGGTCCAAGGCCAATTTATCAACGTGAGGAGAATGCCGTCGGGGCCGACGTCGTCCAATTTTGACAGGCGACCCAGCAGTCTGGCGGCTGATTTCCTGGTGGTGGTTGAATGGGACACCAACTATGACTTCCCGAAACGAGTAGTCTATGTGTATGTTGAGGTCACGCATGAACGGGCCGTCGCCAGCATACCAGATCGCGTTGAGGTTGTGGCCCGAGGCACCATCCAACGAATCGGCAGCACGTCTCTGGCCATTGGGAAGGCGACCATTCTTCCAGTGCGTCAACGATGAGCACCCCCAAAGCGATCACCCTCAGCCTCTTTCAACTCACGGCCTTGGATCCCACGGTCGCGTCGGCTGTCCGCTACTTTGAAGCCGTGCGCTGGGGCGGGTCCCCTGTCTGTGCCAAATGCGGGAAAGCCGAGAAAATCACGCCGCAGAAGAAGGTCGGGACATATTGGTGCGGGTCCTGCCGCGCCTACTTCACGGCCTTCACGAACACGCCGCTCGACACCGACCGAAAGAAGACCCCGCTGGCCGGCAAGGAACAGATCCGTAAATGCGCGAAGGCATAGAAGTGCCGCTTCGTCATCCTGTCAAACGGCAACCGGCACTTCTTCTGGGACTTCGAACGCGACAATCCGTAGACCATCTCGCCACCTGAAAGGCACATGAGGATTGAGCCGTGAAGCTTGACGAGGTCCAGGGGATACGATACGTTGAGCCCTGAAAAGTTTCTTGGATGGGGCGGCATCGGCTTTCTTAGATAGAGGTCACGCTAACAAGCTATCAAGTGACCGTAGTTTTCTATCCGAAGATTCAGTTGCCGAGCCTTTTTGATAGGGTGTGAAGTTTTGAGCATGGAGATACCACCGAGTCATCCTTACCATGATGGTCCACACAGGACAATACCGGAAAGAAGTTACCGGAACCCGCCAGTTATTGAAGCCCTGTGCGAGATCTATTTTGCCGATTCGATATGGGACGACACCATTCCCGGAGCCTTCTACGAAAGAGTCAAGAATGAGTTTCCTAAGAAACAGCAACAGGAAATCCAAGAAGCTCAGATCGTTCTAAGCTCAGGTACTGCTTCAGCCGGCGTGCAGAGGCCGCCGCCGCGTATGCAATTCGTCTCTGAGCAAGGCAACCTCATGATACAAGTGGCAAAGAACCTGCTCGTGGTTAACCAATTGCGTCCATATCCTCATTTTGCGGAGTGGGAGCCGGTAGTGTACCAAGGATTTGCAGCATATAGTGAAGTGGCCCTGCCCCAAAAAGTCGATCGGATTGGACTACGGTACATCAATCGAATAGAGATTCCAGGGGCGCAGATTGCGATGGAAGACTACTTTACGATTTATCCGCAACTTCCCAAGTCCCTGGGAAATATTCATGGCTCCTTTCTGGTGCGAGTGGAGATCCCCCAAGCCGAACAAGAACATAACGAAGAGCATAGGGTGTTGATAACGTTCGGCACCGCTCCCCTCGCCAAGCCAATAAAAGAAAAGCAAGTATTCATGCTGGATCTCTACGATATCGCCACACTCGATGTGCTTACAGACGAGATTGAATTGAAAAAGCAGCTTCGACAGGCTCACAACAACGTGGTGATGGCTTTTGAGGACAGCATTACCGATCGACTCCGCGTTCTGCTTGAAACGGAGGTCCAATGACGACCAGCATGGTGTCGTTACAAGATCCGTATCTGGACGACATGTACGTGTCCGAGGAAGCAAGGCAATTAGGCCAGCCGATCTGGGATCTTCTGATAATCGGATGTGATTTCACTTCCATAACGGAGGCAGAGGTCATAGCCCGGTCAGATGCCTTGTCAGAACAGTTCCGCCATCTTGCAGAGATTGTACGTGAGGAATGCGCCCATCTTTCATCAATCAGGGAGATCGTGATGCATCCTGCATACCAGCAGATCGTAGGCATGGGGCCGCAAGTGCTGCCGTTACTCCTCAGAGAACTTGAAGTCAGGCCGGGACATTGGTTTTGGGCACTTAGGGCGATTGTTAAAGAAGATCCCGTGCACTCCGATCATCAGGGTGTTGTCGCCGAGATGACCCAAGATTGGCTGAACTGGGCACGCAGAAAAGGCTTGCGCTGGTGAATCTAGAAGACTTGTTTCCACGTCTCCGTGGTACGGCATATAAGATTACCAGTCCAGCGCAACCGGATTATAACTGTATCGCGTGGGCCGCAGGAGATCATTCCCGTTGGTGGGAACCAGATTCCCTTGGTCAGTACTATTGGCCCGAAGAGGTTTCTAGACGATATACAGTGGAGGCATACGCGAAAGCTTTCCAAAAACTGGGATTTGAAGTGTGTCAAGATGCTGCCTTTGAGGTGGAAGTGGAAAAAGTGGCCATTTTCGCTGGTCAGGATGGCAGTCCAACACATGCGGCGCGGCAGCTTGAGGATGGAACATGGACGAGCAAACTCGGACAATTGGAAGACATCAAACATCTAGAACTCGACCACGTAGGAGAATATGGCAATCCGGTTTTATTCTTGAAGCGGCCTAGAATTGAACCGACTTCTTTATTAAAATAGACGACTTTTTTCGCCTCCCGCCTAATACCATCGAATCCCCCCATGACATAGAAACACGGCTTCCGCCAGATTGACTCATCTATAAATTTATGGACAACCTAGATGCCGAGAGCAAGACGTCCGGCAGCGAGCGGAAAAACTTTGCTGGCGAGTTTACCCGCTTCGGCTGGTCGAAACTGATCATCGCTCCGGCGTCGTTGTAGCCCGCCATCTCATGGCACTTCCTGCACAGTCTTCAGTGTAGTGACTATGTGTATCACCAAGTAAATGGTCGCTGGGAGGCAACAGAGGATCGCACTGGGAGTAGCCGACTTTTGCACGGAGACTACGACCGATATAATAATAGAAATTCTTTGCTCTCCACTTGGGCCTGAACTATCTGCACCCAAACTGGGACAATGTCACTGAGGCAACTAAAGACCGGTCGTCTGTTTCAGCCACGATTTATGAATAGAGATGGGTCAGTCTGATGCCTGCCTTTGTCACTGATGGTCCAAATATTCCTGAACATCTGTTACAGGCGCACGAAGAAGGACGTGTCGTGTTCTTCTGTGGCGCTGGCATTTCTATTCCAGCAGGTTTGCCACCTTTTCGAGGACTGGTTGACAGGATCTATGAACGGTTGGGCATAGAAAAAAATCCTGCAGAGAAAGAGGCTTATGAGAAGAAGCTATATGACGCGACGATTCATCAACTCGAACGACGTACCCGGGCCACCGTCTAAAGATCAGGAAGCAATTGTGGACTATTCTCAATCCTACGTTGGACGGAGAAGATGTAACGACAACGCACCAGGCACTCCTGCAACTCGCAAAAGATCGAAAAGGAATATTCCGTATCGTCACGACCAATTTCGACCGAATTTTTCAGCACGTTATAGTCCACGAACAGCTTGATATTGCTAGCTTTGAGGCCCCGTATCTTCCCATTCCCAAATTAAGTCGTTGGAATGGGGTCGTGTACCTACATGGATTGTTGCCGGCTGAAGGGAACGAAAGTGCTTTGGACCGTCTAGTGCTCAGTAGTGGTGACTTCGGTCTGGCATACTTGACTGAACGTTGGGCGGCTCGGTTTGTCAGCGCACTACTCCAAAACTATATCGTCTGTTTTGTCGGTTACGGCGTGAATGATCCTGTCCTTCGTTATATGATGGATGCAATTGCTGTTGACGAGTTGCTAGGAGAGAAGAAGTCACAAGCCTATGCTTTCGCAAACTTTACAGCTGGCGAAGAAGAGAAAACGTCAACGGAATGGAAGGCAAAAGGGATTAGGCCGTTAACGTACGAGGTTCCTGCGAATACAAACAACCATTCCGCGCTTCATCGTACCCTCAAAGAATGGGCTAATACCTATCGTGACGGCGTGCAAGGCAAAAAGATGATTATTGCCCAACACGCAAGTACGCCACCATTGACTCCGTCGCGCTCCGACTTTGCCGTGGGGCGGGTGCTATGGTCCCTGACAGATGACTTGGCAGCAAAGCACTTTGCGGATATGAATCCGGTCCCTCCGTTAGGATGGTTGGGGCCGTTTGCGGAATATCAGTTTGAACATCGTGACTTGTCTCGCTTCGGTGTTGTTGCAAACAGCACCGAGGATAAGAAGCTTCGTTTCAGCGTATTAATCCGCCCCGCACCCTATAAGCTTTCACGCTGGATGGGCATTGTCGATACAGGTGCGCGTGGAAGCGATTGGGACAGCGTAATGGGTCACCTGGCTCATTGGCTCACACGGCATCTTGACGACCCCAACCTGATTATTTGGCTCGTTGAACGTGGTGACCAGTTGCATGAACAATTTGCACAGCTCATTCGTAGCCGAATCAAAGAACTTGATGCCAAGCGCCAGGAAGACCTTGACCGTATTCGGGAAAATGCACCCAAGGCCATTCCGGGCCAATTGATGCGCACCTTATGGCGACTTCTCTTGGCTGGGAGGATACGATCGCCTATGCATCGTTCCAGAATCTATGAAACACATTGGTTTGACCGCATAGCGCGGGATGGCATAACGCCGTCTTTGCGTATGGAATTGCGAGAAAGCTTGGCCCCGTGCTTGACCCTACGAGAGCCCTTTCGTTGGGAAGAAAATATGCCTGACTCATCCGAGCCCACGCGCATCAGAGATCTTGTCGACTGGGAGCTTGTCCTCTCCAGCAATCATGTCCATGAAGCGTTGCTGGCTAGGGCAGCGAGGCAGGAGGGGTGGCAGGAAAAACTACCCGATCTGTTACTAGATTTCACCATACTCCTCCGCGATGCACTTGATTTGGTATGGGAACTCGGAGAAGCGGATGCAAAAAGTGATCGATCCTATATGCATCAGCCATCGATCAGAGACCACGACCAAAATAGAAATTTCCGTGATTGGACCGCTCTGATCAAATTGACGCGTGATGCATGGGTGGCAACTGCGCGAACTGATCATGCTCAAGCTCGACATACAGCCGGAGGCTGGTGGCAAATCGGTTATCCCGTTTTCAAGCGGTTGGCTTTGTTTGCGGCTGCACAACCCGATGTGATTTCACGGGAGCAGGCACTGGATTGGTTGTTGGCGGAAGACGGTTGGTGGCTGTGGTCACCGGAAACCCAACGTGAGTCTCTTCGTCTCTTGGTGCATTTAGCGCCGAAATTGGATGCAGCTGAGATGGCCAGACTAGAACATGCCATTTTGGAAGGGCCGCCACGCGAAATGTTCCTGAACGACTTGGAACACGTTAGATGGATACAGATAGTCGACCGGGATATATGGTTGCGACTAGCGATAATGCAAGAAACAGGAACAGTGCTAAGCCAAGCTTCGAAAACTAAGTTGGAAGCCCTGACACAGCAATACCCGCGCTGGAGGTTGGCCGAAAACGAAAGGGGCGAATTTTCGGTCTGGCTAGAATCAGGCGTTGCAACAGATCTGCGCGAATTTTCCCCCACGCCACAGGAGCACTGCGAACTGGTTGAATGGCTCAGGGCGCACCCCGATCCTGCTAACTTCTGGAAGAGAGACGACTGGCTGGAGCGCTGCCGAAATGATTTTCCGTCCGCTGCTGAGGCTTTGCGCGCGTTGGCTAGACAAAACGAATGGCCGGAGGGCCGTTGGCAAGAAGCGCTTCGGGCTTGGTCAGAGGGTGAACTCATCAATCGGTCATGGCCTTACATGACACCCGTTCTGAAGGATGCGCCTGATCCCTTCATTCATTCGCTAGCCAATGCTCTCGCTTGGTGGCTTCAGGCTATCGCCAAGACTTTCGAAGGCCAAGAGGTATTTTTCTTCAACCTTTGTCGTCGCATTCTTGAGATGGATCATCCGGACCAAGAAATACCCGACGATTTCCTCATGGATGACCTTCTCAGGGGAGCCATGAATCATACTGTTGGACTGGTGACGGAAGCGTTGCTGCGAAAGTGGTATCGGAGTTCTCCCAGAGATGGCCAAAGCTTGCCGGAAACGCTCAAATCGATCTTTACAGAACTATGCAATACGGACATAGAAAAATTTCGTCATGGACGTGTTTTGCTAGCAGCACACGTTGTGTCGCTGTATCGCGTTGATCGTATTTGGGCGACGGATTATCTTGTGCCGCTCTTTGACTGGCAACGTTCAGAAATTGAGGCTCGTTCCGCCTGGGCAGGCTTTCTCTGGTCGCCGAGCATATACCGGCCGCTTCTATCGGTTATGAAAGAATCTATGTTGAAGACGGCGACGCATTATGAAAATCTTGGCCGCGAGCACGCCGAGCAGTATGCAGCTTTTCTGACTTTTATAGCACTGGGTCCAGCCGACACGTTCACGACCGAAGAGTTGGCAGAAACGACGAAAAGCTTGCCACCGTCAGGGCTGGCGGGGGTAGCCGCGGCGCTGACTCGTGCGCTCGAAGGGGCTGGGGATCAGCGGAGTGAATATTGGCAAAATCGCGTGCGTCCATTTTTTCTTGGCATCTGGCCTCAGGACAGCGATTTAGTAACCCCCACGATAGCCGAGGAACTCGGACGACTTTGCTTGGCAGCCGGAGAAGCCTTTCCCGAAGCCTTGGATACATTACGCCATTGGCTAATACCAGTGGAATATCCTGATTTTCTGATAGGCCGCCTGTGCGAAGCAGGATTCTGCAAAAGTTTCCCGACAGATGCTTTGACATTTCTTGGTGCAATTGTGGGCAATGGGGCGCAGTGGCTGCAGAGGAACTCAGCCAGTGTTTGCAAGACATAAAACAAAGAGATCATACCTTGGTGAACGATCAGTGTTTCGGCCGCTTGGAGGAACTGATCACAAGGCGGGGTCTAGAGTGACTTGACGGCAAGGATGACTGAAGGTGAGGCCCGATAACTCCAGCGAATATACCTTCATCAGATAGACTACCGCCGCTTGTCAGAAACAGCGGTTCAGTGGGAAATCTGCCTGCGGCTAAGACAATGACAATTTTGGCTGGAAAGTCTGTGCTGGCCTTCCCTCGGCGAGTGAGGACTTGAAAGAGAATTCGGCGGAAAAATCTTGACGGAGAGTCTGAAGACGTAGTGACGGCATGGGTTTACCGTTTAATGTAAATGCCTTCAGAGAACTGTACTATCTTTGTAATGTCGATCAGCACAGGCATTTAAATTTAGTTTCGACGGTTCTTAGTGGATTGAAGCCGGAGGCGCATGATGGAGAAGCCTTAGATGCTTTTGAAAAGCAGAGGCCAATTGGCAGAGAGGTCTTTCAAGCAGGAATTATATTTTCTGCTGAACAGAGTTTGCCCATTGTCGGTTTTGGCCTTCTAGACACGCTTGCAGTTTCAGTGCATCAGACCGAATTCCATCAATGCTGGACTAACTACTTCGTCAAGCATTCGCTGAGCGACCTTGGCTCGTTCTTCCTGTGCCGATCTCGAAAGCTCTTTCAATGCTATAGCAATCCGTATCAACAGTGGGAAGGATTCTTGGCGAACGGACTCGTCAATCCATTCTTCCGCATTTTCGACTGCCATATGAAGAAAATAAAAAATTGATAAGGTAATCGGCTCTAGGATTCCCGCCTCGTGACAAATTACTGACCCGTGGTTTGGCAATTCATGCGTTGGCAACTCACACCGAAGTTCTTCGGTGTTTGGCCGACGCAGCACAATTGGACATGCTCCTACTTTCAATAAAATCTTCGAACTGACGAGTATCAGCATCCCCTTTTCATCTTCCATTGCTAAACACAGCCCCGCTAGATGAGATAAAATGAGCCAACTGTCTAGATTTGAGTATGTAAATTGGTCTTCATCGTTCGATTTTAGAGTCAACATATGACGGTGACCGTGAGTTTCGACTTCAATTACTCCCTCGTTCTGAAAAGTGAAATTTATAGCACTTTTATCAGGACCGAGCATGGCCACCTTGGTTCCAGGCTTCATAGAATGTTGCTGTGGTGAAGAACGAAGCAAGTGCATGATTAAGCTGAAGGGTAGGTTTTCATTCTGCGTCACAGCATCAAACAAAGCTTGCGCTGCTATTACGTCACCTAACGGAATGTTACTCGCGGTTTTTGATAACCACTGCGAGGCTTTAGCAGTGTCGCCTTGGCATCGCGTTAGTAGTTCGACAGCAAGAACATCCGCTGCTTCACTTGCCACCAGTTCGGGAACACGAACTACAAGGATATAGGTTCTCGATTCATGCCAACGAGGCCGCAAATATCCAAGCTGGATCAGTTTGTCTATTTCAGCACCTTTGAGCCTTCGTTCAAGAGTACTACGGCGAAGCACGAAAGCGACTACTGACTGCAAAATTAGCGATGACGGCCGACTCCAGTTTTGGACGTCCTCGATAACAGCCTCCGCCACGGCACGAAGTTGCCTCCTGAGTTCGTCATCGCCCAGATGTTTCCGTGCGTGGGCTATCAGTCTCATGCCGAGAAATGGAGGTATCAGGGCAGCAAGCTTTGTATCAGCATGTTGCGAACCCGTTGTAATCTCAGACATGATTGCGCGCAAGATCCAAGGAAGTCTTAATTCCGGTGAACACTCCCCACCGTTCATGATTTCTACACGGTGATTCCGTAGAACACTTAAAGCATTGCCAAACTCTTCATCTTCAAGCGGAGGAACAGTTACGCGACTCGCGCGACGACCTATAGCTGACAAATTTCGTCCTGTCGAATTGTGTACAAGACGGTCGGCGACAGAATCGTCGAGCGCGACCACCATCTGGAGCGAAGATCCAAATGCTGGTGACGACAAATCATTAATGTCATAGATAAGTTTGTCTCGACCTAAACTTATACCATCGACGGCAAGAACAAGCGTGGGGCCATCGGCATTTGATAAGTGCAACAGCCATGAACGCACATCATTTTTGTCAACTGCCCAAGTCAACGCTTGGGACAAGGTGTGCGCTAACTGTTTGAGCAATCCTTTTCCTGTATCCGCCTGAACTATAAGCGTTACTAGTTCATTTGCATCCCGAGTCTCCATGAACAACTCACGTAGGACGTTGCTCTTCCCAACAAGGGGCGGTCCTTCAACCAAAAGCAACCGCTCACCTTCGCGTAATTTCTGCAATACAGTCTGCGTGGCCTTCCTCGGAATGAGGAAACCTGATACAAATGGCAATAGAGATTCTGGCCAATCACCAGACAATTCCTCGATATTTTGTTCAGAGGTTTGCTTAATTGCTTGAGTCCAGATTTGCGAATTCGATCCCATTAACGTTGAGATCGCAAACTTAAGGTCTTTTTTTGCTGCAACTGCTGCTGACATAACCAGATCGGCAAAGGTCTGTTCGGAAGGGTTATCTGGGAGCCATTCCTTTCCAGTATGCGTTTCCAGTAACCTACAATCAGTGCCGTTAGTGACAACAACAAGGGGTGCATTAGGATGAAGGATACGTGCATAAGATAATCCCTGCTCTTCGTCATCACTATTAATGGGGACTCCAGGCCGTTTCAGTTCGAGAATGGCAAGATGTTGCTCATTCCTCTTGAGCAAAATATCAGCACGAGCATATGCGTTATCCCATCCACTGCCATTGTCGATTGGTATCTCCTTCTTGCCGAACTTAATAGAAAATGTTGTCTGATGCTGTATTGAGCCATCAGGCAACCAAGGAAACGCTAGCTGGAGCGCTCTGTGAATTTCTGCCTCAAAATCGCTCTCAGTTGACGGTCTTTTTTTCACCATGTTATGTGCGCCTCACCTTTCCCTGATTCAGGGCCATACCAAAGTAAGGGAGTGGCTGGATTGAGGGAACCCCGATTCTTAGTCCACATGGGCAGCAATGCTCTAACCCCTGTTGATGTGGCTGTGCCTTGCACTACTATGGCGTTAGGTTCTTAAGCAACTGGTGAGGTCGTTCCTCATTGTACGCCTGTTGCCAAGCCTGCAGCTTCGCTCGTGCATCAGTCAAATCCTGGAACCCGTGCACGTTCACTCACTCCTCCCGCAAGCTCCCGTTGAACGACTCAATGTAGGCATTATCGGTCGGCTTGCCCGGCCACGAGAAGGCCCGCGTGACCGTGTTGGCATAGGCCTGGGTGGCGTGAAGCAGGCGTGTCTAAACTGGGAAGGAAGAGGTGCAGGTCCGTGTCCATCACCCGTGCAGCGGGATCACGTCGGCACGTGGGTCATCCGTGACGTAGTCGGACCACTGTTGCATCACCGACCGCCGGCGCTCGAACAGATCGGAGCGTTGATAGGACGCCTCTACGCCCTTGACGACATGGGCGAGACAGGCTTCGGCCACTTCTCGTGAGATGTTGGAGTCCGCACACCACGACCGGAAACATGCCCGGGCAATGGCATGGGGCACGCCATTGATCCCGTTCTCTCGGACGACTTTGGAAATGGTCGCATCGGAGAGCGGCATGCCGCGGGCCGAGGGAAAGAGGAGGGGACTGCCGCCACTGGACTTCTTGGCATCGTGCAGGAGCGCCAGGGCCCGGGCGGACAAGGGCACCCGATGCTCTTTGCCGGTTTTGGTTCGGGTGGCCGGAATGATCCAGGTTCGTTTGCGGAGGTCGATTTCCTCCCAGGTCGCCAGCCGCACCTCGCCGGAACGGGTCGCGGTGAGGACTTGAAACTCAAAGCACCATCGGGTGGAGCGGTGGGCGCCCGAGGCCTGCACCGTGGTGAGGGCCTGAGCGACCTCCTGATGGGGAATGCTTTTGAACCGCTTCTTGAGGGTGGCCGTGTTGG